>Ga0070692_10000006_pt1 | contig 58168 bp, 89 predicted proteins | sample KBSK1102metaG_FD_64675 | JGI IMG/M metagenome (GOLD analysis project Ga0070692, IMG submission 64675) | Corn, switchgrass and miscanthus rhizosphere microbial communities from Kellogg Biological Station, Michigan, USA - KBS K1-10-2 metaG | ecosystem: Host-associated > Plants > Roots >...
GGTGTTCCGCGCAGACGATAGCTGATGCTCTGTCCTTCGCCCTCGGTGAGGCCGGGAATCGGCTGATGCAGGTACTGCGCGCCGAACATCTCACTACGGCGCTTCCGGCTGAAAACCGTCACATCGCCATAGCCCAGCGCAGTGAACGCATGAGCAGCGAACAGACCGGTAGGACCGCATCCTAGGATAGCGACTTTTAGTGCCCTAGGCCTCCAACGCATCGTCCGCCTCCGTGAAGTCTAGTTGCTGCAATTGCTGTCTCCAGCCCAGAACGGCTTTGAGTTTGTAACCTCTAGGTGAACACCCCGGTTGGTCCCTGAGGGACTTGATGACTCGTTCCAGCTCGAAGAGATCCATACCGGCCTTCTTGTCGGCTGCATGGAAAACTGCGCGCGTGATGATGTTGCGTTTCGGGTCGATATGGAACCCACTTCCGTTCTCAGGCATTCCTCTCCCTCCAGCGCTTCATGGCCTCCTTGCGGACGGCTGTGATATCGGGGTCCGAAGGGCTATCGAGCAACGCCAGGCACCAGGCTATCGTGCCCGCCCTAACCTGCTGCTCGGTCGCCTCCTGCTTGGACTTACGAGTCAGAAGGAGATCCGTCAAGCCGTCTAGCTCCTCCCACATCTTCTCTCGCGCGCTCGGTCCTGCGTTGTCTTCGCCGAGGACCACCACGCCCTGCCGCCCCGGGCAGTCAGACTGGTGGCTAGGCGGGTGAAGACAGGTACAGCGCGTCATCTGCTTCCAGCCGGTTACTACTTTCACTGTTTCCCTTTCCCAACCTGTCCAGAGGTATCCGGCGTGCTGGTGAGTCGGCTCGCCTGGTTTTGCTCTATGTAACCAGTGGTCATGATACACGTCCCAGGTCCGCCTGGAGGAGAAGCGCCGGTGCCCTTCCGTGAATACCATTGCTAAGTCTTCCGGGTGTTGCTCTTCAAGGTGCCTGATGAGCTGTTCGTCAGGAAGTTCGTAAACGATCGGATATAAACTCATAGCCTATCCCCTCCTGGACTTCTGCGGAAAGAGGGGGCAGCCGGAGAAACCAGCCGCCCCCTGCATGGATGCCGATCCTAGAACGGAGGTTCCTCGCCGTCGTCTTCCTCTTCGTCGGCAGCGCGCCGAGGAGCAGCCTTCTTCGTAGCCTTGCGCGGAGGGGTCTCCTCCTCTTCCTGCTCCTCCTCGTCGGGATCCGGCTCCGGCTCCGGCGCACGGCGAGTGGCCTTCTTCGCTGCGGTCTTCTTGGCCGGTGGGCGCTCGTCTTCTTCCTCGCCGTCGTCTTCCTCTTCGTCGGCCTCGGCGGCAGAGCTGCTCTCGGGATCCGGGATCGGCCAATACCCGCCGATGGCCTTCTTTGGGTTGCCGTCGCGGTCCTGGCCATCGGTGAGCGTACCCATGACATACTGCTTGCCGTTGTTGACCCAGCTTCCGATCTTGGTAATCTTCCTGGATCCGAAACGGTCAGCCTCGTTCTCGACAACGGTGCGCTCGGCGAACTCAGCCCCGGTGACGTCGATAGCGTCCAGGAACGGGGCCACCTTCCACAGGGTATCCGGCGTGATCACCAGGTAGTCGGTGATGTAGTATCCCGCATACTTCTTCTCATCCGGTCGGCTCCGCCGGGGAGTCAACTCCAGGCCGATGATCAGCTGATCGTTGTTGTTCGAAGTCTTGGAGCGCTTGAGCATCTTAATCTTCCAGCAGTAGAGCGCGTTGGGCACCGGAGGACCCGCATACGGTGCGAACTGCTGCCGTTCCGCACTGTCGAAGTCCTCGCCGCTGAGGCCTCCGCCCCACTTCACCTTTCCCATGTTACTCCTCTGTTTCTCCTGGCCCAATCATGGCCATAAGCTCGAATATGTTGGTATCGTCGGTGTAGCGCCCGAAGGCGTCAAATTGATCCTTAGCGAAATAGACAGTCTCCGTCTTTGGATCTACCCACTGCTGCCAGAGTATCCGCCGGACCTCGCGAATCTTCTTGGTCTTCTTGTCCTCGAAGGATCGCTTGCGCATGTACCCAACGGCGTGGCACAGGCCGCTGACGTAATTGCTAAGCCCACCGCCTTTCTTCTGGAACTCAGGCATCACACGGACATTGCCCTCATCGTCGTCCATGGTCATAGAGTGTGCGGTGATGAGGACATTAACCGGAAGGTCGATCAGGCGGGAGATGACGCCGATCATGTAGTTTTGCGTGTTGAAGTAGTCGGCCTCCATAGGGAGGTTCCGGTGAACGCGCGCCTGCGGATTGTGATCGAAGGCTTCTGCGGCGAAGTTGAGACGGACTTTCTTGTCTAGCGTAGATGCACCCTCCAGGATAACCCACTGGTACTTCTTGTGCCCGCCAGCCTCCAGCCAATCCAGCCCGCCCAGGAGGACTGAACTATTCGGGATCGGCCGGACCTCGCGCTTACCCAACGGGAGATCCCAGCGATTCGGTGCAGCGCTGATGTATCCAGGCTCGCAGGCCAGGATCAGCGAGTTAGGTGCGGATCCGGCGACTACTGTCTTTCCACAGCCCGAGTCGCCGTACAGCAGCATATTCTTGCTTTCGCAGTCTCCGTCTAGCTCTGCGATTGCTTTCGCGAAGTCGCTCGGCGAGGTTACCTGAAGATCTGTCTTAGCGCCCTGACGACCCTGGGCCTTAGCCGATCCCGGCGTGACCTTACCGGCCATCGGCAGGGCTCCAGTTCATGCTGAGCTTGCCCTTGATCTCCGCGTCATGCCACAGCTTCGCCAGAGTCTTCTCGCCGAACCCGGGTACCTTCAGCAGAGACGTGTAGTTTGCATCCACGAAGTCCCAGACAGTCTTTATACCGTTGCGCTCCAGAGTAAGGGCCTGCTTCACGGTACAGACGCCGTGTGTCGCTAGTTCACCAATCGGGAGTTCCGAAAGGTAAGCCTTACGCTCACGCTCCCACTTCATCTTCTGGAACCACTGCGGCTGGCCGGTCTTCTTCCGGCGCGGGCCGCCCTTCGTCCCGCCCCAGGAGGTGGCGGTGTGCCGCCGGAGACTTCTTCTTATGGGCCGGACCTTATCTGCCAGGTTCTCCACCTCGGCTGGCCTCTGATTATGTTTCATAGCTCAAAAGTTCCCATCTCGTCGGTGGACTTCCTGTGGGCTGCATACGGATCCTCTACCCTGTATGCAATGTTACGGAGGTCCTTCCAATTGCCGCTAGATTCATGCAGCGTGCACATGTCATAGAAGTCACAAAGTCTTGCACAGCTCCAGTGGGTGGTCTTCGTTATCTCGATCTCTCCACGCCGGGCCATCTCCATATTCGTGAGATCCTTCTGGATCCGTTGAAGCTGACTCGCCTGCTCGGCCCTAGTGCGGATAACTGGGTGACGAAGGAATAGCGGCGCAGGCTGGACCTTCGAGCGTTCCCCCAGGACTGTTACGCCGAGTGCATCAGCCACCTGTGCGAGCTTAGCCAAAGTCTCTTTCCCGGTGAGCGCGTCTGGTTGATACGCCTCAATAGCGGCGATGTAGCTCTCTTTGGTAGGCTTGTTGACAAAGTAACCTTGCGGATCGACTGGCCGGGGATCAGGCAGGCCCTTACGCAGGAAGTTATACAGGATCCCCTTGAAGTACTCCTTCGGCTTCATCAGCCCGGCCTTCAGGAGAGTCTGCCGCGCTGTGGCGAAATAAGGCCCAGCCTGGTCGTCTAGCTTCAGGTGGTCAGTGCGGATTGACTTGGCGGTCTTGTGCTCGCCGAGCCAGATCCAGCCTGTAGCGAGGTCCCGGAATGCGAGGTCATAGGTGCCGACATATCGCGCCAGGAACTCGCGAGCTTCGCCCGTCCAGTGGTCCATGAAGGGGATGCTGAAGCTGAAAGTCTTCTCGGGGCTGAGGACTTCCCATTGCTCGTCATGCCCATAGAGATCAACATATCCCTCCAGCATGATGACGCCGAGATCACGCATATCCGTGTACTTCGCGCGTTCTTCATCGGTTGCCTCGACGGTCTTGAAATAGCGGGTCTTCTCTTGACCGTCAGCAAGCTTCACAAAGGCTTCTGCCGGGTGCGGACCTCGCTTCATCCCCGGCTGGTACCACCCGGCTAGGCAGATGTGGATAAGCTCGCCGAACCATAGCGGATCCCGGATACGCTTCGGCTTCAGACCTTGCCGGTAGGCCTGCTGCCACGCCCACGGGCAGCGCTTGAATAAGGCGCGCTCGGAACCGCGTACCTGCGGCGTGACGGTGAGATCGAGAGCCATCCTAGGATCCTACCCTCTCAACAATCACCTTTTGCGGCAAGGGACAATCATGACTTAGACAGAAGACCTCATTATCCAGGAAGGCCTTCATGTCCTTGCTGTTGCGGAAGAAGCGCGGGTCAGCTCCGCACCCCTCGCTCTCTTCTCCCCACCAAACCATTACTTTCCAACGCATCTCTACCTCCGGTGCTCTCACTCACCTTCAAAGGGAGGAGGGCGGGACTTTAACCCGCTTCTTTTGCAGCACTTTCGGCGTGGGGGTCGTATACGCCAGTTGGCCGCGAATCCCATGCTGCAAACGCATCAACATCAATGCTTCCTCCAGAGGGGCGGGCAGGGATCGAGCCTGCTACCTCAGCGTGGTCCCTAAAGGAACTGGCTGCGCTCTACCATTGAGCTACCACCCCAAGCACCGGACTAACCCCATCCCGGCACGCGAGCCACTACCCTACGGCTGCCGCATCACAGCCGTCTCGCTTCCCGCTCACCTTCGATCACCGCCTCAGCCCGGGATCAGAAGGGAGCTGATTCACCGTCATCCTCGACCGGAGCCGAGACACGGCGCTTGTTCCGGGCAGGCGTGGCCGGTGCCGCCGCAGCCTTCTTCGTGGTGCGCTTGGCCGTCTTGGCAGGCGGCTCCTCGGACTCCTCATCCGCAACCGGAGCCACGGCCTTCTTGGACATCTTGGAGTTGACCTTCGCCTTGCCGTCCGAGGTTACGGCCTTCGATGCAGCTTTCTTGGCGGGCTTGTCCTCGGGCGCGTCGGTCTCGCGCTCCTCACGGCGAGCGTTCAGCACCTCCTGATTCTCATCGGAGCGCTGGAACGCCATCCGGAGCGCCGTGGCCAGCCTGACACCCTCGTTGAAAGCCTCATCCTTGGTCTTAGCCTTGCTGGGGTCGTACCCCACGGTGTCCTTCAGCCAATCGGCGAACCTTTCCTGCAGGTCCGTCGCGGCCTTCGTGAGGTAGACCTCCAGGTCCATCTCGGCGGTTTCACGAGCCACTTGCTTCTCCTGTCTGCTCAGTTAAGTCCCCTGATAATATCTGCTATCCGGAACTGGCGAAAGCACTAACGTCTCACTCGTATGGAGCGAAGCTTTGTGCCCTTCTTGCGTTTAGTCTCAATCGCTGTCATCCGCTGAATCTCTTCCAGCTTAGCCTGACGGCCGCGCTCACGGCGTACGCCGAGGTTCCAGGCAAGCACCCCTACCACCGAAACCGTCAGCAACCACCAGACCAAAATCGCCATCAGGAAAGCTCCAACACTTTGCGGAAGAACTCTACTCCACGACGGCCGTCTAGCAGTCGTCTTCCCTGTGCAGAGCGGTCTGCATTCACCAGGGAGATCCCGACATCCACTGAGTCCATCGAGCGCAGATAGTGGTAGCGCACCGGGCGGGGGTTGCTGACACGGTGGATCCGGTCTTCTACCTGCGTCATTGTGTCTGGATCCGCCTCATCTAAGATCACCATGTCGTCGGCCGAGTCGATGGTTATGGCGGTACCTCCGGCCTTGACGTTCATGAACATCACGTGCGGCGAGTCGGAGCCCACCGGCTCGTTGAACCGGTCGATCGTGTCCCGGCGCTTCGCCCCGGTGACCTCGCCGGTCAGCATGCATCCAACTCCGGACTGAATGGCCGAGAGGCCGAACGAGAGCATACGCAGCAGCCGCGTGTACTGGGAAACCACGATGACCTTTCCTGTGGGCTCTTTCGGGATCCCGAGCGACTCCAGGAACTCCTCCAGCCAGTCGAGCTTGTTGGAAGGTATGGTAGGCATGAAGTCGCCCTTGCTGTCGATCGTCCCGTAGCTCGAAGCAAACTGCTGGAGCCGGGTAAGCTCGGCCAACGTCCCGATCGCCTCCAGGCGACTTCCACCCCCTAGCTCAGCGAAGCTCTGCTGCGTCATCTGCTTATAGGCGCGCGACTGTGACTTGCTCATGGGGAGCCAGATCCCCACCGGCGAGTTGGCGTCGCTCGGGTCGAGTGGAGTCCCGACGTAAGTCTTGGGCGGGAGGTCCGGCGCCACCTCGGCTTTGGTCCGGCGGAGCATGATCCCACCCAGGTCGGCCCACAGCATCTCTTCACGGTCCTCGCGAATCTTACCAATCTCCCAGCCCGTGAACCCTCCGGTCTCCCAGTACTTCTTGACCCAGCCCCACTTGCCTGAGTAGACCTTCGGCCGGAGCCAGTTCAGCACACCCCACAGCTGCTCCGGCTTCGAGCGGAACGGCGTGCCTGAGGAGGCCACACGTAAAGCACCCTCTCGTGGCCGTAGAAGCTCCAAACCACGGCGACGTTGGGTAGGGGTACCACTCTTCATCACAAGGCTCTCGTGACACTCGTCCACCACGAGCGCGCCCCACTCGATCTCGAACAGCTGCGGGAACGTGTGCTCGTTCCGGACCTTCAGACCCTTCGGCTTTTCGTGCCCACAGGCCAGCTCCGGAGTCGGCTTCCGCGTGTAAGGGGTCGATACGCCGCAGACCGTGGCCACCTCAGCCCCAGTGGACTCAAGGCTTCCCTTGATAATCTCCGGACAGTCCCAGAAGCTCTTCGTGAGCACGGCCTCGGGGTGGACAGAGATCCAGGTGTTGGAGAGGTCGAAGCCGGTCGCCCCCAGCTGGTTCTGCCTGTAGACCTCCACCAGGCCGCTCAGGATGGCGTCGCGCTTCGCCCGGCCTTCGGGTAGCTCGATCACATTCGCTTCGGGAATCCAGCGCGGGATTTCACGCGGCCAGACGCTCGTGGCAGCCGTCTTCGGTGAGACAACCAGATACGGTCCCGGCAGTCCGTGCTCCACGATCGCAGCGAGCACCTCCAGCGTCTTCCCCAGCCCGGGGTCATCAGCGATGATCGTCGCTCCACCCTCCACCATGAACCGAGCGCCACGTGACTGGTACCGCCTTCCTACGGTCACCGCCTCATGCAGCGCCGGAGCTAGCTTCTCCAACCGGGGGAGGGCGACCGCAGCCCCGATCAGGTTCAGGTCAGCCATCTGCTCACGAGCGATCTTGGCGTCACGATACCAATGGGAAAGCGCTTTCCGGATCTTGAGCTGTGCACCGAACTCCGCCCGGAGCAGCAGGCAGGTCTCGATCGTGGCCGGGAATGTCCAGGCCCCAACGGTCTTTGCCCAGTTGGCTCCGGGCACTCGCTTGCAGGCCGCGACGGTACGCGGGTCGTACGGCGACGTGAGGTGAATCCGGTTCCCCACGATGTCGATCTCGATCATGACTGGCCCTTCCCTAAGCACCGATCGAACTCCAGAACCCTCGGGTCACACCCGCCCCGAGGGCCAAGGGGCCGGATCAGTCCTTGCTGCTAGATCTCCTGAGGACGTTCCACAGGATCCACAGCCCGATCGCGCCGATGATCATCGTGCCTACCAGGAGCGTGAATCCAGTCTCATTCAGGTGGAACGGACTGGGCGAGGGACTTGGGCTAGGTGCCAAGGCCAACAACCTCTCGATCATCGATTACCTCTCTCACTAGGACTTCCTACTGCATACCCTACCGTATACAGCCCGGACACGGAAGAGGGGCAGGGCTCTCACTCCCTGCCCCTCTTCGAGGTCTTCCTCAGCCGTTTACCAGGCTCTCCAGCGCCTTCTCCTGCTGGACCTTGGCCCGCTTGTTCCGCTTGATCGTCGCTGCGCGCTTCGCCTGGGTCGCGGCCTTCTTCGCGGCCAGCGCGTCGGCCTCGGCCTGCACCCGAGCTGCCTCGGCATCGATGATCGCCTGCGCGGCCTGCTGAGCGGCCTGCTCCTGCAGCGCCCACGCCTCTCGCATGTCAACCTCGCGGCCCTCGATCACTCCGCCGAGGTACTCCGCCAGGATGAAGCAGGCCACCACCGCGATACCGAACAGCACCCCGAAGAGGCTCTTGGCAGCGTACACGTTCATCGCCAGGCTCATCGAGCCGGTCACACACTGGACGATGAAGCCGATCTTGTTGGTCCGCTTGCTGAAGTCCTCGCTCCGCATGATCATCCCGATCACCGCGAGTCCATCGATCATGAACGGGGTGGCGTACGCCTCGACTCCGTGGCCGCCCATCTTCTCGGCGGAGGTGACGATGTGGATGAAGCTCCCGGTCAGCGCTCCGGCGAAGTAGCCCTTAACGATCGCCTTGACGGTCTTGACCTTCTTGCTCTCCTGGATGGTGTTGATCTGGTTCATTTTCTTTCCCCTTCCCGGGATCTGGTGTTCTTGCCCTTCCATCAACAACTGTACCCTATAGATGGCTAATTCAAAAGCCTAGAATGGCAAATTCTGCAAGATTTTTAACGCAAATCAATTTGCCATCAGAAAGCGCTTTCCCATCTTGGGATAAAGCATTCCTAGCAGGGCATATGGCCTATTGCTTGGCAATTGGATAGAGGAGAAGGAAGAGCCGGGGAGTCAAAACTCAACCCGGCTCTCGACTACGCTCGAATGGCGTTATAGCAGGTCATTGTCCCAGTCGTCCTGTTCGGATGCAATATCCGAGACGAATGCATTTTCTCTGTCATACATTCGGATGATTTCCTCTTCGCTCGTGGTTCCGAGCGAGTGCGCTATTAGCGCGCCAGTCGCCGTGCCATCAGTAGAGAACTCGCGGCAGGGGTATCCGTGTGGCCACTTGCAGTACTTGCCGTGGCCGTCCGGTCGCGCGCTCACTTGTGCCGCCGCATGTTCAGGTAGGCGATCATTCCGAGCGCCACCGCGAGGCCAAAGCCTACGAGCCAGTACGGCCAAGGAAGGTCGAATATGGTACCAGTTCCCATTACTCCACCTCCACAGCAGCGTAGGCGCCGCTATTGCTCTGCCCACGGGTGCGGAACTTCCGGGATCCGACCCGAGTCAGCTGGCTGAGCGCGAACGCCCGGAACCCGCCCTCAGGACAGCAGAACCAAAGCACACGCTCCCCGTCCGCCCGGGGGCGAAGCTCGATCGGCTGCTTGCCGCCGCGCACTCCCACCACTGCCGCCTCTTCAAACTCGCGGTACTGGTTGTGCCATGTGACGGCCTTACCGCTAAGCGCAGCCAGCACTTCCTCATCGGTCGCCAGCCTGACGTCGAAGGGCAGGGCCTGCCGCTTCGGCTCAGTCGGCTTCCGGCGGAAGAACTGGTTCTTGGATACCCGATCCAGGTCCGCCTGCCCGGCCTCCGGCGAACGTGCGAGATGCTGCTTAACGGCGCTGGCGTTCCGGAGCTTGATGGTGCGGTCGGAGACCGTATATGTGGGCATAGGGTTGGTGGTGAGAACGCCGTTAGTCCAGGAGATCCACAGCGCCTCAAGCCCGCGTTTCATCAGCAGTTCCACCACGTCATCCTCGTACCGGGCAGGGTTGCAGTCCCATCCGTGCCCGATGGCCTCAGCCATCAGCGCAGAAGCCTTCGCCCATGACTTCGACTGGTCCAGCGCCTCCTCGGAGACGCTAGCCCATTGCTTCGGCTGCCCCTCCTTGGACGAGGGGTTAGGGCACACGCTAGCAGCCCGAAGCTCACGCTCCTTGGCGAGGATAGCCGTTAGCAGCTTTCCCTTGGGAGCGTCCACGCTAGCGGTGATTCCGAGGCTCTCCGCGAGCTTGCACAGCTGCGACTGCGTCATCTGGCCGTACCGGGCTGCGTTCGCCGGAGTCTCCACCGGCTCCACACCACCCTTGGGCGGGAGTGGGGTGCGCTGGGAATGCTTGTTCCGTCGCTCGGTTGCTGCAGCGCGAAGACCGTGCTTGTTTGCTGTCGTTGTTGCCATTTCGAAAACCTCTCTCACTAGGTCCTTGTGCTGTTATTCTACTCCGGGAAGGAGCCCTTCCGATACCCCTTCCCGGAGCCCAGCCATGTCAGCGCTGCGGTGACGAACCGAAGCACGGCCGGGTGTCCTTGTGCCGCTGACACGAGTCGTACGTAGCGCAGCCAACGAAGATCGTGACGATAGCCAGGAGCGCGATGCCGAATCCCACTACCTTCTTGAGCATTTCTTCCCCTTTACCTGTTGATGTCCACAGACGGGACTTTGTCCATCGGATTGTTGAACCAACCCTGCTTGTCACACTCGCGGAGACCGGCCACCATGGCCAAGATAACCACCAACGCGACCACTTTCCCCACCGTGATTTTCACGGTTCTTCCCCTTTCCAGCACACTGAGGTGCCTGGGCGAGGATCCGAGCTAGGCTCGGCTCCCGCCCTCCGGCCTCAGGCCACCAGAGAATTAAAGAACTCTCCAACCGCCGTGAAGATGTCGATCGCAGTCTGCCCCGACACCCCCACCACATCCGCCGCCGCTCCAGGGCGGAACGCGACGAAGAACACCAGGAAGGCGATCCCTCCCCAAACAAGAACCTTCTTAAGCACAGACTTCCCCTCAGCAATGGTATCGGATTTCGCTCTCAGGCAGGCTCGGACTCTGCTATCATATGGATTTCAGATTCCATCTCGGCCGCAATCCTCGTCTCATACAGGGCCCCCTCGACCCCACAGGCACAGACGTACCACCAACCCTCAAAGTCGCTGCCCTTAATATCGACCAAGTGCTTCATGCCTCTTTTGCCCCTCTCACTAGGCTTCTGTTGATTACCCTCTCGTCTCAGAGCTTCGTGGCCTCGGTCTTCCCCGGGCAGTGAAGCATCTCTGTGCCTCCGCCCTGCCACTTCTGCCGGGTGACCTCGTAGTGGTGCGGCCCGTGGACCGTCCACTGACCCGGATAGCAGGCGTGGGTGCTCACCGAGCAAGAATCGTCCAAACAGGGATCTTCGGCGAGACTCGCCAGCAGGCCTGCCCGCGTCCCTATATCGATCTTCTTAGCCATTTCCATGCCCCTCTCACTAGGCTTCTGTTGATTACCCTACTCCAGACGCAATCAAGAACGGAATAGGGGGAGGGATCGAAATCCCTCCCTGTCTTGACTAAGCGTTCTTGATGAGGCGGAGAGCCTCGGCCACGTTCCGGACCTTACGGGCCTTGCCGTCCACGACCGCGACTGACCGCGAGTAGTCGTAACGTCCTTCGGCATCCCACGCGAGGATCAGCACGAAAGCCGAGGTGGTAAGGTCGAGTCGGACAGTACCGAGCTTCTCCGTCTCCACACGAGCCTCGGGTGCCGCCTTGGCCACCACGGCCGCCTTGACCTCGCCCGGAGCGCGCAGCGGCACGTTGATGATCTGGCCCTTGCGGCTGGCGCGCTCCGGCTTCACGAAGTTGATGATGGTCGCGTCCTCCATCTGGGCCTCGTTCAGCTCCGGGTGGCAGATCCAGCAACCGGCCTGAACTGCGCCGACCGCGTCCGCGATCATCGCGCGAAGCTCGGCGGACTTGTGCTGTCCCGCGTTCTTGATCCCGGCCATCCTGGCGACTTTCCGAAGCTCTACCGCACTAGCGGTCTTCGCGGCCTCGGCCACCCCGTTCAAGAACTCGTGAGAGTCGTCCTGGTGCTGGTTCTCCCAGGCGCCCTCTTCGTAGCACGGCACGCAGGCGTCGCTGATTCCGGCGTTCTTATCCACCGGGCGGGTGTTGCAGATGTTGCAGATCTTCTTAGCCATTTCCCTCACCGCTCTCACTCGGCTGGTTCTTCGCTTACAACACCATCCTACGCCATGTGCAGTCGAGATGGCTAACACGGATGTGCAAGATTTTTTGCTGCTGTCCTAGGATGGCATTTTTACCAGCACAAAAAGGAGTGACCGCACCGCTGCAGTGAGCTACTACGGCCACCCCAATCCTCTACGCTCAGCCACCGAGGGCTATCGCACCCCCTGGAGCTGGCTTGCTTTCCTCGACGCGCTTCGCCGGTTCAGTGGTCCGGCTGATCTCTACCTTATCGGCTGCCAACCGCCCGGCGCGGTCACCGGCGAGCGCTGCCGCTGAGCGGTGGTTCCGCTCGTAGCGGGTCTGATCAGCCTTGGTCCACTTCCGCTCTTTCGCTGCTACCGGGTTGGCCTCAGCCTCAGCCCTGCGACGCTCTGCTGCGGCCTTCCTGGCCTCCGGGTGCTGCTCGGGGAACTCCGTCCAGAAGGCTTCCTTCACCCGCTGCTCGCGTCCGTGGAGGGTAAGCGCGCCGTGGACCGAATCCACCGCATCCCGCGCTGCGTTCAGTCGCGCGTAGAAGCGGGTGACGAAACCATCGGCATACCGCTCGCGATAAACCATCTTGTTGATCCCCTTACCGGCGACTAGCGGCTGCTCGCCCTTCTCGCGGCAGGCCTCGGCGTAGAGTTTCCCCACCTTCGCGTGCGCGGCGTGGCCTCCCTTCCCCTTGGGGGACTCCCACAGCATGCAGGCGATGTCGTTCCGTTCGAAGCCAGCGTTACGAAGGCGGTAAACATTCTCCTTGTCCGAGAGGTCTGGATCAACCTTCGGCTCCAGCTGCGCGATCATGGTGAGCCAGGCGGACTGGTACAGCCCCTCGGCCAGTCGGATATCCGACGCGTATCCAACCACGCGGGCCACGATACCCCGCCCCACCCAGCGAGCCTGATAGAAGGCTCCAACATGAGCGCAGCAGTGGGCCCACAAGCTCACGTGATGCATGTAGAAGTCCGAGCCGTCATCGGTGATGGTGATGTCCCGGACGATCGGAGCGATGGAGAAGGGGTCCTGGGCAATCAGCCCCTCCTCGGCTATCTGGTACCTGCGGCGAAGCTCTTCGGCCTTCGCGTGGTACGCAGCTGCCTCCTCCGGGAACTTGGTGCTTTCAGCCTTCGCGAGAAGCGCGCGAATCTTCGCGGCCATCTTCTCAAGCGTCTCGGCGCTGAATGTCTCTTCGGTGCCCGTGCTCTCACTCACGAGACCCTCCCTCTTAGATGAGGCCGGGGGCACTTCCTCGGAGCGGTGCCACCCGGCTTTTATTCAGTTACTCCCTCATCCTACGCCAACTGCAGTCGGTTGCGGAAGGGGGTATGGATATATTCTTATCCGATGCAGGTAAGCTGGCCCGGACCTTCCAGTTTCCTCGGGGTGCCGATTCGTTCCGGGCGATCAATCCGGCAGATCAACTGCCCAGGATTCCCCTTCTGAATGAACCGGGCGGTCACGGTTGCCCCCTTAGGAACACGGAAGGTCCGATCCCAGGGTGAAGTAACCAGGCGATCCTCCAACAGCTGTACGCCCTCGGTCGTCACCGTGACTTCAATTGGGTTGGTGCCACGGCTACGGAACCACTGAGCATGAGCCACAACCGCGTCCTCGGTATCGCTCCGGGGATCCGGCCCCCCCCCCCACTCATCGTGGAAGGCGATCACCCCGGCTACTAGAGCCAGGGTGGACCATCCAGCCGGTGACCTTTATCTTGGCCCCTAAGCTCATGCCCAGTTCGCCTTCCCGGCACAGACCGGACCCATGGCCCGCTCGATACTCTCCTCACGCGTGAGCGTCGCGGCGCACCGGACGCAGACGCCATAGATGGCGCCGTACTTCTTCCCCTCTTCGAGCGTCATCTTCATCTCGGCGGTCAATCCGCGCAGCCCGGCCTTACCAGCGTAGACGAACTCCGCTTTCACCTCGACCTGCTTGCCGCGAACGGTCTTGGAGTACGAATCATCCAGCATCATCAGGCGCTTAGCAACCAGCTGGTTGGCGCCGTGAACGGTCCGGTAGACCTTGAAGATTTCACCCGTTTGGGGGTTCCGGTACATACCGTCCTCGGTGACCGGAGCGCCGATCGCGGCTATGTCGCAGTCCATCTTCGCCCGAGCCACTGCCTCATCTTCCTGGCGCTCGCGTTCCTGGATCTGCACGTCAAAGGCCGCGTCCAGGATATCGTCCAGATTCTCGATTCGCTGCGATCCCTTACCGGAATTCCGGAAGCAGTTCCGGACCTCGGCAGCGCTCGTGTGGTAGGTTCGCTCGTTGTGGTTCGCGCACCTTACGCCGGTGATTGTCGCGTTCATCGGGTACCTCCTCGGTTCTCTCACTCACCCGAACAACCAAAATCCTACGCCAGGAAACTACAGAGCGGAAGTAGCCTAAAAGGGAGCAGCCCCGCCGGGTGAGAGATCCGGCGAGGGCTGCTGGGGAAGGGTGTGCTTGGAAGGGCTACCCCTCGTTGCGGTCATATCCTCGGCTAAGAAGAACGTTACGCCAGCCGGAAAATTGCCGCTAGTCCGGAACTGGTCCGGTTGTCACCTTGTTTCCGAGCACGCCGGTCTTGTACGCATCCTCCTCGGGGGATACCTGTCCGCGCGTCCAGAAGAACAGGAACGCTACGGCCAGCCCGTTAACGCTGGCCACCAGCTCCTGACTCAGGTGCAGCCCATACGCTGCTAGGAGCGTCGCAACGATCGTGATGGCGCTCGTGTATACGCCTGGCATTATTGGACGAACACGGATAGCGAGAACCACGGCGAGCAACGCATTAACGACGGACATCCAAATCGAAGCCTGCTCGGGGGACAACCAGTCAAACTGGAATCCCACCAGCAGCATGACGAAGGCCTGGATCAGGCCCAGCCACAGTGCAGGCTCTCTCCCGAACAATCTCATATCGATCTCTCCTTCTTCTCTTTTGCTTCCTTCTCCGCGAGTCTAATGGACACCCATAGGATCCTAGGAAGCCAGAAAGTGACACCAACTAACAGTGCGAAGACTATGATCGATACGACCACCCGGCCTGTCCAGTTGCCGAAGATCTGATTAGCTAATACCAACCCGAAGAGCGAGCCGAGGGCAAAGGCTATGTACATGATGAACCAGCCGTGCTCGATCAGCGCCCACTTCATCCTAGAACGGCGCGCATACCAGGCCATGAAGATGACGCAGTCTGCGAGGCCCAGACCCGTAACACAAGCGAGGACGATTTGGGACCAGTTCATCGTATCCCCAAGGCTTTTGCTATATCTGCTGCTAAGTGATTATGATTTATGATCTTCTTTGCCCGTGAAGAAAGCTCCCGCACCACCCTGTCATCCCCTTGTACCTCCCTAAGCTTCTGCTGAAGCTTCACGGTCTCTGGTGAGGGCTCAGCCGGACTCCATGGCCATCTAAACTTCATTTATTTGCCGCCACTTCCTTGATTTCCTCCAGAGCCTTCACAGCCGCGTGGCCGGGGGCAAGAGCCATCGCAAGCTGCCGATCCCTCGTCTCAACAATCTTATGGAGGAGGACTATCTGTTCTTTGTAATCGTTGATGCGCTCGTTGTGGGTTCGTCGCGGGATAAGCAACCCAAATCCGACCATTAGTACAAAAACCAATAGGACGCCATATGGGGTCAGCTCCGAAATGACCACTCCAAGCACTTGCCTTCTCCTTAAAGATCGGTTTCGTCGAGCGCACCGAGCACCCGACGCACAGCGGCCTCGGCTGCAGCCTGAAGCTCCGGCCGCAGCGCCGCCACCAGCGCCGCGATGTCGACCTGTGCAGGTGGCGGAGCGGTCGGCTTGGCCAACTTCTCGACCTTCTCGGCCACGCCGTCGATTGCGTTGTACAGCGGGTTGATCGGCACACTGCGGCCGTCCGGACGTGTGTGCGTCCATGCGCCCTGCACCCGCACCGGCGGGTCAGGAATGAATATCTGGTACAGGGCCTCAAGTTTGGCGGCCTGGTCCGGGGTCATGTCGTCTGCTCCAATCATCCATTGTCCGAAGTCTTTGCCGTAAGCGCGATTCAAGTCTAGTCGGATCCCGGCCAACGGGACGTCGTTGTGGTACTGCTCAATGTGGTTGTGCCGGGACCATTTGCTGCCGGACCAGGCAAGTGTCTGCCAGAACCACCGGGCCTTGCCATTGCTGGCAAAGTGCTCAATGATTGAGAACTCGCCATACACGCCAACACGCTCACGCCCGATCACGCTCGCCGCGCCGTCCATCGCCGCGTCCAGCTTAGCCCAGTCACCCGACGTGGTATCGAAGTCAACCGAGAAGTAGATCGGCCTGTCCGGCGGCATGCCGCACGCGAGGAAGTGCGCTTCAGCTTCGCGCGCCCACGAGGCACCTGCTGGGAAGCCATTGATGAGTCCGGTCGCCGAGCCCTCGGCGTTGGCGACGATTGACACACCGGCTCTCGAAAGAGCTTGCGCTTCAGCGAGTGTCAGGTGTTTCCAGGCCCCGCCGGGGCCGCCGTAGCGGCAGGCGAAAACCTTGCCTGCGGCAGCAAGCTGTGCAATGTTGGCGCCTCCGGTGTAGTCGACCCCCTCGACAGGCGGTAAGCCGTCAGCCATGATGCCCTCTGGTGTCCAGTATCATCTGTTTCTCCGATCTCAATTATATGTCCGTACCGGTCTGTGTGAGCGAGGGGCCAGCATCAATAAACCAGATCTCTGGGCCCGAACCATCAGCAGCCGCAATAGTAATCGTGCCGGTGCCTGATATGCGGCGAGTCGTAAGCAGGACGGACATCGTCACATTAGACCCGCCAGTCGTATAGAGAGCGTAGATGATATAGCTCCCCGCGCCACTGCCGGCAACAGTAGGCCCAGTCCAGCCGCCCAGCGAGGCATCAGCCGTTGATGCATTCGCACCGGTTGTGCTGAATCTGAACAGATTTGAAATCTGTGCAGCCTCATTCACGGTCGAGCTTACCGATCCCATTGAAACGATAAAGAAGGATCTGTTAGCCAAAAGGGTGGCATTGAGTCGAAGGCATCCCAATTCTGTTCCAGCGATCAAGGTTTTAGCAGCCGTACGTTTGGCCCGAAACAGTAGTCCACGGCCCAGAGATACGCCACCGCGTTGGACGTCTGTTGTTCCATTTACCGCCGTAGTGGCCGTGATAGTCGTGGTCGCTATGAGCGAGTTGGCCGAGAATTGGTCGTCCGTCTTCAGCTGATCCGTCGCGCCCCAGTACAGATTCACATTGGTTCCGGCCGTACCCGGCCCAAACCATATCTTGCCGTCCGCCTGAATCTGCAATCGGGGATTAGCGTCACCTGTTACGCGTGTACGGAAGATGTCAGTGCCTGCAGAGGTTCCCTGGCCATTGATGCCCTGACCTGTTGTGTCAGTGCTCTGCCCGAGGAGGTATGGCCCATCCGTACCCCGGCCGATGAGCATCGGCAGCCAAGTAGTAAGCGCGGCTGACCACATATAGTTGCGTCGGGTATCGGTTTCGTATATCTGCCGCCCGTCCCACCTATCCGTCCCTGTGGGACGCGTCCCGCTTGTGCAGATCAGGTGACCAACTGCAGCGTCGAGCTTGTCCATGCTGTCGTTGATGTCAGTGACAACATTTACCAGATCACCGGTAGTCGGGTTCGGGTCAGGCTTCCGCAGAAGGAGCCTTGTTGTCTGTGTGGCCATGTCACGCTCCTAGTATGGAAGTACGACTATATTCCGGTTCTGATAGCCGACTGCGCCAATGGGGTTAATGTAGCAGACCTCAAACAGGTAATCCCCCGGAGCAGTCGGAAATATGAATGCCCCCGACATCAGGAAGGCATTACCAACATGCATGTTCCCGGGGACATAGGGGATATCCGGATCCCCCGTATTACCGCCGAGGTCACCACCTGCGACGTTATTCCCCGGAGAGAATGTCATCTCACCCGTGGTAAGGTCAGTCACTCTGTAGCCGATGAAACCGGAGCGGTCAGCATACGTTCCCGGAGGGTTATCCAATTCATGGAATATCTGTGCCCCGATAAACACAATCGCCCGTCGGGATGTACCGATCCGAACTCTCACCGAAAGATTGTCAGGATCAATCGCATAGAACAAAGGTGCGCCGGTAGTCGGGATATCGACGCTTCCGAAGTCCCCAGCAGCCTCGGTGCCAAATGCCAGCGTTGACAGTGAGACTAAAGCACCAGTCTCGTCCACCGCTTCCATTCCGTACCCACCACTCACTAGCTCGCCCGCACGGATCTGAGGGTTGCCGGACGCATCGTCCACACGGAAGCCATACTTTCCGTCTGGGAGAAGGCCCATCCGGACAATAATGTTCCCGTTTGCGTCCTTAACATTGAAGGCGCCGTTTGTGACGGTTACGTTGCCTCCGCTTCCCACCTCAATCATCGCCGCCAACACGGAATTAGCTGTGATTGTCCCGGCTGTCAGCTTACTCACTGAGAGCGAGGAGACATGCTCGTTGTCAATCAGAACAGCCGTCACGGTCGATCCGACTGAAGGGCCAGATTTATTTCCGGCGCGATCGACAGCAACCACTTTAACAAACACAGTTTCGGTGGGACTGATCGTGAAAGTTCCCACGGCCGGAATACTGGCATTCATCATGCCTATGTTGGCGGTAAGCTCTCCTACCTTGTTGTTGTCACTCGGCATGAAGCTATCGCTCCCGCCCACATGGACGTTAAGCCGAACCAGATCTGCTTCAAGGTTGAACGTGCCGCCGCTCGCCTTGCCGAGACTGTGAACCACCTGGATAGAGAGGAGGTTTCCAGCAACGGTAGGCGCGGCCGGAGTGCTCGGTGCAAACAGGTCTCCGGTGGTTGTCTGGAAGGAGCTAGCCGAGAAGTTCCCGAAGTGTGGGGGATTCGCGCTATCAACGGCCCGAATCTGGAACTCGTATATGACTCCAGGAGTTAGCTCTATGATCGTGGTCTGATTCGTACCCCACCCTATTTGGATGTAGGTCCACTCGGGATCGGCCGATACTGCCGCGCTTAGCGGCGCTCCCCACCTGTTCGCAGCCAACTGGCCCCAGCGGAATATGTTATGGATTGCACCCCACATGATCTGGTAGCCGATGACCTGTGAGACGCGGTAACGGATCTCATAGTATGCACCATCAGTGATCACCGAGGAGTCAGTGTTGAGCGGCGTGCTCCATGTGATGTGAACAGCCGCCTTAGTGGTGCTGGCGTCAGGGGTCTGATAGGCTCCGAAGGACCAAGCAGTAAAAGCCGGGGAGTCAGGGATTGTGGTGTCCAACGTCGGTGAGTCAGGCAGGCTCGGCCGGAAGCCGATCGGCTCTGAGGTGGCCAGTGAGCGCGAGAGGTCTCCGACAACTACAGTCGTCTCGCCAGATTCCCCGGCATAATATGGGCTGAGATCGATCCATGTGCCGTCCCCGCGACGGAAGGCGACTGTCCAGCCGGACGGAATCGGCCAGGTCATCTCGACCACTCGCAAGGCAATCGGATTAATGGGCTGACCGTTCCAGTAGACCTCTCGAACATTGTCATAGAATCCAACATTCGGATCCCAGACGTTGACGTAATCCCCAACTGCGAGATCACCTTTGATGTCGTATGTAGACGTCGAGAGGGATACGCTCGCTCTCTCATCCGAATACAGATTCAGCAGCAGCTGTGCACGCTGATCCGCATTAGCAGCCGTGGTATCGCTCTCGCTCACTAGCCGAGTCATCCGCACGTCGTTGCCGTGGATATCGTTGAATGGATTGGAGACTATATCCGCATCTCCGGTCGCTATCTGGTCGCCTTCGCCCTCGGCTAGCAGTACAACACGCGTGGTGAAGTCCTCGGCGTCACGTCCCATCTCCGTTCTTCCCGGAAGGGCTCGCTGCTTGAGGTCTAGGCCGTCGTCCTTGCGCAGAATGATTGCGCGTGGATCGGTCACGTAAAGCTGGGCTATCGTCCCGGCGTCGAGCTTGCCGTCATTCGTAACACGCCACTCCGCCCCGAAGAGCTGTGTTACGTAGTCTTGGGCCTGCCGCGAAGTCTGCCACTTATGCGTTCCGGTGTATGTACCCGCCACAGAGTTGATCACACCGGCCGTAATTGCACCGCCCGGCGGCAGCAGTGCTGTCACCGAGGCCGCGAAGGTTGCTCCGGTGAGCGTTACCGCCGTCTCGAAGACGTCGCCTTTGCCGTCCTCATCCCCCAGCCAGAACGCCATACCGGAGCCGCGCAATAGGAAGTCATCCCCCGAAGACCGGCTACGGTACACGCCGACGTACCTAGCGGCAGCCAGGAGATTGTCACCGTATTCGGCGGGGCTGACCTTGTTAGGGATAATGGCGATGTGCCCGAAGTAATCGAGCTGATCCAGGATCGCCCTCGGAGTGTTCTCACGTAGCCTAAGCTCCCAGGAGCCTAGCGCCTGCCGTACCTCTGTAATAGTCATCGGCGCACCACGCCCGATCTAATCTCATCATATCTGGTCAGGATCTCCGCTAGGCATTCCACGACCACGCCGGTACGGCTATGCGTTTTGCCGGCACGCTTGTCCAAAATGTCGATAAGCTCCTGTGGGACCTCTTCTGCCTTCACCGGCGCACCGCCACAACCATCTCAGACACAGCCCCGATGTACTGATCACGAAGCGCCACAGCGCCATCTCCGGACACCGCGCTTCCTCCGCCTACCACCGATCCAATGTACATGTCTAGTCCTGTCACCGCAGCCTTCGAGATACCTCTGTTCGTAGTGTAAGTGACGGTTTTACTTGACCCAACAATGAAACGGTTACCATCAGCGTCGTCAGCGCTCGCGGTTACGTACCCCGTAGCGGTCTGATCACTCGCAGTCTCAGTCGTTTGGAGGTAAGCGCCGAGCGTGGATGATGTATCGGTCTGTACATACACTTCAACGAATCTCGATCCACGCCTCAGTGTCAGATCCACCAACGTCCTACCCGGAGAGGCGTTTTTCATCAGGCGCACCGTGCAAAGCTCTGGGTCATTTCTCGTCACTGACATCTGATCGAAGGTTCCCAGCGAAGTCGTGGCCCCTCCACGAGCAATATGCCATGCTTTCGTCTCCCATGCCGCTCCGCCCCAGGAATTTATCTGCAACATCCCGTTGGCCGTAAGCGGGAGCACCTGGACCAGACCGTTGGAAAGCTCCCAGCCGGTTGCATTGGCTCGGAGTAGGGTGCCGTTTCTTTCGTATCCGTCAGTGAGGACTCTCGCCCTGCCACCCGGGTATGAAGCTACGGGGCACCCCCAGCGTGGGTTGATATTGACCGGGATGCCACGGTAAACCGATATCACACCGTCCTGCGAGGTCCGGCTCATAGTCGAAGCCGGGAGCGTGGAGCCTGTAAAGTATGCGTAGTGCCCAATGGGCGGTGCATGCCAGCGCTCCCCGGTAAGGGCAAAGTTGTTGGCCCTGACAACAGCGCCCACTCGGCTTTCCAGGTCAGTCGCCGTATCAGGACCGAACTTCTTCAGGATGAAGCTCCAGTTGAAGCTCCTCACTTCTCCGGGCCAGTCCAGTAGATCCGCTCCAACGTCATGCACCTGGTAATAACCGTTATGGTCGGTCTTGTTCTGGAACACGACCCATACCATTTGGTCGGCTAGCCCCAGCACGTCCTCCTGTGCACGGCGCACATCAGCGTCGGCGTGCGAGCGCCAAGTGGTGAAGTCCTGGCCAGAGATCTGAATGGTTCGCTCTCTCGTTCCGGCGTTGTGCTGCTCCGAAAGGGTGTAAGTCTCGCTAAGGTACACCCTGCCTACCTGTGCTACACCCCACATCAGCGGTGCTCCTTCGCGTAACGATCCAGCTCAGTGTGAAGCTTAGCAACGAACTGCCTAGGCACGCTCGGGTCGGCCATATCCCATGTGCCATTTATGTTGAGGTTCTGGATTGTGACGGTGCTTGTATTCGCGGCCTGGGCCGCAAGGGAAGCGGCACTAGGTGCAGTAACCGAAATGGTTGCAATCCCTGCCTGCGCTGTGCTGACGCTCGAAGCGGCGTTCACAGGCAGCGAGCCGACTGCCCCAGTCATCATCGAGCTGATGGCGTCGCGTGCCGTCTTAGCCGCTCCGAGTATGCCAGCTGCGAAGTCATCCACGAACCGTTGCCCGCGACGGAGCACGTATCCCTTGCCCGAAAGCGGACCTTCCTCGGCCGGTGAACCAGGCAGGAAACGTCCAATCGCTCCAACCAGCTTACCGGCCGCATCCTTAAGCTTCCCGAGCATCGACAGGATACCGTCGATTAGGCCTTGCACCAACTCCTTGCCCTTGTTGAAGAGCAGAGAGCCAATGTTCCCAATCGCGTCAAGGATTTTCTTCGGTATCTCGGCGACGAACTTGATCAGCGGTCCAATACCCTGATCAGCAGCCGCCTTGAGCTGGCTGAAGAAGTTCCTAATCTTGTCAACGATCACCTTTATGCCTTCAATGACCGCGATAACCCGGTCACGTGCATTCGTAAATAGGGCGACAATACCGTCCCAGAGCGCGCCGAAGAAGGCTTTGATCCCGTTCCATACAAGCTCTGTAGCGGCCTTGATCACATCCCAGGCCTTGACGATAAAGTCCCATATCTTTTGGACAGCCGCGATCACGAACGGACCGATCACCGACCACACGCCGGTGATGATGCCCTTGATAAGGTTGAAGACAAACTTGGTAACCGTTACCAGCGCGTTCCATACCATCTGGATGAAGTCCCAGAATAGCTTAACGGCGGCGATGATGTAGGGGCCAATGAATCCCCAGACCGCCTTGACAACTCCGAGGACAAGCTCCAGCTCTGTCTTCACAATAGTGAATATCAGCCCGAAGACGGCTTTGAAGACGGCAACAATCACCGAAAGGATCGCGCTGATGATTGTCCAGGCCGTCTTAACAACCGACGCTATAAGCCCAAAGACGGCCTTAAAGACGGGGGCTAGGAATTTCAGGATGCTCGTGACTATGTTGACCCAGAATTTGATATATGCCAGGATTGCTCTGAGGATTATCTGGATTACCTTCCAGGCCGCCGCGAAGAAGGCTGTGATCTTGTCCCAGGCCGCCGCGAAGAAGGGGATTGCTTTCTCTTTGAACCAGTTGACCACGGCGAGCGCGGCCTTCTTTATGGCGTCCCAGACAGCGAGCACGATCTTCCGGAAAGTCTCCGAATGCTTCCAGAGAAGAATGATTCCTGCCACAAGCGCAATGATCGCGACTACAATGAGGCCGATCGGTGATTCAACAAACGCCAGGTTGAGCAATCTCCACACTACGGCAGCCACTTTCGTAACTGCAGACCATATCTGTGTCGCGGCGGTCACCAGCTTAAGGGCTACGACCATAGTCTTTACGGCCTGAGCAAATTGGAATATCTTGACTGCAAGTCCGAGGAATAGCAGCAAACCCGAGGTCACGAGCGCGACGTTGACTAGGGTATTCTTCGTGGAATCGCTGAGGCCGTTGAACTTTGTTGCAGCCTCATCGAGAAACTTCGCGAGCTTCGTGATCATCGGAAGCAAAATTGTGCCGAGGCTGATGGCTACCGTCTCAGCCGAGCCCTTCAGCCGCTCTATAGCCCCTGCCGTATTGTCCAGTCGAGCGGCTGCCACATCCGCCGCAGAGGTCTTCTCCATAGCCGCAGCCATCTCGTTGAAGCCCTTGGCTCCGGCCTTCGTGAGGACGGCTGCGGCACGGATAGCGTCAGAGCCGAAGATGGTCTCTAGCGTCAGTTGTTTCTGCTCGGCGGTCATATCTCGTGTGGCGTTCTGAAGCAGCTGCGAGATATCAGCGAGCGACTTCACATTACCTTGCATGTCGAAGAAGGCCGAGCTACCTTGCTTCGTCAGCAACCCAAGCTCTTTAAAGAGCGTCTTCTGCTTATCGGTGACCGGGATCAGGTTCGACAGCATCGTCTTTAGCGACGTCCCCGCGTCCGAACCCTTGATTCCCTGCTGGCCCATGAGCGCAATCGCCGTAGCAGTGTCTTTGAACGAGAGTCCGGCGAGGTTAGCCACCGCCCCAACTTGCTTGAGGGACTGTCCAAAGTCGCCAACAGAAATTGATGAACTGTTGGCTGCACCGGCGATAAGATCGGCAATCTTAGGAAGCTCTTGGGCTTTCAGGCCGAACGCATTCATCGCATCAGCTGCCAACTCAGCCGCCTGCGGTAGCTCCACGCCACCTGCCGCTGCCAGGGCCACAGTCGCATCGGCAGCGCCGTTCATGATATCCGTTACCGAGACGCCAGCCTTTGCTAGCTCCTCCATCGCCGATGCGGCCTCGGTGGCGCTGAATGAGGTATCCTGGCCTATCTGTAGCGCCTTGGAACGTAACTGTTCTAGCTCCTTACGCGTCGCGCCGGATACTGCACCAATTGCGCTGATCTGTTTCTCGAATTGAATGGCAGTGTTTGCTGCCAGACCGAGGCCAGCGGCTATGACGCCGCCAGCCACCGCCAATTTAGTGCCAGCCTCTGAGAAGCCCTTCCCGGCCTTACGAGCCTTCCCTTCAGTTCGCTCGAAGTCATCGGCAGCAATCTTCAGGCCCTTGTCGTCATAGTCAATTATGACGCGGCCTTTCGCTGTGCCTAGACTGTACTCAGCCATTTACGGCTCACCTCCCTGGCCCTCCGGCGAATGATCCAACGCCCAGGTACTTCTGCATGACCATGTTGCGCTTCATTGCTTTTGACCGAGCAGTCTTGCCCTTGGACTCCGCCTTCTCGATCTCGCTTTCGAGGTGGATCCCAAATACTGCAACAGATCGGTCGAAGTAGTAGGCTGCTGGCTGTTCGTCGATTCCATATAGCTGGCTCGGAAGGCAACCGTATGTCTTAGCCAGCTGAAAGGCTGCCCAGCAGTTGTTGGGACTCTTCACGAAAGCTTTTGAGGTCTGAGGTACCGCCCACCGCCCAGTTGAAGATGAACATCTTGTCCTCAAGGTCCACCTCATCGGCGTAAATCCGTTCCGGGTCGCGCTCCTCGCCAGCCGGTGGTTCCGTGTACACCTTGGGCTCCTGAACAACATACACGACGCATCGATCCACCATCTCTAGGCCCTCCAACAGCTGCTCCTTGTTCACAGAGAGCGCTTCGACGGCCTTGGCGAGCTTTCGCGGATCCTTCGAGTCAATGTGCTCGGTCTGCACCAGCGAGGTCAGCTGATCCATCGAGTCCAAAAGTCCGGCCTTGATGAGTCCCTGCGCCCCCGGGCGGACGGCCCGACAGACGTGCCCACTGGGCAGTTCAAGGTCGAAACTCTTGCTCGTAAGCCCCAGCCCGTACCCGGTCTTCGAGGCTGCCTTAGGCTGAGCCTTTTTTGGCGCCTGCTTGGCGGTGGCCTCGGTCTTCTTTCTGGTTGTCCCTGGCATCCTAGTGCTCCTTGGGTTTGTTTGCTTACGGAAGGCGGAAAATCGTGGCCAGCGAGGCCGCGTTGGTGATGTTGGCGGAGTAGGTCCAGACGATGTTCCCGGCGCTGTTGCGGAAGCGAGCCCCGTCCATCAGGATCTCCCGCACCTCCCCGGCCGGAATCGCAATCGTCACATCCGGGTTAAATGCTGTCGCCCCCAACGGTGTTACCGCCGTAGGATCATCCAGCACCACGTTACCGGGCGAGGCCGAAGCATTGTTGAACCGCACCAGATACTTCGCGCCCCACTCAGCTGCGAACTGATCGCCCGCAGCCGTGATGACATTGGTTGTGGGTGCCGCCGAGGGGTTGACCGTCGGCGTATTGATGTTGGTGAAAGTCGCCATCTGTTCAACCTCCTTACGGTAGTGGAGTTTCGGTTTCGTTCTGGACCCACTGCCACACACGGTTCAGCGTGCTGGCTTCGTTGCTCTTGTAGCCGAGGCCGGACGCGCCGGTAAGGAAGAATTGGCCATCAGCCATCTCGCCCTCCAGATTGTCCGTCGCCTTCGCGCGGTAGATCACGCACCAGAAGTCACCGCCGCTATCGGAGATCGAGCGGCCCATGATCTTGAAGTAGGGCCTGACAGACTGCTGGTACGTGGTGCCGACATATTTCGTAATCGTCTTGACCTGGTTGGGCGTCACGCCGGTTGTCTGTACCACACCGCCATACATGACGGCCACAGCCTCGAAGCTGACGCCACCGCCCTCCAACTCCCATTCCACATTCGCCCCGGCACCGTGCGAGGCCACCAGCGAGTCATCGCCCCGTAGATCCTCGAAGTCCTCTGCCTCGGCAAAGGAGAGTGTCCGGGAGTTGGGCAGCTTGACCGCAGTCCCAAGAACCGTCGCAGCCGCGTCAGTGTACGGAGTCAGCTTGACCTCACGTAGACCGAAGGGCAGCGGAATCGTGTCTAGAGCCATTTTTTACTTGCACCTCCTCAGGCAAGCCTGGTCCCGGATCCCGGAACCGCCTTGTGTTCATTAACTCCCCCGTGAGTGGGTCAAATCTGTGAAGCACAACTACTCCTGGTGCAGCCCCACAGAATTTCGATGGGCACTTGACTTCTAGGAAGTCGTCAGTCAGCTCACCGAACTTCTTCGAGTCGCACCTCAGCTCCACTGGCCTACTCCGCTTCTACCCGAACCAACCGGAGCCTGGGATCCCCCAGAATGTACTGTCTGAACTCAGTCTCGGTCAGGAAGTCGAAGTCTCCGCGCGGCAGCCTGAAGTTGTTGCCCCTGTACCAGTGCGCCAACTTACCGTCCTGGACATTGACCCTCGCCCAGTCCTGCGGCGTGATCGTCCTGACCTCGAAGTGCTGAGCGTCGGCAAACTCCACCATCTCAACCTGCTCTTGCTGCTCGACCTCTTCCGGCTCGTAAGCCTCAACGTCTTCTCTCTCCATCATTCCTCCTCTCATAACCCGCTGGCTACGATTGTAAGCTCCCAGCTGCGCGATACAGCATCATAAGCCGAGTCAAACAGGTCCTCGGAGGTCACGCCACGGTCCACCTGCGTAATCCAGCCGTTTAGGGAATACTGCACTGCTGCCAGCGGATAGAGAATCTGTTGGCACCGCTGTAGAATCAGGTCCACGTAGGTGTAATCCTTATCCCGGTCATATGCCCACACCACCAGCGGCCTCCTGCGCGAGGTTGTATCCCGCCCCGGAGGTGGATCCTCGATAAACCAGCGGAGGATAACCCAGCGCCGCAGGCTGGCTGCTGGGGAGTCCGGCGCGTTAGTCCCAAAGGTCGAGTCAGAGTTGATCCCGTAGCCGTTCAGGGTCGCGTCATTTATCAGCTGAGCCCAGACATACTCGCGTAGGTTCGCGTAAACCACACTCTCGGACTCCGTAAGCAACAAAACAGGAGAGGGCAGGAGTACGTCCACGCTAACGTCTATCGGAGGCTCTACAGCCAAACTAGACAGGATTCCGGGCAGGACTACAGCCAGCGTACAGTTTATGTCGGTGCCGGCATCGTCAATCGCGACGTCCACACCGAAGCGTCCATTGGTGAACGTCTCATCGTCCGGAGGGATAAGCTGTGGGTTGGAGGTCCCGGAGCCGGTGTTCTTGAATATGCAGTTCCCGGAGAGACTGCCTCCGCCTGGATTCGTTCCTAGGGACTTGAACCAGTAGTTCCCGCCGTGATCGAAGCGATGGAATATCGTGGTGAAGTAGAAGGCATTCTGAATCAGCGCATAGCCCGAGGATCCCGGAACTAGCTGTTCTGAGCCAGCAGTGCCAGTAACGATCCCCCCGCCGATGTCTAGATCTAGCTCTAGCGTTGAATTGGATATCGGGGTAGCGCGCTTCCACACCTGGGCGCGCGTTCCTGCGGCGAACTCCGTAGCAGCCGGGGGCATCTTCACATAGATGCCCACGATCTGCTTGTTGGGCTGGTCAGTCTTCCAGTTGTATCCCAACATACGGTTATCCGGCGCGATGGCGCCGGAGTTGTCAACCGCAAGCAGGTTCGCTGTCCCCAGAAGTCTCTCAACGGCCATCGCACACCTCCCTATGGGATCTCTGGCTGCGTGATTGTACCGGCGATCAGGTTAAGCACCTGACCGTTCGTGACGGCAGCGTTGGTCATGATCAGATCGGTACCGCTAGTGCCTGCCGTTCCGTCTAGGACCGTTGCCCCGGTAGAATCCTTGGCCCGGAACCAGCCAGCCGTTCCGGCAGCCACGGCGGTGGTGGTAATTGTGGGTGACGTGTCGAGTGTTGCGACGCCAACGGCGGCTGCGCCCCAAGCTGGGTCATTCAGGGTAAACGTCGCGAGTAAGGTCCCGGTGGCTGCTGCTTGTGGATTGGCAGGTTTGCCTCCAGTCCTGATCTCGATTGTGGCCGCACCAGAGCCAGCATCGAAGCGCGCCGCTGTAGCGTCAGCATTCGCGTTCCGCGTTGGCGTGGCCAATCCTATTGTCATCGCTCACCTCCTACGTATGCCCAAGCCGGGCAAAGAGCTTTGTCAACGTCTGCATTATCTTCGGACCATACACAAGCAAGGTCGGGAATACGATCGCATACCGCCCCGCCCAGCGGATCTCTAGCCAGATGCCATATGGGACACGGTGCCCTAGCTCAATCCAGTGCCGCTGGCCAGGCTCGTGGCCCGCCTTTGCGAAGAGGCCTGAGCGCGCGTTGCCTGTCCTGTCTGTCCACGGCGCCGCAATCTTCATATGCTCTTCTATACGTGAATCCCAGTATTCAACTACGCCTGCGATCCCGAGATCAGTCCGTTCATCCAGAACCACAAGGTTTCTCAGCAGCGGAGTCATGTCCAGCTCGAAGCTGAAGTCACCCTTCGCCATACCGCACCACCTGTGCACGAATCTCATACGGGTTGTTGAATATCAAGTTCACGACCTCGAACTTGGTCCCTGCGGCATCTAGCCAGTAATCGAACTTCCCGATCACCGCACCCGGCTCGCCGAGAAGCTGGAACTCAGCCTTACGCTGCTGCCCGTCGCCGGTAAGCACTGTCCCCGGCTCCGGCCCAAAGGTCCGTGTCTGATCAATGAGTCGGAAGGTCTGCTCGGCGCGCGGAGCCTGGTCCACCAGGCGTGAACCCGATCCAGAGTTGACTCGCACCCGGGGGATCAGGCGCAGCTGGATCGGGTTGGCAGCGATGAATGCCTTGGTCTGCTTGATGTTGAAGCGAAGTTCACTAGCGTCCACGGGCCTCACCGCCGGAGCTTCACGATGCGTGTGTATCTCGGCGCGTCAGGCTCAACCCCGCCTGATACCTGACCGCCGAAGTGCCGCGCCATACTCAGGGCCTGCTCGTAGATATCCCCCATCTTCCTTGAACTCCCGCCCTCGGAGATGTCCACAAGCTCAGCTGCAGAGGCTGCCTTCTCAGTCCAGATATCGAAAGCTACTTTGTTCAGATCACCGGACGCATTGTCTATCCGATCGTCCAGATCCGCGTTGGTGTAGACCTCGGGGGTTGGCTCGGCAATGAGCAATCGAAGCCTGGTCACATCCGCTTCAGTCGCCACGGTGTCCTCCATTCGAAAGCCGGTGGGCAAGGGGCTGCATGCTCACCCACCGGCTTTCATCCCCTCAACCCTGTCTACTGTGCGGCCTCGACGTTGGCCGCGTCATCCTGCCGTAGGGCAGCAATCAGATCCGCCTTCTTCGAGCTGGCCGGGGTGATGGTGGCGCCACCCTCCACGCGGGTCTTTACCTGTGCCTGAAGTTCAGGGACAGTCCAGTCGTCGTAGTCGTCCTCCAGCTCTTCCTCGGCCTCCGCTTCCGCATCGGCCGGATACTGCTGGTCCTGCGTCTTTACACGGCTCTCCTCGCCACGCATCAGCAGGTACTTGCGCTCTTCGTCGGTAAGCGCTCGGTTCCTCGGGATCACCAGGCTCATCTCAGCCTCCTCATGCAGACCAGGCGTATTGCGACGGAACCGCGTAGCTCGTGCCGTTAAACATAACGGCGGCAGCGCCTCGCGGCCCAATCGCGCTGCCCAGACCCCGCACGTAGTACGAGTCGATGAGCGGGTAGCTCTCGCGGTTCCCAGGGAACAGCACCAGCCCACGGAAGGACGGGTTGGCGTGCTCGCGAAGGCCGACCACGTTCGTGTTGGTCGAACCGCCACGGGTCGCCACAGCGACGAAGTATCCAGACGGGATGTTGCCGTGCGTGATGACCATGTACTGGCCCCACGTCCCTAGCACATCCAGCCCGGCAAACTGGTTCGGCGGGATCCCACTGCCCACAAGCGTGAAGCCGGGCGGGAGCTGGAACACGAGGTTCTGGCCCGCGCTAGGAATGAAGTCGTAAACGCTGTTGACGCCACCGAAGGCCACGCCACGCGCGAACTGGGCGATGGTCGCCTGGGCATCCGCAGCGTTCATCAGAAATAGGACCTGATACCCGTTCGCCCTAGTGTATCCGTGGTGCTCCAGGTGAGTCGCTGCGGCCTGGAAGTCGCCCGGATCGAAGATGTGAGCCTGGGCGCTTCCCGTCGCGAGATAGTGCGTGTGGGTGGTGCCGTCGAAGGTGTTGCCCTGGAACGGCGGAATGTATGAACCATCAGAGTTGTAAAGCGCGGTCACAACGTACTGCGCGTTGTCGATGGTGGTGTTACGGTTGGTGCTGTTGAAGAGCGCCTTCATCACCAACTCAAACTGGAGCTGGTTATCGGCCTCCATCACCTGGTTCTGCAGCGCGTCCAGCTGGGCCGCGCTGGCACCGGCCGTCTGGCTCGGGCCGCCTGCCAGGAACTGGAAGGTATAGCGAACCGCAATGTCCCAGAACTTGAACGGGAAGGCGCGAGCGATCGGCACAGGAGCCGGGCGGATCCCCGTAGGCACGCCCAACTCTGTTGCCTCTTCAAACCGCTCCTGCCCCGGCTGAACAATGTCCTCGATCGGCTGAGTCACCGAATAGCTGAGCAGGTCGATCAGCGGCTGCCGCTGGTCGTTGAAAGCCTGAAGCGCCTGCTGGTACGCGTCCCAGATAGCGTTCAGATCCTGCCCGTCGCGGGTACGGGTGAGGATGTCTGCTGATGTGCTGTAACCTTTTGCCATTTTGCTATCTCACCCCTCTCAGGTGGTCGCCGGGTTGCATCGGACCACGAGACGTGTTGCACGTGTCACGGTGATACCCACCGACACGCCGCTGCCGCTGGTGTTGTCCAAGGTGCCGTCTGCGTGTGCAAACACGGGCGAGCCGAGTGTGAAGGCAGCCCCTGACGTCATGGTTGCCTCTTCGATCTCACCCGCCGTCATAACGTCGATCGGCTCCCCGGCCTCCATCGCCCGAACAGGACAGATCAGGCCGCTGATGGCTGTCTGTGCCGCCCCACCTATCGCTGCACGTCCGTTAGAGTCAATCGAAACGGCCTGGAGCTTGCCGATATCAGCAATCGCAATCGCAGCTGCGAGCGGCGCGCGGAATCCACCGGCCTTGTTCTCGTACTTGTCGACCCTCGCCATTTAAGGCTCCTCCTTCCTCAGTTCAGGGGTCCGTAGACCTCGACCGTGACCGTGGTCACCGCCGAATAGCTCAGGGCCACGTCGGCTGTTGGCGTCTTCCCGTAGTTGGGCCGCGTGATGCAGAAGACCTTCGCGGACGTAGCGCCCACCGAAGCATCATCAGTCTCGATCAGGCCGTTGCCGGAAACGGGGTCATTGATGTCCATCGTAATCGCGCCAACAGCCCCGTTGTTGACCTTGATCAGGTACGTCTTCCCGGGCTGCATCGGGATCACGTCACCGCCACCGCTTGCGTTGGCCGGGGCAGGAACAACCCCGGCTGGTTTACGTGGATCGAGCGGAGTAATCGTTGCCATGTTTCACCTCTTTCGTGGTGTCAGCTGCCCCCACGAGTCCGCATCGCCGGGAACCTGCTGGCCATTGCAGCCGGGTCAGGCTTCCCGTCGCCCTTTCGTCCGCCGTTCCCGGCCGGAGCCCCGGTGCTACCTTTCGGGTCCGGTGGAGCCTCGGTGTCGATGAGGTAGGGATCGGACTTCGCAAGCGCTTCTAGCGCAACGCTTAGGCCGGTGACGCTACCATCTTCCAGCACCTCGACTTTGGACAGATCTGCCAGCTTCAGAGCGGTCTTGGGGTTCTTCCATTTGTATTTGTTATCTGCCAAGAATGCGTTCTCGATCCGCGAAGCCTTCAGGGCTGCCTCGGCCTCCTCCGCCTTCCTTGTCGCTTCGGTCAGGTCTCGCTGGGCCTTCTCCAGAGCAGGAATGTCCTTGTCCTTGAGCTGCTTGAGTTCAAGCTCGGCCTTGGACCTGTTCTGATCGGCTGCCCGCATCCGCGCCATCAGCTGGTCGAACTCCGCTCGCGACACCGTCGCATTGGGGTCCGGCTGTTGCTGTCCCTGTCCAGGGTCGGCGCTCTGTCCGGTCTGGTTCGGGTCGGCAGCGGGTGCTTCCTGTCCGGTACCCGTTTCGCCGCTCTGTGCGCTCGGGTCGGTGCCGCTCTGTGCACCCGGTGCAGGTGAAGTCATGGAACTTGCCTCCGTATCCTATCTCATTTTCACGACAAGTCTACTTGATGGGTGCAGCCTCATTGAAGGCTTCCCATGCCCGCAACAAATATTGCGACTCCGGATCAGTCTTCGCGCTGAATACAATCCCGCTATCACCGGGGATAGGCGAGCGGTGATCTCCGCCCCGAGACACAATCTCTTCCGGTATCCCAATCAGGAAAGCCTTGCAGGAGCCATCCCCGATGTAGTTCTCGCACACCCTGCAAAGGGTGGGGACCCTAGTGGTCACGCGTTCGCCTCCGCAATCCGTTGGATAACCTTGCCGATTACCTTTATGTGATCCCGAGCGTTTGCATTCGTTGAGTACTCAGCCCATATATCAGCCAGAAGCTCATCATGGTCAGTCGCCCCGTACCGCGATACCAGCTTGCTGAGGGCGTCTTGGTTCTTGGCCACCCACTTATCCAAGCTCGTTACGTCGAAGAAGAATGGAGGCTTAGTACCGGCCAACTTAGCAACCTCGGACCAGAGCTCCTTCAGCTCCTGCTGGCTAGCCCGGTTCAGCATCTGCCTTAGATGATGGCCGTATTCGTGTGCTATAAAGCTTTCCGAGGCCGAATGAGCGCACTTTGAAGACCAACCCGACGCCAAATCCTTCTTGAAGGCGTCTTCGTACCAAGGCCGAAAAACTCCTGGGGTCGATATGATCCTCTGCTCTTCGCGGACGTATCCGCCCACAGCGTCTCGGCCGTAGCGTTTGACGAAGGCGTCCAGCTCCGAGCCTTCCATGATCCTTACTTCTTGCAGCCGCCGCATTGACCTCGGGGTAAGGCGAGCCTGGCTCGATAGCTCCTGGCCTACGGTGAGACCTTCCCGGCCGGTGATCTTGTTGACGCGCTCGGCGTGAAGCTCGGCTTCGCGGAAGACTTCGGATTGTTGCGTCTTGGGAAGAGACTTCTTCAGCGGTGGCTTTACACGCCCCGAGGTAATCGTAGGCTTTACCGGTTCGACAGTCGGTCTAGCCTTGGCCTGGCCCATCTTCTGCCGTAGATACTGGTCGTAATGTCCGGCTACCAGATTGTCCAGAAAATCATCCTCATCCGGCGAGACAGGCGTCACGAAGCAGAAGCACTGCGGGTGTGGCTTGCGGGGTACCTCCATCTTTGGATAGACCCCGTCCCCCTTAGGCCCGCCCTTCGCAATAGCATCGCATTGGTCGGGCTTCGGATGACTCCCCGATAGGTGCCACTTAATGCTAGATATCCAGGGCTTTTCCTGTGCCTGCAGCACCGAAGTCGCGTGGAAGGCATTGTTGATCTCGGTCCGTGCTAGCCGCATCGACGCATACCGTACACCGCCCGGCGTGTCAGGCCGAAACCAGTCCCGGGCCTCAGCCGCGAACTCGCGCGCCGAGAGGCCTCGGAGCAGAGCGCTGTTGATCCGCTTCTGTAGCACCCCGTTAGCCCATACATTGCTGTTGTAGATCCTCTGCGCGAGGGGAACCGCGCTCACGGTCATGCGTGTGATAGCGACGTCGATCGTCTGCCGGAGACCGGAATTGAGGCTCGCCCGTAACTGATTCGCTATCTCGGTCTGGCCAGCAAACTCGAAGAGCAGGTCATCAACGGCGCTCCCGAGGTTCGTAGCTGCTGCGGCAGCTAGTGCTCGGCGTTCACCGATGATATCCCCCATTCGGTTGAAAATCTTCGACTGCTCGTTGAGAAGGTTCCTCTTTACGGCCTGCAATTGCTGCATCCTGACGAGGTCTCCTACCTTGGCCAGGTTGGGATCAATCCGCCGGAGCATAACCTCAATGTCCCTTATCGCACGCCTCAGCGCTGCCAGCACATCCTTATCGGCCAGCCTCTGGATTCTGGCATAGGCTTGCGACCAGTCTTGTGGATGAGGCACCGGCATCAGGAGTCAGCCCTAGGCGGGGGCGTTAATGCGGCCTCCTGATCGACTCTCTGGCCAACCGCGTCGAGCAACTGAGCCTGTTCGGCGGCAATCTCAGCAAGCATATTCGCCGGGATGCTGATACCCAGCCGATCACGCACGAGCTGCTGCGCGAAGGCTATAGAGATGATCTTGGCGCCGAGAAGCTGTATGATCTCATTCAGCGTGGCAACGCGGTCCGTGGGCAGCGGGTTGTCAAACATCACCGCCAGGCTCACGCCCCCGGGGTTCAGGCCTTCGTACGCTACAAACCACTTGTTCACCAGGTCGAATAGCATCTGATCGACCTTGGTCTTAAGCTCCATTTCCTTCTCGGTGTTCTTGGCCAGGATCGGGGCCATCTGGATAGCGAGCGCGATACCGCTTTCCGCCACCTTGACGTCAACGGAGCCCACAGCAATGTCCGGGGTGCCTGTAGTCTTCAGGCTCTGGCCTTCGAGCATCCCTAGGTGGTCTAGAAGGGGCGTAACGCTGTCCACACCCTTCACACGGTCAAACCTGTCTTTCTCGCCCTCAAGCTCGATCACGCTCGCCGGAGCGATGATCCACTCCTGCTCGTTGCCCTGACTGTCCCTCGGCTTCCCAGAGGTGGTGGTGTATACGCCTATGCCCGTGAGGGTGATGGTTATGTCTTCATCAGTGGCTGTCTGAATGATACCGGCCAGCAGTGTCTCGATGCCCTGGATCTCACTGATCCCGAACGGCAGGTTGCCCTCACGATTGTTACGGAAGTGATACACGGGCAGACTGTCGATCACCGGCGGAAGCGTGAACCCTTCGAGCAGCGGGCTGTCCCCGAACCGCGCTGGGGGATCGACCGGTTCGAGCGCCTCAGGATCATCACGATCGTCCCACCCCGCCTCCTCCCAGAATGTGAGCCGGGTGAACACAGTCCCGATCGCAGCGCCGAACTCCGCAGCATCCTCTTCGCTGGTGATCTTGCGGTATTCCTGGCGCTGGGCGATCGGCTCGCCTTCATCGTCGTCCACAATCTCGACGATGTAGCACCCGATCACTCGTTTCTCGTCAATCGGGTCCACAATGGTGAAGTAGGTTGACGGGTCCATCTCCTCCAGCCGGAGCCGCGTCCCTTCTGGCTTCGTGTCGTCGGCTGTGACATAGAACAGGCCGTCACCACGTATCAGCATCCAGCGCTTTAGCGAGATGAACTTACTCCAGAACTCCTCGCGTTTCGCGAAGTCACCCCACAGCTTCATCACCTGCGCTAGTGTCTCCGGCGGAGCGGTTATCTCGGTTCCGTCTGGCCCGACCGATATTGGATTGGGAACTACAGCCGGATTCTTGGCCAGGTAACGGTTTGTGGCCTCGATCACTGTCCGCGCGCTGGGGACACGACGACGCGAGACCTCATCCCCATCGTCATCACGCAGGACCGCTTCCCAGGCCTCGGCCACGTTCCGGAATACGTCCCAGTACGTCCAGTAGGCTGTTACCCGATCCGCGTCCTGTGTGTTGGTAATGTGACTGGGGCGAGGACGTTCCAGCTCCAGCGCAGTCGCATATGGGCTTATAGCCGCCATCTTCCGCTTACCTCCTGACCTTCGCTCTGCTTTGGGTGGCTGGACCGGCATCCGCCCACGGGCGCCCGAACTGACCGCTGTAGAAGCGCCCTAGGGCCTCTGGGGTGTGGTTGTCCATATCCAATGGCTTCTCGCGAGCCGATCGGCCCTTCTCGGCTGCCTTTTCAGCAGTCTCCCTGTACCTGTATGCACCGAACTCGCGGATGGTGTTTAAGCATCTGGGATGAATGGTGAGCGAAGGCCCTCCAAGCTGCGGGTTCCACTTAAGTCCTCGGCGCATCCACTCAATCCTGTCCTCGACGTCGATGGATCCGCGCTTATACGGCCGGATTTCAAGGAGATTAGCCAGTTCCTTAGTTCGGTCGGGCTCTGCGGGGTCAGGATAGAAAGTGCGTATCGTTCTTGGCGCAAGACCGCGAGTCTTAATCTCAGCTGCAGCCTCTCGCGTAGTCTTGTTGACTTCATAGTATTCATCCAGTACATGTACACGCTCACGGTGGGGATCGACTTGAAGCAGCAACCAGGCGAATGGGTTCTGGAACCCATAGTCAACGCAGGCATAAGTAATCCAAGCCGGATTGTATTCCTGCGTCACGACATGGATCTCTTCGTCGAAATCCTTAAACACACGACCAACATACTCGGTGAAGAGCGCGGCAATCTCTTGGTTGAATAGCTCCTGGCTCATTTCCAGGAACATCGCCCAGATTTCGTCGTTTACAACCACCTCCCCGGTCTTCCGGTCTCGATGCACCTTGGTATTGATTCCGAGCGAATTCTCTAGGTTGAAATGGGTCTTACCACTCCGGCTGATGACCTTGTATAGCTGAAGGAGGAAATCCAGCTGGTGCCTACGGCGAGCTTCGATGCAATTGTTGAGAAACTCCTCATTAGCTCCGCCGGGGTAGACATGGTGGTTCACCCATGATGGCGCACGCCAGCTCTGCCACGTCGGGAATCGGTCATCCAGACCGAGCATATACACATCGTAGAACCAGTTCTTACCCTCGGGGGTTGAGGTGAACAAGCTCCAACCCTCGAAGTCCGCGAGGGTAGGCCGGATGAACTTATACCAGGAGCTAGGTTTCAGCTTCGCAGCCTCGGCCATGATCACGCCCGACAGCCCCTCGCCAACGAGCGTCTTGGGGTATTTGGCGGACTTGGCATGAATGATCAGGCGACGTCCAAACATCGATATGACCATCTCGCCTGACTCGGGGTTGTTGTAGGAGCCAGGATGATCGAACTCGAATCCCGAACGCAGCAGCTCATTCCATACTACACGGAACTCCTTCTCGCTGTCGGAGTACTCCGGGCCAACGATCCAGTACTCCCGGCGCTGGCTCATAGCCTTAAGAGTGTCCAGCTGTGTCCAGGCCCTGTACACCTCGGGGATAAGCCTGCGGCCACCGGTCTGGCTCTTACCGCCCCGGCGACCGATCGCAACAACCTTGTTACGAGTTGGAGACAATAGGATCTCACGCTGCAGCCTATGCGGGTCCCAGCCGGACTCATCCCACAGCGAGCGGTAAAGCTGTTTGGGGACAGGAGGAGTCAGCAATACCGCCATGGGACCTCCTCCTAGTCCTCGTCCCTAGTCCATCGCCCCAGTCCACGAACAACATCATTGCCCGTAGTCAGCAGACCGATAGAAATATGGAATGGCACGTCATTGTTCATAAACGCGATTGGGTAGGATGATAGCGCGCTTTCGTCCCCACCGTCGTAATTGTGCAAATGTGATACCATTACCCAGGATGTACAAACCCCTTCGAATTCATTCGCTCTTAGCCACTCTTCGACGGCTTCGTCTAGGAGCTTCTGTGCTCTCTTCTTGTCCTCTGGGGTCGGGCTGCTCATTCTCTTCCTCCTCGTCATCCTCTGCCGCGCTGTCGAAGAGGCCAGCTAGCACCTTCAGGTAACCGGGATCCTTAAGATCAACCTCGACGCCACCGCGAACACCGACGCGATCCATTATAGAGTTGATAGCTGAGATGCGGTCCTTATCGGAGACCTGCTCGTTGAGGGCAATCTTTACCAATGCACCCGTAATCGCATCAAGCGACGAGGCCATACGCTCGATAGCCGACCGCCGGACACGCACCACACCGCCGCCGTGTACGAGGCAGACGGTCATCCCCTTCATCGGGTGTCTCCAGCAGGGCCTAGTAAGCCGGATGTTATTCCGGTCTAGCACATAATCGCCATCCGCATCACGAACATAGGCCTTCCCGCGACAACGGCGACCGGGCGGAGGGATCTTCCACGGGCTGTCGTCGTCGTCGCTATCACCATCCCATTTGTGCTTAGCAGGGAAGGGTATGTCTTCAGCCTGTTCCTTTAGATCGATAATCTCCAGGCCGCCATTCTCGGGAAGCCTCATCCATTCAAGGTAAGCCTCATCAGCCGGGGTGTTCCCGACACCTCTCGACGTACTACGCGCCACCTCGGCTCCTTTCGCCCATAGCGGATATGTTACCCTGGGAGCGCAGAAGGGGAGTCTCCTCGCCGAGACTCCCCTTGGATACGTATTCAGTTGTCCCGTCAGCCGGGCCGTCGTAAAATCATCATTCGCCCTCGGTGTCAGGCTCCGGCTTAGGCTCATCCGGCTCCACGGGCGAAGGCTCCATGGGATCAGTCATCTGTTCACCTCCCTCACCCTTCCCGGTTGTTCGAATCGCGCATAGGCGACTTCAGAACTTCAGCGCGTTCAAATCCTAACCGGCGCTCGAAAACTGGCGCTAGTCGGCAATCCAGGCACTTATGTCATCGAGACGATCAGGCGCCGGGATAGCCACCACCTTACCGCTCATGGTAGTCCCGACTTGCGTGCCTGTATTGTCGGCTACCCGTCCGAAGGGACACGAGGCGCAAGCCTGTCCTGCGATCCGGCCGTGCTCACAGCGGGCTGTAGACCGCATCAGCGCACGCCACTTCGCGTCCTCCCGAGCGTCGCGTTCACCGGAAGACTTCGCGACGATATGGACATGGTCGGCTCCCTCCGGGATACGTCCAGGCTCAGGTGCAGCGGGAAGCTTGCTGAACATGATGCCCTCCTCGCGGATGAACACCCTGCACTCCTCAGCCGTTTGTTCGCATATCACAACCTTCCAAGGCGTCATATCGAACCGAAAGGCCGTCTTCATGAATCCTCCCATTCAGGGATGTCTGAACGCTCACCGCACTCTGAGCAGATGAAGTCTGATAGAAGATCACCAGGCTCCCAGTTGTGGTCACAACCGCTCACCGCAGCGCCCGGCGCTTCGGAACTATCGCGGACACCACACCCTGCCCTATCAGAAACAGGACGAACAATCCCATGAACGGCAGGGCCTCGGCGTACCCGCCCCAGCGGGCGAGCTTGTCCCCGAGCGCAGCCAGGATAAGTACAACTCCGAGGATCACCGACACGCCGATACACACGACCCAGGGGAAAGCCTTCTTCATCGATCTCGCCTCCATATGTGCAGACTTGTCTCGAATGTACTCCAGCATCTGGAGGGTTGTCTATCGGGAAGGCGACCGGATACGGCAACGCCGGGGTTGCATGCCTCATATCGCGGTCGCCTTCGAGCTAAGAGCTTACCTGAACACGCCCCAGCAGCTCCCAACGAGCGCTCCGGCTATCAGTCCGAAAGCTGCGCCAGCAACCAGGCTACCGCTGGAGATCGAACCGAAAACGGCTACGCCGATACCGACGATTACACACGCTTTGATCACTTGCTCACCGCTTCCCAGGCCGAGCTTGTCCCGAGGGCCACAGCTGCCGCGATAGCCAGCGAGAGGGCGTGGTACCAGAAACGAGATTCCATCAGTTCCCTCCACTACGCAACAGAAACATGAGTAAGGCCGCAGCGAGGCCACCGGCGACGGCTGCAACTAGGGCTGCCCACACATTCCAGGTCACCACGCCGAACATGAAACCGACGATAAGGGCAGATACTGTAATCACACGGCTCACTACTTCTGCCTTCCAGTCTGTAGATCGCAGTGACGCTCTCCGAGCGCGTTGCTTGAGCAGGACTTCGGCTGATCCGTATTCGGGTCGCCGCACGACTGGATACCGGCGCCTAGGAACAGCAACAACATGCATTGCGGAAAGATTAGATTCTTCTTCACAACCACAGGATACCTTCTGTTGAAAACTGCCGCTAGCCTGCTAAGATGGTACAAGATCGCCCCGGCGGCGATCTTGGTCATTCGTACTTGAGAAACCCCAGCTCAACGCCGCGCTCTACAGTCACGCACAAGCTCCCGCAGTCACCCGGCTGATCTATCCACCAGGTGTCTTCGAGGCCGCACGCTGAGCCGACCTCGTGGTACGCCTTCAGCGCACCAGCATAGTGCCCTCCGAGGATCCGGCCGATGTGTCCGTCGCAAGCCAGCATCATGTAGTCAGTCTCCTCGCCCCGACAGCGTACGTGCCACCGAGAGGGCATGTTGCAGTCATGCGCCGGATCTGCATCCCGGTCCGGATTGTATCCGCACGCTGATCCGAATAGATGGTGATGCGGCCTCTTAGGACCGAATCCCAGAGCCTCCTCGATCTCTTCGACAGTCCTCATTCCTCAGGCTCCTTGAATACCTTGCACCTACAGAAGGAACACCCCTTTTCGCCGTGACTTGAACGGCGATGCCCACAGCGCTCAGACGCGCACTTGTTCTTGCGTAAGGTCATGCCACCACCCACAGGGTAACGATCCAGACCACCGCCACAACAACTATGGCCACCTTCAGAATCCTGATCAAGCGGACACGCCCTTACTGTGCCAATCGTCCGGGCAGATCTGAACCTCTCCGCCATCCGCCTGCAATGCCGGGTGAAGCCTGGGATTATGGGAGTCACAAGTCGGACACCTGCTAAGGCCCATCTTGCTGTCAACAGCTGCCCAGACGTCGGCTGCCCTCGTGACAGCTGTTGATACCGGACGCTGCGGAAGATTGCAGCCGTCCTGCTCGGGATCCTTCGCAAACAGGTTGTACACCTGCTTGACATTGATCATTCCGGTCGCACATATAGTCCGCGAGCCGTCCGGGTAGTCGTGCCGCCCGTAGGCCTGTTCCATGATCTCTCTAGCGCGCTCCTTCGCGGCTAGGCCGAAGTCTATTGCTAGCAAGGGCCAATTGATCGCGGCGCACTGCGAGCAGACGGCTACCGACAGCGGCTGCCCACCCTTCACCTTGTGCACCCAGTGACAGCCTTCGCTGCACGACGTCGAAACCTCTGCGCTATCAGACATTTGCATTCCTCTCCAATCAAGCGAGTGCTGCCCAGATATCTCCCAGGCAGCACTCGGCTTTCCTCAGCCCTGAATCTCCGGCTCCGGATCGACGTGCGCGGTGAAGGTGATGTCGCCGGTGATCATGTCTCCGTTGGTGAAGACATCAACCGAGACACCGGGGATCTGTGTAATCTCGGCGACCGGAACACTGACATATTCCTCGCTGTAGTTGGACTTCAACCGAAGCGAGCCCTCCGCGTCGATGACCTCGCGGCTGAACCAGAGCCGAACTGAGACGCCGGTATTCATGCGGACTGTGATCGATAGCCTCTTGCCAGTTGCACATATGGGATAGGCATTGATCTGAGCCATAGGGATAACCTGGCCCTCGGGGAATGTCGCCATGTTCTTCCTTTCGTTATCAGGATCTATCTATGTTATCCGGCGACGTCGATGGCGTCGATCCACGCGGCGGCCATCGCGCCGACCTGCACCAGCTCCTCACGCAGCCGCCGCTTGAAGTCGTCACCGAGCGCGCCTAGTTCGTTGTCGCACAGCACCTGCGCCACCTGGCCGAGTTCCTCGGTGAGCACGGGCAGCCAGATCGGGTGGTCGAAGGGCTTGCGCTCCATGCTGCCGTCGCGTTCGTCGTGCTTGGCGTGGGCGCGGATCCGCTCACGGTGCATGTCGGAGTAGGGCCGCCATCCGTGGATAGGGATGTCGCTTTCGGTTGGTGGATTGAAGGTTCGCAAAGTGTCCCCATCTTGGTTGATTGAGTTGGCAGTTGCCTTGGGATACCACTCCTCGGCTGGATCCAGCCTCAGACGATCATTCCGCATGTTCATTCCCTCTCCTAGCTGACGACCGTGAGGCAAGAGAGATGCCCTATTCCAGACTTGCTGACTTTCGGCATCCCAGGGACCTCTATGGAGCAAGTCATATTCGGTCCGAGCACCACAGGATCGACATTGACCAGTATGGAGTCACCGCGCCGCACATCGTACGTCTCCGCGAACGGACTTTTAACGTATGTTGCTCCGCCCACGTAGTACTTACCGGCGATACGCACGACGATCACCACGCCAGCCTTCCCGCCCCAGGACACGGTAACGGTCGCCGGACGCTCATCAGCTGCGTCCTTAGCAGTCTGAGCGACGCCATAGGCAGCGAGGAGCAGTGCAGCCATAACGGCTCCTGTCCTCAGTTTCCACTTCAACGGCATATCGACAATTCTCCGTGTGTTCAGCTGTTGCCGCTAGATTGTTTCATCTCTGCATCGGCCTCCGCCTGATTCTCGGATCGTCGCTCCAGCGTCGCCCTCAGGTCTACTATCGACTTTCTGGTGTCAGCTAGTCTCTTTAGATCCTCTGCAGGAGGTTCCAGGCCAGCCGCTTGTATCCGTGCCAGAGCTTCTTCTAGATGGGGCAGGAGCGCCAGCGTAGCCGAAAGCGCTTGCTCGGTAACTGTGGTCAGCTTCTGATTCACAAGGGAGTGTATTATCTGCCCCTGTTTATCAATCGCGGCTAACCTCTGCATAGTCCTCTCATCAGCCTCTGCCGCTAGCCTCGCCACCTCATCAGTCCGGGCTATGCTATCGTGCTGTGCCTTCAGCAGTAGGGCGGCAGCCTCGGCTGCCTTAGCCGCTACAGCGTCCTGCCTAGCATAGTCCTGCTCCTTACCCTGTCGGATCTGTCTGCCATTCAGCCACGAGGTCCACAGGGCTCCGCCCGCAACAATCATGGCGGTAAGCAGCGTCATGAATCCAAGCCATATGGGCTCCATATTCACCTCATCATATCCGGGCAATCGCACCGGCGGACTGGAGGCCCTGCGACACCGGGGTCAAATCCAAGACAGCGGAACTCCGTGCCAGGGTCGGCCGGACTCTTCCCGCTGGCGTCGTCCAGTCGGTGCCAGTCGGAGCTATGTCCGCACCCGGGCCGAAGGCAGTCAGTGCGGTAAGAGCCTTCGCTCCACTTCGGCGGCAAACCCCATTCTGCTCACGACTCCACCGTCCCGGCTTTGGTCTTCTTGTCTGGCCATTCGTACGGCTCCGGCCTCGGGACTGCATTCAGGTTCGCCTTCTGCAAAGTCGTCTTCGGATCACACGGGTTGATCGCATACAACTCCATCAGATTCTCTTCTGGAGTCTCGGCTCCATCGCTCCGCACCATTGGATCTATGAGCCCTTCAGCGCCACCAAATTCAGTGTGGCCTTTCGGTGGCCTCTTGTAAGGCATTCTGCACTCCTTCATCCGTTGTTCAACAATCTTTTCGTATCAACAATTTTATCAAGATTGCGTAACTGGGTTGCCTTCACATAGTAGCTACCTAAGGGGACGCGGGTACCTCCGTTACGTCAGTTACGGGCGTAACACGTTCTACCTGCGTAAACATCTTTTCTTCTCTTATAGTCTAATTTTCTCTCTAACCCAGTTACGTCAGTTACGTTTATATCCCTACCAGTGCAAACACCGTAACTGGGTTGCCACCTTAACCCAGTTACGACCCAGCGCGACCCAGTTACGCGATAAGGCAAGGCTACCCTTAGCGTAACTGGGTCGGGTAACTGGGTTAGGGATCTTCTAACTCGCACTGAACATACGCTCATATTCACCAGAAACCCGCAATCCCCGGCGGACCCAAGTCGGCTTCCCGTCCACTCTTTTCTGCACTTTTTCGAACCCTCTACCGCCCAGGAAAGTACCAAACTTCGTCTCCGATTCAGCACGCACACCCTTCGCTCCAGCCCACGCCCGGTAAGCCTGGTACAGCAGCGCCGGTGTGCAAACCGCCTCCTCTTCGATTACAGCGATATCGGCTAGCGCACGGTCGAAGTCGGACAGTTCGCTGAGGAATTTCTGTCTTGCGAACAGCGTTCCTAGGGGTGCCGAGAGATCCGGCGAACCCGCGTAGGCCGTCCACCCGTCCAGCGCCCACCGCAGCACAGCGGGACGGTTCTCCGGGGACATTAGCCGTTCGCGCATAGCCGAGTCTTCAGCGCCTTCAGGGATCACCACGTCCCAGGGCACCACGACCAGCCGCCGCAGTACAGCCCCGTCTGCGTTCTCGATTGTGGGCGGGGAGTTGACGAAGATCCACGGCGTAAACGCGGGTACTAGCTCGGTGAATTCATTCGAGCGCATACCTCGGGCGCTCAGCGGCGCTCCGCCGGTAATCCGCTTCACCTGGTCCGAGTGCAGGTGCCATGCAGCACTCGTCTCCTCGCTCATAATCAGGCGTTTACGGAGAGCGCGGAGGAGGTCCGGCCTCGGCTTGTCGTCCTGGTTGTCGCGGTACACGGTCATGTTGACGATCGCCGCATACTCCCCGAGCGCTATCCGGAGAGACTCCATAAACGTCGTCTTGCCCGTCGAAGACACCCCTAGATTGGCCACGAAGAGCCGTTTAGGGTTAGACCCATGCAAGGAGTACCCTACGAGCTTCTGCAGCCATTCTCGGATCTCTGGGTCGGGTTGCATCCGCTTCAGGAACCGAGTCCACTCCGGCGATCGGGCGCTGGGTACGTACTCGCAGCCCAGCCGGAGCGTGACGCGGTGCTCCGGGAGAGCAGGGGTAACCTCTACGCCCGGGTTCGGCTTGAGAAGCACCTTCCCTAAACGGGAAGGGTCTGCATCGAAGTCCGAGAGCGCAGCCGTCATCCCCGACAGGTCCGCGCACACATCTACCATCGCCCTTAGCTTCCCCACGTTCTCCGACGCGCGGGCGAACTTCTTCAGTTCTGCATACTCTTTAGGATCCTCCTCGGCTAGGTACTCCGCCTCATTCAGTACCCCTCGGGCCACCGCAATAGCGCGGCGGTTGACGGTGCCGTCGCGGTCCGCGCTCCAGCGGCCTTCGTCCGGGCGCCACACGTACCAGGTTCCGTCAACGTACAGCTGCTCTCCGCGATGCGCTGTGGCGAGCCGTTCAGCGTTGCCCGCGTCGGTCCGCGCGAAGGTGAGATGGCTGCTGCCCGTGCGCTGTTGATTTCCGCTAGCATTGTTGTCCTTGAGAAGGCCGCAAAGATCTGCACCATCCGCCTCGCCTTCTGCAGCAACCTTCTGGACTCCTCGGACGACAACCCGAGACCATTCCTCAGTAGCCAGACGCTTGTCACCCCGGCGCGACACGACGGAGGCAATGAACACCTTGCGGAGCTTTCCGAGCGCCTTCTCAACGCCGCTGTGTCCGGCGTGCGCGTCGCCGAGTAGGGCCCAGGCCCCATTTCTTCCTTCGTCATGCGTCCCTCCGTCGTCGCTAGCCTGTCGGATTAGCCGCTCATACTTCGATAGCGTGGTGCGCATGGTCGAGCACAGCTCCGGCCCGTTCCGGTCACTCAGCCACAGCCGTACGTCGTCGGGGTCCATGTCCTTCGCGGCGCGCTCGCTCCACACCTTCCCGGACGTCAGGCCGTCGATCCACTCCTGTGGTAGATCCGGCAATTGGTCAACGTCCGGGAACTCCTCCGGCGAGATCAGCCCCCACTCACAGCTGACGTCCTCCGTCACCTCGGCCAGCGCAGCGTCTTCAACCCACCACAGATATTCCTCGCCGGTCTTGTCATGGAGCGACGGCCCAGCCATCGCATACCGGTGATCCCAGCGGATCAGCTCGACCCCACCCCCTTGGGGTAGCTTCCCCGGCCAAGCTAGACCCGCTGGAATCTTGAACAGCCGAATACCCGAGCCGTCGCGCCGCGAAGACGTGTACCATGTGGGCGGGAGCGGACCCCAGGCCTCCTTGGCCTTCGCGAAGGTAGCCGCACCGGCTTTGCCCTCATACATGTCCACGTCGATCCCGAGCACGATCGGCGGGAGTCGTAGGCCTATGTTTCCTGTTGCGGCGACCCAGGCGAGCTTCCCGGCTGTAGCCTTCCCCCGGCCGGAGGTCCAGCGCTTCAGCGTCAGCTCATCGACATTCTTACCGTTTGCGCCCGTGTATCCGTCAGCAGGAGGGAATTTGCTCTTCGCCGGAAACGGGACCGGCGACCAACCAGATTCCAGATAGGCTGCGGCTGCGAGCGCGTAAGGCCCACTCACGCCTCACCCTCAGACGGTTCCGGGTTGACAATTACCTCGTAGCCCGCCAGCACAAGCTCGCGGATCACCGCCGCTTCGTCGAGACCATCCTTCTCCGCTCTTCGTTTCGCCCAGGCCTTCACTACATGAGGCACCTGGGTTTGTACCTTCGGTCCTATCAGCGGACGCGCCATCATCAGCCCCAATCCGATCGAATTAGAGAATCCTACCCTGCCACAGCAGCGCCAACAGTCTTCATCCTGCGTAGGTAGGTAAGGCCATGCCTCAGAGCGTCGCGCGCATGCGGCTTACCGGTTGTGTAGTTGTATAGCTGCCACAATTTCAGGCGTTCATCAGTCACCATAGACATAGCGAGAGAGGGTTGCTGTTTAGGAACGAGAAGCCCACTTTTGTTGGCTACATACATTCGGTCCTCGAACCTAGCAGTGACGCGTACTGGCGCTAGTAGCTCCCGCCCCATTGAGAACTGGCGCAGGATGAAATCCTCTAGACCCACCGAGCCAAGATTCCCTTCCCAGGCCTCGACCAGATCAAACATCTGGTCAACAACCTGGTCCTCGGTGCCGCGATACTCCCCCGCAGACCAGGCCACTAGGTTGGATAGTAGGCGGAAGCGTATGTCTGTCAAAGCAATCGACCACACCGATATCACGCACCAGCCTACGGCCACGCCGGGATCGAACCACATTGTGGTCGATACATCTTTATCTATCACTCCAAAGTCCCCCGGGAGGACAGGAGCCGGTTGGCCCATACGGACCTTCACCGGCTCCACAAATGAGTCGAACTCATCTGGCATCATAAGTCCCTGTTCAAGCGGTATATCAGAAATGGTAATGGGTATATCTCCCAGTCGCTAACCCCCGGCCAGTATCTGGCCCCTACGCTGATGCTAGATGTGGTGAATATCAGGCAGGCTCTTGTCTTCTTGCTCTGCCACAGCACCTTCCACACCCACATCACCGTGCTCCGTACGCCCTACGGCATGTCCGGCAGCGCCAGCGGAACGCTGCGAAGGACGGGAGCCTATGGACACGGTGGAGACGAATCACATGCCATATCAGCAACTCATCAGCCATTAGGCAGACCGGCTTTCTGGTAGGCATCGACGGTCTCGACCCGTAGCGCTAGGCCGGTGAGCTCTACGCCTTCCGGGTAGTCCTGCTCGATCGCCGTCATCACCTCGTCTACACGCTCCTGAATCGCAGCCCCGATCACTGAGGCCAAAGCTCCCGGAATAATCGCACCGGTAACCATCAGCACGAATCCGTGCACCGACTCTCCGTGCTCGGCGCGGATCTCCTCCAGTGTTCGCACTCCGCTCACATCTTCCTCCCATGCATCCTGTCGCGAGTAGCGTTGTACGCCATCTTGATCTGGATAGCCTCGACGATGTCGATGTCCCATGCCGCTGCAGCGTCCAGTACGCGGATGATTATGTCGGCTAGCTCGCTCGGGAGCCCTATCGGCTTCATGGCGTACCCCCAGCCGATCAACTCGTCATCCGTAACCGGCCTCGGGTAATCACCCACAGTCCAAAAGCCGCCCTCTCTGAACTCTAGGCTGGGGCCTGTCGTTTCTTTCGTTGCCTTCCAGGCGAACGACGGAGTCATCCGGCCGTCCCGGATCTCCTCCAAGGCCTCGGAAACCTCGGAGTGGATTAGCGCGATCACGCCCAGCGGATCACGGGTACCTTCAGACGGCCAGAAGCCCTTACGGATATTGTCGGCGTGTATCTGTGCGCCAAGAACGTTCAGATCCATTACAGTCCAATCAGTTTGAGAGCGAGCATGATCAGGGGGAATGTGATATAGCAGAGAACCGCTGCACTCCCTACAGAGATCGCGAACCCGACGCCACGATTGAATGGAGAGTCGAGATCTTCCGGAGAGTGCAGCGGTTGGAACTTCATCACAGCCCTAATGAGACTTCGAGATTGCTACCATGATTATGGTGCCGATGATGAGCGCTACAAAGAAGAGGATAACCCGCGTCCGCTCGCTCATGTCAGTCCGGCCTGTGCGGATGATTGGAGGCGGTGACTCCGTGGACGATGGTGCCCGGCGGGATGAAGTCGATTCCGAGCGCGTGGAGCCTGCGGATAGTCGGCAGCAAGACGTCACTCCAGACGTTCCGCAGAAGCACAGCGAACTCGTCCATGCGCTGCACCAGGTTGTAGATGACGTCACCTTCGGCGAGAAGTTCTGCTGCGATGCCGTCGAGATCGTTCATCTTCGACTCATGCATTGCGTCAAACTTCGCGCGCACACGCTCGGCGATTGCGATCAGCTCTGCCTGGCCATCGACATTGAGATCAGACCACTTCCCGACCTGACTCGGATTCCCCTTGGCGTTCCAATAGTCGCAGTACGAGTCGAACCAGGCTGCCGCCATGACCTCGGCGTCTAGGAATCCGCGAGCCGTCGCCGCACGCATCGTCTGCATCGCAATAGCGACCCCCGCAGCTTGCCTCGTCTCATCCAGGATCCCCTGTACCTCAGCCAGTTTCTTCTCACCGGCCAGCCGAGCTTCCTCGGCCCCCTTGAGAGCTTCCTGCAGATGCCGGACCTGTGAAAGGACTGAGGAAACAGTCTCCTTGGTAGCCTGGTCGAAATCCACATCATCACGGATCGTCCAGTTCGAAGCCGGGAACATCTCGGCCATACCCTCGATCAGGCGCACTCGATCGTCTTCCAGAGCGCCGATGCGGCGACGGGCCTTGTTCAGCTCTTCAGCCATGGCCTTCCGCCGGTCCTCGGCTTCCTGCAGCAGCATTTCTGTACCTTGCATTCTAATTCGCTCCTATCCGGAACTTAGGGTCAGGGAGGAATGTGCGGTTGTTCTGCTTGGCCCAGGGAAAGTCGCACTGCCCCTCCACATTCTCCCACCCCTGGAAGGTGCACCGCCGGTCCAGCGAGCCGATCCCGTTGCATGAGAGGCAATCGATGTGGGCGCCTTCGATACGGGGTTCGCTGAGATGCGCGGTGTCTTCAGCCGTGCCATCAGGATAGAGATATCCCGTCCCCTTACAGCGCGAGCAGTCGCTGCCCTTCTCGCAAGAGATCTTGATGTATGGGGCAAGGAAGGGGTGAGCCTCGGCGAGCATACGACCCATCTCACGGACAGCACCCACCATCTCCCACATGAACATTGAACAAGCGCGATAGGAGTACACGGCTAGGAACTCACGGATTGAGTACTCGCAGACGATGTAGTTGACGGTCCCCTCGGGGAGGATGAATCTTGCGTCCTGGTAGCTCACGCCAGCGTCGCAGGCGAGCTTGTACGCATTCCAAGCAGCTTCCTGTGCGTCCTCCCATGCTCTCAGAACGGCCAGAGATTCGTTGTTGCGGCCTCCGTCCGGGTTGACGATGCTTTCGGGCCAGCGGACGTTCGGCTTGTCCCCGTACCACGTGGCCCGCTGGGACTGCTGGTGGAACCCTGCTCTGCGCGTGCGGACAAGTTGATGTGTGAGGGCGCGTGAGGCCCCTATCACTTCGAACACGACAACTTGAGTCTCCAGGGCGGATTGCAGCCCTCCCCGCATCATCTCCTGCCACTCCTCCGGCTGGATCGGTTCGTCATATCCGATCCCGGTAGTCGCACGAAGAGTCCGCGAGAGGACCTCTTTGAACTTCTGCTCGTCAACCCCCTGTATCAGCCGGACCTGGAGATCATCGAGACCCACGAGAACCCGTCCGCCGTCATACGGAGATACGTGCGTGCCGTCGTTTGTCTCGTGGTTGTTGAAGGAGACATCCCGCAGGAAAGCAGCTTTCGGCGGATGATTTTGCATGTAGTGTCTTGTGTAGATAGGGGAGTGATTCCAGTACTCACGGCCCTCTCGGTGTTCTCGGAGCCAATCCGGTTCTCTCACTTGTTCCTCCTGTTGAAGAAGACCGCAGCTATCACGATCATTATGCCAAAGATAACCAGGGCGATACCGAAGAACAGCATCGCCCCGGCGGTGTCGTCTTGTGGGATAGGGATTACACTGGCATATGTTCGCACGAGCCCTGTCCCAACAGCTGCGGGCAGTGTTGCTTGAGGTGCCTCAGCATCCGGTCGATCGAGTCACGCTGGTTCTTCAGCCGTTCATCGATCGAGGCGAAGAACTGCGAGTCAGTGACGTGTCCGGTAAGGCTGAACTGCCATAGATCAGTCTGCCGCTGATTCGGCACCCACAGCAGCTGGTCGTCTAGCCGCACAGTCCAGCGCGTCTCGCGTTGCCCCTCAGGGTGTATGGCTCCGATCACGACATTGGCCCCGCGAACCGGAGTGAAGATTGCATCCCTATCGATACCCATGTGGTAAACCTATCCGATCGGATTGAACTGCCGCTAGGCAATCGCCCAGCAGGTCACGAAGCTTCCCGGGATAGGCCCCTCAATGGCTACCGGATCGTGATCAGGCACCCCGTCAATCGTTGCCGTGCAACCGAGTGTGGAAGCAATCTTTACTCCCTTCAGCGTTGCCGTCACCTCGACTCGCTGCCCGCCCTTGATCGGCCAGGCGCGGTGGAACGGCGCAACCCATTCCAGCTTGTCATGCACCACTTCCCCTCCGACCCGCACGACCACGTGAATGCGGTTGTCCTTGTCAGCAGGGGAGGGGAGCCACAATACCGTCACGGCAGCAGTGTGCTCGGGCCTCGCCCACTTCGAAGGGTCGTTGAGCCAGATACCAAACGCCGCGACAGCCAGAGCCGCAACTACGGTGAAGTTTCTGAACTTTGTACCTACAGACATTCTCTCTCCCTAATCGGGTTCTATGACGACAAGCTCTTTGACGTAAAGGCTTGCCCCGAACGCACTGCGTGACTTCAGCGCCCTGATCCAGATAACGTCCCGCCCCACGCGCAGGGCTTCCAGACCAGCCTTGAACTTGTAGAAGTCCTGCCGTTTGATCCGCGCGTACACATCCTCTTCACCGTCGTCGCCGCAGTGCAATACGCAGGAGGTTGTCATCTCGGGCATCCACATCTCGGCCCTGATGGTGTCGGGGTCCTTCCCGGAGCGCGCTCGCTCATCCTCCACATAGTCCTTGAATTCCTTAAGCCGGACCATACCTATCCAGATGACCTCTCTGTCCGCCGGGAGGTCTAGGATGCCGTCGCTACGGACCGTGGGCGGGGCCAAAGGTATCTGCCCAGTCCGGATATCCCGGCGGACAGATTCCAGAGCACGCTCTACCGCCCGCAGGCCAAACGGATCGTCGCCTTCAATCTGGTCACGCATCTTCTCAAGGATCGCCGGGCCGATCCCGTTGACGTTCAATAGGTCATCGGCATACTGAATCTTATTATGCTCTAGGTAGTCCACTATCGCCTTGGCCTTCGAGGGGCCAACGCCGTTCAGCGAAAGCCAGCCCGCAGCTATCTCATGCTCGTTAACTATGGTCCAGTCTAGGCCGGAGAGTCCCGGCCGTACGCCGTGGACCTTGACGCCGTGGGACTCCGCATCACGGATCAGGCGAGGCCACTTCTCCTTCTTAATCTTACTGAGCTGAGCTGCGTAGAAAGCGGCCGGGTGGTGGACCTTGAAATACATACACCAGTATCCGATGATGGTATAAGACAACGAGTGGGAATACACGAATGCATAAGAGGCCGACGTAACCACACGTTCCCATACCTTCATCGCCGTTTCCCGGGTGACGCCGTGAAGCCTGATGGCGTTGTCTGCGAAGGACTTTGCTGAGGTGTTGAACTGTGCCTCGCCTAGCTTCTGTGATATGATGCGCCGGATCTCGTGCACCCGCTGAACTGATAGACCGCCGAAGTCAGCCAGGGCATGGAGAATCTGCTCTTGGTAGATGATCTGTCCTCGGGTTCCCTGAGCGATTCTATCAATGATCGGGTGTACTCGCGTGGGCGCGCGTCGGCCATGCTTAACGTCGATGTACTCAGCAGTAGTGCCAGAGAAGAGCGGCCCAGGTCGAGAGAGCGCGTTGATATCGATGAGATCAAAGAAGTTGTCGGGCTTGATGTCTCGGCAGACCAGGCGGGTTGCCCGCCCCTCAAACTGAAAGATTCCAACGACATCGGCTCTCCTAAAGGCTTCGATAGTTTCGGGGTCATCGTAGGTTAGCGCATACAGCCAGTCCAGGTCCCGGCCGATCATGCCTAGGATTGCGTTGATGGTCCCCATGGTCAAGAGCCCCAGGAGGTCAAACTTCATAAGCTTCAGATACTCCGCGTCATACTTGTTCACCGAGACGGCCGTGAGCTTAGGTGCTCCCTCTCCGGCCTTCTTGTCCTCGCGTGTATACATGGCGCAGATCTCGCTAATGGGGCGGTCGGAAATCACCAGTCCGGCGGCATGTACGGACATACCCTTGTAGTTGCCCTCCAAGCGGATCGCCTGCCGAAGGGCGGGGTGCCGATCAACTACAGCCTGGGCCGTAGGGAACATCGCCAGCGTGTCCTCTAGGCTAGCGTCGGCTCGCGAGTCGCCCCCGGAGCGCTCCACGACCATGGACTTGATGATCTCGGTTTCGTTGCGAGGGATCCGGTGTACCCGGCCAACGTCGTCTAGCGAGTTTTTCCCTTTGTACTTCGTGAAGGTAGCAATGTTACCGGTATTGGCCCGGCCGAACTTCTTCGCCGCGTACTCACGAACCTCATGCCGCCGCGTGTCGTCGAAGTCTGTGTCGATGTCCGGGAGGTCAACGCGTGTCGGATCGACAAAGCGAGAAAAGTCTGTAAGAGGAAACGCGAGCGGGTCTGGCTCGGTGATACGGAGGAGATAGCAGACAACCGATGCTGCCGAGGACCCACGGCCGGGACCCACAGCGATCCCCTGTGATTTCGCGAACTTGATAAGGTCAGAGGCCAGAAGGAAGTAGCTTTCAAATCCTTTCTCCAGAATGCGCTCCATCTCCATACGGATCTGTGACTCATACTGCTCCCTCCGTTCGGTCATGCGCCGGTTACCCTGCGCTACCCGAAACCTCCAGCCCTCCCGAAGCCAGCTCCAAAGCTCCACTACCGGATCGGCTACCGGGTAGCGGAACTGCCTAGCCTTCGGAAGCTCGACGTTGCAACGATCCGCTATCTCCATGGTCGAGCGGCAGGCTTCCCGCGCTGCCTCGGCGCTAAGGCCAGTCCCGAGCATCGCCCGATACACCGCCTTGTCTGAGAGCGGCGTGTAGTCCGGCACATCATATTCCCAAGAAGAAAGCTGCTGCGCGATAGTGTTATTCCCTCGACCAGCAGCATGCAGCAGCGCTCGTAGCTCGCTGTCCCCCGGGCGGACTGTGTGAACGTCGGCTGTCGCCACGAGCGGGATCCCGAGCTTCTTCCCCATATCCTCGAAGGCCGGGTTGAGCTTTCGTGTGCGTTCTAGCCCGGGAAACATCTGGCACTCTAAGTAGAACCGGTCCCCCAGTAGCGCCTTCATCTTCGCGGCATACGTGATCGCCCGGTCCCAGCTGGCCTCCTCCTCGGGGATGTCCTTCCCGCCCAGCAGAGAGCAAGACAGCAGGCTATCAGAACAACCCGAAAGTACTATCAGCCCCTCGTGGTGCGCGGCGAGGGTCCGGCCGGAGACTGTGGGCCAACGGTGGAAGTCCTCCCATGATGTGGTAACGATTTGGTTAAGGTTTCGGTATCCAATCTCGTCCATGGCCAGGATGGTTAGGTGGAACTTCCTGTTGGAGTCCGGCCGAAGCGCCGTGTAGGCTTCAAGGCCGAAGATAGGCTTCACGCCGTACTTCTTCCCGGCCTTCTCCATGCCGACGTGGCTAGAGACGTTGCCGTGTTCGGTGCTCGCGATAGCCGTCATGCCTAGCTCGGCAGCCCGCTTAACGTGATCCTCGGGAGTCCCGTGCCCATCCTGGTAGGAGAATGTTGTGTGGTGATGGGTCGAGACGAACTTCATTTGCCACACCAGCCCTTGTGGTCCATCTCGGGATCGGCCCAAGTCCATGAAGGGCAACGCTTGTGGCCACAGTCACGGCATACTTCCCAATAGGCAGCTATCGCCCTCAGCGAGATCAAGATGAATCTCATTTGCAGAACACCTGCCCAGTGATCATCATACCAATCCCAATCCCTACGAGTAAGCCGCCGAAGAAACCACCCCAGAAGAAATATCTCACCTGTCCTCGCAGCCGCAAAGAAGTGTGTGCCGCTTGCCGTGCTTACCGTCTGGCCCGAGAGGCCGCTGCCGATCGATTTCATTGATCATGCGTTGCAATCGATCGATGTGGCTCTTGTCATCCAGTGGCGAGGGAAGCTGCCCGATAGCAGACTGGGCGACACACAGACTCTCCCGGATCATCTTCAGGGTATCGCGGGGATCCTGCATGAATATGACAACGGTCATTCCAGCCTCAGCCTCTCGATAGTGTCGCCGTCGGCGCCCGGTCCGTCCCAGATGTACATCCGACGATGGTGGCTCCAGCGGTAGTACCCAGTGCACAGGTTCTCGCTAGGCGCTCGGGTCGGTCCGTCCAGCCACATCATAGTCAACTCGTGGTATGCAAAGGAATCCTCCGAGGACGATACGACGTTTCCGTGTCCTGGGCCACCCCACATCTGCCTCATGTCCACAGCACCGCCGGAGTTGGGCCCTTCTGACCCTGGTAATGCGAGTTGAGACGGGGATCCCCGTACAGACGCTCTGGAGTAGTGCTCAGTAGCTCAAATGTTATCTGGCATATCAGCATACCGTGTTCAAGTATGACCGGCGCGCTGCTCATGTTGAATATCTCCAGGGTTAGCTCGCCGTTGAAGCCGGGGTCAACCAATCCGGCGGCATGGACAACCAGTCCCTGCCTCGCACGTGTAGACTTCCCATGGACCTGGCCGACAATGTTGGAGGAGAGGCCGACCCGCTCCAGGGTCGAACCGAGCATAAACTGCCCCGGAGGCATCACATAGGAAGGAACCTCTGCACACTCAGTGGCGAATAGCTCCTCGTCCTCATCGAGCAACCCGCCAAGGCGGAGGTCTATGCTCACAGGCTGAATCTGCGATTGGTCTAGCTCGCCGGAGATGATGATGTCGCCTTTCTTCATCATCTCCCTTATCGTCCGGTCACTCAGCACTGGCCTGCACCTTGTCAGGATAGAGCTGCCGGAGTGTTGCCTCCATCTGAACCATGCCGAGAAGGCGCCCGGCCTCGCGTCGATGCCAGTTGTACTTGTCCATGGCGTCGCTCAGCTTCTCGTCACCCTTGATTTTCTTCCGGCGCGCATCAACCCCTTGATAGTTGGCTATGTTCGCCTTTATGTACTCTTCGAGCCAAGTCTTCCTGGCCTCCCAGGCCATGGATGCATACTCAGCCTTCGCTGTCTGGTCCTGGTATCGGTCCATCAGGCCGCTTATGTCACCGTCGCTGAACATCACGTATCCCACCGTAGCTCCTTCCCCATTTCCACAATCATCGCCCCCATGTGCTCCCACTGCCGCTCTAGCATCTCCTGGCGCTTCTCGCCGCCCCTAAGCCCAAAAGCCGGGTGGTACTGGTAAGAAACCCAGGTCCTATTGTCTCGAAGCCGGTAAAGCTCCCCCTTCATCATCACCGAAGGCGTGTGCACGTTGAGCGTGTTCGCTGCGGTCGAGCCGACACAGACGATAAGCCGAGGACGACCGATCAGATACCATTCTCGCCGGAGGTAGGGCTGTGCCGCTAGCGTCTCTCCGACGTTTGGCGCCCGGTTGCCTGGCGGTCGGTACTTGATCGCGTTCGTCAGCCAGACGTTCGGCCGGATCCCCTCGGCGCACCCCGGCGGGACTCGCACGCCGGTCTGCCGCCCGAACCAGTGCACCCGGAGTCCGGCCAAAGCCATGAGCTGATGCAGGACCAGCCCGCTAGCCCCACAGAATGGCTCCCTACGGCTGTTCTCTGTGGCTCCTGGGGCCTCGCCTACAACCATGGCCAAAGGCCGGTAGGAGCCAATTCCGGGCACCAGACTGATCCCCGGGGTCCGGAGGTGCGCAAATGCAGGATCCTGCTCGATCTCCTCCCACAGATCGATCAGCCCGGACTCGTCCACCTCACCCATTATTGCCATCGACCTTTGGCCATGGCTTCGGCCGTGCCCGGACTGGCTTCTTCCTGCCCTCCCAGTGTTCACGTCTGGTACGGGCAACTGCCCGCAGACCTTCGGTTAGCCCGTCTTCAATATCCTCATCTTCGTCCACCTCTTCAAGGAACTTTTTGAAGGCTCCGCGCTCCTTGTCGAGATCCGTGAGCATCAGCAGGCCGTGAGCGATGACCTCTATGATGATGGTACGTTCGTCTTCGCGCCATTCATTCGGCGCGCTCTCCTGCTTGTCCCAAAGGAGTGTCTTGAGCTTGCGGGCTTTGCGGTAGAGGCTGGCGAACTCCCCGAGCTTCCCCAAGTCACGCTCCTGCTGATACTCCTTCGCCCATAGCTCGAAGGCGCGCTTCAGCTCCGGCATCAACTTGGCACCGATGTACTGGCGCTCTTCTCTAGTGCTCATTTCGTTTCCTCCACGGACCTATGTTGTCACGAATCACTTGTAGCATCTCGTAGCAGGAGAACACCCGGCGACTCTCCCCCAGATCCGCGTAGTGTCGGTTGTAAGGCTGATCACGCACCCAGACCTCAAACCCCAGCTCTGAGGCAGCGGTGCACTGCTCCGGGAGATCATCAAATACCGCCATGACCCGCTCTCCGGCTTGCCGGTCTAGCTCGGCGTACTTGTCTTCACCGAAAAGCACGGCATCGTACAGTACGTTGTTGCGTCGCAGCCACTCCCGCGTGTCCGGGTCGATATTGTCCAGGCGGAGGTATGGGCGGGTAGTACAGATCCACACTTGTGCACCAGCCTGCTGAATCCCCTGGGTAAGCGCCCCAACTCCGTCATACGCGGGCATGAACCGCTTCAGCCCGCCCTGCCTGAAGGCTAGCTTGCATTCCTGGTATACCGAATGCTCGACTCCCATCCATTCAGAAAGCCGTTTCCCGGGATTGATCTCCATAGGATGCGGCATGGACTTCCCGATCCAATTGGCGGCGAAGGAAAGGAAATGGCTATGGTAGTCAGCGAGCGTCCCGTCAATATCGAGCGCTATCACCGGGATCCCGTGCCCGTTCATACGCATCATGCAGGCACCAGCCCGCACAGACAGTCTTTGCAGCCGTGAAGAGATTCGGGCTCCGGCGGGTGTTCGAGCATATACTGGATGTCACCCATTAGGCGCTCCACGACATTCCTCCAGTACTGCTCCTCGGCGAAACTCTCAGCGGCGTGCTCGCGTTCGGCCTCCCATACGGGGATTTGTTTCCAGGTAGCTGGTGCGTACCGCCAGCCACGAAGGTCTCTGTGCGCTCCTGGAGTCCGCACCAGCCTCCAGCCGGATTCAGCCAGCTCTGTATCGGTCATTCGGTGGTAGATATCCCAGACCGTCAGATCACGCTCGCCTACGCGGTGCGCCCCCGGTCTCCGATCCCTACGGCGCATACTGTCCCGCCAGACCCAAATAGCGACATCCACCAGGTCATGCATTAACATTTCCAGAAGCGCCACAACCCCGCGCTCCATGCGATATAGGAAGTCGCTCAGAGCAACGAAGCCGAGCGTAAGATCAGCAGTCGTCATTAGAATCCCCCAACTATATCATAGTAGACCTGGTGTGATAGTACGCCTTTCGACCATGTGCCGTACCGACCGGCACGCATAAAGTTCTTGCCCAGCCAGCAGTCGCAGTTGGTGCCGATCGGCTTTTCCACGGCCGCTATGTCCTCGATAGGAGGGGCCTTATCACCGGGCCACTCGGCCGTCTTGTAGCCAAAGACGTTGCTAGCGCGGTACCAGCGCGGAGTCTCTTCACCGTTGCATTCAACAGTCCAGGGCGGCACGGTGATGGGACAGAAGACTCCACGCTCAGGCGCATCCCCCACGGCCCACACTTTCTGTGTCCGGAATTGGTGGACATCGCCGCACGTCTGGTTGCAGATCGCCGGAGCCGGGACCGTTGACACGACGAAGTCGAACTGCCGGATGAAGTCGGTCATTCCGCTGGGCTCGATCTTCATGCTGACGATACGGTCGGAGTATAGATCCCAGGCTCGATAGTAGGTGCTCCGGATATCCCAGGCCTGGTGATTCCGATGAAGGATGACCGGGGAGGTCCTGGAGGGATCCATACCGCCCTCATAGACCTTACGCGCGTACTGCTCTGGTGTTCCGCGCAGACGATAGCTGATGCTCTGTCCTTCGCCCTCGGTGAGGCCGGGAATCGGCTGATGCAGGTACTGCGCGCCGAACATCTCACTACGGCGCTTCCGGCTGAAAACCGTC
>Ga0070692_10000007_pt1 | contig 53939 bp, 95 predicted proteins | sample KBSK1102metaG_FD_64675 | JGI IMG/M metagenome (GOLD analysis project Ga0070692, IMG submission 64675) | Corn, switchgrass and miscanthus rhizosphere microbial communities from Kellogg Biological Station, Michigan, USA - KBS K1-10-2 metaG | ecosystem: Host-associated > Plants > Roots >...
CGGTCCCGGCCGCTGATGATCATCGTGCCCTCGCGCGCCTGGCGCTGGCGCTTGTCGACGATGCCGCGCAGGATCGTCGTGCCGTCGATCTGGATGAGCACGTCGGCGTCCCGGCGGATCAGGTTCCATGCCTCGAGCGAGAACGGCCGGCGGAGCTCCCAGTCGTCCGCCGGCGTGAGCATCGAGCTGTTGACGTGGTAGCCGGTCCAGCCGCCGATCTCGGCGCCGGAGGTCACGATGCGGATCTCGTGGCTGAACCCCACCCTATGCCGCCTTGGCCGGCATGACGTAGTCGCCCGGGTTCAGCCATCCCGGGGTCGCGATGTCGTTCAGCGACAGGATCTGCCGGACCCGGTCGACGGCTTGGGCGCCTCCGTACAGCCGCGCCGCGAGCGGCAGCAGCGCGCAGCGCTCGCGGACCCTCATCAGGAACACCTTGGGCGTATCCGCCATCGCCGCGCTCGCCGCCTGCCGGACAGACTCTCCGAGCATGATCGCAGCGCGGAACGCCGGGTAGAGCTCGAGGGCATCCTGCAGGCCGACGACCTCGATCATGGTCGCGATGTTGTTCGAGATGCGCGCCGCGTCGATCAGGATCTCGCGCGTGGTGACCTCGGTCCGGGTCCAGCGCGCGACGGACACGCGGGCGTCCATCGTGGTCGCGGAGAACAGACCCTGCTGGGCCTCCTTGGTGGCCTCGATGGCGAGCGTGGTGGACGGGTCCGCGGCGCGCGCGCCGAGCCCAGAGGGCGGCTGGACCACCGTCGTCAGATCGAAGTTCTCGCCGGCCGGCGCCAGCAGAAGCGAGTTCAGCGCGCTCGACGCCGCGAACGCCGAGAATTCGGTCGCGGTTGGCGCGCCTACAACGGCCGACGCCTCCGACGAGATCGCGTTCGCGGTCGTGGCGGTCTGCTCGGCGATGCCCTGCGCGAATGCCGCGGCCTGGGCGACCGTCACGTTGATCGTTCCGCGCACCGCGTTGAGCTGGTCGAGCGGCCCGGAGCCGCCCGGGATCTTCGCCAGCATGGCGCCGGCGGCCGAGCTCGACATCTTGAGCAGGCCGAGGTTGGCGAGCTGCGTGTCCATGGCGGTCGCCGCGGCGGAGACCGCCGACTCGCCTGGCGTCTGCCCCGTGCCGGCCCCGGTCGGCAGGATGGGCTCGTCGGGCGCCTCCTGAATGAACTCGGCCTCCGCGGTGATGATACTGTGCTCGTCGATCTCGCTGTGGAACTCGCCGATGCTCGCGAGGAACCGGCCCTCGATCGGATGCTGGAACACGGCCTTCTGTCCGCTGTTCTTGGCGGCCTTGAGCGCGAGCGCTGCATCGCGCGGCGACGGCTGACCGGGGAAGTCGTCGAACTGCAGCTGACAGCGGACGCGGACCTCGCGGAGCCCGCGGTCCTGCACCGGGTGCACGTCGCCCGAGGACTGGTTGTGCACGACCTGGGTGCGACCGCCATCGGTGTTGATGTGGCGGGCGAACAGCCGGAGCTTGCCCCAGCGGCACTCGAGCAGCTCGGAGGGTCCGCTCGCCATCACCGCCTCCGGTTGTCGCGCGAGTTGCCGACCACGGCCGGCAACGGTGTGCCGTCGACCCGAAGATCGAACGTGCTCGGCCGACCGAAGAACCCAGACCGCATCGCGGCCTCGACCCCATCGCGCACCGCCCTGGCCATCTGCTCATGCGCCAGCTGCTGCGGTCCGGCGTAGCTGACAGTCATTCCGCCGACATCGGATGTCCCGGATGCCGACTTCTTCTTTTCTTCGTCGAGGTGTTCGTTTACCGCCTTCAGGCGTTCTTTCTCCATCTTGCGGCGAACGCGATCGATCACGTACGGCGCGATGTTTCGATCCTTCAGGTATGCCTGAGCCGCCCGCTTCGCGCCTTCTTGCTCCGGGGACATCGGCCCGGTTCGATCCGCCCTCCCAATGGCTTTCTCGACCGCCGCGTCGGTCGGCCCCGTCGGAGACTCTGCCGCCACGATGTCATCGATCGCCGCCTCCCATCCTTCCCTGCGTGCCAGCATTCGCGGATCCGCCTGCCGGTCGCCCTTCCTGCCCGCGCCTATGTTTTTGGGGTCATCCGGTGCCGGCTGATACCCTCTTATTCCGTAGTAATCATTTGCACCGCGGAGCATCTTGACCATGCCAGAGAACGCATCCATGGCCGTTTCTATGGCGCTCGTGATTGCCGGCATGGCGGCTGCGATGCTCTCGATTCCCTGGACGATCTGATCGATGCGCTCCGGTGTCAGGGCCTCCGCAAAGGAGTTCTTGACGCGCTCCATCGCCACATCGATGCGGCCTGCCGCGCTCTCGGTGTAGGTCGCGAGGTCCTTCTGCACGACGCCGTTGGCCTCGCCGGCCTGCTTGAGCTGGTCGTACTGCGCCGTGAGCGCGGTGAGGATCTGGTAGAAGCGCTCGCCTTCGGTGCGCCCGAAGGACTTGATCAGGAGCTCCCGGTCGAGGGCGAGCTTCGACTTCTGGATCTGGTGGATGATGTCCTCGAACGGGCGCATCTTGGTCTTGCTGCCCGGCATCCAGATGTCGACGCCCGCCTGTCGGAACTTGCTCGCATGCTGCGGCAGCGAGCGATAGATGCGCAGGATGCCCGTGGCGGCCTCGCTCGCGGATGCAAAGCCGTGCCGCGCGAGCTGCATCTGTGCGCCGATCTGGATCGCGCCCTCGCGGCCGGTGACGCCGAACTGCGAGTAGACCGAGCCGAGCGCGACGAGCTCCTTGGCTAGCTCCTTGAAGTGGATCGAGCCGTCCTTGGCCTGGTTGATCAGGCCGCCGATCGTGTCCTCGAGCTGGTTGTCCGGCACCTTCATGTTCTCGGTGAGCGTGAACATGAGGGCGGCCATGTCGGACACGTCGGTCCCGGATGCCTGCGCGGACCGAGCGATCAGGCGCATCTTGTCCATGGTGAACGCCTCGGCGCCGGCGAGGTCGGCATACGCGCGGCCGGCGGCGAGCACCTTCTCCGCGCCGATCCCGGTCTCATTCGAGATCTGGCGCATGGCGAGCCCGATGCCCTGCATCTCGGCGGGCTGCTTGCGCAGATCGATCCCGAGCCGCGTCAATTCGCGCTGGAAGTCGATGACCGCCTTGCCCTGCTCGATCATGAGATCGATCCCGCGGTTGGCGATCGTCATCCCAGTGCCCAGCAGAACGCCCTTGCCGATGCCGGCCAGGATGTCTCGCGTGCCGCCACCGACGGTCTCGACGAAGCCCTGGAACATCTTCTTGGCGCGCTGCAGCCCCGCCGGCAGCCGCGCCGTGTCGGCGGTGATCTCGATCTTGGCTTGCGTGTCAGCCATCAGTCACCGCCTGCGTTCGGGTCGAAATACGCGTTGATGAAGCGGAACGACACGCCCGGCGGAAGCGGGGCGCTGGGGTCCGCGGTGTCCTCGCGGCGCTGCGCCTCGCTCTCCTCCACCGAAGGAATCTCCCCTACTGGGATTCCCCAGTCGAGGATTTCGTCGATGGTGAGGTCGCAGGCGGCTCGCCCATAGAAAGCAAATAGAGCGAAAGCGCAACGACGCCGGCAGAGAGCAACGGCATCGGATTTTTTTTTTCGATCGCCAGCCGGATCGAGTCCAGTTGGTCCTTGGTGAGCGACCCCAGGGCGACCGGGGAGAGCCGCTGGCGGACGTCCAGGTAGACGTAGTCGCAGGCCACGATCACGTCGGGGTCCATGGCGCGCCAGTCCGCATCCGTGCCCACGCGCTCGTCGTGGTTGTCCGGGTTGCGTACGGCCCAGGCGAGCGTGAGCGCGGCGCGGCAGTGATCGTAGGAGCGCATGTTGAGCGCCGACATTTCTAGGCCGTCGGCCTTCATCGCGGCGTACACGGCGGCCTCGATCTGGCAGGTGCTCGCTTCGCCAACGAGCTCGACCCACACCTTGCCGACGATCGGCATGTCGACCAGCTCGCCGCGCGCCGCCTGGGCGCGCTTGCGCGCAAGGATCGACTCCTGCTGGGCCGGGGGGCGCGCTAGCGCTGCTTTCGCATCGGAGAGGATGGTCATGGGTCGCCGACTCGCTGCAGCGCGATGATCTCGACCTCGTCCTTGTGGTTGCCTTCCGGATCCTTCGATGGATCGATCTTCGAGACCCGGCAGTTCAGATAGCTGAACGAGAGGCCGTTGCTCTCGTCCTCGGTAGAGATCACGAACAACTTCTTGGTCTGCTTGGCGTACACCCAGTCGACCTCAGGGTTCTTGCCGACCGTGCGCCGACACGTCATCGAGATCGTGTAGGCGCCTTGCTTCTCCTGGTGGCCGGCGCCCTCGTTGACGCCGATCGTGGTGACGCCCTCGACGGAGCCGCCCTCCTTGACGTCGAACTTCTCGACGGTGAGGAGCTGGCCAGCCTTGCCCTTGGGGCCGGGCATGTCGATCAGGATCTTACCCTGACTGACGAACGCTGCGGGAATCGGGCCTGCCATGGCGTGCTCCTTACGGGACGGTCACGTTGTGCTGCCAGACGATCTGATGCTGGCTTCCGAGGTAGTGGTAGAAGAGGGCCACGTTCGTCCGGCCCGCGGTGACCGAGTCGGGCTCCGTGACGGTCGCAGCGATGTCGGCCTCGACCTGGTCCGGGTCGAATACCTCGCCGGCCGCGTAGGAACGCGCCATCGCCGCCCACATCCGCTTGATCGCGGCGTTGGTCGCGGACGACTGGCGGACGCCGTCCGGGTTCGCCGCCGATCCGAACCGGGCCTCGGCCTGGATGTCGATCTGGACCGCCACGCTGTACATCGTGCGCGGGATGCCGATGTCGCGGGTCTTGTCGTCCGGCACGCTGCTCGAGGTCGTGTGCGAGGTGACGGCGCGCTCGCACTTCGCCATGTTCTGCGTGATGGCGCCGGTCGAATCGAACACCGCCGTGAACGGGGTCAGGCCCGCGGCGAGCGCGGTCTCGACCTCGGCCGGCGTGTAGATCGTGGCTGCCGCCGGCGGGTAGAGCGGGACCTTCACGCCGTCGTAGCTGGCATTGATCCGCTCGCGCGAGAACACCATCATCGCGTGCGCGACGGCCATCTCCCCGGCCGTATTCAGGCAGCCCTCCATGCTCGCGATCTGGAGGGCCTTGTCGTTGCCGGCCGCGGCGAGCGCCGTCGCGGTGGAGATCGTGCCCATCTCGGCCACGAAGTACAGCGCCCAGGTCTTGGACGCCGCGCCCCAGCGGACCGCGATGTCGGCAAGGATCTCGGTGATGTCGGCGCTCGCGTGGTTCGCGAACACGATGCCGTCGTAGCGGCGGGGCGAGAGCGCGTCGAGCGCCGGCTGGTGATCGGTCGCGCCGGTCCCGGCGGTCCCGGTCGCCACTGTGCACACGCAGCCGGTGACCTGCTGGTCGACGGTGACCTTGACGTCGACTCCGTTCACGCCCTTGGTGGCGTGGGTCAGCGTGACGACGTTGGTCGCGACCGTGACGATCACCGGCAGCTCGGCAGCGCGGGCCTTGAGCGCGTTCGCGATCGCGGTCGAGATGGTGTTCTGCGCGTCGCCGGAGCGCACGCCGACGTTGAACGTCCGGCCCGCCACGCGCACGATGATGTTCCCATCGGCCGAGGCCGAGCCGACTTGGGTGATGGTCTGGACGTTGGCGACGCCGGCCGACTCGGCGATCGGGACGCAGAACACGCGCGGCCCGGCCTGAAACGTGTTCGCGCAGAGGATGCTCTCGCGATGCATGAGCGCGAGCTCGCTCGACTGGCCGAACAGCGCATCGCCGTCCGCCGCGGTCAGGCCCGTCATGTCGTACACGGTGCCCGCGGTGGCCGTGGCGCCGGACGTGGTCTTGGCGCCGATCAGCGCGATCGCGAGCGGCACGCTGGTCAGCTTGCCGGCCACGTGCGAGGCGAGGAACGTGTGGAACGTCTGTGGGCGCAGCAGGCTGTTCGGGACTCCGGTCACGATCGACATCAGGTCTGCTCCTTGCTCATCAGATCGACCACAGCGTCGAGGTCGGACTTCGTCGCCAGCGGCGCCGCGCGGCGCCGCGCGATCTTCCCGCCCGGCAGTTCATCGGGCGCCGCCGCGAGTTGCGCGCTCGCGACTTGTGCGCCGTTCATGTCGCACGGGATCAGGTCGCCGCGGTTGAGCGAACGCCGAACAGTGTGCGATCCGCGGAAGCGGACCCGGACGACGACCTCCGCGGTCACGCGGAGCTGGCCACCGCCGGGCTCGCGGCCGTCGTCCTTGTGCACGGGCGTGACCTTGTCCGGCGGCGCGGTCACGGTGATGTACTCGGGATCGTTCATGGTGCGAGGTCATCCTCGTTGATGTCGAGCGTGGTCGACTTGGTCTTGGCCGCCGGCAGGTGGACCTCGGTCAGGTCCTGGCTGGTGCGGAACCGGAGCGAGCCAAGGAGCTGGGTCACGGTGCGGAATTCGTCGAGTTGGGTCAGGACCGTGACCTTGTAGGTCTGCAGCCAGATCGTGATCGGCTGCGCGGTGATGACCTCTTGCTCGCGAAACGGGCGGACTTGCTTGATGTCGTCACCCGGGGCGCCCGCGCGCTGGCCGATGATCAGCTCGCGCGCGTGCTCCATCATGATGTGGAGGCCCGGATCGGCATGATCGTCGGCGAGGCCCGCGGTGTCGATCTCCATGCGGCCGATCTGCTGATTCCGGGCGTTGTTCGAGCTGTGGTAGACGAGTAGATCGACCTCGCCCCATGACGCGAAGCCGCCGATTGCAGCTGGCCGATCTTCCCGGTCGGCCACGTGCACCGCGATGCTCGGTGCTCTGGACAGGGCGTTGACGAACTGCGCAACGTCGTCGGACGTCGTCGTGCCGTCCATCGTGAACGCGTAGGGCAGGACCTCCACCAGGTAGCCGCCGGCCGACCTCTTCAGGCCCGAGAGCAGTGTCACCGCGCCCTGCTGGAGGCGCGTGCGCTGTGGCTTCGTCTGGCCGGTGGCGAACTGGTGGGCCATCACGCCCCCCGCGCGGCGGCGTCGCGCAACGCCTTCTCGAACGCCTTGCGGGCCTGCTCGGCCAGGAAGTCCGAGATCCACATGTACTGGCGGCTCGGGATGTGAGCGCCATGCCCAGCCGTGCCGCCCTTCTGGTGGATCATCGAGAAGCGCTTGACGCGCGACTCGACCACCAGCGACTTCTTCGACACGATGTGCTTGATCGCGGTCGGGAAGCGGCCGAGGAGCCTCTTCGGCCAGCTCCTGCGCTTGCCGCGCTTGCGGTCGATGCCGCGCGGGCGCGTGCGACGCTCGAGCGTGCTGGCAGCCAGCCCCGGCCAGTGCCCCCACGGTGCCTCGTCCTTGCGCCAGTGGTGGCGCAGATCGAACGTCGCCGGGCCCTTCAGGCCGGTGAACACCTTGCGGGTGTCGATGTGCGCGAGCCGCGAGAACAGGCTGCGCACGCCGCCCAGGTACACCGTCGCCTTGACGTCCATCAGAGCCATCAGGCGAACCCTTTCATCCGCTCGCGCGAGATCGTGAACGTCGAGGACCGCGTCGCCGCCACGTCGGCGATCTCGGGCGCGTTCTGGATCTCCGGCTCGACGCCGAGCGAGACCCTGCCCTCGGCCACGAGCATCAACCACTTGCGGTCGATCTCCTCGCGGTCGAGGTCGTCCGCGAGCGGCTGGCCGTTGTACGCGTTGCGGCGCAGGATGCGCGCCGCCCAGGCCGCCGCCTTGTTGACGAGCAACCGCGGAACCGCCGCGGCGATCGCGTTGACCGAGATCCGATGGCCGATGTAGCCGGCCATCTCGGCCGTGGCTTCGTCGATCGCCGCCGTCACGACGGTGTGGTTGACCGCACCCGAGAGCGCGTTGTCCTGATCCGAGAGCTGCGCGAGCTTGGTCGCGCCGCCCACGGCGGTCTGGACATCGGCCTCGGTGCAGTACGCCACGGTGGATCAGTCCTTGCCGCCGCCGAAGCCCTCGGGGTCGTTCGCCTTGCCGGCCTTGCGCGCGGCCATCAGGCGCTGCGGCGATCCATCCCCCCGGTCGGGGGCGCTCTGGCGGGCCTCGCGCAGAATGCGGGCGTTCTCGGCCCTTGCCTGTTCGAGCTCCTGGTCCTTGAGCGCGAGCTGGCGGCGCAGGTCGGCGACGTCCACCTCGGTCGCGCTCACGATCGAGAGCGAGAGCGCGTTGTCCGCGAGGATCATCTCGGCGCCGTGCTGGTCCACGACATAGTGCGTGATGTCCCCGCCGGGCAGCGCGCGCATCGGTCCGATCGTGTCGCCCGGCTCGGCGACTCGAACCTCGGTCCGCTTGTCCGGCGAGAACATGCAGCCGGCGCGCGAGCGGCCCGGCCGAATCGCCGTGGTGACGTAGAAGCGGTCGCCCGGCTCCGGCTTGGAGCGCGAGGCCAGCCGGTTCTCGGCTGCCAGGCGGCGCTTCTCGGCCTCGGCGTTCGCGGCGAGCTCGGCGCTCATCTTCGCCGCCATCTCCTCCTGGGTCGGGATCTCGAGTTCGATCTTGTTCATGGGGCCTTCGTGGTCGAGTGGTCGGTCACGATGAGGGCATCGTCCTCAACGATCGCTTTGGCGCGCACGACGTCCACCTGACCAACCCCATTCCCAACTGCAATGGTGACCTCGGACCCTTCGGTGAACAGGATGCCGGCCCGGGATTTGCGCCCGTTCATATGGCCCGGCCGAAGCTGGACGCGCAGGACATCTCCTGGTTTCGGATCTCGCTGTGGACTCTGGCTCATCTGATCCTCGGGTTCTAGTGCTTCGCTTCTATGTCGAGGGACCGCTGAAACTACGCGCGAACCTCGCGATTTTTTCTAGGGCGCCAGCCGGGGCTCGAACCGCGGTTGTAACCTTCCTGGCGAGGGGCGCTCGTGGGACTGATAATCGGCCTTGAACCGCGGTGGTGCCCGTCCACCGAACCACGAGCTGGGCTCCGACCCGACCTCGGATTACGACCCCGGGCCGCCCACGATCTCCTGGGGCAATCCGTACGCCGCCCCGAACTCGGCTTCCAGGCCGTAGTAGTTCATGCCGGTCATGAAGTTCTGGTAGCCCTGCTCGACCGACAGCAGGCCGGACAGGCTCTTGCGCTGCAGGATGACGGCGGTCGAGCCCTGCGGCATCAGGAACCACTCGAGGCCGGTCAGCGTGACGCTCGTGCCGAGCACGCGCGTGGTGCGCGCCTGGATCCAGGGGACCTCGACCGGGATCGCTGTGTCCTTGTCGAGGTTCTGCGGCAGCACGAAGCCGCCGATCGAGGCGGTGTCGAGGCGCAGCACGTTGCGGACCGGGATCCGGTTCGCCGGGCCATGGACCAGGAGCATCGGCCCCTTGCCCACGTTGACCGGGATCCCGTTCTCGTTCTTGAGGGTCTTGAAGAGGTTCACGGCCGACTGGTAGACGGCGGCTGTGAACGCGCCGGTGACCTTGTTCGAGTACTGGAACGCGGCGACGCCGGCGTCGTTCGAGCGGAACACGTGATCGGTGTCGATCAGGTTCTGCCCGTCGTACGTCGCGCCCAAGCTGGTGCCCTGGATGCCCGCGCAGAGCATCGTGATCACGAGATCGTCGAGGGCGTTGGGGTACGCCTCGGCGAGACGGTCGATGTGCGGCGCGTACAGGCCGAGCATGTCGTTCATCAGCGTGCCCTTGCCCATCGAGATCGAGACCTCGTGGGGGCGCGTGACGATCGGCAGGTTCTCGGCCGAGATCTGGCTGATCCGCTTCGGGCCGAGCCACATCTGCATGACGGGCAGCGCGTTGAGCCAGATGCTCCGGTCGATCAGGTTGGGGCTGTCGACGACCGTCGCGAGCCGCTCGTAGAACGACTCGTAGGTCTTGAGCCGGTTCGCCAGGCGAGTATTGAACCCGACGTAGGCGATCTCGACCTTCTGCTCGTCCGGCTGCGTGCCGCCGATCCGGATCCCGGTGTTGACCGTGGTGTCGGCCAGCTCGGCCGGGATCGGGATGCGCGAGGGCCAGCGCCAGAAGTCCCGGTCGGCAGTCGAGCCGCCGTGGCCGAGGATCGGCTGGCGAAACATCGTCTGCGACGGGTTCCAGCGCGGACCGTCCATTCCCTGCATCAGGTTGCCGTCCATCATCACGCGGCTCCGATCTTGCTGCCGGTCATGTCGATCAGGACGCCGTCCACCGAATCGACCTGGAGGATCAGCCCGGCGACGACGTCATTGGTCGTCGTGGCGGCGAGCGAGACGGTCTGGTTGTCCAGGATGGTCGCCTGCTGGCCGACGTTGGCCGCAGTGATCGTCCCGTCGTTGGCGAACCAGAACCGGCCGCGCATCACGGGGCAGCTGGTGTGGCCGAGGGCAGTGTCGACGAGCTGCGTCGAGATGCCCATGACGAGGCCGTTCGCGGTGTCCGCGCCGTTGAGCGCGGTGCCGGTCCCGGACACGACCATGACCATCACGCCCTTGGGGATCTTGGTGGACGCGGTGAGCGGGATGAGGGCGACGACGCCATCGTTCCAGCTCTCCTTGGTGTTGCGGTCGACGGTCGTCGCGGTCACGCGGCACCTCCGGCTGCGAGTGGGGCGAGCCCGTACTGGGCGCGCAGGTCGTTGAGCGGAACGCCCATCCGGCGCGCCATGGCGGACAGCTCGGCGTCGGTCGGGACCGAGACGAGCGGCGCGCGCTCGGGCTCCTTGACGGTGGTGGCGACCGGGGTCTTGCCGAGCGGGATCTTCGCCGCCATGGCCGAGAGCTTGGCGGCCAGCTTGTCGCGGCCGGCGTCCTTGCCGTAGCCGCGGAGCAGATCCTCCGTCGGGTCCGGCGTGTCCTTGCCCTCGGCGTCCTTGCCGTGGGCGAGCTTGCCCGACGCGTAGGCGTCTGCGATCAGGCTATCGATCACGGAGGCAGTCGCGGCCTCCGCTAGCTTGGTCTGGATCGCCAGCTCGCCGGTCAGCCGGGTGACCTCGGCGCGCTGTTGCCCGGCGTCCAGCTCGGCGGCTGCGGCGCGCTCGCGGAGCGCCGTCACGGCGGTGACTGCCCGGTCCTCATCGGACTCGGCCAGGGCGGTCAGCGCGAGGGCTGCCGCGAGTCGGGTGAACGCCATGCTCTTGTTCTCCTTGGGGGGTCGTCGTCGTTGGGGATGGAGACTCAGCTCGGCGGACAGCACGGCCCGGACATCCTCGACCGAGGTGTCCTGCACCGCTCCGACCACCACACCTGAGGTTTCCTTTCCGCCATAGTCCGTGAATTCGTATTGGACGATCTGCGGCTTGCCGTCAACCATCACGGTTTCGAGCGGCCAACATCCGCAGCTGTCCTGTGAGAGGACGTCGACCCCGTGGACCGTGCACATCACGGAGCCCAGCGAGAACCACGAGATCGAGAACGAGTTGAGGGTCCGGTCCAGAAAGCCGATCACGGCGTCGGGCTTCACCACCTCGAGCGTCTGCTCGAAGGAGTGAACCCGTGGAGATTCCTCGATAAGCTTGCTGGATAGGATGGTTCCCTTGGACGCCTCCATCACCTTGTAGGTGTTGTGATCCACGAGGAACGGCTTGCCCTTCCAGGAGCCGACCCGGTCGGCGAGTTTGTCGGGCGCCAGCCGCAGGCCGCGGCGGTTCGGCGTCGGCCGCTGGCGCCACGTCACAGCGGTTACGGCGAGCGCGATGTGCTTGCCGGCCCGGACCGCTTCGATCAGTTCGCCGCGCTTCTTCTTCGAGTCGACATCGCCGCTGTCCAGCGCGAACGCCGACGCCGGCAGCGAGGTCAGGCCGGCGAAGTTGTCGACTTGGACGTCGAGGATGGTGCCGATCTCGAAGTCGGATCGCAGGGCGGACAGGACGGTGCTGTGCTCCTTCATTCCCTACCTCGTCTCATGGATCGCTCGGCGTCGCGACACACATACGCCCAGAGTAACGTCACGCAGGTGGCTGCGATCAATGACGCGATCACTTGGCCTTCGCTTTCGCGGGATCGCCCGGCTTCGGCGCCGGCGTCGGCTGGAACTTCACACCCGTGCCGGGCACCGGCACGCGGAGGTTGAAGTCCTCCTGGAGCTGGCCGGGGTCGAGCTCGACGACCTGGCCGATGATCTCGAGGGTCTGCGCCCACTGCAGGGCATCGCGGCGGATCTTGATCTTGAGCCGCGGCGGCGCCGCGCGATCGTAGCCGTTCCAGACCTTGTACGCCTGCCCGATCGAGGCTGTGAAGGTCTCCTGCAGCATCGCGGCGTCGTAGCACTTCATCGTGTACGACCGGCTCTCGTGGACCGAGGCCGCGTTGTACGAGCCGACGCCGGCGACGTCCGTGTTCAGCGTGCCGCCGGTGAACAACTTGGCGATCTGCTCCTCGCAGAGCTTGATGATCTGCGGGTAGACCGTCGAGCTGTCTCCGCCGCGCGCGGTCTCCTTGATCACGATCTCGGTCAGCGCCGAGAGGATCGCGAAGCCGTCCTGACCGATCGAGCGGACCGCGTCCTCCAGCACCTGCTTGGACTTCGCGCTCGCGCCTTCCTCGTAGTAGCCGACCGCGAGCGGGATGCCGAACATGTCGGCGAACACCTGCCAACTGCGGACCGACCAGCGCTTGAACATCGACCAGATCGCCGCCGAGCGCATGAGGCCCGCGGCGTACGGGTTGCGTCCGAGGATGTTGCGGTAGGTCGAGACCGACCACAGCCCCGGCTCGAGCGCGATCATGCTGGCGCGGTCCGGATCGCAGAGCCAGAGCTCGTTGCACTGCTCGACCGAGGGCGACCCGAAGCGGCGCGCGGCCGGGTTCACGAAGTCGCACGGGACGACCAGGCCGTCCTCGAGATCCCAGCACATGTTCGTGGCCGCGTGGCCGAGCGGGATCGCGGTCAGCTGGTGCTGGAGGTATGCGCGAAACTTGATGTTGTTCTGCAGCGATTCGTTGAGGCCATCCGCGGCGATCTTGCTCTGCTTGTTGTCGGATCCGGCGGTCACGATCCAGTCGCAGCCGGCCACGCTTTCGATGCGGTCGTTGATCTTGGAGCGCAGGTCCGGATCGCGCTCGATCGTGTCCTCGAACATGTCGACCTGGCGCAGCGGCACGCCGCGCTCGGCCTGGCGGTAGAACGAGAGCAGGCCCTCGAGCGTGAGGTCGAAGGCCGGGTGCGTGCTCCACGTCTCGGCGTGGGTCGCCATCTCGGCGACCGGGGCGCGCCGAACGATCGGCTGGCCGCTGCTGTCGAGCAGGCCGGTCTCGACCGTCGGCCGGCGAATCTTCGAGCGGGCCGCGAGCGCGAGGCTCATCGGACGACCTCGGCGGCCCAGCGCTTCGACCTGCAGTAGCCCAGGATCCGCGCCCGATCCCAGCCCTGCATGTACGACAGGATCGGCGCCGCACGCCCACCGACGACAACGCCGGCCACGAAGTGCGGCGCGATGATGCGCAGCGTCTCTGCGCTCACAGCCCGTAGTTACGCCGGTGCTTGCCGCGCGCGGCGGGCGGCGCCCCGAAGAAGTCTTCGGGTCGTTCTGCCGGCCTGTCTACGCGCTGCGCCACGGGGTCTCCAGGACCCGTGTTGCCAGAACGGAGGATTCTTGGGAAGAGGCGAATGAGCGGATACGAGATGCCGTCGCCCAGGTGTGCGACATCCTGGATCCGCGACGGCCTGCCGTTGACCGTCTTCCATTCGCGGATCGCCTTGCAGCTCTTCGGCGCCAGCTCGGGATCTGCGAACAGCCGTCGGACGCCCATCTTCGTCGCGATCATCGAGGTGAACGCGCGCACGCGGTCCGTGATCTCCGGGTTCTTGCGCTCGCTGCGACGGCTCGGCGGCACGATCCGGCGCCACCCGGCGCCGCGGATGATGTCGAACGATCCCTTGCCCGACCATTCCGGCGGCGGGCTGTCGGCCTGCCGGCGGCGGCTGTGCTGCCATGCGCCCGACGCGTCGCAGACGATCAGCGTGTGCGCCGGCTTGTAGCCTGACTCGGTGAGCTGGAAGCACCACTGTTCCTCGTCGCCTCCGTCAAGTACCTCCTCGCCGACGATCCAGGCGAGCACGTTTTCCCGGTCGGGCACCTGGTCCGGTCGGGCGAAGAACTTGTAGGCGGGTCCTCCGATATAGGGCACGCGCTGCACATCGAGTCCGAACAGGTGCGAGATGCTCTCTCCCTCCTCCTCGCGCTCGAGGAACTCCTCGGTGACGTCCACGAGCCCGGTCCGCGGGCACTCGCGCTGCTGGCCGCCGGCGGGTCGCGTCGGGCGCGGCCGGGCGCGCTCATTCTCCTTGCGCAGCCAGTTGTAGGCCACGCTGTCGATCGCCGGCATGAACATGCCGAGGACCTCGATGTCGAAGGTCCGATCGTCGAGCTCGTGCTTCATCGCGAGCAGGCCGCGCCGGTCGACTTTCGGGTTGTGCAGCGGGTTGAATGGCAGATGCACCGCGGCGCGCTTACCGGCGTCGACCTCGGCCGCGAAGTCGCTCACCCACTGCTGGTCCTTGGCCTCGACCGGGGGGTTCGCGCAGCAGAGCACGAGCCCGGACTTGTCGTTGATGGCGCCGCGCGCGACGATGTAGACGCGCTTCGCCATCTTCTGGGCCTCGTTGAGCCAGACGAGGTGCGCCTCGCCCTCCTTGATCGCGTCGGGGTCGTGGCCGGCGTGGCCGCTCTTGAGCATGATCTGGGAGCCGTTGATGAGCTCCCAGCCGGTGGCGTGGGTCTGCCGACGGATCCATTCCGGCGCCACGAAATCGACGATGTTGCGGCGGATCTCGTCGGGCTTGGTGTCGTCGCGCCCGCGGGACGGCGACACGCACCAGATGATCGCGCCCGGGAACTGGACCGCATACGCAACGACCGCGATCGAGGCCCAGTAGGTCTTACCCGCGCGGCGTCCGCCGGCCAGCAGCGCCGAGTAGACCCGGCTCGGCTCGGTGTCGAGCTCGAACGCGTCCTCGTCGAAGGCGCCCTGGGGCGGGAAGTCGCGGCGTCCGGCGTGGACCGCAAGCCACTTCGAGAACCACTCGGTCGCGTCGACCTGTCCGGCGTGGATCCGGCAGATCACCGCGCTCTTGCACGCGTCGACATCGCCCTCCCACGCGCCCTGCCGGCGATTCCACAGCCCGCCGCACGAGAGCATCTTGCGACCGTGGAACTCGATGTCCAGCCGAATCTCGACGAGGTTGGCCCCGTCGTCGCCGGTGCGCATCCGGCGCTCGAGCGCCTGGACGTCAGCTGACTTCGGCATCGGGTGGCCGGATCGGGATCACCTTCGCGGACCCCGCGGCGCCCGTGGTCTCGAGCCGCGCCGCCGCCTTGGCCTTCTTGCGGCCGGCGATCGCCGCCGCGTCGGCCTCGATCTTCTGCACGAGTTCGTACTGCACGGCGGTCGGGAAGTGCCGGGCGGCGGCCGTGGTCGCCTGAATGAACCGCCGCATGCGCTGGTCGAACGGCACGGACTCGTTGCGCAGCGCGAGCGCGGCGAGCGTCGAGAGCATCCGGTAGTTGTACTTCTGGATCCCGGCGGCGTCCTCGGGCGGCATGCCGAGGTCGAGGATCTCCTGCGGGGTCGACTCCGTTGGCGCCGCCGGCGCAGGCGGACCCCGGTCGGGCGGGGTGAACCCGAACCCCTCGGCGTCGAGCGGAGCCTTCGGCGGCCTGCCGCGCGGTCTACCTGTTGGCTTTCGACCCATCCGACGATCCTGGCGCGGGATCCGACCACTCTGCAAGGCCCTCGGCGAACGCGGCGACGCGCCGGAGGTCCGACTCGGACAGCTTCGCGATCGTCTCGTTCAGCCGGACGATGTCGGCCGTACCGAGGAACGACGTGGTCCGCCACAGCTTGAACAGCTGGTCCATGCGGTACTGGATCGCGTGGACGTGGTCGGCGGGCGGCTTCGGCAGGGCGCTCATCGCTCACTCCTGTGCCGCAGGATCGCCCCACGCCTGACCCGCCTCGACGCGACTCGATTCATCGCGAAGAAATCTGGAGTGACGCAGCGCCGACCGTTAGCGTCTACCGGGCACGCTGTGAGCCACGACCGACGCAGGCGACGCTCGGCATGCAGAAGCTGATCGCAGGTGTAGATCTTCCACCATGTACGCCTGTCGCGCCGCTTGTTGGGATAGCTATGCGGCGGACGCTGATCCATTTTTCGAGCGATTCGGAGCTTCACGTGCAGAGCGCTTTCTTCGCGGCGCGCTCGATCGCCTTGCCGACGTGGCGCATCGTGGCAGCCGACGCCATCGCGATCCGAATGACCTCGACCTCGACCGCATCCGTGGTCTTGAGGCCCTCGGACTCCGCCTCGAGCGCATCGGCGCCGCGGTTCAGCTCGATGGCCAGCTCTCGGACAAAGCTGATCAGTGCGGACATCATAGCCCGTGGCTCCTGTGCTTGCGGTTGAACGCGCGCTGCTCGCGCGCGATGCGCTCCTTGCGGCCCTGCTCGACGTACCCCGCGCACAGCGGCGCGTGGAGGCGCCGGGCCGGCAGAACCGTGTCGCCCATACGGACGCCGCCCTCGCCCGTGAGCGTCGCCGGCGTGACCTGCAGGACCTCGGGCTCGTACGCGCGCCGCTCGCCGCCGACCTCCGCGAGGACGACGGTGCGGTTGCAATCTCGACAGGTCTGCCTCGGCATGGTTCCTCCCTACGATGGTTTCCCGCTGGGCTCGTCTTCGTCCTCGCCGCCGAACATGTCTTCCTGAAGCTCCTCGCTGGTCGCGGTCCGGCGGGCGATCGTGTCGCCGTTGTCGATCCGGACGGCGACGACCTCGTTCGCGGCGGTCAGGTAGTTCTGGACCACGACCGCAGCGACCTCCTTCTTGGCAACAGCCTGCTGGCGAAGCGTTGCCTCCTCGAGATCGAGCGCCTTCTTACGCTGGTTGAACCCGGACACGGCGAGCTTCTTTTCCTCGGCAAGCGCGGCCAACTGATCGCGTAGCGCGCACGCGCGTTCGCGTCGCTCGATGACCTGCTCCTCGGTGAGCTTGATCTCGATGGTGGCCGGGTGCGGAGCGCCGAGCTTCTTCACGTACTGACTCATTGGTGTTCCTCAGATCAGCATGCCGGCGGCGTGGCGCTGGACGGGATCGCTCAGGTCCTGCGCGCGCTCGCCGTCGTGCGCGCCGTGGTCGATTGTTACGCGGGTGAAGTCGACGGAGAGCACGCCGATGCAGGACGGATAGGGAACAGGATCGAGGCTCTCCTCATCCGTGAACTCGGCGATGAAGCCGAGGAACGTCGTCTCGGGGGTGACCTTCTTGGTCTTGCGCGGCTGGTGCCACAAGATCTTGGCACGCTGCCCGGTTCCGAGCGTCACGATCTCACCCGGAACCCGGTCGGCCAGGGTGATCGTGCAGCCGTACGCCGGCGCGCCGGGTGCCCACTGGCGGCCGAGCCCGTCGCATGCGCGGCAGCGACGAGACGACCAGCCGGCGCCGGACATTGCAACGGAGAAGTCCCGACGAACTACACCGAAGCACTCGAACACGTGACAGTTTCCCGAGCAGACCGCGCAAGGGACGTAGACCGGGATCATGGGCACCCCGCCGCGCACCGATCGCCGGCGCTGGAGGTCAGCATCAAACCGCCGCAGCGCTGGCAACAGTTCACAGGAACGACTGCGCGCATCCCGCTGGCGTTCAGCGCGTCGGCGAGCCGCTGGGCGACCTGGGTGTTGGTCTCGTCTGCGGCGACCTCCAGCTCGACCGCGCGCCCCTGGGCGACCACGGTCAGCGTGCCGCCTTCGGGCGGCGGCGGGCCGGTAACGGTGATCGAGTTCGCGGGGCCGAGGTCGACGCGGGCGCTGTTGCGTTTACGGGTCATCGAGGAGCCAATGGGTTGTAGATGAACGGTCGGAACACCTTTTCGTTCACGGCATCTATGGCACGCAGTGCATCGGCGAGCGGGATGAGCGACTCCAGCCGCCGGCGAGCCTCGTCGCTGCGCACCTGCTGGATCGCGCACGGCGCGCAGATCACCGTGGGGGCCTCGTGCCTGATCGGGCCGCAGACGTGGCACTGCTCGCTCATGCTGTTCCTCGTTTCGTGGTGCGCGCGTTCTGCTTTCGCTCCCGGTCGGCGTCCAGGTGGACCTGGCAGAGCTTGGACAGCTCGCCGGCGCGCTTGCCCTCGGTGAACTCGACGACCGGCGCGTCGCAGCGCTGGCACGTCTTCTTCCGGTCGCGGCGCTCGCGCAGCTTGCGCATGTCGTCGCGGTGACGCTTCAGGTGCGCCGGCGTCGGGTACCTGGTCATGTCGGGCCGAAGTCCTCGCGCATGATGTCCTCGAGACCGCGCGCGGAGGTGGCGTTCATACGCGCGAGGACCGCGCGCCGGACGTACTCGCTGCGGGATTCGCCCGCGGCGCCGGCCAAGGCGTCGAGCGCAGCGACCTCCTCCGGCGGCAGATTCGTCGTCACGGAGACGAGGAGCTGCTCGCGGTCCTTGCGCTTGCGAGCTCGCCGGAGGGCGACCGGAAGCCTGGGGTTGCTCACGCGGACCACCATCCGCGGATCCGGCGGTGGAGCGCCTTCCAGGCCGCAAAGCAGCCGGCCGCGAGCACGGCCTGGAAGAGCTTCCAGCCGATCAGGCGCCCGATCGCACAGAACACAACGCCGGTAACGACGAAGTGGAGCGCGATGACGCCGGACGGCCGACGCGGCAGCGCATCCATCAGGCGGTCCGCGAGGCGATCGGTGAGTTTCATGCGGCCCTCTTGGCGTGGACCTCGCGCCAGGTCACCCCGACCGCGAGTGCGGCCCACAGGTCGTCGTGGAACCCGTGAAGCGGGCCGGGCGTCTTCTTCCTGCCGATCGCGCGCTCCTTGCCGCCGAATCGGTCGATCAGCGACTGGCGGATGTTGCCGTCCTTCGCCGAGATGTTCCCACAAAGGAACATCTTTACGTCGCGCCGGTAGACCTTCGTGTATGGGCCATCCCACGCCTGGATGAAGCGGCCGATCCATACGCAGGTCTCGAACACCTCGGCCCCGACCGGCATCCCGTAGGAGGCGATCATCTCGATCGCGAGGTGATCCGGGAAGAAGTGCCGACCGATCGCGGTCACGCGGCGCAGGACCTCCTCGTTGGCTTCCTTCCAGAACTCGACGGGCGCGCCGGCGTCGTTGAGCACGACAGCCGCGCTGTACTCGTTGCCGGGGTCGATGGCGAGGATCACTTCGACACCTGCGGGGCCGAGTCGAGATCTCCGACGATGACGGCGTCGTAGGGCAGCTCGAACACCAGAACCGAGACTACCGATCCGCCGGCGGGACCCGCCCACCGAACGGCGAACAACTCGCCATGCTCCACGCCGGCGCGGGTGTATGTTGCGCAGCCAGGATGCTGGTTGAACCACCGAGCCGCCTCCTCGCCGAAGGCGATGCGATCCCGCGAGGACCGGGTGATGATCGCCGGCTCGCTCATCCCTCGCCGTCCGATCGGGCGATCGCCGCGGTCAGCGCGGCGTAGCCTTCCTTCGAGAGCCCGCCGGCATGGGCGGCCTGCTCGATGATGCTGGCGATGACCGGCAGCTCGGCGCGGCGCCGCGCGACCGCGCGGCCGAGCCGGCAGATCGAACACCCGCAGGTGTCGGTGATTTCGAGCCCCTGCAGTTCGTCGTTCGTCAGGTCGGGCGAGATGGCCATCCTCCGAATTCATACCAGAACGTCCGGTGAGTGTGCAAGCCGTTTTGTGTCACGGGCGCTCGGGCGGCGCCGGAACCAGCTTGCTTTTCTCGCGGTGGAGCTGGTCGAACAGCTTCTCCCGGTCGGACGGCGTGTAGGGCGGAAGGCCGAGCGCGTCCAGCGCGGCGCAGGTGATGCACAGCGGCTCGCCGAAGCTGCACTCGCAGAGCAGTTCGTCGGGGATGTCCATCAGGCGGCAGCCCATGACCTCGATGAGGTTGAGCTTGAGCTTGTCGTGGTTCTTGGCCTTCGAGCGAAGGGCATTGCGCTTCTCCCAGGTCTTGCGCTGCCGCTGGCTGTACTCGGAGAGCGGGGTGCGCGACCAGGCGTCGAGAAACCGCGTCCGATCCGAATCGTTCAGCTCGAACAGATTCGCGATGCGGTGGACCGCGTCCTTGCCCATCACCCGATACGGGGCGCTCTCGGCGTTGCCGACTGTCGAGGGAGATATGTCGGACTTCTCGCCAACCTCCCGTTGCGTAAGGGATTTGTTCAGTCTCATCGTGCGCAGCATCTCTCCGAAGTCGGTCCTCTTCCTGGTCGATTCCATGAGTTGACCCTATGTGAAGACAATCGGTGATGTCAATCTCCCTTCACTGTAGAGAATTTCTACAATGTCAACCATATGTGAAGTGAATACTGTAACTGTACTGACCGCGGGAACCTTTTTCTTTACATGCTCTACAGTATTTACCGTTCCGTGGTGACTACTGCATGGCTTATAACCTCATCCTCCCAGACGACTCCTAAAGGAGTCTGGGAGATGATGAGAGGGAGAAAAAAGTAGAACAGTAGAAAGCCCTTGTAATAGTAAGATTGTCGAACGCAACCACGTCCGACCGGGGCGATCCACATGACAAGTAATGTCTCAGCGCGTCAAATGACCATACGTTGCCATATGTGACTATATGACAAGAATGTCGCGTGGTAAGTTTGCCATAGTAGTGGTGAACGCCATTTTTTCTGAAGGGTAGGCCCAGCTGTCCTAGGGTGGGCCCCAGTATTAAACGCAGTACCTACTGTGGTATGAACCGTATTGCGGCCCAATTGGTACTGTGGCCTGGCCCAATTGGTACTGCGGCCTGGTCCTATTGGACTTCAATTAGTTACCGAATGGTCTGCAATTGGTAGCTAACCGCAGTTAGCGCCGTAGTTGGCACCCAGTTAGGCCGATCGCGCGCGGATCAGATTTCCGACCTCGATCGGCCGAATTCCTCGGTCGGGTCTGTCGAATTCCGGGGTGAATTCGCAGGCCTGGCCGACCTGTGGCGTTCGAGATACAGGGGGTGTATCCGAAGCGCCACGCTTTCGAGGCCACTCCCGGGCCGTTCGGGCCGCAAGTCCTCGGAATCTCGACTGGCACGCGGTTCGCAGATGGAAATTCCCGTGAGTCGGAAGGTCCGGCTCGCAAGGAGCCCAATCCCATGTCGCAGCCCGTCAAGCAGTACCTCGTCCGCATCCCATCCGGCCGCACCGCGTGGTTCGCGCCGGACGCCGCCAGCTTGGCGGACGGGGACAGCGCAACGGACGCCGCCCACTACGCAGCGTTCCGGGCCCACGGCGCCGGCTGCAGCGTAGTCCTCGAGTACGGCAAGCCGGTCACGCGCAGCGCCTAACGCACCCTAACGGCAAGCCAAATCCCATCCTACCGAGCCGGAGTCAATCCCATGTCCGCACCCATCGCCCTCGCCCGCTACGCAGCCGACCTGATGCACGACGCCGCCGAGTACGGTGTCCGGTTCCACGGCTCGTGCAAGGTCTACCTCGGCTCCATCCCGGGCATGGACCTCACCGACCCGGAGTGGGTCAGGGCCCTGGACGAGCTCAACGCGCACGGCCTCATCGAGCTGCGGCGCTGCGACCTGGTGCAGTCCGCGGACGCCGCCCTCCTGGCGCGGTCCGAGTACCGGCCGACGGAGTACCCCGCTGCGAGCTTCCACTTCCTGTGCGTCGCCTAACGGACCCCGGTCGCCCACCAAACCGCCAACACCCGAACGCGAGTCAAACCATGAGCAAGACCGAGCCCACCTACAGCGCGACCGACCGCAGCGGAACCTCGAAGCACCGCATGTCGGGCTTCGACATGCGAGCCGCTATCCGCTGGTGTGACCCCTTCCAGGCGCCGAACCCAGGCACCGAAGCCCGCCGCTGGCAGGAGGGCTAAGACCATGACGCCGACGACCGACGCCACCGAAAGCCGCTACCAGCGCAGCCGCAAGGACACCGTCCGCCTGCGCCGCCCCACCTGTGCCGAGCTCGCCGAGCGCCCCGACCTGGTTGCCCAGCTGGTCCTCGCCTCCTCCCTGACTACTGCCCAGTTCTAATACCCTCAAACTACCGATAGGAGAACACACCATGACCACCGCGAACCTCACCGTCTCCGAGTCCGCCGACCTCCTCGCCACGGCCCGTCACATGGTCGACGGTCTCGGCAACCAGCGCCCCTCCTACGTGTCCCACCCGGTGCTCGAGTCCATCGTGGACGCGATGCGAGCCGCTGGCCGGACCGAGCTGGTGAACTACGCCGGCGCCTCCTACCGCGACGACATCGCCTGGGGCGTGTCGCTCGCGTGGCTGGCCAACCCCGAGCTGCCGGAGTCCGAGCTGAAGGCCATCGCCCTGAAGGGCACCCCGTACGAGGTCTCCGCGGCCCACATCCGCGCCGCCAACCCCGGCATGCGCTGACCGGGTCGCTGTGCCCACAGGCTCCGCTCGCTGCGGGGCCGATGGACGCCACGACCAACCCACAAGAGGAGGAACACCATGCCCCGCACGTTCACCGCCAAGCAACTCGCCGACATGCAGCACGCCACTCGCATTCAGTTGGCAGACCCGTTCCAGGCCATCCTTCCGCAGTGGGGCAAGGACCTCTGCGGTTACCGCCAGCCGCTGTCGCACGTCCTGCACTCCATCGAGCGAAGCACCCAGCTCGGCATCGAGCTGTAGTCCTCCCCGGCCCAACCGCCAACCAGGAGACCTCGCCATGCACAAGCTCACCGCCATCCTCGCCTCGCTCGCTCTCGCTTCCACCGTCGCGGTCGCCGCGCCGCGCAAGCACCACGCTGCTCGCCGGGCTCCCTCGCCGGCCAAGATCGCCGCCCAGCAGTGGGTCCGCGACTGCGTGCACGAGCGCACCGGGCCGACCGATGGCCTCACGGTCCCCGTGGCGCAGCGCCTGTGCCGCGCGATGTCGCGCATCCACGACGCCATCGAGGCGTGCGAGCAGGCCATCACCGATGCCTGCGTCGAGCAGTGCACTGACACCACGAACGGCTGCGACTGCACGGACGACGCGCTCGGGACCGAGTTCGCCGACACGTGCTTCCCCAAGCCGGACGCCCCGGTCGCGAGCAAGGGAGGCAAGTAGCCATGCCCACGTTCGTGCAGCGCGACGGCCGCAATGCCGTCATCCTCGAGGAGGACGAGGTCATGGCGGCATGCTTGGCATACCTCGCAGCGCGCGGAACGGCTCCGGCACTCGTTCCGGTCGGGGGTCGGATCCGCATCGAGGAGCCCGACGAGCACACCTGGAACGTGGTCATCGTCGCCTACAAGTAGCTCGCCCCGCCTGCAGGTCGCCGCTCCGCGAGCGGCGGCCGACAGACGTACCGAGCCCCCAGCCCACACCGAGGAGGAACACCATGGCGACCGTGACCCACGACGACCTCTGGCTCTGCGAGGACTGCCACCTGGCAGCCAGCGGCGCCGACGTGACCATCATCGACCAGCGTCAAGCCAAGGCTACCGAGGACGGCCTGATCCGGCTCAACGCGCTCGGCCACCTGGTACCGGACGACAATGGCTTCGAGGGCAGCGACGTGATCATGACCACGACCTGCGCGTGCTGCGGCGACCGCCGGCAGGGCTCGTTCAACCGCTACGCCATCCTCGGCGAGCAGGAGGTCAAGTAGCCATGCCCAGACCTTCCGCTTCCGACCTGTTCATGGCGAGCTTCGTCGAGGCCTGCCGCGCCGACTTCGCGGCGATGGAGCGCCGCCGCTACCTCGAGTCCTGGCGCGCCGATCTGCGCCGGCTGCTCGCCTACCTGGCTATCCGTTGGGACAACGCGTGGCTGTCCTGCTCGGCTGAGGTTCTCGAGGGCTACCTGCCTGACCGATGGCGCTCGATGCCGCTCCACGAGCTCATGGACTGGCTGTGGCTCACCTGCATCACCCCCGAGCACTGCACGCTCGCGTAACGACCCTGCCTCGCCAATCAAATCCACCTGCAACCGACGACAAGTCAGAACGGAGACCCACCATGTCGAACGCCGCGACCGCCACCAATCAACCCCAGTGGGAGCTCGTCTACGCCACCGACTACAGCGCGCTATATCGCGACGCGACCGGCGTCTATCCGCCGGAGCTGTGCATCGCCCAGACGCTGGACGACGTGGACGAGGACGACATCGAGGCGACGGCCGCGGTGATCTACCGCTTCCCGCTCGAGCGGTGCTGGCAGGCGACGCGCGACGACGGATCGACGTTCCTGTGCGAACAGAACCCGTCACGCGAGGCCACGTTGCCGTATCCCCTGTACTCGTACAAGCCGTGGTACGCGGACCACCTCGGCGCAGTGGCGAATTCGTGTGGTCGCACCGTCGCCGAGCTGGTGTCCGACCTGTGCAGCGACGACCCAACCGCGCTTGCCAGCGCGTTCGAGGACATCGGCGGCCATGAGGGATTCGACAACTTCGACCAGCACCCCGACGAGCAGACCGCGAGCCAGTTCGCGGATTGGCCGAAGCGTGGTCCCAGGCTGTCGACCACGGAACGCGACCAGTTTACCACGGCCTACTTCGAGTGCGCCATGTGGTGTGGCGTCATGAGGTACAAGCACGACGACGACTGTCCGTGCCACGAGCCGAGCGAGAACGGCGACGTGTACAGCGAGGACGACTGCGAGTGCGAGCCGGACATGACCAGCGATGGCGACACCGCCGACGAGTCGCAGCTCGCCGACGACGCTCGTAAGCAGTTGACCGACGATGCACATAGCTTCTACGCCGACAACGTGGCGGACCTCCGCGCCTCGACGCTCGACATGAGCCAGTGCGGCCATGACTTCTGGCTCACCCGCAACCGCCACGGCGCGGGCTTCTGGGATCGCAAGTCTCGCGGTGCCGCGGCGGATGCAGCGCTGGATCGCCTGACCGAGGCGTCTCACGCCTGCGGCGAGATGACCCTCATCGAGGGTGCCAACACGAAGATTGACGTCCTGTAGTCGCCGGGCCTGGCGCCCATCGGCTGCACCGCTCGCCGGTGCGTCTGCTAGACGCCACGACCGCCAACTTGAACCACGAAAGGAACACCCGCCATGCGCCTCGACCACACCGATCCCGACAGCATCGCCAAGTGCACCCGCACTACGAAGTCCACCCTGCAGGGTCTCCGCGGGAACCTTCAGCGCGGCGCCGCCCGCTACAGCCGCGTCTCGCCCCACACGCTGGACGCGATGTCGGTATCCACCGAAGTCCCCGAGGGCGCAGACGGCCTCGATGTCCGGCTGGTCGCGAACGAGGACGGCGAGCTGTGGTTCGCGACCGGAGACGTGCAGTTCGATACCGTCCATGGCGCAGCCTGCGAGGCTGTGACGCTCAACCCCAACGATGACGATGACGCGCTCGACGACATGGCCAGGGACCTCGTGCAGGGCGTCGCCGATCAACTCGCGGAGGCCGCGTAGCCATGCGCCCGCTCCCACTGTGGGTCATCTTCGCCACGTCCACGGCGATCGCCTTCGTGGTGCTGTTTCCCATCGTCCACTGTGCGGAGGCTTCCCGCGAGCAGGCCGCGCGCAAGCACGAGACCTCGGTCGAAGCGGCCGACCGGTCTCTGATGCACGCGAGCCGCGCGAAGCGCCTGGCGTTCCTCGAGTGCCTCGACACGGAGCACGACGACGACAACACCGCGCTGGACCGCTGCGCGGGGGAGCTGGAGTAGCCATGTCATGGACGCCTGAGCAACTACGCACCCTCGCATCGGAGGGCCAGGAGCTGGCACAGATGGCAGAGCTTGCCGAGCTAAATCCCGGCAAGGTTGACTTTGCACTACTTCGCATCTCCCTTGCCGCGCGCCGCATCGCCGAGATCGTAATGCCCCAAGACCTGATCTACAAGCCGTGACGCCAGGGCCGCTGTGCCCGTCGAGCGCTCTCGCCGAGCGTTGGCCGGACACCACGACTCACAACCCACACACCGAGGAGAATGCCATGCCTGTCACCAATTGCCAGATCACCCACCGCGGCCACGAGCTGAATAGGCTCATCGCGAAGTTCGTGGGCACCACGCAGCGCACGCTCGAGATCTGCTCGCTCGTCGCGCGCCACGCCACGACCCACCACCGGCTGCAGGAGATCCAGTGCAACCGCTCGGCGAGCGCTGGGGAGCTGCTGCAGGAGAAGCGCATCGAGGACCGCATCCGCAGGCTGGTGGCGAATCTGCCGCGCTTGCCCATCGGCGCAATCACCGTCGAGTTCAGCGGAGACCCCCGCGGGTTCACCGTCAAGCTCGTGGTTCCCGGCGACAGGGGCGGCAACACGTGGGGTCTCGAAGGTCGCTACGGCGTGTAGCCTGTCGCGCCAAGTCAAATCGAAAGGGACCCATGAGTCAGTACGAGTACAAGCGGTACGGATACATCGGCGACGTTCTCACTCCGTGGATCTGGCGGATCGTTTGTCTGTGCGGCTACCAGAGCGAGTGGGTCCCGCAGGCGGCCGGCGAGGGAACCGTCGAGAAGATGGACCAGCGCCGCGCCGACCACGATGCGACCTGCCCAAGGCGCGTTCTATGACTCGCGGGCTGCGGCCCCGCTGGCGCACCACGCTGGAGGAAAGTGGTGCTCTGCTGGGACAGCAACCACAAGGAGTACAGCATGTCACAGCTACCAGGAATCAAGGGAGAGGTCGTCGAGCTATATCTCGACACGGGTACCGCCATCGTGGTCGACCTCTCAGCAGACATCTCAATCGTGGCCTACTTCCTGTCGAACGGAGAATGGGTCAGGGATACCGAGCAGGGCATACAACTCGACCGCGACACGTTCAGACGAATCGCGGCCCTCGTCGCGAAGAACGCGGTCGATCCCGTTCCGCCCAGTCAGGGGGTGTCATGAGTCGCGATACCGAACCCTTTGAGGTCGACATCGGCACACCGTGGCGCGCGGCCAAGGCGCTGATCGCGCAGTTCGTGCCGGTGCCGGAACGCACCGCAGGGTCGCTCGTGGCGATGTCCATCCTGACGTGCGGCGCCATGATCGCGACCGCCATCTACCAGCTCGACTGCACGATCCGGAGGCGGCCGTGACCACCTCCAGGGAGACCGTGATCCACAGCGACGAGGACCTGCACCTACAGAAGCCACTCCACGCAGAGCACCTGATCGTGCACCTCGGCCGACCGGGCCCTACGGTCGAGCTCGGCGCGCATGACCTCACGTGGGGCAAGATCGAGCTCCTCGGAGCGGGGCACTTCACCCTGACCCGCAACGGCAAGCAGTACATGCAGATCACGCAGGAGGCGCCCGCCACGAGCGCCCCGCGTGTAACGCGTTGACCGCTGGTCAAATGTCGTGCTAGTTTACTAGTGTCAAATCGAAAAGGAGAGGATACATGTCTATGAGTACGAACACGATGGTTGCTCTCGCGGTGGTCGGCGCCAAGAACCTCACCAAGATCACAGGCATCCGCCCTCTTTGCGATGCGACCCTAGACTCGTTCGCCAAGTCGGTTGCCCGTCGCGAGCCTGGGCGCCTCTACTACGTCGTGGAGTGCAGCGAGCGCGGAGCACAGCGCAAGAAAGGCGAGCCACTGTACGCGTGGCACGTCGGCGACGGGTTCCAGCATGCCGAAGGCTGGTGGACGGAGACCGAGTAGTGTCAAATCGGAAAGGACAGCCAATGAAGCCCACGCACCGCACCAACGCGTTCCCCGACGAGCCGAAGACGCTCGTCGGCTACGCGCCGCCGCTGCACATGCCTGCGACAGCTCGCGAGCCCGACGACACTATCGTCGTGGACATCGAGATCGCGCCGGATGGACAGGCGTACATCGAGAGGCTGCCGTGATGTACAGGGTGCACTGGCGAAGCAAAATCACCGGCCATACGGGACGCGGCGAACCGATGTCCAAGCGCGACGCCGAGGCACACGTGAAACGTGCCAACGCCGATCGATCCGTGAGCGATATCGAGCACTGGATCGAGCCGGATTAGCCCAGTAGCCGCTTCTTCTTCGGAACGTGCGGCTTCACGCTGTCCGTGGTCTTGAGCTCGATGCCGCCGAGCCGCTCGACCTCGGCCAGGAGTTTGTCGAACTCGCCGGTTCCGCTCTTGGTCTCGATCTTCTGACCCTGCTGGATGTTCGCCACGACGGCCTTGCGCAGCTCGGCGAGGGTGCACGACAGCTCGATGCGCCGGTCGCGTTCCTCGCGGCCGTAGCGCTTCTCGAGGACCTCGGCGGCGATGCGGCCGTTCAATCCGCGCCGCTCGGTGATCAGCCGGCCGATGACGCGCCCGTCGGACAGCGGGATCTCCTCGAACGCCCCGATCCCGCAGATCTCCTCCTTGGCGCGCGCCAGCGCGGCCTCGATGCGCTCGATAGCCTCCCAGGCGATGCCAGCGTTGCGGATCGTGAGGGCGCCTGGCGTGAGCTGCAGCTCGCCGGATTCCCGGTCGGGCCTGATGCCGAGCTGGACGAGTTCTTGCGGGATCGACTTCACCAGAGCCACCTTCTTGGGGCAGTCCTTGTAGGCGTCGCAGTAGTCGCACCACGGGCCCTCGACTGGGTCCAGCGCGGCGAGAGCACGGTCTACATCATCGTCCGACCCCACTACGACAGGCTGGGTCGCCTCCATCGCCTCCTGCAACTGGTCCGCGAACGCCGACAGGTCCCACTCGTTGACCGTCCTGCGCACGCTGTGGTGCCCGCCGTTGTCGTGGATGAAGATCAGCTCCACCACGACGTCATCGCAGCCGTAGACCTGCTGGACGCACAGCGCCGCGAGGAGGGTCTGGCCGTACATGTCCGGCGCTGGGTACTTCGTGTGTCCGCTCTTGTAGTCGCCGGCGTAGCCGCGCTTCTTGACGTCCACCGGGTTCCACGGTTGCGGCCCATCCGGCCGCCGCGCGGCGATGCCCACCACGTCGATCGTGCACGGGATCTCCCGTTCCCAGTCGATCAGCGCCTGCGTGATGGGTCCGGCCTGCCAGTCGACGCCCACCGTATCGTAGTCGACCCCGCCGTCCGGCCTGCGCGGCAGGTTCCGGCCGAGCTCGCGCGCCGTGCCGTCCCGCCAGTTCCAGGCGAAGCTGACCTCGGTGGCGAGCCCGGTCGGCAGGTTCTCGAGGTCGAGCGCCTCGAGCAGTGGGATCAGGTCCGCTGGCGCCTCCGCGAGGGCCGCGGCGCGGCCGACGCGCTTGACCACCTCCAGGAAGGCATGGATCGCCTGCCCCTTGCCGCGCGCCGGCTCGAGGTCGGGGCGATAGGTGCCCGACTGGGGCAGGACCGCGCTCGCGGGGCACTTCCAGACGCGGTGGACCTTCGAGCCGGTGATCCTCATATGCGAAGCGCCTTCGCCCACTCGGGCCATGTCTGGTCGGTCCGCAGCTCCACGTCGCTCGGCATGTAGGCCCGGTCGCCGGTCATGTCGTAGACCGCGAACACCTCGCGTCCTGGACCGCGCGCAGCCTTCGCGCCGTGCTCCATCTCCCTCCGCATCCCGCTCGAGATCCGCCCACCGCACAGCACGATGCCGTCGCAGCGCTCGACCACCGCGCAGTCGTCGATGAGCCCGGCCTCGCGCAGCTTCTGGCTGTCGTCGTTGCCGAGCGACATCACGGTCGCGATCCACGGTGCGACGAACGTGGTCTCCGGGAAGCTCTTGCGCAGCCACGCGAGCCAGCGCATAGCGCGGTCGAGGTTGGCGCGGAGCGCACGCGCCTCGGCCTCAGGGCGAGTCACCGGGATCGCGACGTCCAGCTCGTACTCGCCGCGACCGCGCTCGATGTTGTAGATCGGGATCCCCGCGATCTCCTCCTCGGTCGGTCGCAGCGGCGCCGCGACATACAGAACCTGCCGGCTCACGGCGCGCCTTCGCTTCCTGGCGTCGGCTCGACGTCATCGGCCCGCCGTCCGTCAAAGAAATCCGACACAGCTCCAAATCGGGCCGCCGCCTTGCGGAGCGCCTCCTCGGTCTCTGGGGTTGGCCCCATGGTGTAGTTCATCGCTGCACGGCGCAGGTTGGACTCCGCGTTGAACAGCGAGTCGACGCTCATCAACTGGGCCTTGCGGTTCTTCCAGAGCGTCGTGATCAGCTGCGTGATCTCGCCGTCCCTCGCGAAGCGCTTGTCTCCGCCGTAGGCCATGCTGACAGTCCACCCCTGCCACCTCGCATACCCCGCTGACATCTCGCGGCGAGAGCGGCAGTTCGCGAGGAATGCACGGAACTCGTCGAGCTTGGCATCGATCTCGAGAGCGCGCCGGTCTGGTTGCTGGTCGCTCACGCGGGCAGCTCCGCCTTGCGCTCGCCCCACAGCTTCGTGATCAGCTTGGTCATCTCGCCGTCCTTATGGAACCTGGCGTCGCCGGCCTTCGACATGTCGACGGTCCACACGCGCCACTGCGGGAACCCGCTCTGCATCTCGCGCTGGGTCTTGCAGCCGGCGAGAAACGCCTTGTACTCCTCGAGCTTCGCTGCCACGGGGTCAGCGGCCGGAGCGCTGTCGGCGGGATCCTCGGCGCCGAACTCGGCGATCGACTCACCGATGCGAGCGTCCTCGGCAAGCCCACCGGCACCACTCGCCGTCTCGGAGGTCGAGGTCTGCGCCGATTCGGAGGAGGACTTGCTCTCCGAGGAATCCGAGCCGGCGGACGTAGGGCCGATCGGCTGGCCCCAACGATCGGCGTTCGGCCCGTGGGGCGGCTCATCGGCCGGCGCGGTTGGACCGCCGCGGACTCCCGCCGCGATCTTCTCCTCGACCTGCCGGATCGCCGCATCGAGCTTGGATCCCGTGCTTGCGGTAGATGGCGTCTCGGAGCCAGAGGCCGGTCCGGCCGCGGAACCCGACACACCAGCGTTTGATGGCGGGGGGCTCGTAGGGCGCTCCGCCGGCTTGTCCTTCGGAGGTCTCCCGGCCTTCGGCCTCTCGCTCGGCTGGATTCCGGTTGTCGTGACGGTGGCGATGCGTTGTCCGATCTGCTCAGCCTGCGCGTTGAGCGCAGCACCAACCGGCACGCCCGGAGGCGGGCTCGGCGGCGCGACAAACGTCGGCTTGACCTCGACGGCCTGCGCGTCGATGAAGTCTCCATCCCTCGCCTCCTCCAGCGAGACCATGCCGGCCACGACGTCCGGCGCCAGGATGCGGCCGAGCTGCATCGAGGCGCGGGCGTTGAGCAGGTCCTGCTGGTACGCCTTCCACACCGGCTTGTCGAGGAGCCCGGCCTTCTTCGCCCGCTCGAGCGTCCACGTGACCGACTTCTCGGGGCGCCCGCGGCGCTTTCCGACCCAGGTCGCGTGGTTGTCGTCGCAGGTGGCCATCTCGAAGTACTCGATCGCCGGGCTCTGCAGGATGACGGCGCGTACGCCCTCGGCCATCAGGCGCGGCACGCCGTCCCAAGTCGTATAGAGTCGAAGCGACGCCATCGGCGGCAGCCCGACCTCGGCGCCGGTCATGATGACGAGCGCCATGTCCGTCGGCTTGCCGCGGAGGTGCTTTGGCGCGAGGTCGGCGCGCGCGAGCGCCTCGCACATCACGATGGTCTCCGCGAAGGTGTGGGGCACGATCGCCGCCGGCCGCTCGCCTGGCGCCATCTCGTCGCGCACGGCGAGCAATTTTTGTTGGCGCACGGAAAGCGCCGTCTCTGTGCTGGTTTCGTTGTTGTTCGTGGTCACGATCTCAGGTCTCCATCCCGCGACCTAGTTGACGGCCGCATCCGGGTTGTGTACTACTTTTTTAGCATGGAGAGCAAGGTGCTTCGGGAAACGAAAGCAGCGCGGCTGACTGCTCACGTCGATGACGAGGAGATCATGCTTGAGCACGAGACCGCGCTCAGACGCGAGACGTGGGTGGAATGGATCCCGTCGTACGACGACTATGGAAAGGTCGAGATGTCGCACGAGGAGTTCGACATGCTGGCCGACTTCGTGGCCTCGTACCGCGCGAGACATCCTCGTGGATAAGCCGCTTCCCCCGGTCGCCACGGCACGCCGCCAGTCGGAAGACGTTGACACACTTGTGGAGCGCTACCGGATCAGGCTCAACCTGAAGCCTTGGGAGGAATGGGCAGATCACATGACGAGCGCTGCCGGCAAGATCGCCGCGCTTCGCGGGACCCCGGTCGAACGTGGTCGACGTACCGGCCGCACGCAGTTCGGCATCCTGAAGGCGATCGCGCTCTGCGAGCAGACCGGAGCGCGCGTCCTGGCAATCAAGGCGGAGCCGAAGGCAAACCTCGACAACTGCCTGTACATCGCGCGAGACTCGGTCGCTGGGCTCGGTCTGCAGCTCAAGATCCGCGTCACGGCCGACTTTCCGGGTTGCTCGCGCGGCGAGCTGGCGGTGTCGTACGTCGACCACCACATCCATATCGGCAAGGCGTGCCACTCGTGAGCAAGCCGCTTCCCCCGGTCGCCGCGGTGTCGCGCCCGCCGCTGTCGCGCATGGATCAGGTGTACTTGCTTGTGCTCCGTCACTGGTATGCTCACCGCACCGAGCCGCCGACGATCCTGGACATCGTCGGCGTCTGTAAGCGCAACCGCGGCTCGTTCTTTCAGCCGGGGCAGCGCAAGCCCCGCCGCTGGCCGAGCGCGACCGCGGTCCGCTCCGGCCTGCTCTCGCTCGAGTCCAAGGGCTACACGAAGCGCAACAGCGCTGGAAGGTTCGAGGTGTGCGAATGATCGATCTCTGCCGGATCGGACTTCCGACCACTATCAAGGTCAATGGCGAGGACTGGCTCGCTGTGTACTTCATCCGCAAGGACGAACAGGGCCGGGACTGGTATCTCGCCTGCCGAGGCGATGCGGAGACTCCGGCCCCGATCTCTCTCGTGTTCGAGGACAAGCCATGATCCTGGGCATCACCTGCACGGTCGTGATCTCGGTCATCGCGATCTACCAGACGCTCGCCGCCCAGGCGCTGAGGCAGGCTTGCGCCTCATACGAGACGGCCATCGCACGCTGGAAGGCGGCGAACGACGCGCAGCGGCTCGCGCTCGAGCAGTGGGCCCTGCGGTTCGAGTCCCTGAGCGCCATCCTTCCGCTTCACCATCAGGCCGCCGCCCGGGGTGACGCGCGCCAGTGCAACGCGCTCCTGGCCGGGGCGATCGCGCAGGCCAACCAGATCGGAGCGACCGAATGAGCAAGAAGCCACCACCCATCGACAGGCGACAGCGCGGATCGCTCGCGGGTGTTCTCGGCAAGAAGGAGCGCCGCGAAGTCATGCGCGTTGTCGCGCACGCGCTAGCCTCCGCGCTGCGCAACGTCGTCAGTGTGGATGTCGCCACGCTCGGTTTCGATCCGGTCAAGCGGCGGTTTCATCGCGAAGTAACGATCCGGCTCGTCGACTACCACTGGGGCGACAGGCCGAAGAGGAGAACATGAGCAAGAAGCCCAAGAAGAAGCCCGGCTCGCAGGCCGACGGCGTTCGCGGCACGCTGTGGTACTTCGAGCCCCACGAGCTGACCATCGTTGGGTTCGACACCGACGAGCAGGAGCACGAGCTCTGCCACCATGCCTCGAACAAGAACGCCGCCGAGCAGGACGAGGCGAACATCGCGAGCGTGCGCTATCACGGCGTGATCGAGCCGATCGTGTTCCGCCGCGACGGTGGTCGCATCCTGGTCGTGGATGGCCGCACCCGAGTCCGCTGGGCGCGTATCGCCGGCCCATTGTGGGAGCAGGACCGCCGCTCCGCCGGCGACAAGCACGCGAAGTTCCGCATCCCGGCCGTGGTCCGCCAGGGCACTGCGGACGAGCTGTTCTGCGCCAGCCGCGCAGCGAACCGCCGTCGGCCAGAAGACGAGCCGATCGAGCAGGCGAAGGACGTTGCGCGGCTGGTCAACGGGGGCGCGAGCGAGGAGCAGGCCGCGGTGCGGCTCGGTCTGCCTCTCGCTCGCGCCCGGCAGCTGCTCGCGCTCCTCCAGCTCCACCCCAAGGTCCAGCGCAAGGTCGGCGCCGGCGTGTCGCTCGACGCGGCCGTGAAGCTCGCGAAGCTGCCCGAGGCGCAGCAGGTCGCGAAGCTCGCCGAGATCGAGAAGTCAGGAGAGAAGCCGACCGCTCGCGCCGTGCGGAACAAGCTCGCCGAGGGCAGCGGCAAGGCCCCGGTCGAGACGCCGGCGCAGAAGCTGAAGCGGATCGACGCCGTCGTGGCGCGCGTGCTCGCAGACGGCCACGGTGGTCCCTCGCTGATGCTCGTCATAGACGAGATCCGTGCCATCCTTCACCCGCCGACCAACGGCGCCGCGCAGCCGGCCGCGCAAGCGGAGTTCGGGGCATGAGCAAGCGAGTCCAGCAGCAGCGCGAGGATGACATCCGGCTACTGAATGTCCTGCGGGCGGATGTCGTCTCCTTCGGCCTAGGTGGTGGCTCCGATCCCGCTCCGTATCTGGAAGCCTTCGATCGGGCCATCGCAGCGTACATCGACCACGAGGACGTCAAGATGCTTCGCGACCAGCTTCGCCGGAATGCTCAGGTTCAGACGGAGCTTCGCGAGAACCTGATCGCGCAGCGAGACGACGCCCTCCGGCAGGCAGCAAAAGCCCGCAGTCCTGTCGAGGGCAACGCGAAGTGACGCTCGACCGCGCCACCGTAGTCGCCGCGCTCCGAGCCGAAGACGTCGTCACGCACTTCGCCATTCCGGGGCAGTGGAGGGGGCGCTGGATGCGCTCACGGCGCTGCGCCGCCGCGGACCACGAGACCGACGCCTTCGGGATCTCGCGCGAGGGCCGGTTCCATTGTCACGCCTGTGACACCGGCGGCGACCTGCTCCGACTGATCGCGATCGGTCACAAGCTCGACCTCCAGCACGACTTCCCAGCTGTGCTCGCGATCGCGGCCGAGATCGCCGGCGTCGAGGACGACGACAGCTTCGGCGGCAGCGGAGCAGCCAGCAAACCAGTGCCACGGGCTCCGCTGCCGCCGGTCCCTCCGCTGGCTGAGCGCGTCGCGCTCGCGAAGCGCCGCGCCGCGTGGGTGTGGGACCGCCTGTGCCGCTGGGATCATGTGGGCCACACGGTTCCGTGGGGGGATCCCGGTCGGCACTGTCCATCTGACATCTACCTCGCCAAGGTCCGTGGTCTGGATCCGCGCAAGGTCCGCGAGCTCGAGGAGCTGCGCGAGACCCCGCTGGCGGTTACGCCGCAAGAAGCCATGAAGTCCGAGGACATGAAGTCGCTCTCCTACACGTTCGCGATCCCCGGTCTTGCGATTCCCGTGCGCGCCGTGGATGATGGACGGCTGGTGGACGTCCGGATCCGACGCTTTGAACCACGCGAGGGGCAGCCGAAGATCGTCGGCATGCTCGGCGGCGTGACCGTGGGAGGTGCCGACCGGGGCTCCGTCCGCCAGCTCGTCGGGTGCTACGGCCACCCCGAGCACATCGACCCCGGCGATGCCGGCGTGGTCGCGGTCTGCGAGGGCGCCCTGGACTACCTCACCGCCCTGCAGATCTGGCCCGACGGCCAGGCGGTTGCCGCGGTGGACGCGGGCTCGATGTCGCTGGTCGCCGGCCATGTCGCCACCAAGCTCGCCGCGTTCCCTGGCGCGCGGATGGTGATCGTCGAGCAGAACGATCCCGCGAAGCTGCAGAAGGACGGCACGCTCCGGCTCGGACGCGGCGACGCCTCGGTGAACGAGGACGTGAACGCGGCGGCGAAGCGCGCGATCTCCATCCTCGGCCCGAAGCGCGTCGGCTGGCTGTTCTGCGAGGACGACGGCGGCGGCCACATCAAGGACCTCAACGACCTACATGCGGCGCGCGGCGAGAACATCGTGCGCAACTGCGTGCGGTGGTGGGTGGACCTGCCGTGACCGAAGGGAGAGCGGTTGCGCTTTGGCTGGGCTGCCTGCTGCTGATGCTCGGAGCGGCCGAGGAGGGCCACGCGTTCGCGATGATCGGATTCGCGCTCGCGCTTGTGCTCGCGACCATTCTGATCAAGGGCTACAAACGGTGACTCGCTCCGAACTCGCCCTCGCCTACCGAATTCCGCTGGTGTCGCTGCTCGCGCCCGACCGGCGCTGCGCGCTCTGCGGCAAGTTCCAGGCGCTCGAGGCGCTCGAGGTCGACCACGCCGACGGTCGCACGTGGGACGGCAGGCGCCTGAACTTCCTGGACCGTATCCGCCGGCAGTGGCGAGAGTTCGTGCGCGGCGTGGCGCTGCGCGCCGCATGCAAGTCGTGCAACTCCGCGGACGGCAACCGGCGCTGGCATGGCCGATCGCGCTACGGAGTCAAGTACCGATGAGTGCTCCGACGAAGCACGCGGACGTCGCGGCCCGCATCCTGGCCGCCGAGCTGTGGCTGCTGGCGATGGCCGTCTACCACGACGGCTGGAACTGGGCCTACCTCGCGCGCGCCGAGCAGCTCCTGGTCGCCTACCACAACGTGTTCAAGGGGGCTGGACGCTAATGGGCAGGCCGCCGGGCACATTGGGGTCGTGCGGCAACTGCGGACAGCTTGGCCACAACGGATCCCGGTCTGGCTGCTCTCCATCCTACCTCGCTGCGCAGCGCGTGATAGCGGGCCAATGCACAATTACCGAGGCCGCGATCCGATTCGGCGTGACCAAGCAATCCGTCAGTGAGCGCCTGATCAGGCAGGGCCATCGCGTGCGGGGTCCGAGATGATCCTGGTCCACACCATCATCTCCGGCGGCCAGACCGGCGTGGATCGCGCGGCCCTCGACGCCGCCGCGGACCTCGGCCTGAAGCGCGGCGGCATGGCGCCGGCCGGCTGGCGCGCTGAGGACGGGGTCGTCCCGGAGCACTACCGCCTGGGCATGATGCAGAGCGCCTCGGAGGCGTACCCGGTCAGGACCCAGGCCAACGTGGAGGCGTCGGGCGGGACGCTGATCCTGTCGCTTGGACCGTTGCCGGCGGACTCAGGATCGATGCTCACCGGCAAGCTCGCGCGGCGGATCGGCAAGCCGTATCGCTGGTTCACGCTGCCGTTTGGTCCCCTGGGCGTGCAGCTCGTCCGCGAATGGCTCGAGGAGAACCGCATCGAGATCCTCAACGTGGCGGGCCCCAGGGAATCGCGCGAACCCGGAGTCCACGCCGCCGCGCGCCGCGCGCTGGTGGAGATCCTGTCGCCGGACGCCGACGGATTCGGGTGGTCGCCGTGAGCGATCATCGCTTCTTTGCGATCCAGGAGCCGGACGAGAGCAACCGGATCCGATGGCGCTGGATCTGCGGCTGTGGTCGACCGGGCAAGTGGTCGTATCCATACCCGACCTGGGCCTACACCGCCTGGGCGGCGCACGATCGGATCATGACGGCGCGGGCGGCATGATGGCGGAGGACTTCGGAGACGACCCGCCGTCCGACGTGATCCCGTTCCCCGCGATGCGGCCGAACGCGAAGCTGGGCGAGGTCTGGGCGCGCGAGACCGCGGACCAGAACAAGAAGCTCGACGTCAAGGACGAGTTCCTCTCGCCCCTGCAGTGCCTCGACCAGATCATCCGCCGGCGCACGCTGCCGGTGTTCCAGTGGCCCGCCGACTGGCCGCAGATGCAGGACCGCTGCCGCTGCTACACCGGCGACGTGGTGATCGTGACGGGGCCGACCGGGGCCGGCAAGACCTCGTTCGCGATCCAGGTAGCACGCGCCCACACCGGCGCCGGCATCCCCGTGCTGTGGTGCGCGCTCGAGCTGGACCCGACGCAGATCACGGAGCGCATCGTGGCGAACCTGCACGGCGTCCACACGATGGCGATCAAGGAGCGCTGGGATCGCGAGAAGATCGCGCACAGCCTCAACGCGATCGAGGACATGTGGCGATTCGTGCCGCGCATCATGGAGACGGACAAGCAGCTCGCCGTGCTGCGTCGCGCGATCCATCTGGTGTTCCGCGTCTACCGCATCAAGCCGCTGGTCGTGATCGACTACCTCGGCAAGCTCGCCGCGCTGGCTAGGGACCTGCGGATGGCCACCGTGCAGGCCGCCGAGCTGGTTCGCGCGCTGGCCGTCGAGGAGGAGTGCTTCGTCCTGATGCTGGCGCAGCCGAGCCGGGCCACGAACAAAGCTCTGACCGGGAAGGTCGAGCACGACGCGGCGACCGACACGAGCGGCGCCGCGGCGGAGAGTGGGGAGGCCGAGAACGCGGCCTCGATCGAGATCAACCTGGAGGTGTTCAAGGCGGACGACGCCGACGAGCTCGACGCCCGCTGGAACATCGCCAAGAGCCGGCACGTGGGCCGCGAGGGCAAGGTGGGCGCGCTGTTCATCAAGGCGGGCGGCCAGTGGAAGGAGCGCGACTTCATCCCCGTCCACCCGCTGCGCGTGAAAGCCGAGGTGGAGGCGCAGAAGAAGGACCAGCACCGCACCGAGCCGCCGGGCGACGCCGTGCGCGTGCGCAAGGAGCTCAACCTGGAAGCCGAGGGCGAGGCCGCCGCGCGCAGCCGAGCCGCCCTCCTGCGCGCCATCGTGGACCGCGGCATGTTCGGTCTCGAGGAGCACGCGATGCGCCAGGTCCCCGGTGTGGGACGAGGCCTGTCGATCCAGACTGCCCTCCGCGACCTCGAGCGGACCGGCGCGATCCAGAGGGCCCCCGGTCGGCGGTGGGTCGCGGTCATCCGGTGACGCGCTGGCTGGTGTCCCACAAGTTCGACAAGGTGGGCGCGAAGCTGGCCGACGGTCACTACTCGCGCCGCACGCCCGGCTCGCCGCAGTTCATGCCGCCGGGCGAGACGCTGGTCCTTCGGCGCAGCGACGACACCGCGATCTGGGGATGGTGGCGCCCGCATCCCGCCGCTGGTCTCGAGGCCATGGACGGCCTCGACGGCTGGACCTGCTCGATCTTCAGGAACACCGGGCCGTCGCTGTCCAGCGACCTTGTGCTCGAGGCCGAGATCATCCTCGCGGAGGCGGACTGGCTGGGCACCACCGCCGGGCCGTGCGGACCCGACGGAATGCTGAGCTACATCTGGCCGAAGAAGATTCGCTCGCCGAATCCCGGATGGTGCTTTCAGGTCGCCGGATGGACGCGCGACAGGTGGACCAAGAAGAAGAAACGCCTGCTGCGCAAGCCGCTGTGGCTGGCCGGCATCCCGGCGTGCGAGTGGCCTAGACCGTGTCGCGGCGCCGGTAGTCCACGTTCACCGTGAGCTGCCAGGTCAGCGTACCCTGGAATGCGGCCGGGTTCGAGACCACCAGGATCTCGCCGGGGTCCAGCCAGATCGAGTTCCCGTTGTTGTGCTCGTCGAACTCGAACGTGAACCGGGTACCGCTGGTCGCGATAGTCCCGGCCAGGTCGAAGGTCGCCAGCGGTACCGTGCCTCGGACGAACGATCCGGCCGTCAGGCCCGCGGTGGTCGCGATCCGCGCGATGTCACCGATCAGCCCCGTGTCTCCGCCCTGGTCCTTTGTGCGCTTCGGCAGCGGAGTGAGCGAGGACCCTCCGGTCGGCATGACGCCGGCGGCCGGGCTGTTCTTGAACAGCCGCAACGATTGCCCGGCGGCCACCGCGCCCGCGGTCAGGACCGTGAAGATCATCCGAATCGCCTGGATCTGCAGCGGAGCTCGTGGCAGGAAGTTGCTCGGAGTTGCTGGGTTGGCGACCGCTCCGATCGCGAACACGAGAGCGTCCTGCGCGAGGGAGGCGGCCATGGTCCCGGTCGTGCCGGTGACAGACCATGCGTGACCTGGGATGTAGTCGTCTGCGTCCATGCCACCCGTGTTACACCGAACCGGCCTACAGCGTCGACTCCTCGATTCGCGTGATGGTCACGGTCCCCGCGCCGGCGGTCTGGACCACGGTGTAGTAGTGGGCAGCCGGCACGTCGTAGGTGAAGGTCATCGGGACCGTGGCCGTCGCGGCGATGCCGCCGAGCGAGGCGGTCAGCGGCCCGCCCACGGCGGTCGTCGGCGACGAGCTCGAGTCCGCGCGCATCTCCACCGTGGCGCTCTGCGGCGTGAGCAGCGTGGACGTCAGGGCGACCGTGGCGTACACGGTGACCCGGGTCGGGCGCGTTGCGCTGGGCTGGCGCGGCGTGTTCAACGCCGGCGAGCTGACCGATGCCCCGGCGACCGGGACTGCGCAGCACGCGGCGGCGGCGCCATCGACGTAGCCCTCCGTGGCGAACCCGGTGATGCCCGAGATCGCGTCCGTGATGGACGCGAGGACCGTGTCCGGCACGTCGACCTCCTGCCACTCACCGACCCCGGATCCCTTGGCGACCGAGGTCAGGGAACCGGCGACGAGCCCGTTGAAGGTGTCGACGGTCGGCCAGGGGTTCACGCCGTCCGTGAATGCGTCGATGTTGACCGTGTCCCCGGAAATGATCTTTGAGATCAGTCCGATGGAGTAGCGACCCGAGGTAATCTGCACCGTGACCGGCTGTCCGAGCTTTGCTGACATGGCCCGGACGCTACCACGGGCCTACCGGAGCCACGCGAGGATCTGCAGGCCGACCAGCGCGAAGGCGGCGGCGAACCCCAGCACGGCCAGGAGGCCAACAGCCGCGTCCCGCTTCATCGGTGGCTGCAGCGCCCGCCCCAGCCGCGGACGACGCCCTGGCCGCTGGGGGTGTTGTTGATGTCCGCGAGCTCGAACCGGATCCCCAGGTCGAAGATGGCCTTCTGCTGTTCGACCGGGAGGTTCTGGCTGGCGATCGCGCGGATGTTGTTGTTCGGGGGCATGACGTAGGACATGGGGTCAGCGTATCACTTGCGGGCGTTGATGGCGTCGCAGACGCGCTGGCGGGCTGCGTTTCTCCTGGCCTCGCCGTACCTGCGGTCTTTGGCCACGAACAGATCGCGTTCGTAGCGCATCTGCGATTCGCTCGGGATGCCACGCGCCATCTTGGCGTCATGCAGCCAGCGTTTTTCCTTGGCAATCAGATCATCGGTCAGGGTCTCGGGCGTCACCTTGCTCATGGCCTCCATCGTGCCCATCGCTCCATCCGAAGTCAACCACTTGTTGACATCTGTTCCAACTTGCACCATGATGGCCTCGATGCCCAAGAAGAAGGCCACTGGCCTCAAGCACATCCACTTCCGCCTGAAGCCCTCGGAGGCCGAAGCCATCGAGGCGGACCGCAAGTCCCTGCCCGGCGTCCCGGTCACGGCCTCCGCCTACGCCAAGCACGCCGTGCTGTCGCATGCGAAGCTGCGCAAACTGGAGGGCAACCTCCGGGCGCTGGCGTCGAAGGATAGCGAGGGCGCGATGCCGTCCGCGCAGTACGCCTCCGCCGCCCTGAGAGAGGCCGGCCTGTGACCTGGCAGATCTGGACCGCGATCGCCCTCGGCGGCCTCGCCCTGATCGCGCTCGGCGCGGCATGGAGCACGTACATCGAGCACTCCGAGCACCTCCGGTACCTCGGCCGCCGCTACGGGGTCTCTCGCTGGGAAGGCGAGAGCCTGCGCGACTTCGAGACACGCATCCGCAACCGCATCATCATTCGAGGAGGCTGAACATGGGGGCACTGGAGGAGTACGAGCTGCGCTGCGGCAAGAAACCGTTGAGCGTCGACACTATCGTGCTGGTTATTCAGGTCGCCGAGATGTACCTCGAACGCGCCGATCCGGCCGACGACTGCGACCGCACGCGCGTCATCGTCTGGCTCTTCGAGCGCGTGCAGACCATGGCCGCGGCGCTGGGCGATCCGTCCGGCACGACGGCCTGCGGCTGGTGCTGGCGTGCCGCCGGGATCACGCAGGAGATCTGGCGCGGCATGCCGAAGTACACGCTCGCCGACGCGCAGGCGCATGCGCTGACCTGCGAGCACAACCCGCTCGTCGTGCAGAACCGGGCCCTGATGGAGGAGCTGTCGAAGCTGCGCGAGTTCTACGGCAGGTTTCGCAACGCCGAGATCGGGAGCCTCACGTGAGTAACCTCCTCGAAGTCACCGACGAGATCATGGCGCTCTCCAACCGGGCCGTGGACGAGCGCGACGCAGCCCGCGCAGAGGCCGCCGAGCTTCGCGAGCTGGCCGCGACCTGCGGAGCGATCGCGGCCGAGTCGATCATTGAGAATGACCGCCTGATGGTCCGGCAGCAGGAGCTCCTCCGCGCGATCGCGAAGATGGCGCAGGAGCTCCCCTTCCCGGACGAGGTGAGGAACTGGGGCGAGCAACGCGCCAAGCTCATGGCGGAGATCGGGACGCTGAAGGCCCGCGTGGCGGAGCTGGAGGCTAGGTAGCCATGGGAGCTCCGCGTCCGTTTTGCGCGTCGTGCATCAACGAGGGTCCCGGCCTCCGCCCTAGGCAGCTCGACGAAGGCGGCCCGCTGTTCCTGCTTTGCGCGCGCTGCGACTCGGAGGTTCCCGGTCGAGGCTGGGCGCCCACTCCGGTGGCGGGCGCGAAGTGGACGGGGTCGCGGTACTTCCCGCTCGACGAGATCCAGCGGGACATGCCGATCATGATCCTGAAGGCGATCCGGCGATTCGACTGGCTGCGCTCGGATGAGCTGTCCGACTCCCTCGACATCCCGAGCACGATCGAGGACTACAAGGAGCGCAACAGGTTCGGCGTGGCGCTGTCCAGGATGTGCCGCGAGGGCTACATCGAGTCGAAGGTGGTTCGCGCCAAGGTGATCCGGAACGGCTACAGCCGGCGACACACCGGCTACCACGAGTGGAGGGAGTACCGGATCACCGCGCTCGGTGTCGCCAAGCTCGAGTGGTGCCTGGGCGCAACGCTCGCGGCCTAGCCGCGCGGCACGTCCGCCCAGCGCGCGAAGCCGAGGTTCTCGGCCGCCAGCAGCGAGCGAGACCCCACCACCCCGTCCACGGTGAGCCGCGCGCCGCGCGCGTTGAGCTGCGCCTGGCGCTCCTTGCCGATCAGAAGGTCCTCGAATGTATGGAAGTCCACCCTCTCGAACCCCAGCAGGTCCAGCTCCTTGAAGATCGCGTCGCCCGGATCGCCGGCGCCGCGCTCGGAGGTGTTGTCGCGGTGACCGAACACGCCGCAGAGGTTCGGGCCGCCGAGCTGGGTGCGCTTCTGGGCGCCACCGAGCAGGAGCTGATTGAACTCCATGCGTGCGATCGGCTCGTTGCGGTACGGCCCGCGCGGCATCTGGCGCGGGATCGGGAACAGCGGCCAGCACAGCGCGTCGACCAGCTGGGCCGTGGCCTTCAGGGTGACCTCGGAGATCTCGCCCTCGGGCCACGTGCACATCTCCACACCTATGGACCAGTGGTTGCTCGCCTCGGCGTGGTAGGCCGCGATCGCCGCGAGGTCGCACAGACACACGACCGTGCCGTCGAAGTCGACGATCAGTTGGGCGGCGCTGTGCACGCGCTCGCCGCCGCCCCGGTCGGCACCTTGCCACATCTCGGCGATCTGCCGCGCGTGGCCGCCGGGCGCGCGGCCCGGAAGCACTGCCTGGGGCCACAGCCCGCCGGTGGTGTGAACGATGACCTGCCGGATCCACGGCGTCTGCCGCATCGCGTAGTCACCGGGGTCGAGCTTGGCCCAGGCCGGGCCGCCGTGCGACGCCGGCGGGATGATGTCCAGGCCAGCGACCGGGACCAGTGCGCCGGCGACGAGCAGACCGCTCAAGGCGCGCCGCCGAGCTGGAACTGCGTGGCGCCGAACTTGTGCACGCGCATCACGGCCAGCTTGCCGGCGAGGTCCTCGGCGTCCAGCGGCGCCGCGGCGGCGGCCGGCGAGCTCGGGTTCCTGGTCAGCGCCGCCGCCATGAGCCGCGCGACCTCCTTCTCGAGGACGCACCACCCGTCGGCCTCAAGCGAGCGGCCGATCTCGGTCAGCGAGGGCAGGTCGACCTTGCCGTCGAGCCCGGTGGCGCGCTGCAGCGCCTGCTCGACCGTGGGGCCGAACTGCGTCTCGAGCTTCACCCGGTCAGCCGTGGTGCAGTCGACGACGTCCGAGAGCACGGCCTTGCCGGCCGCCTTGGAAGTCGAGCCGCAGGCCGCCGACTGGGAGATCGCAAGCCCGCCGAGTAGCACGAGCAGGATCGCCGCGCCGCCCGTGACGATCGGAACCGCGCCCGGCGGCCTGGGCGCGAGCTTGAGCAGCATGTCGAGCTTGTCGTGGATCTCGTCGACATCCTCGGCCAGCTTGTCGTCGAATGTGGTCTTGGTCCGCGGCGCGATGGCGTGCAGGATCATGGAGGCGCCGCGCAGCAGGGTCTCGACGCCGGCCAGCGCAGCGAGGCCGAGGGCGATGATGGTCGGTGTATCAAACGAGGTCGGTTCGGTCATCGCCCCGTGTTCGCACACCCCACCGGACAATGTCCAGCGCTCACTGAGTCGAGCCCGGGGCGTCCACGCCGGCATCCGTCGGCGGATCGGCCGGCAGCGTCGAGCTGCAGCGCCCTTGTGGGGAGCAGAAGCGACAGCCCGAGAAGATGTCCCTACAGCTCAGGGAGCTGGTGCAGTCCGCGTTGCACTGCACCGTACTGATGTCGTCGGAGCGTTCGGCGGGCAGAGCTGGTGCGTGGCGAGCGCATGCCACGAGGAATATCAGGAATGAGATTCGGATCACGGGTTGAACCCTACACGACCCGACGTGACAGGTGGGCTTGTCATGCCCGCATGTCGCTGGAGTTCGTGGATGTAGCTTTCCATCAGGTTGATTCTGCTCTGCATTATGTCCATCGTGGCATCGGACTTTCCGGTGTGCTCGGCGCCCGAGGTCACCTTCTCGGCGGTGTAGAGCAGGATGGCGGCCAGCGAAGGCAGGCCGAGCCCGGCGATCCATCGCCAGAACTTGCGGCTGCTGGACAGGGAGGCCACCTCGGCCTCGAGAACCTTGAGCCGGTCGCCGAGCTGGACCTCGTACATGTTGTGCGGCGCGGGAACGAACTCGCGAACGGGAAGAGTTCCCGGCGGGTACTCGCTGTAGTGCGCGACCCGCTGGCTGTCGGTCACGCGCTGCTCCCTGGGCGTATCGTCGCTCCCGTCGTCGTCGGTCACCGTACCGTGTTAACGAACACGGTTCCGCCATGCAAGAACTTCGCACCGGCCGCAGCATTTCACGGCAGGTACAGCGGGCGCCGGGCCGAAGCAAGGGAAGACAGCTCGGCGTGCGGCGCCGCGCCCCGACCCGGCACCCGCGCACAGTATGTGCTCCTACGGCACGCGGCGCCACGAGTTCACGGGGTCCTCACGCTGCCTGACATGTGACTGACACGAAGTGTTCCTCATGTGAGGTTGATCTTTCTCATCAGGAATGCTCGTATCCAGTCTTGAACAGGGCGCGTGCGGCGCCTACTGAATCGAAAGGGAAGACATGCGTACACTGAAAATTTTCTGCATTCCTGTTCTGTTACTTGGCTGTGGAGTCGAATCGAGTTCCCCATCGGAGGCCCGGTCGGAAGCCGTGATCCAGTCCGTGGCTCCGCCTACCCTCGGGCCCGGCGCCTACGCGCTGCCGCTGATTGATGGCTGGCAGACGTTGTCGGTCTCGCATTCGTTCGACGTCAACAACAACGCACTGGGGATCAGCGGGGGCGCGACCGGGAATGGCGGCGGGGGAGGCGGCTACTGGTACATGCCAGTACCGCTCGGCGTCGGCCAGGGGCTCGCGGCCGTCGGACTCACGGTGCGCGACACCGCCGGCGCGCCCATCCTGGCGTACATCGACGTCCGGGACACGTTGACCAACACCACGACCAACTGGTGCCAGGGCGCCAGCAACGGGACCGGGCTCATCCACGGCTTCGCATTCTCCTGCCCGGGAACGATGCCGGCCAGCGCGCAGATGGTCCTCCGGATCACGCCCCAGGGGCAGCCCGGCACGGTGTATGGGGCATGGGTGCAGCCATCCGGGGTCAACACGATCACGCTTGCAGCCTCGGCGTTCGTCGCCGAGGATCCCGCCCACCCCATCTCATACGTGTTTAGCACTGCGCTTGCTGCCGATTTCGCTGCACGCGCGAGCGTGCCGGTCCCGGTCGGCCGTCGAATCGTCGCGGCACGAGCGACGATCGTGGACAGCGCCGGAGACCACGATGCCGTAATGTCCCTCCAGCTCATCAGCCTAAACAGCAACAATGCGAACGTGATCGCGAGTTCTCCGGTCAGCGCCGGGAACGGGTCACAGCAGGTTCTGTCGATCGCTCCAGCCACGACGGTCCTCCCGCATACCGCGTATCAGCTGCGAGTCTACGCGCAGGGTGTACCGTCGTCGCAGGACGCACTGTGGTTTGCGGAAGTCGACTACAATTAGGCCAGGTCGTCGTAGTCGACCTCGACAACCTTCACGACGACAAGAGCGCTTCCGGTTGTCGTTTGAACTTTCAGATTGTAAGCGGTCCCTGCGGCCACGGTTGTAGTTAGCGGTCCAACGGTGATGATCTGATCGGCGCCTGTGCCCGCGGTTGGATTCGGCGTTCCGACGGCGACTGTGTTGGCCACCATCGGGGTACCCTGCATGCTCACCACTGCAGCCGCCAGCTTAGTCGGGCCGGTGGCGTTGTCGTTGACGTGTACGCGAACAGCGGTGATGCGCTTGCCGACGATCACCGGAAGCGCCGCCCGTAGCTCGAATGTGGCGCCCGACCCGCGGACGTCGCCGAACGAGTAATCAAGTCCGGTCGCAGCCACCGCGACGAACGCTGGGCCACCGAACGTTAGGGTCAGGGTTCCGTGATTGTTTCCGACGATGACGTCCTGGATCTCGTTGACCAGGTTCGAGGGCAGCGCGTCGCCGACGGCCAGGGTGACGGTGCGTGAAGTCGGCAGATTACCCATGTCAGTAGCCTCCCAGCGGGCAGTTGTCGGTGCCGTCCGCCTGATCGTCGCAGTGCAGGAACGAGCGAGTGGTGAACGAAGCGCGCACGAACGCGTGCTTGACGGTCTGGACGATCTGCCGCGCGCCGGGCAGGTCCGGGGAGAACCCGAGCGCGCGGTCGAGCAGGACGTACGCGTTGTAGGGCGACACGCCGTAGGTCGCGCGGAGCAGGTGCTCGTCGAACTTCGCCAGCAGGCCGCCGGTCGCCGCGCCCGTGGTGCGCAGGTACATCCCAGCCCACTGCATCTCCGGCGGCACCGACGCGACCATGATCGGCGCGCCGAACCCGGCGGTGCCCGAGGTCAGCGACCAGGAGACCTCCCAGAACGTGTCGGCCTGGTGCAGGTACAGCCAGATCGGGACGACGGCCGCGAGCGGCACGCCGGAGTCGCCCTGATCGACCGCGCCACCCTGCGAGATGTTGTTGACGAAGGTCTCGACGAAGACGTGGTAGTTGGCCGCGCCGGTGTTGCGCAGACCCATCAGGAAGTAGTTCCCGAGGCCCGCATCGCCGAAGAAGATCCCAGCCTCGGACCCGTTGGTCGACGACGTGAACGTGACCTTGGCGATCTGGTGGGCCTGCCGGGCGTTGCCGCCGACCGACCGGCGCAGGTACAGCCAGCCCGACGGGAACAGCGCCGTGGTCACCCCGATCTGCATGTTCAGGACGCCCAGGACGACGCTGACCGTGGCCGCCGGCGAGACGTCCCACCGGATGAGGTCGAGCCCGGCGGCGAAGTCCTCGGCCACCGTGTTGTCGAAGGCCAGGAACTGCAGGTCGTCCACCGAGGCGCCGCCCAGGAGTGACGACAGGGCCTCCTGCAGCTCCGGCGGGGCGCTGCCGCCGCGCTGCCGCATGCGGGCCAGGACGCGCGCGCGCCGGTCGTCCAAGCTCCTGCCGGGCTGCGTGGTGGGCCGCAGGGCCTGCTCCCAGGCCGCCAGGAAGTCGCCGTAGGAGCGCTGGGGCAGCGCGTTGCGCCGCAGGTTCTCGGCCGCCGCCGCGGCATAGCCGAGCGCCATCCCGATCTGGCGGTTCTCGAGCTGGACGTCCGAGGCGGGGTCCGTCGGCATCGGGAACCCGGGGTCGTGCATCTCGCGGAACAGCTGGACCCCGAGCGGCTGGTAGACCGTGATCCGGAGCCACGTGTCCTCGATCTCCTCCAGGCACAGCTCGCGGTCGAACACGGCGAGCTCATCCAGGGTGCCGGCGAACCACCGGCCGAGCGTGCCGCCGACCTTGTCCGCGCCGAAGATGAAGGTCCCGCTGGCGCCGCCGCCGATATCGCCGTCCAGGCTCGCGACCTCGCCGAGCAGGACGTCGCCGATGTAGTAGCGGCACACCACCGAGGTCGGGCTCTCCCACCGGCGGGTCGCGGTCAGCAGGGTGAACCCGGTCGGGCATGTGAACTCCACCGGGGTCTGCGCCTTCACGACGCCGGCGATGGTCTGCCAGCTCCACGCGATCGAGCCGCGGCGCGTGGCCGGGTTAACCACGGCGAGCTGCAGCTCGTACGCGATGTACTCGGCGGCCGAGGTCGAGAGCCCGCGCGCGACCAGCGCGCCCGCGGTGCCGGCGACGCCCTGGCCGAGGATGTCCCACGACAGGATCGCCTGGACCGTGACGTCCCGCGTGATGAGCGAGGACCCCGAGGCGAGGTCGGTCGCGGCCAGGGCGTTCGTGCCGGCCACCGTGAACTCGCGCCCGGCGCCGCACGCGGCAGTGACGGACTCAGGATTCACAGCGCCGACCGGGGCCGCCAGGTCGTTCAGCGCGCCGGCCTCGTCCTTGGGCCGGATGTTCTCGTCGTCGTGAAACCGGAGCAGCACGCGCGCGTCCGGGGCCACGATGCCGATCGCGCCCGGCGGGTCGAACGTGAACCCCTTGTCGGCGCCGGCCGGCATGGACTAGGCGACCGCCCCGGAGTCCGCCTTGCGCTCGGTGACCGGGATATCGCCCTCGAATTCGAGCTCCACGTCGACCGGGTGAAGTGACAAGGTGAGTTGAATCTCGTCGCTCTCCGAGTCCGCTTCAATCCGAAGCGCCTTGACTGTCAGCAGCTGTACGCCATCGACATAGACCCTGGTGTTCCTGATGGTCCCGTCGGATGTGATGCGAACGTGCTTCTTGCTCATGTGCGTTCTCCTTGTTGCTACGCGCTCCTGACGACGACAGCGCCCGGCGTCACGTAGTGGACCTGGCTGTCGGTCGGGAACGGGTCGTCGAGCGCCTCGTAGTCGGCCGCCGGCGTCACGATGGTGACGTTGCGGACGCCGCCCTGGTACTTCGCGATCGAGAACAGCGAGGCGCGCAGGACACCGCCGATCCACGACGGCCCGGCCGCGTTGTTGTACTTGCCGCCCGGGTTCGCCGGGCCCACGCCCTCGGCCAGGGTGTCGAGCCCGACGACCGAGACCCCCTGTGATTCGGCGGTCGCCGCGGGGATCGGGGTCAGACCGCGGCCAGCGTAGACGATCTGGCCGTCCAGGTGGGCGACGATGGCGTTGCGGATCGGCGTGACCACCGGCCCGCCGCTGTAGATCTTGTCGGTCGCCGCCGGCGCGATCGGCGGCGTCTCCTTGAGGATCACCGAGTCCGAGCCGGCGATGCTGTCGATGGTGTACTCGCGGCCGTCCTGCGCCGTGGCGACGCCGACCAGGATCAGGCGGTGCCCCGCGAGCAGCGAGGCCGGCAGCGGGATCGAGAACTGTAGCTTGTTCGTGACGCCCCCGGGCTGCCACGCGAGCACGAGCGGGTTGCCGCTGTCGTCCCAATCGAAGTTGAACGCCGACCTGCCGTCGGTGTCGATCAGGATCTCGATCGGTCGCGGGTCCGCGATCGTGGTCAACACGCGCAGCCCGCCGCCGATGCCCGAGATCTGGAACGGGGCCTGGGTCTTGATGTAGGCCAGCACGGAGTTCCGGTCGGCGAGGCTGACCGACCGGGCCGTGCCGCTGCCGCGGTAGAACACGGCGACGTCCACGGTCCCGCGGCCGGCGCGCTCCGGGTAGCAGAATGCCTGCGCGATCGTGTTGAGCGCGGCGAGCGCCCACTTCACGAAGTCGGCCTGGTTGCCGCCCGAGACCGGCTGGCTGAAGTGGTCGAGCACGCGCGCGCGGTAGCCGCCGAACGGCTCGGTGTCGAACCCGTCCTCGTCGAGCGCGAGCTGCAGGACCACCGAGCTCTGGATCCCGGCGGGCGTGATCAGGAAGTTGAGCGTCTCGCCGGCCTCGAGCCGGGTCTGGCTGCCGACCGAGCCGGCCGCCTCTGACGCGGCGATGTCGGCGTCGAAGAAGCCATCGACGCCCGGCGCGCCCGGGATGGTGACGTTGGTCTCGATCTCGAAGATCAGGCCGCTGCTCTCGTGCCGGAGCTGCGTGCCGGACGCCACGGTCGAGGTGCCGGTCCCGCGGATGCGCGCGGCGGCGGACTTGCGCGCCGGCGTCGCGGTCTTGCGCGGCACGCCGACCGCCTCCCCCCAGTCGTTGATGGGCTTGCCGTCGCCTGCGGTGAGCGGATGGATGTCGCGCTGGACGCTGTCGACGTGGGCGTGGAGCTGCGTGACGGCGCCGGCCAGGTAGGTCGCCTTCCGGCCGTGGTAGCTGCGGCGCGAGCCGAAGTTGGCGAAGCCGAACAGCGCCTTGCCGAGCGCGGTCACGAAGTCCCGCGTCTCGTCCATCGATGGGATCTTGAATGGCATCGGCTACCCCTGGATCGCGAGGTCGACCGGCGACCCGCTGGCAAGATCACGCCAGAACAGCGCGACAACGAAACGCCCGGAGGTGTCGCGCAGCACATTGCCGTTGGCGTCCCGGACCTGGACCTCGAGATCGGCGATCGTGCCGGACTTCGTGAGGATGTCGCCGACGCGCTGGACCTCGGCCTCGACCTCCTCCGGCGTGACCGGGTCTCCGTCGCGGCGCCGCGCGGCGATCGTGGTGCCGTCCGCCGGATCGAACGGCGACGCCTGGTGCTCGAGCTCGAGCATGATCATCATCAGCGTCCGGCTGTCCGCGGTCTCCGCCCACTCGCCGTTGTCCGTGCGGACGTAGTCGAGCGTCGCGGGGTCGAGCAGCATGTCGAGCTGCCCCGGGTCGCCGGCCTCGGTTGCGCCGAGCGCGGCCAGCGGAGTTCCCGGTCGGAGACTTGGCGCAAAGTCGAAGCCCGACCCGAAGGAGCTGGCGAACGGGAAGCCGAAGAAGCTCATGCCTTGATCGCCACCGTGAAGCCGCTGGGGTTGGTCGTGATGCTCGGGGTCACCACCGTGGTGCCCGTCGCTCCGGCCGTCGCCTTGGTGCCGACCGCCACGGCGAGGAGCTCGTAGTTGGTCGTGGCCTGCGCCAGCGGCGCATCGATCAGGACCGTAGCGCCGATCGTGGCGTTGCTGACCGCGAAGTGCTCGGTCGGCGAGGCGCCGCCGCCGAAGCCGCACATGAACACGAGGATCAGATCGTTGGTTCCGGTGGTGTTGACCCCGCCGGCGTTCACGCCGCCGGTCCCGAATACCGTCGCCGCGTACGAGACGATCGAGCCGTCCACCGAAGGGAACAGATTCGGTCCGCGGATGCACACACGCACGGCGCAGTTGTCGTCGTTGCCGGTCGTGCAACTGAATGCCGGCGGCAGGCCGCCGTTGGCGTCGAGGTCGGCCTGAAGAACCTGGCGGGTGAACAGCGCGAACTCCTGCGTGAGGCCGCTGATCACCTGCGCGCCGCTCGCCGCCAGCGTCCAGCCGGACGCCGTCCACCCGGACGAAGCAACGGCGCTGCCGCTCTCCTTCGTAGCGACCACGAAGACGGCCTCGAAGTCGCCGTGCCTCGCGAGCGGGTACCCGCGAGGCGTGAGCGCGCCCGCGGCCTTGCTGAAATCCGGCGTGCCGTAGCCGATCACCGTCGGCTGCGTCACCGTACGCGGCAGGATCCCCCGCATCTGCCGCGCCGCCTCGGCCTGCTGGAGGCCCATGTCGTACACCGGATCGGCGCCCCAGTGCAGCAGGTCGCTGAGCAGAGGGTAGCTGTCGATCGAGAGCAGGCGAGAGTTCGCGATCGTGGCGATCCCGGTGACCTGCTGCGCGCGTACCGTGTCGCGAAACGGGACGACCGCGATGTTGGCCTGGGCGTGAACCTTGAGCCAGATGATCACGAGCTGCGAGCCGAAGTCGGACCGAAGCTGTGCCGCCAACGTGTTCATGTTCGCAGCGACAGCGTTGGCATCGGGCGAGTTGGTGGCGTCGTTTCCGCCCAGACTTCCGAGGAAGATGCCGGCGAGCTTGCGTCCGCTGGTCGCGAGCAGGGCCTGCCACCGCGCCTTGACGAAGTTGTACCAGTTGAGCCCGCCCAGCGCGGGACTGCCCGTGCCGTAGGAAGAAGCGGGAAGCGTCTGCTTGAGCTCGACGCCGGCGATCCCGGCGACCAGTAGCCACGGCTTGTTTCGCGCGCTCGCGACACCGGACACGCCGTTGATGATCTCGAAGATCTGGCGGCCGAACGAGAACTCCCACCCGTAGCCCGGCGGCGCGCCGACGTTGTGGGCCTTCAGGTCGGTGGTCCCGAGGTCGACCATCGTGAGCGGCTCGCTCGATGCCGTCGAGTAGATCGTGTTGATCACCGCGCGCGTGTCCGGCACCGCGGACGTGCCGCTGACCACGTTGTTCCACCTCACCGCGTTGTCGGTGTTGACCCCCTGCGAGTTGATGCCGCTGTCGCCCAGGAACCCCCACGCGGTCTCGTTGGACTGCCCGGCCAAGACCGCGCCGCGCAGGTCCACCAGATCCTGGCAGATCGTGTTCCACATTGCCGACGTGCAGAACTTCCCCGTGTCCGCACCTTCGGGAACAGGATTGAGATCGCCCGTCGCGAACGGCGGATCGGTGAGGTCATCGACGAAGTTGCTCACGGGTCACCTCGTGTTACACGTCATCCGCGCAGAACGGAAGATCCGATCGCGCCGGGGGCGCGCTGACCGGCGACCACCGCGTTGGTCGTTCCGCCGGTCTCCACATGGGTGTGGGCATTGAACGCGGTCACGACCGCATCCACATCGCTCTTGAGCGCGAGCGCGACCGGGACCGGGCCACCGAGGAGGTGGCACTGGATCAGGCCGCTGTTCGTGAACCGAATGCGGACCTGGCTGTTGAAGATGTAGGTCTCGTCCTGCAGGCCGTCGCCCCCGACGGCCTTCTTGCGCAGCGCCTCGTCGCGCGTCGCGACGATGGCCGGGTTTGACGGGCCGCCCGGGAATGCCACGATCGCCTCAGCGTTCGCGTCGGCCGCCGGCCGCGACCAGAATCCGATGCCGGAGAACACCTCGGCGTCGAGCGTCTCCTTGTTGCCGTCGAGCAGGATGTGGCCGATGGCCTGCCAGGCGGTGCCCTGCGTCATGTTGATCGCGACGCGGCGCACCAGGCCCGCCAGTCGCCGCGCGACGGTGGAGGTCTCGTCGCGCCAGTCCTTCGTGGTGTTGTCGGTCTTGCTCATAGCAGGATCTCCGTCCCGGTCGGGACCATGTGCATCGTGGTCGTCTCGCCCTGGTCGCGGTTCGAGCTGTAGGCGCAGTCCACGATGAGGTAGGTGTCGTCGAGCTCGAGCTCCTCGTCGATCACGCGCGCGACCGTGTTGAACGCGAACAGCGTCGGCGGTCCGCTCGGAGTCAGGAACTGGCCGTGTAGCGCGGCCTCGACGGTGACGACCTGGCGCTTGTAGTCGCGCCGGATCTGCTCGTTGCGGGCGACGCGCTGCGCATCGGCGAAGCTGTCGAACTGCTGCTCCGGCATGAACATCTCTTTGCGATGGATGAAGTCGCGGCCGGTGCCATCTGTCCCGTCGTTGCGTCGGCTCAATGGGTTGTCGAATACGATACCCTGCCGGTCGGTCACGTTCTTGCCATAGTCGTCGGGCGTCGCGCCACCGACGCCGGCGCACTTGATAAGCGAGTAGCGATCGCCGTCATCCTCGTCGACCACAAGGTCCTTGACGGTGCTCGTCGATCCGGACTCCGGCTTGGCATGCAGGAACGTGTACTGGGCCGGCTGGTCGTGGTTCGGCTTGCCCACGAAGATCTCGTCGCCGTCCGCGCTCGACCACCAGATCAGGCCGGACCGGGAAGCGATCTCGTGCATCACCTGGCTGCGCCGCTCGCCGGGGTGAACGATGCCCCGCCGCGGGACGCGCACGTTGATCGTCACGACCGGCTCCTTTCCGCCGGCGACGCGCTTGCCCTTGCCGACCCGCAGGCGGCGATTGCGAGCGTCCGACAGGGTAATCCGGCTGAACCACGGCCGCGCGAGCCGCTCGAACGCCTGCAGTATGGTCATGCCGCTGTAGTTGATGCTCGGCGCCGACTCGTCGACCAGCCGGCCGGCGCGGTCCCGGCCGCTGATGATCATCGTGCCCTCGCGCGCCTGGCGCTGGCGCTTGTCGACGATGCCGCGCAGGATCGTCGTGCCGTCGATCTGGATGAGCA
>Ga0070692_10000009_pt1 | contig 46156 bp, 72 predicted proteins | sample KBSK1102metaG_FD_64675 | JGI IMG/M metagenome (GOLD analysis project Ga0070692, IMG submission 64675) | Corn, switchgrass and miscanthus rhizosphere microbial communities from Kellogg Biological Station, Michigan, USA - KBS K1-10-2 metaG | ecosystem: Host-associated > Plants > Roots >...
TGGTTCGGTCCGGTATCCAATACCAGGACTCGGGGGGGCTGGTAGCCCGGTATCACCCGGTATATAGGAGATACCGGGGTACCAGGCCCCCCGCCCAGCAAGATCAATATCAGCGGTCTGGTCAAGATCGGAACCAGTACCAGGCGGGTCAATCTTGACCGCCTGCCGGGCCGGGCACCGCTGCGTCGCCCTCGACCCGACCACCCGCCTGCCCGCCGACGCCGGCACCGCGGCCCTGTGCGACCCGTGCCTCGACCGGGCCGCCGCCGACATCGCCGCCCTCCCCGCCGACTACGTCGCGCTGGACGCCCAGCTCGTTCCCGGCCGGGGCGGGGAGGGTCAGCGGGTGGGCGGCGGCCCGGTCGAGGCCGAGGTGCCGATCAACCTGCACATCGAGGCCCTTCAACGCGAGATCTTCTTCGCGCTCACCGGCTGGGAGCGCCCGGTCCGCTGGGTCGAGCGGTTGCCGGACCGGTCGACCGGGCGGGTCCGCGACGGCTGGGCCGTCCAGCGCGCCGCCCGGCTCCTCGCGCCGCGCGTGGCGATCCTGGCCCGCCTCGGGCCGACCTCGATCCTCGTGGCCGGCCCGGTGGTCCGCGACGGCGTCACCGGCCTCGCCGAGCTGCGGGCGCTGCACCGCCGCGCCCGGGTCCTCGTTGGCGACGTACGCCGGCCCGCCCTGCTGCCCGGCTCCTGCTCGGGCTGCGGCGCGATGGCGCTGCACCGCGACAACGGCTCGGACACGGTCTGGTGCGCGGTGTGCCATCGGCGGTGGACGTACGACGACTACCAGCGCTACGTCGGGCTCATGCTGGCGGGCCCGTGAACGCCGCCATGGACCCCCGTGGCGCCCACGGGTACCGCCGGGCCCCGTTAGGCCGGCTACGGGCCCCTACGGCGGGCGGGCGGGCCCATCCCGGCCGGGTGGACCGGGCCCCCGGCCCCGTAGTGACGCCGGCCCGGTCCGTTACCCGCCCGGGTGACCCCTGCGTATCTGTTTCGCACGCTTCGGCGTGTCTTGTCCCAGGGCGTCTCGTTGACGCCACTGTTAGATCAACACGCGACGTAGGCAGGAAACGGCAGAACATGGCATATACGCGAACCTTCTTCGACTCGACGCTCGCTATTCGGGTATCGGTGACCTTCGACAAGACATCGGACGGCGCGACTGACCGCGTCACCGCACTGACCATTGAGGAATACGGTGGCACCTGCGAATTGGGAATCGCCCCCGAGCACCTGTCTCTGCTGGCCGAGGTCGGCATTTCGCTGCCCGGCTGGCCGCCGAAAAAAGACGCCCCCGGTAACGGTGGCGCGGTGGCCAGGGATGCCTCGGTAAAGGTGTATGGCAATCAGTTCACCGGACCGGTGAGAGTGCCGCCGGACGACGATTCGCTGGCCAACCTGTACAACATGTACAAAAGCGCCCGGGCCGTCGGTGAACATCTCGGCGTACCTGAACATGTAGCCCACCGTTGGATCAGCGCGGCGCGCACCCGGGGGACTATCCCGGCTACGGGAAAAGCCGGCCAATCCAAGTCCACTGAAAAGGGCAAGGACCGGTAGATGGCCGCGCGGGGGCGACCGGTCACCACCAACGAGCAGCTCGTCAACCTCTCCGACGCGGCGCTGGAGTGCCATTCGGTACGCCACTGCTGGGCCAGGATGAGCAGCGGGGCGGTGAAGCTGCGACCGACCCGCATCCGGCGGGGCCGGGTCGAGGAGGCCGAGCGGGAGATGCCGTGCACCGCCGGCTGCGGCGTGGTGCGGGTGGAGACGTTCGAGGTGACCCGCGACGGCCGGTTCATCCGTCTCGGCAAGCCGCACTACAAATACACGCTTCCCTATCTGATCAAGAGAGGTCCGGGTGATGTTCCCGTGCACCACGACGAGTACGCCTTCGCCATCGTCCAGCGCCAGTACCCGGACATGCTGTGGTGAGGCCGCCGGCGCCGGGTAGCAGCAGTGGCGAGGCGCCGTGGGCGGTGACCCGTGACCGTATCTGCGCCTGCGGTTGCGGCGCGCTGGCCGACCACGACCGGCTCGGCCCCTGCCGCAACCACCACCCCGTCCCGTGCCTCGCCTACCGGATGCCGCCGGAGGAAGCGGCGCGGCTGATGGACCAGGAGATCGGCGAATGCCTCGACTTCAATGGCCAGGCCCCACGGTTGCCCGCCGAGCTGGCCCGCGACATTCTCGACACCCTGACCTCCTACGAGGAGACCTACCAGACCCAATTCGGCCAGTGGGATCAGCACCCGCGGGTGCTGACCGTGTACCTCGGTGAGCACCCGACCACGTCCCATGCGCTGATGGTGGAAATGACCGAGATCCCGATCCCGCCGGGGATCTGGGAGTTCGCCGGGGACCGCACCAACATCGTCCTCACCGTGCTGGCCCAGAAGATGCAGCGCGACCCGTTCCGCGTCGGCCAGCTCCTCGGACTGCATCAGAGCCTCGTCGGGTTCGCCACGATGGGGGAGGCGTTCGTGCACACCCACCCGGTGGAGTTTCCCTGCCCGGACGGGGAAAAGCTGGACGAGGTGCGGTACGTGACCGCCGTCGACCTCGACGGGCGTGAGTACTACGTGTCGCGGCTACGGTCGGACGGCACCTGCCACGGACACGTACGCGCGTCCAAACCCCTTCGGGGCATCGTCGCCGGGGAGGCGTCACCGGAGGTGGACCGCGACGCACACATTCCGGAAGTGGCGGGCGCCCTGGCCCAACTGGTCGGCTCCGTCGTTGCCGTGGTGTCCACGTGAGCGACGAGAAGAAGGGCCACGGCGACGACGAGGCGATAATGTGGGTCGCCTCTGACCGCACCTACGGCAACTTCTACGTCGCGACCATCCACATAGGACCCGACACGTCGATCCCCCTCGAAACCGAACTCGGCCGCCGCTACGCGCTGCACATCGTGCGGGTCGCCAGTTACGCCCTGTATGACGCGGCGCTGCTCTGCCAGTTCCGGGCGGCCGGCCTGGAGGACGAGGCGACGGCGGCCTGGATCTGCAACATGCGGGAGGCGCGTCCCGAGCCGGACAACGCCGCCACGGCGCCGCTGCTGTTCACGCCCATGATCAGCATGAAGGGGCGGGCGGTGGTCCGCGTTGACCTCGGCGATCAGTCCCTCGGCGTGTACCCGGCGGAGGTGGCCATGACGCACGCCATGCAGGTCCTTGAAGCGGTGGCGGTCGCCGAGCTGGACTGCGCGTACTACACCGCCCTCACCACCGGGGAGACCCCACTGGAAGAAGGCGCGGCTGTCGCCACGGTCAGTGGCCTCAGCGCCTTCCGTGATACGACCAGCCATACCGGCCGCATCCTCGAACTTCTGCGCAGCGCATCGGCGCCGCCGACCGTCGTCGACCGGCTCGCCGAGGGCCACTACACCAACTGGGAATCCGAGATCGGCGTGGACCTTCCCCTCCTGTGCCGCCACCTTGCCGCCGTCGGCCGCGACGACCTCGTCCAACGACTGAAAAACGAGTACGGCGAATGACCGAAGGCAACGACCTGGTCATGTCCGACAATCACCGGCGCATCGTGCTGCGCCGGCTGGCCCGGCCGGGTCGGTCCGGTTCGACCTGCCTGCTGCTCATGTACGGACATAAGGGCGACGGGCTCACCGGCTCCGACATGTCCCGCATCAGCGGCTTCTCCCTCGGCGCGATCCGCAACGTGATGGGCATGGCCCAGGCCGTGGGACTCGTGGAACTGTCCGGCCGGGGCGGGCTGGAGGGCAGGGCCGCCGTCGGCGCACCGTTCCGCTACCGGCTCACCGAGGCCGGCGAACAGTTCTGCGCCTCACACGCATGGGGGCAGCTACCGTGACCCGGCCGTCCACTGTGGAGGCATGGCCCTACCCAGGCGACAGTCCACTGGTGCGGGCGCGCAAGGTGGCGCTGGCCTACCGCACCGCACTGCACACGGCCGACCCGGCGGCCTGCGCCACCGTGGACGCCATGATGACCCGCTGGGGCCAGCGGTGGGTGATGCCCCGCGTGGCCTTCCACGAACCCGACGACTGGCTCACCGCCGCCGAGGCCGCCGACCTCGCCAGTGTCTCGGTGTCGGCGATCCGCATGATGCGCCGCCGCCAACGGCTCAAAGGAACACTGAGTGGCGGGGAGTGGCGGTACCGGGCCGGCGACGTTCTCGCCCTGTCCGTACAGGCCCGGACGAAGAACCGACACGAAAGTGGGGGAGATGAGCGCACCGATCCTGGCGCCGCGCTGCCCGGGCTGTGACGAGGAGCCGGTCATGGTCCTGTCCCCGGGTACGCAGGTGTTCTGCGGCAACGACGACTGCGAGGTCTTCTGCTGGGACATGACCGAGGACCCGCAACGGTTCAAGGCCACCGCCATGGTGTTCGACCTGCACCAGGATTGGCCGGGCCCATGAACCACTTCCGCCGCGCCCTGATCCTGTATTCGACCGGCGTGCTGGGCGGCGTGGTTCTGACGCTGTACGGAATGCCGCTGGTGGCGCGGATCGCCGGATATCCGGTCCGGCCCATCGACCAGTGGGCCCGGTTCTGTTCATTCGTCCTCGTCGTGATCGTCCTCGCGACCCTGTCGGCAATGAACTGGCGCCAACGTCGGGAGCGTCGCGAGCTGGCGGCGCGGGAGGCCCGTTTCGTCGAGCGGTACGTGACCGACGACGAGACGGCCGACATCGGGGAGCCGCCATGAGGAAACGGCGGAGCGACTTCGCGCGCTGCCCGGTATGCAAACGCCTGCAACCCTTGACGAAGCGGGGACGGATCGTGGAACACCTGATCGCCGTTGACACCCAGCACGACTGCCCCGGCGCCGGGCAGATGCCGGTGGCGCGGCGCAGCGCGCGGCGGACGGGGCGCGGATGAGTACCACACTGACCTGCGACCGGTGCGGTACCGCGATCTCCATCGACCCGTACCAGGTGCCGGCGGCGATGGTCCGCCACCCCTGCCGCGATCGGTGGGTGCGCCGCTGGATGCGCCGGTACATCGTCATCTCCGTATTCGTCGCCCTTCTTGTCGGCGTCGCCATCGGCGGGTGGCTCTGCCTCATCGTCACCTTCGCCACCAAGGCCATGGGGGCGGGTTCGCGGTGACCGGGACGCCGACACAGATTTTCGTCATCTACGAGCGCCTACCCGGTTTTGAGGAACACCGGTACGTGGCTGTGCGGACCACCATCACCGTCGACCCGGCGCTTCCCCAGCGGCCCGGGCCGTTCCCGTGGGTGCCCCAGGTCGTCGCGTTTGTCGTCGACCCGGAGGGCTGCTCCAGCGAGACGTTGGCCGACGCTCGGGACTGGTGCGTACGCAACGGCGCCAAGCGCGTCTGGGTTGAGCCGGACGAGGTGGACCGGTCGGTGGTTGCGGAGATCTGGCTGTGATCGTCCGACCCGTCGACCTCCCCGCACTACGGGCCGAGATGGTCGAGGACGTGGGGCGCTTCGGTGCCGCCACCTACGAACAGGCCATCGTGGAGTACCGGCAGGGGTTTCGCGCCGCCGGCCCGCCGGCGAAGGCCGCCACGGTGATGGCTCACGCCGAGGTGGATCGACTCCGTCGGGCCGAGCTGTACTACGTCTCCGCCGCCATGACCGACCTCGCCCTTGCCGCGAGCGCCACGATGCCGCCGTTCTCGTTGATGCCCGAGGACATGCCCGGCCCGTTCGGCTTCATGGTGTATGAGAAACCGATCTTCATCATCGACTACAACAGATACGCGCCCGGACGCGGCGGGCTGTCCCCGATCGTCGCCTGCTCCTGGGGGCCTCTGAAGGGTCACTCGTCCTGGCCCGAGGGCGGGATCTGGATCACCTGGTACGCCGACCTCGACACCGTGTTCGACAGCTCCGTCGAGCGGGGTATCGTGCCGCGCGCCGTCGCCCTGCGCGCCCGGCTCAACCGTGGTCGCCTCGCCATTGACAACGAAACCCAGATCCCGTTTAGCCGCATTCCGCCGGGCATCTGGGTCGGCAAGGACTTCAAGGAACAGGACGAGGTCGCGTCGCAGGACGACACCCACCTGCACTGGATGCGGGTCCTCATCACCACCTGGATTCTGATGAGCCAGCCCGTGGCCGCCGTCGACGACGCAGTGTTCGACCGTACGGCGCGTCGACAGGCCAGGCGGGCGGGCATCACCGATCCTCGCGTACGGGTGATCGCGCTCCGGCGGGTCAACCACGCCGGCGTGACCAGCGGCGAGCAGGACCGCTTCCACCACCAGTGGGTGGTCCGCGGTCACTGGCGGCAACAGTGGTACCCGGGGCGGCAGGTCCACCGTCCTGTGTGGATCAACCCGCACGTGAAGGGCCCGGACGGCGCACCGATGCTCGGTGGCGAGCGGGTCTATACCTGGAAACGGTGAGGCATGCACACGATCGGCTTCAGCGGCGCCAAGGAGCTGCCCAAGAACCTCGACACCATCCAATTGCGGTACCTGCTCAGCCAGTTCCGCGCCGACCGGTACGTGACCGGCGCCTGCATGGGCATCGACGCCCTCGTCGGCGCCACCCTCGCCGCCCTGCGTCCCGACGCCCTCCACCTGGTCATCGTGCCGGGCAACCACAACCGGATCGACCGCTGGTGGGAGCACACGCCCACCGCGTGGGCGAAGCCGGTCGTGCTGTTCATGCCGCCGGTCACCAACTACGCCATGCGCAACCTCGCCATCGTCTCGGCCAGCGACGAACTGATCGCGTTCCCGGTCTGGCCCGAAAGCGACCCGCGGTCAAGGCGCTCCGGTACCTGGCAGACCGTACGGATGGCCCGCGAACGCAACCTCGACGTCAGCCACTTCCTCCTCCACGCCGACCTCATCGGCTACGGCCCGCGCGCCACCACGAGCCGACTGACCGCACCCGGAGGACCATGACCGGCCACAGGCGGCGGCGCAGGCAGTCCGCCTACTGGGCCGGGTTCTTCGGCGTCGGCTGGGTCGGCGGTGGTGCCGTCGAGTACTACCAACTGCCGGTCCTGCTCGACGTACTCGTGCTGGTGGTGGCCCTACTCCTGCTCGCGGCGGCCGTCAGCACCGGCAACCGGAAATCACCTGGAGGACAATTGACCAGCGATAAGCGCCGCCGTCGCCAAAGGATATGGGAGCGCATGCGGCGGACCGGGGAGCCATTCATGGTGGCCTCCCGTGGGATCGGCGCCTGGTGGGCCGCGAACGTCGACAACCAGAAGCCTCCGGACGAGCCGCCAGCGGAAGAAAAGGGGGAGCGGCAATGACCGTCGCGCAGTTGGAGGAGTTCTGCCGGGTCGCCCGGATGATGGGGGCGGGAAGCCAAACGTCGGTGAAGGTGATAACACCGCAGGGCGTGGTCAAGGACATCACGGGCTTCCAGTCTCTGAGCGCTGTCGGGTGTCCGCTGATCAAGATCGGGTAGTTCAGATTGGCGTGTCGCCTCGCGACACGACCGCGACAGGTACGCTGCCAACCGTGGGCCGCAGTCCGTCCGCCCGGCGCCCGTACCCGCCTGTGTGAGATGCGTCCCGCGTGGGACCGCAGTGCGTTTCGCGCCGCCCTCCGCGTGTCGAGCGGTACGCACTGCGGCCCCGTCCCCCGGGAAGGTGTGGGCGATGCCCGACCGACCGCAGGCCCCCTGCACCACCCCCGGCTGCCGCAACGTCACCCCGGCCGGCGGCCGCTGCGCCGACTGCCGGGACCGGCGCGGCGCCATCGCCGAGGCCCGGCGGCCGAGCGCCGACCGGCGCGGCTACGACCGGCGGTGGTCGCAGATCCGGACCGCGTTCCTCGTCACCCACCCGTGGTGCGTGCTGTGCAAACGCGCCGCGACAGTGGCCGACCACCATCCGGTGAGCCGCCGCGACCTGGTGGCGGCGGGCGTACCCGACCCCGACGCCCCGCACTGGCTCCGGCCGCTGTGCGCGTCCTGCCACAACCGTTCAACCGCGCGCCACCAGGGCGGCGGCTGGAACCGACCCAACCGGCGACCAGCGTAGAGGCGACATGAGACGCATAACAATCGGTCGATTGGCAATGTATGTGGAGCCGCGTGATGCGTGGGTGGGCTCCTACATCGGGCCTGACGCGGTGTACTTCTGCCCGCTGCCCTTTTTCGTGGTCCGGTGGGCGCGGCGCCAGAACGGAACGTCATGAGGGGCGGTGCGCGTCGGCTGCGCCTGGTGCTGTCCATCGGGTGCGCGAAGGGCCGCCACGACCTCTGCGCCGGCACCGCCGGCCCCGACCCGGACGGCCGCTGCCGGTGCCGGTGCCACCGGGACGCTCCACCGCTAGCGGCCATGGCGCCCCGGGCCCCGGCCCGGGGGTAGTTCCGCCCCGCCCCGGCCCCGCTAGGCCCGTAGCGGCCATCGTGGCGGGCCGCGTGACCCGTGCCGGCGACCCCGGGGCGCACGAAAACCGCCCCCGACCACAGATGGGTCGGGGCGGTCCGTTACGCGCTCGGCGGCGGCGGCCTCATATACTTCGGCGGGCGCCCACGCCTGGGCCGGTTCACCCACCAGTGCTCGATCGTGGCGCGCTTCCACCGTGGCCGGTCAGGGATCGGGTTCGGATCGTCCGGGGCGGGCAGCCGCCCGGTCGACCGGTACGTCCGCAGGTTCTTGACGGCCATGCCGGTCAGCTCCGAGATCTGGGCGTACCCCAGCAGCTCCTCGGGATCGGGTTCGGTCGACTTCGTCACGGTCGGCATCCTCTCAGGCGCGGCGATCATCTGCCACCTCGCAGCTCGCGCTCGATCGCCCGGACCTCGCCCACCGTCTTTTGTCCAAAGTGGAGGTCACGCTCCACCCGGAGGAACCCGTTCGGGCCGTAACGCAGATCCCGCACCTCTTCCAGTGACACGTAGCCGAACTCCAGATCGAATCCGGACACCAGCCCGAACATCAGTTCCTCCTCCGGGTCGTACTCGGTGATGTACCAGGTCCACGAGGAACCCGGCGTGAACAGCTTCAGGTACACGACCGCGTCGTCGCCCGCCTTCTCCTGCGCGTACAGCTTCGGGATCACCGCCGCCACCTCCGCCGGCATCAGGTCAAAGGCCGGGTTGTCGTTGCTCATGCGTACACCACCACTCCGAACAGGGCGATCTCCAGGATCGCCAGCGCGCCGATAACATCGAGTTCCATCTCGTTCGTGCGGTCGGCGGCGAGGATCGCCCGGTACAGCTCGCCGCTGAGGTACATGCGCTCGCCCGCCCGGTTGCGAAGAAACCCGGCCTCCGCGTCGCGTTTGGCCCGGCGGATCTCGCCAAGCCCCTTGGCGAACGTCTCGATCGTGATGTGCCACTCCGAATCGTCATGGGAGTGGTCGGGGTCGCGGATGTCCGCGTACGCCTGCGACGGCGGGCAGTCCCACACGTAGTCCACCACCTCGAAGAACCCGTACCCGCCGTTCTCCACGGCCGTGGTCAGCACGTCGAGCAGGAACCTCTCGCGCTCCGGCGACCGGCCGGCGCTCATGCCGCGTGTCCTGCGTGGACGGTGCGGAAGCGGTACACGCCACGGCACTCAGAATCTCCACGGGCTTCCTTGGCGTGGAAGATGCAGACGCGCGCCCGGCCGTTGAGTTCGTACGGGTAGTGGAAGGCGTCCGGGTGGTACTTGGCGACATGCGTCGCCGGCCCGGGACAGCGCGTGGAGATCTCCGGTTCAGACATGAACTCACGGCAGCCGTCATGCGGGCCCCACAGTTCGATCCAGGCGTCGCATCGGATCGATGGCGCGGGCCTTCGGTTGCGTCGCATGACGGTTCCTTTCGTAGCGGGAATGGTTGCTGTTGCGTGGGTGCCGGGGTCTTGAACCCCGGTGACTGCCGGTCACCCGAACCTGCGGCTAGCGGCGGTCCAGTTCCGCGTGCGTGACGACGGCGACGGAGTAGTCGACGACCATCTGTAGGGCCGCCGCCCATGCGCTGGCGGTGTCACGGGGATCGCTGAAGCGGTAGATGATGGTGCGCCTCCGTACGTTCGGGATGCCGCCGGCCTCGTAAAGCGTGGCGACGAATCGCGTCTCGTCGGCGGTCAGCACGACGCGCCAGACCGATCCGAAGGTAACGACGGTCGCCAATTCCACGCAGTCGTCGTCGGGTCCGGTAAGTTCGCGGATCTGGTCGTCGGTCAGATCGCCGTGCGTGGTGGTGAAGGTGGCCATCACGGGTTGCTCCTCTTGCCGATGTTCGCGTGGGCGAGGATGTAGACCCAGGCGGCGATGGTCATTCCTGCGGCGGCCAGGCGTTGCCATAGGAAGGTCGGTTGGGATTTGCGCGTCATCTGCGGTGGATTCCTTTCGTACGTCGGGATGTGCTGGTGCGTGGGTGCCGGGGTCTTGAACCCCGGTGACTGCCGGTCACCCGTACCTGCTAGCGGTCGCCGAACTCCTTACGGAAGCTTCCGACGTATTCGGCGGTGATCGCGGACATGATCTCCTGGAACGTCTCGTACGATCTGTTCGGTTGGATGGGAACCGTCGTGACGGCCTGGGTCACCTGGCCGGTCCATGGGTGCAGCGGGGTCGAATAGTCGCGGACGATCGTGTACTTGGTCTCGTCGTCGTCGATGAAGACCGTGATGGTGTACAGAAACGCGGTGATCTTCGCGCATTCCTGCGCGTCGGGTCCGGCGTGTTCCGCCCATTCGGCGCGGGTCATCTGCCGCGCGGTGGTGATGTCGATGTCCATCGGAGTTCCTTTGCTAGTAATGCTTCCCGGCATTTCGCGGGTCCACCTAAATTATAGTATGCGGCGACCAATAATAGTCGGCATACGAAGGTCCAATGTGGAATTGTCGGGCTGTGCGTGGGTGCCGGGGTCTTGAACCCCGGTGACTGCCGGCCACCCGTAGCTGTCCTATGTGGATCAGGCGTCAGGCGCTTCGTACGTGACCTGGCCGTCGCGGGTCAGGAACCCGGCTTCGCCGGCGGTGATCGGGAACGAGAATGGGCTACCGTTTTCGTTGAACAACTGCACCATCGTTCCGTCGATGAGCTTGGCCAGCATCGCCGTGCCGGCGACGCGCAAGTGCACGCAGACCTCGGAGTAGGGCATGATGGCGCGGACGGCTGTGTTGGCGGGAAGGTTGACGCGCATGGTGGTTCCCTTCGGTGGGGCGGGGCGTGCTGTGACGTGGGTGCTGGGGTCTTGAACCCCAGGGACTGCCGGTCACCCGTTGCTGCCTAGTCGTTGTAGATGGACCAGTCCGGGGCGAAGCCGCCACCGGACAACCACGAGAACAGCGCGTCGGCGGATTCGGCGGCGCTTTCGGCGGCGACCTGCCGGGATGCGTTCAGTTCCTTTCGGGCGACGTCACCCAGATGCGGGTTGTCCGCGTAGTCGGCGATGTGCTGCCAACGGGCGAACGCAGATTTGAATTCGCGCAGGGCAATGGCAGGGTCCATGGGCGTGCTCCGTTCGGTGATGGGACAGATGCGTGATCGGCGGGGGAGTCGAACCCCCGGGGCGACCCAGTTCGCCGCCGATCGGTCGGGGCGCGCGGCGTGATGGGCCGCGCGCCCCGATGTAGTGGCGCCTACGCCGCGCGGCGACGACGCGGGGCGGTGGGGACCGGGGCGACGACCGGGGCGACGACCGGGGCGCGGTGGACGACATTGGCATCGCGGCACGCGCGACATTGGGTCGCGCGACCTAGTACCCCATCGGCGTCACGCCGCGTGGTCGGGAATTTCCGGATCGGCAACGATTCGTTGCACGTGCGGCACGTGGCAACGTCATCGACTAGTGCCGATGCGCGCGCGGTGGCGGCCGCTAGTACGCCGCGCGCCATGTAGTCGGCGTGGCGCGCGGCGACCATTTCGTCGTCCGTCAATGCGACGACCGGGGCGACCGTGACGACCGGGGCGACCGGGGTACGCGGGGTACGCGGGGCGCGCGCGGTGGGCGCGGTGACCGGGGTAGCGGTGGGGGCGGTGGTACGTGCGTTGCGCGTGCGTGCCATGGGGATCAATTCCAATCGATTCGTGTCCGGTGGCCCCGTCCGCGTCGCGCGCGGTGGGCGGTGGGTCTACCCAAATCATACACGCCGCGCCCCAATTTATGGGGGCCTTTGTCCGGTTCGGGAAAATGTGTGACCCTACCCACTTGTTGATCGTCGTCGATGCGGTTCGTCCGATGTGGACGATGATGTCGGTCGATGTGACGGGGAGGGGTGTCCGGAATCACAGGTCCTCGGTGTTGACTCACCCACGGGTGGTAACGACGGATATGGTGACAGGTTTTGGCGAAATGGGTACAGCAAAGCCAAGGGAGACAAGGCAATGAGCAAGCCACGCTTCCGTCGCTTCGTCCTGGAGCGGACAGAAGACGTTACGGGTGTGTCGGGTGTGGGTGTTGTGGCAGAAGGGGTGCAGTTCTCGGACGGGACTGTCGCTCTGCGCTGGGCTTCACAGTGGCCGACCTCCGTTGTCTTCCACGAGCGGGGCGTTGAGGCGGTCAAGGCGGTGCACGGCCACAACGGTCTGACGCAAATCGTGTGGCAGGACCTGTGACCGAGGCGAAGATCGCCGAATCTCTCCGCGCGCTGGCGGTACCGATCGACGGCCTCACCCTGTTGCCCGGCAACCCCCGGCGCGGTGATGTCGAGGCGGTGGCCCGGTCGCTGGTCGCGTTCGGCCAGCGCAAGCCGGTCGTGGTGCGCCGCGATGGAGTGGTGATCGCAGGCAACCACACCACGATGGCGGCCCGCGACCTTCTCGGCTGGCCCGAGCTGGCGGTGGTCTACGTGGATGACGACGAGGCGACGGGCAAGGCTTTCGCGTTGGCGGACAACAGGACCGGCACCCTCGGCGGGTTCGACGACGCAGACCTCGCCGCGATGATGGCCGAGGTGGAGGCGTTCGACCCGGAGCTGTTGATCGCGGCCTCGTACTCGTCGGCGGACATCGCCGCACTACTCGGCCAGGGCGGGGCTGTAGAACCGGACGACGCGCCCACGCCGTCGTTATCCGACCGGTTCCTCATCCCACCGTTCACCGTGTTCGATGGTCGCTCGGGCTGGTGGCGCAGCCGCAAGCGCTCCTGGCTGTCCATCGGCGTCAGCTCCGGCGACGGCATCACCTCCCACGACGGCCGGGGCGAGCGACTGGCGTTCCATGCGGTGTCGGCGGACCCGAACTACTACGGCCAGAAGCGCGAGACGGAACGACGCCTCGGCCGTGAGTTGACCAACCCGGAGTTCGAGGCGGACTACTACAAGCCCGCCGACCGGGCCTCGGCCGCCGCCGGCACATCGGTCTTCGACCCCGTGTTGTGCGAGATCGTCTACCGCTGGTACGCCCCCGACGCCGGCCGGGTCCTCGACCCCTGGGCCGGCGGCTCGGTACGCGGCATCATCGCCGCGATGCTCGGCCGCCAGTACGTCGGCGTGGAGCTGCGCGGCGAGCAGGTGACCGCCAACGAGGAGCAGGCGTCGGAGGTCCTTGACGGCGTCGCCAACCCGCCGGAGTGGATCACGGGGGACTGCCTCGCCGTGCTCCCCACCCTTGAGCGCGAATTCGCCGACCTCGTGTTCGGGTGCCCGCCCTACTTCGACCTTGAGGTGTACAGCGACGACCCCCGGGACCTGTCCACGATGAAGCCCGAAGCGTTCCTGGCCGCGTACACCCGGATGATCGCCGCCGCCGCCGGCTGCCTTCGCCCCGACCGGTTCGCGGTCCTCGTCGTCGGCTCGGCGCGCAGTCCCCGTACCGGGCTGCTCCATGACCTGCGGGGCCCGACCGTACGGGCCGCCGAACAGGCCGGCCTACGCCTCTACAACGAGGCGATCCTGGTCAACCCGGCCGGATCGCTCCCGGTCCGCGCGGCGCGGCAGTTCATGGCCTCGCGCATCCTCGGCCGCACGCACCAGGACGTACTCGTGTTCGTCAAGGGCGACCGGAGTCGCGCCACGAAGGCGTGCGGGACGGTGGATGCCGAGAGCCTTGCCGACGCCCTCGCGGCGGCGGTCGACGAGGTGGGCTCCGAACCCGAAGGCTAGTTTTCGCGTACCCCCCCGGGGTCACCCAGCGACTAAGGTTCCCCGCATGATTGTGGTGACCGTGTCCCTCACCCAGGCCCACGAACGGCTACCCTCGTTGGTCGCCGACCTGGCCGGCACCGAGGATCGGGTGGTGATCACCCGGGACGGCGTACCGACCGTGGTGATCCTTGCCGTGGAGGCCCTGGCCGCGCTGTCCGAGCCCGGGGCGGTCGCGGAGGCGGTCGACGACGCGGGCCCGGACCCTGCCCGCTAGTCCCCGCCACGGTGCCCACGGCCGGCCGTGGGCACCCGGATAGCCCCGGAACGGCGCTAGGCCCGCCACGGCGATCGTGACGGGCCTAGCGGGGGTCCCGGGTCGGGGCGGGGCGTGCCGCCGGCTAGCCGGACTTCGGTACGCGGGCCGCGCGCTGGCACGCCCGGCACACCTTGCCCCGACCGATGACGCCGTCCTTGTTCGGCGCCGTCGTCGGGAACGACGAGATCGGCTTCACCGTGGCGCACGCGCCCGCGCACAGCTGTGTCTCGCCGGACGCCATCGACTGTTCCCGGGTCGCCGCCGCCTTCGCCGACCGGGCCGCGATCTCGGGCGTGCGCTCGGCTTTCGCCGGCACCGACTTCAGCGCGCGCTGCTGTGCGCGTACCTCGTTGAGGCCGCCGCCGGCCGGGGTACCCGTTGCCCCGGGGTCGCCCGCCGGCACGGACTTCAGCGCCCGCGGCGCCTTCGCGGGCGCCTTGGCCGGTGCCGACTTCTGCGCCTCCGTTGCGGGCGCCGCCTTCTGCGCCGGGACCTTCGCCGCCGTCTTCTTGACAGCCATATCTACCAACCCTTTCACGTCTCGCCCCGGCGCGGGGTGCGCCGGAAAACCCACTTTGCGCACACCCGGCCGGCTACGTAAAGGGTCAGCGCAGCGCCAATTTGAAACCGACGCTCCTCAATGGACAGAAAGGAGGCGAGTCATGGGACGACGCGGACCACAGCCGAAGCCGACGAACCTCCGCCTACTTCACGGCGACCGCAAGGACCGGATCAACGTCAACGAGCCGCAGCCGATGGACGGCCTTCCCGAGTGCCCGGACGGCACGACGGCCGAGGTGCGCGTGATCTGGGACTACACCCTCAGCCACCTGGGGCACATGCGCCTGGCCACGCCCGCCGACCGCGACGCCCTCCTCGCCTATTGCGAGGCGGTGTGGACGCACCGCCGCGCCTCCGAACTCATGGCCAAGTCGAGCGTGCTGATCCAGGGCCTCCATGGTGGACTCGTGCGCAACCCGGCCCTACAGATCCAGCGCGACGCGGCGATGGTGATGCGCGCCTACGCGCACGAGTTCGGCCTGACGCCGGCCGCGCGTTCACAGATCAGCTACGGCCCGGGTGAGGTCACCGTTGGCGGCCCGTCGCGCCTCCTCAGCGGCAGCTAAGCAGCCCGAGTGTGGCCACACCCTCGACGGGGTCACCTGCACCAAGCGGGGGCCGCACCACTGCGAAACCCGGGTCACCCACGTGGTCCGGTTCTTCGCCGAGATCCTGGTGCACACCAAGGGCCGCTACGCCCGCCGCCCGTTCATCCTCGCCATCTGGCAGCTAGCGGAGATCGTCAATCCGTTGTTCGGCTCCGTGGTCTGGTCCACCGAGTCGCAACGATACGTGCGCCGCTACCGCATCTGCTGGATCGAGCTGGCCCGCAAGAACGGTAAGTCCGAGCTGCTGGCCGGCATCGCCCTGTTCCTCCTCGTCGCCGAGGATGAGGAGGGGGCGGAGATCTACGGGTGTGCGTGCGACCGCGACCAGGCGCGCAAGGTGTTCGATGTCGCCAAGCGCATGGTGCAGCTCTCCCCGGTCCTGTCCGCCCGGCTCAAGATCTATGAGCAGGCCAAGCGGATCAGCGACGAACAGACCGGTAGCTACTACGAGATTGTGGCGGCCGACGCCGCCGGCAACCTCGGCCACAACCCGCACGGCGTCATCCTCGACGAGGTCATCACCCAGCGCGACGGTTCACTGTGGACAGCCATGCGTACCGCCATGGGCGCCCGTGACCAGCCCCTCATGGTGGCCGCGACGACGGCGGGCGACGACCCGCAGGGGTTCGCGGCCGCCGAGCACGCGGAGATGATGCGCATCCGCGACGATCCCGACCGCGCACCCCACGTCCTGGTGGTCTGCCGCAACCTTCCCGCCGACGACGATCCCTGGGACGAGCGCAACTGGGTTCACCCGAACCCGGCGTTGGGCACGTTCCTGAGCCTTCAAGCCCTTCGGGACGAGGCGATGGAGGCCCGCAACGATCCGGCGAAGGAAAACTCGTTCCGCCAGTTCCGCCTCAATCAATGGGTTGCCCAGTCGACGCGGTGGATGCCCATGTACCTGTGGGACACCAACGTCGGGGACCTGTGGCCGACCCCGATCTGGGGCCGCGAGGCGTTGCATGGTCGCACCTGCTACGCCGGCTTCGACCTCGCGGCCAAGTTCGACCTCACCGCGTGGTGCCTGTTGTTCCCGCCGGAGGTGGAGGACGGGCCCATGCACCTGCTCTGGCGGTTCTGGTTGCCGGAGGCGGGCCTGGAACGGCTGGACAAGCTCAACGACGGCAAGTTCACCCGGTGGGCCAAGGCCGGCTGGTTGACCGTCACCGAGGGAAGCATCATCGACTACGACCGGGTCCTCGCCGACATCGGCATCGATGCCACCAACTTCGCCATACGCGGCGCGCACTGCGACGAGTGGTCGATGTGGCCGGTCATCAACCAGGTTGCCAACACCTGCGGCCTCGATGTCGACAACGGCGAGGTTGTCGCGTACCGAAACACCTACGATCGGATGAGCGGTGGCCTCACCGACATCTTCGGCTTCACGAAGAACCAGCGCCTCGCCCACCACGGCAACCCGGTCGCGCACTTTTGCTTCGACTCGTGCGAGGTGCGGCGGGCGCCCTACGACCCGAACCTGGTGCGCCCGTCCAAGCCCGACCGTGGCACGGACCGGGCCCGCATTGACGCGGTACCCACGGCCGCGATGGCGGCCAGTGCGATGCGCCAGTTCGAAGCCGAGCCCGCCCGGGTGTCGGCGTACGAGACGGACGGCCTGATGGTCGTCTGATCAACCAACGGGGGAACGAACCATGAGCTGGAGTCTCAACGCGAGCGGGCACACGGCGTCCGAAGAGGACGAGAAGGCGTTCCTGGACAAGCTCGCGCCACTGATGCAGGACGACCTCAACGGCGTCTATGGCGCCAGCATCTCGACCCAGTACCACGGGGCGGTCAACCTGCGCGAGTACACGGCCGAAACCAAGGCCGAGTGAATCTTCGACGATGGCCCGTGCGGAGGCGTGTGCTCGTCAACCTCGTTGACGGCCGCGCCTTCGACGGCATCCTCTACGCCAAACGCGGCCCACTGCTGGAGCTGCGCGACGCCCGACTCCTCGAACCGGGCGACGAAGCGGTGGCGCTCGACGGCGCCGTGATTGTCGAGCGGCCGAAGGTCGCATTCATCCAGGTACGCGACTAGCGGGGCAGGCGAATAGAGATGGCGTTTGTGGTCACGGCCGGGCAGCTCCAGTCGGTGCAACGGTCCTACAACAGCTACCAGGCGATGGGCGGACCGTACCTGCGTACCGTCGCGCTGTCGCCGACGCTGACCCAGACGTACGGGCAGTTGTGGCGTGCGCAGCCGGCCGTGCGCATGGTCACCGGCTTCCTCGCCCGCAACGTCGCGTCCCTGTCCCTGGACCCGTACCGGCGGGTGTCCGCGACCGACCGGGTCAAGGCCACCGACCACCCGCTGTCCCGGCTCCTCGAACGGCCCATGCTGGGTAGCAAGCTCACCAAGTACCGGCTGCTCAGCTACCTCATGCATGACCTGTGCATCTACGACTCGGCGTACTGGTTGAAGATGGCGACCACGCGCGGCGGGGTGGGTATCCAGCCGATACCGCCCAGCATGGTCACCCCGTTGGGCAGCAACATCCTCAGCCCGGCCGGGTACCGTATCACCGGCAACAACGGTCACCGCGACTACGACCCCGACCAGCTCGTGCACTTCCACGGCTATAACCCGGAGGACATGCGCGAGGGCGTGGCGCCGATCGAGACGTTGCGCCAGATCCTCGCCGAGGAGCATGCGGCCACGGTGTACCGGGAACAGATGTGGCGCAACGGGGCCCGCGTCGCCGGCTACATCAAGCGCCCCAAGGACGCTCCAAAGTGGTCGGACCCCGCCCGGACGCGGTTCAAGTCCGAGTGGCAGGCCCAGTACGCGGGCGACGGACCGCAGACCGGCGGCACCCCGATCCTCGAAGACGGTATGGAGTTCGCCGGATCGTCGGTGACGCCCCGCGACGCCCAGTACGTGGAGGCCCGCAAACTCACCCGCGAAGAGGTGGCGGTCGCGTTCTTCGTCAACCCGGTGATGCTCGGCCTGATGGACGGTGCCACCATCGGCAACTTCGCCGAGATCCACAAGATGCTGTACCAGGACACGCTTCCGCCGTGGCTGACCCAGATCTCGCAGGACATCGAATGCCAGCTCCTCGACGATCTTGATCCGTCCTCACAGGACGGTTCGGTGTATGTGGAGTTCAACATCAAGGTGAAGCTGGCTGGGTCGTTCGAGGCGCAGGCCGGGGCGCTCCAGTCGGCGGTGGGCGGGCCGTGGATGACCCGCGACGAGGCCCGGGCGATGAACAACCTCCCGCACGTCGACGGAGCCGACGAACTCATCGTGCCGCTCAACGTGGTGGCCGGCGGTCTGGCCTCACCCAACGACACCGCGCCCGATGAGCCCGACAACGGGCCCAGCAACGGCCAGCCGCCCAAGGCCGCCGTGATCGCCGCCCTGCAACGCCGCCAGGAGCAGACGATCCTGTCGCGCCTGGGTGGCAAGGCGGACGCCGGCATCACCGAGATCTTCGACCTCGACCGGTGGAACGCGGAGCTGGCCGCGGATCTCACCAAGGCCGGCGTGAGTGGCGCCGACGACATCGCCCGGGCCGTCAACGCCCAGGCGTGGACGGCGCTGCACGGCGCCCTCCGCGAGAACGACCGGGCCGGCGCCGTCCGGGCCCTCTACGCCGCCTACCGCACCGAAGGGCAAACGTCATGAAGTTCAAGGCTTGTACCGCCTTCAAGGTGGCCGACGACATGGCGAGCGGGCAGTTCGAGGCCATCGTCAGCGTCTTCGGCAACATCGATCACGTCGGCGACGTGGTCATGCCCGGCGCCTTCACCGAAACCCTCGCCGCGTGGAAGGCGACCGGCGACCCGATCCCGGTCCTGTGGTCACACCGCATGGATGACCCCCGGTTCTCCATCGGCGTCGTTCAGGAGGCGGCCGAGCTGATGCCCGGCGACGCGCGGATACCCGAGTGGGTCGACACCTGGATCAAGGAGCACGGCGGCCTATGGGTACGCGCGCAGCTCGACATGGGCGCCGACGCCTCCGAGGTCGCGGTGGCCGCCCGCAAGCTGCTCGCCGACCGGCGGGTCAAGCAATTCAGCTTCGCCTACGACACCCTCGACAGCGGTTGGGGCAAGGTCGATGGCCAGGAGGTATACGAGCTGCGCAAGCTCGGCCTGTTCGAGGTGTCCTGCACCCTCGTCGGGTGCAACGACCTCACCCAGCTTCTGGGCGCCAAGGCTGCGGCCCTGGCATCCGGATGGTCGGACCTGATCAAGGAGCCGACCAAGTTCGCCCGCCTCGTGTCGGACATGACCGAGGCGGAGTTCCGGGCCGTGCTCGACGAGATGGCCAAGGCCGACTCGGGGCGCCGGAACGACGGGGGCACAACCGAAGGTGAGCCGGCCAAGCGCGAGGAGCCCGAAGGGGCCAAGCGCGAGGAGCCGCCAACGCTCGACGCTGCGACCGACCGTCTGCTCGCCGATCTCTCGCTACTGGAGCTTGAGGTCGCACTCAGCTAACGGAAGGCACGACGACGCATATGAATACTCAAGTACGCGACGCCATTCTGGCGGAGATCAAGGCCGCCCGCGACATCGGCGACCTGGCTACCAAGGAGAACCGCGACCTCACCGGCGAGGAGCGGGCGAAGGTCACCACGCACATCGAGAACGCGACGAAGATGCGCGTCCGCGAGACCGACAAGGCAGACCTGGCCAAGCAGCTCGGCGAGCTGGCCGACGGCATCGGCATGGAGCCGGACGAGAAGGCCAAGGTCAACCCCGACCAGTACGCCCCGGTCGGTAAGGCCCGCTCCCTCGGCAAGTCCTTTGTGGACTCCGCCGAGTACAAGGACATGGTCGGCAACGTACCGCCGGGCGGCTACTTCAGCGAGAAGTCGCGAGTGCAGTCGGCACCCTATGGCGTCAAGGACCTGCTCACCGGTGCCGACCACGCCACCTCGGCCGGCGCGCTCACCGTGCCGCAACGGCTCGGTCTGCTGGACCCGTTCTACCAGCGTCCGCTGACCATCCGGCAGCTCGTCACCAACGGCACCACCGGAAGCGACACGATCGAGTACGTCAAGCTGGTCACCGCGACCAACAACGCGGCGCCGGTACCGGAGGCCACGACCACCGCCGAGATCGGCAGCGGCACGCCGGCGGTCACGACGGTGCAGGGCGGTCTCAAGCCCGAGGGTGCGCTGGTCTTCCAGAAGGCCACCACCACCGTCAAGACGATCGCGGAGTGGATCCCCGCCACCAAGCGGGCCCTGTCCGACGCGGCGCAGGTGCGCACCCTCATCGACGCCTTCCTCATGTACGGCCTCGAAGAGGAGCTGGAAGACCAGATCGTCGCCGGCAACGGCGTCGGCGAGAACTTCAACGGCCTGATCGGCACATCCGGTATCCAGACCCAGGCCGCGCCCGGCGCGGGCCAGGACGTCTTCGACATCACCCGGATGGCGCGACGGAAGGTACGCATCGGCGGGCGCTCCATCCCGACCGCGTTTGTACTCAACCCGATCGACTGGGAGGCCATCGAACTCAAGCGCAACGTCGACGGCATCTTCTATGGTGCCGGTCCGTTCTCGATGATGACGCCGTCCCTGTGGGGTCTGCCCGTCGTCGAATCCGAGGCGATGCCGGCCGGTACCGGCTTCGTGGCCGACTGGTCCAAAGCGGTCCTGTGGGACCGCGAACAGGCCAGCATTCAGGTCACCGACAGCCACGCGGACTTCTTCATCCGCAACCTGGTCGCCATCCTCGCCGAGCTGCGCGCCGCGTTCGCGGTCCTGCGGCCCAGCGCATTCGTCAAGATCACTCTGTAAGGGGGTGGGGGCGCCCGTGCATTGCCTTGTCTGCGGTGCCGTGCACGCGACCTGTGGACCGGTCGGCACGGGCACCCCCGTCACCCTCGACGGACCTACCCAGGAGTCGTACACCGTGAACGAACTACGCGAGTACCGGGTCAACCTCAACGGCATCGAAACCACCGCCATGCTGTCGCCGGAGGACGCCGTGCTCTACGGCGCCGTGCCGGTCGAGCCCGCCCCACAGATCGTGACCGTCCGCAGCGTCGAGGTGCCCAACACCGCCCGCCGCGCGGCCACCAGGGCGCGGTAGGCGTGGACCCGCTCGTCACCGCCGAGGAGCTGGCCGACTACTGCCGTCGCCCGCTCGATGTCGCGGGCGACGGCCTCGCCGTCGCGCTCGCCTCCGGCCTGGCCCGTTTGTACTGCGGCTGGTCCATCTCCAGCGAGCAGGCCACCTTCGTCCTCGACGGCAACGGCACCCGCATTCTGAGCCTGCCCACGCTGCTCCTGCTCGGCGTCGACGAGGTCATCGTCAATGGAGTGGTCATCGTCGCGGCGGCCGACGACGCCGAGGCCGGTTACGACGAGTACACGTGGTCGGCGAACGGCCAACTCACCCGCTGGTGCGGCTGGCCGTACCGGATGCGCGGTATCACGGTCAAGTGCGCCCACGGGTACGACGACACCCCGGACGCCGTCCGCGCCGTCGTCTTCGCCCTGGGCGCCGACATCGCCGGCAACCCCGAGGGCCTGATCTCCAAGACGGTGGGGCAGGTGAGCCGCACGTACGCCACCAAGGCCATCACCCAGCGCCTCACCGGCCTGCAGCTCGCTCAGCTCGACGGCTACCGGTTGCCATGAGCGGAAGCCTCGGCCACGACTCGATCATCGTGATCAACGCAACCCTTTCCGTCGATCCTCGCCACAACACCGAAACCCGCCGCTGGGCCACCGCGACCGAGACGCCGGTACTCGGATGCAGCGTGCAGCCGTTCGAGGCCGCCGAGGACGACGCCGGCCGCGAATACGCCCGCACCCGCCTCAAGCTGTTCGCCCCGCCCACCGCGCCGCTCGTGGCCACCTCACGGGTCCGGTTCGCCGGCAAGGACTACGAGGTGGATGGGGAACCCGGACTGTGGCGCGACGGCGGCGGCCCGCTCGACCACATCCAGGCCGTCATCAAACTCAGGACGGGGTGAGCCGTGGCCACCTTCGGGGACGCCGAGGCGGCGGCGATCGCGATCCTCACCGCCGACGCCGCCATCATCGCCAAGGACGTCACCGTGTCCACCACCCTCGTCGGACTCGACGAGCAGCCGCGGTGGCTCCAGGTACATCGGGCCGGCGGTGTGCCGACCGCCTGGATGGGCCTGGACAACGCGCAGGTCGCCATCGCCGCGTACGGCGAAACCCAGAGCGAAGCCCTCGACCTGATCAACGCCGCCCGGGCCGCCATCCTCGCCGCCCGGGGCATCTACACCGGCTGGGGCCTCGCGCTCTACGACGTGTCCGATCAGCTCGGCGTCGCCTACGACCCGGACCCGCTCACGCCGTCCCTGGCCCGGTACACGCTCACCCTGACCCTGGTCACCCGGCCGGCATGACCCGAGAGGCGACACCGTGGCCGTACTAACCGCCCTACGTCTCACGCTGGCGGCCGATCTCGCCCCGTTGGGCATCGCGGTACACCCGGCCTGGCCGGACGACCTGGAATTGCCCTGCGCGTTCATCACCCCGCCGATCGCCGCGCCCTACCTCATCGCCGGCCAGACGTTCGGCACCTTCACGGCCTCCCTCGACCTGGTCATCATGGTCGACCACACGGACGGCGTGACCGCCCTGACCCAGCTTGAAGCGCTGATCGAGGCGGCGGCGGTCAACACCGCCGATTGGCTCCTGACCGGCGTGGACGCTCCGGCGCCCATGTCGGCCAGCGAAGGGGGCGCCGAATACCTGGCGTCGATCATCCATCTCAGTAAATCGGTAAGAATCGAAGGGGCCTAACATGTCGCAGCTCGGCAAGCGTCAACTCACCCTGTCCATCGACGGCGATTCGGTCACGGCGGAGGTGTCCAGCGCGGAGATCACGAGCAAGGCCGCCGACGCCGGCACCGTGACCTTCGCCAACGCCGCAGCCGGCGGCACCCGCGAGTACGGGCTGAAGCTCACCTTCATTCAGGACCCGGCGGCGGCGTCCCTGTGGGACAAGGTCTGGGCGCACGCGGGCGACGACGTGGTCGCGATCCTCCGCCCGGCCGGCGGGGTCGCCGGTCCCGATCACCCGGTCTTCACCGGCACGGTCACCATCACCGAACCCGACGGCACGATGCTCGGTGGTGAAGCGTCGACGAGTGCGGTCGAACGATTCACCACCGAGGTGGAGTGGATCTACCTGGCCAAGCCGGTCCGGACGTTCGCGTAGCACAGTGGCGCGCGTCGGAATCAGGACCCGGGTCCGTGGCGTACCGAAGCTCCTTCGGGACATGCGGGCTATGGGCGCCGACATCGGCAACCTTCACGCCGCCTACCACGACATCGCCATGCTCGGAGTGGAGCTGGCAAAGGGTTTCGCTCCCCGGGGTCGTACCGGACACCTCATTCGGTCAATCCACGGCTACTCCAAACCGGGGTACGTCACGATCCGCGCCACCGCTGTGTACGCGGGCCCGATCAACTACGGCTGGCGCAAGCGCAACATCGCCGCCGCGCACTTCATGCAACGCGCGGACAGGTCGATCCGGCCGCACGTCGAGATGATCCTGCGCAACGCCATCGACCGAGCAATCGCAAAAGGAGGATTCAAGTGAGGCAAGAGCGCGTCACTCCGTTCGTCGTGGACATCCCGCTCGACGACGCCGTGGAGGAGCTGACTGGCTTCGAGATCATCGCCATATCCAAGCGCTTCGACGAACACCTCAGTGAGCTTGACCCGCTGCTCACGTTGATCGGAACGGTGTGGGCGTTCGAGAACCGCGACGGTAAGAGCCGTTCCTGGAACTCGGTATTGGCCATGACGCAGCGCCAGATCCAGGACTACTTCGCTGACCCGAACCCGGACCCGGACAGCGATCAGGGAAAAGGCGACGGCGAAAGCAGCGGGATGACCGCGATCTAGCCATCTGGTGTGTCCACACCGGACAGTCCCCGGCGACGTACTACGGCCTGACCCAGGGGCAACGCGAATGCTTTGTGCAGGAACAGAACAGGGTCAACAAGAAGAGTTGAGGTGAGTCGGCGTGGCCTCGATCATCCGGATCAGCATTGTCGGCAACGCCTCCGACGCCGTGCGCGCTATGCGCGCCGTCGAAGGCGAAGCCACGGCGATGGACCGGGTACTTGCCGCCACCGGCCGACGCAACGAGGCGCGCGCCGCCCGGGCCGTCTCCAGCAACGAGGCGTTGGTCGCCAGCACCCGCGGCCTTCGTCGGGCCGGCAAGGATGCCGACGTGTACGGTCGGGCGGTCCAGCGCGCCGCTGGGGCCGTGCAGCGCACCGCCAGCGGTGTGCAAAGCGCTTACGCCGGCACCCACCGCCTCAAAAACGAGGTCCGCGGATTCAACCGCGAGGCGGAGAAGTTGGGCCGGTTCGGCGGTCTACTGAAGACCTTGAACACTCAGATGCGCGACTTCAGCGGGCCCAAAATCAGCCTGTGGAGCCGGCTGTCCGGCGTGCTCGGCAAACGCCTCGCCCTGTTGACCGTGGCGGGCGGGTTCCTCCTCCCGGTCATCCTGCATCTCGCCAGCGCGCTGGTTCCGTTGGGCGGCGGCTTCCTTGCCATGCCCGCCATGGTCCTCGGGGCCGCCGCCGCGTACGGCACGTTGAAGCTCGCCCTGTTCGACGTGAAGAAGGCGCTCGGCGCCGGGTTGACCGGCAACGTCACCCTCCTCAACACCACGTTGGCGAAGATGTCGCCGCCCGCCCGCACGTTCGTGCGCTCCGTCCTGTCGCTGCAACGGCCACTACAGGCCATGCGCAACACCGTCTCCGGCCAGTTCTTCGGCCCGTTCGCCAAGGAGATCAAGCCGCTCGCGGCGCGGTACCTGCCGATGGTCACCAAGGGAACGAGCGAGATCGCCCGGTCGATGGGCACCGTCGTACAACGGTTCAGCCAGGCCGCCCGCAAGGGCGTGGCGTTCAGCGGCATCCGCATGCTGCTGCACAGCTCGGCCGTGGGCATCGGTGGGGCTGGCGCCAACATCGGCAAGGTCACCGACGCCGTTGGTCGCCTCCTCCTCGTCGGCGGTCCGGCGATTGCCCGCATCGGGAAGAACATCGGGATCGCCTCCGGCAAGTTCGCCGACTTCATCAAGCGGTCCGCCGGCAACGGCAAACTCAAGGCGTGGATGGAGGGCGCATTCGGCGCCGCCCGCAACCTAGGCCGGATTCTCAGCGCCATCTTCTCCATCCTCAACAGCGCCAACAAGGCGATCAAGGCCGGCAACAGCAAGACGTTGCTGCAACGGTGGGCCGACGCGACGGAACGTCTCGCCAGGTTCCTCAAAACCGGCAAGGGCATCGACAGACTCACCAAAGCCGTGCGGGCGCTGGACAAGATGGGCGCCTTCGTCGCCCGCACCTTCCGTGGCGCCGGCACCACCATCGGGCAGGCCGCGAAGATCGTGGGGCCGGCGCTCGCCGAAGCGGCGAAGCACGCGGCCGCGCTGTTCACGGCCCTCCGGCCCACGATCCCCGCATTTGCCGAGATATCCCGGATTCTGCTGCTCGCCATCATCCCGATCCTCGACCGGGTAACAAGGTTCCTGTCCAAACACGAAACTCTGACCAAGGGCATCGGCCTCGCCGTTGGACTCATGTACCTCAACATGCGCCTGTTCTCGGGCAGTCTCGGTACCGCGCTCAAGATCGCCCGGCTCTACAAGGCCGTCGCGGAGGCCACGGCCGTGTTCAACGCGGCGTCAGCGGTCAGCGGCGTCGCTGCGGCCGGCAAGGCGTCCAAAGCAGCCAAGATAGCAGGCGCCGCGGGCGGTGCCGGTGGGCTTGCAGGTCTCGCGCGGCTAGTGGTGTCGGGTGGCTGGATCACCGTCATCATCGCTGTCGTTGCCGCGCTGGCGATCGGGATCTATTTGCTCGCCACGAAAACGCGGTTCTTCCAGATGGCGTGGAAGGACGCCTGGTCCGGCGCGCGGGTCTGGGCTGACCAGTTTGTGAGCTGGTACAACCAGTTCATGTCGTGGATCAAGAAGAAGGTTGACCTGATCATCAAGTGGTACAAGGAGCTGCCGATGCGCATCGCGGACGGCATGCAGCAGGGCTTCAAAGACCAGTGGCATAAAGTGACCAGCACGTTCGAGGACGCCGCGAACGCGATACCCAGCGCGTTCAAGAAGATCCTGGAACTGGGGTCGCCGTCGCGCCTCATGGCCCGGATGGGCGGCCACGTCGGCGAGGGTCTGGCCAACGGCATCGTTGCCAAGGTTCCCCTCATCAAGCGCGCGATGCGTGCCCTCGTACAACCGGTGCGGATGGCCGGCAGCGGACTCGGCGCCCCCGTCGTTCAACTCCGGGGCGTGGCGGCAGACGGATCGGTCACCGCCCCGGTCGCCGCCGGCTCGGCCGGCGGAGCCGCGTACTCCATCACGGTGAACGTCGCCCCGGGCGCCGACCCGGCGGAGGTGGGTCGCCAGGTGGTCAAGTCGATCGAGGCGCACGAACGCCGCGCCGGACGCAAACGGCTTCTCCCGGCCGGGGCCACCACATGAACCGGGTGAAGTACAACTACCGCCTCTTCGCCCTCCACCGCCTCAGCGGCCTCGCGTGGCGCACCGTACCGTCGGCGACCTTCACCTGGAGTTCGGACTACACCCTCGCCGACCACACCGAGGGCGTACCGCCCAGCCCGGTATCAACACTGGTGCTGGGTAGTGAGACGGCCACCGTGTCCCTGAGCCGATGGGACACGCAGGGCGACATCCTCTTCACCGGAGACAAGGTCCGGGCGATGTACGCGGGCCGGATCTTCTTCTACGGCACCGTGGAGAGCGTGTCCGTGACAACCGTCGCCGACCCGGCCGCCGCCAAACACGGGGCATTGAAGCGCCTTGACATCACGGCGGCGGTCGGCGGCTTCTACGCCGACCTGTTGTCCCGCACCGTCCATTGGCCGGACCTGCCCGAGGAGAAGTGGTACCCGGACCGCATCAACCGACTGTTCGACCTGGACGGTCACGGCGTCGAAATCGTGGGGTGGTAAGCGATGTCGTTCCCCTGGATCGCACCATCGATAATCAAGATCACCATAACGGGGCCGCTCGGCGACTTCATTCAGGACCCGCCGGCCACGGTGGCGCCCATGGACGCCTGGGAGCGCGACCTGGTCGGACCCGCCGTACTCGCCGACCACACCTACGGCACCTGGTGGACCTTCCGGGGGCTCGACGAGGGATTCCTGAAGCTGAGCATCATCAGCACAAACGACGCCTACGCCGGGTACCTGGTGTACGACACAACCAGCAACACCGACCGCACCCTGATGCACCAGTTCGACGACGCGGGCGGCTTCACGGTCGCGCTGGACAAGCTCTACTTCGTTTTCGGTATCGCGAGCCGGCCGGACGCATTCATCGTCCTCCGCGCCAACGGCATCGCCTCGTACGCCCTCGCCCCGGTCATCATCAAGGACCCGGACGACGCGATCGTGGAGGAGCACCACTCGGTGTCGTTCGTCTCGGCCGGCGGCGGGCGACCCGAACCGACCATTCAGTGGCAACGGCACGAGGGATAGAGGAAGGTCGGCATGGGGCTCATCCGTCACAATGACACGCTCGGCGGCGACCACGTACCCGTCACCGTGGCCAACTCGGGCGGCAGCAACGGCGACGCCTTCACCGCCGCGACCACGGTCGGCCCCGGAACCCTCGTCTATGACATCGCCAAGCGCGCCATCTACGCCGCCGGCAACACCACCACCGAGTCCGAGTACGGGGAGGCGTATGTCCTTTGGGAATACCCGGTACAGGTGGACAGCTACACCCGGACTGAATTCTTCCTGCCGCCAAATCCCGCAGGCGGAATGCCCCTCATGCAGAACGACGCCCTACAGGTCGTCGTCACCGGCGACGGCTTCGGATCGTCGCCGGCCGACGGCATCACCGTCGTACACAGCTCCACCTCCGGGGTCATCGTCCTTCACTCCACCAGCTCCGTGCCCACCGACAACTGGTTCCGCGTCGAAACCCACCTGCGGTATGCGGACCCCGGCGGTGGCTTGGAAGTACGGATCTTCGCCAACCGCTTCGATACCGAACCCAGCGAAGTCCTACAAGCAAGTTTCGATCAACTCTATTTGGGCACCCACGTCTTTTCGCTCGGGCTCTACGGGTCGGCGGTGCCGACCATGCGCGAACTCTGGTTCGCCAACCCCGCGCTCGACGACACGTACTGGGTGGGCGCCGCCGACGGCTGGTACAACATCGACGGAGCCACCCACTCGACCCTGACGTTCGTGGCCGAGATGGCCGACGACGGCGCGCAGTTCCGGGCCAAGTACAGCAACGTCAACGGCGAGGCGATCACCAAACCCGCAACGCTGACGGTCACCCCCGACACCACCATCACCGACCCGCCGGACACACCAGACCCAAAGCGGCCCGACAAGGTCGTGGAGGCGTGGACCGCCGGGTCCGGCAACCTCCTCGACATCATTCGGCGGTTCAGCACCGATGTTCGGCGCGCGGTACGGCTCACCAGCGAGAAGACGGTCCAGATAGTGCATTGGCCGTCGCGCATGCCCGCCGGCATGACGCAGGCCGACGCCGCGTCCATGTACCACTCGTCCACCCGCGTGGCGACGGCCGGCGTCCAGGCGCTCAGCCTGGAAAGCAACAACCTCGCCCAATCCGCGTCGGCCGACCTATGCACCAACGACGTACGCCTGGTCACCTCGACGTGGCGCATCCCCGACGAGCTGCCCGTGTACGGTATCGGCCCCGCGCCCGTCGCCCGCGTCACGTACACCTTCAGCCCCCAGGGCTTCGACGGCACCCTTGAATTCGTGTTCCCGGAGCCGACCGCCATCGTGCGGCGGTCCTGACCCGTGGCCGACCTCGGCACCATCCTCCCGGCCGGCGCGTCCGGCGTCGCCCTCGTCGCCGTCATCGGCTATCTGTTGCGTAGCAACGCATCCGACCGCAAGGACTACCAGGAGGCCGTCGACAAGGCCGACACCAGGGCCGACAACATGGCCGCCCGGGTCGCCGCCTCCGAACGCGCCCTCGACGGTGAGCGGCAGATCCGGCGCGGCATCGAAGACAAACTCGGCGCGGTCGAACGCAAGGTCGCCGACCTCGAGGTTTTGACTCAGCAGCAGGCACGGATCATCGACTCCATGCGGGGGACCAGCTCGTGACCGTCATAAACACGCGCCGGCTGCACCGCCGGACCATCATCGTCCTTGTCGTGGCCGGCGCCGCGCTCCTCGTCGTCGGCTACCTCACCGCGCGCATGACCCTGCGCGCCAGCCGGCAATCCGACCGTGCCGACCAGGCTGTGAGCACCGCGGAACAACTGTGCCGGCAGGTTCGGGCGCTCGGCCGCATCTGCGTCGCCGACCCCGCCAACCTCCCCCGGGGCGAGACGGGGGCGCACGGCCCGCCCGGCCCGCCCGGACCGCCCGGGCCGTCTGGCCCGCTAGGGCACGTAGGGCCGCGCGGCCCCGGCGGTGCCATCGGACTACCGGGATCGCCCGGTACGGCCGGCACGGACGGTTTGACGGGGCCGGGCGGGGCCCCCGGCGCCGACGGGGGCCCCGGCGGGCCCGGCCCGGCCGGTGAGGCGGGCCCCACGGGCGCATCCGGGCCGCCCGGCGAGGCCGGACCCACCGGACCGCGCGGGCCGCTCGCTGACGTCATCACGCTCGATTTCAACGGCCGCACGTACCGGTGCGTGCTCGCCGATGGCATCGCCGTCTACACCTGCGACGCCGTGGCGGAACCTGCGCCCACCCCGACGCCGGAGCCGTCACCGAGTGACCCGGGGGCCCGGGTCCGGGTCGGCCGACCCGCCCGGTAGCGCCGCCACCTTCACCAGCACGGTGATCTCGTCCAGCTCCTGGCCGTTCCAGTTGATTTTCACGCCACGGACCCAGACCCACTTGTATTCGTAGTGGATCATCAGGTCGCGGCGGATGCCGGTCACGCGAAGCCGTAGCGTGCCCTGCCCGTACTTGTATGCGTCCTCGGGCAGTTCGATCACGTCGCCGCGATTCAGAGCCACGACGTGATCCCGCTCGCGGTACGCAGGCGCATGTCGACAAGCAGCTCGGCTAGCACCGGACACGGTGCGTTCTCACCACACGCACATTTGCGTCTGCCGGGATGCCACCGCCAGCGCGGCCGATGGTACCGGCGTACCGCTCTCTCAAACGCGGCCCAGTAGTGCGTCGCGGGCATCGTCATGGACTCGCTCCCTTGATGTCGCGGGGGTTGACGACGACGACGATAGGAACGAGGGAACATGCACGGGTAAACCGCCGGTTTACCCGCCCCCGAGTCAACTGCCAGTTACCTCGCCTCGTCGAACGGATTCACCCGAGCGACGCGGACCAACCGGCGCAACTCCTCCGAGCCGCCGCGCCGCCGCGAATCCCGCGCCATCTGCGCGACGATCTCCCGTACGTGCGCGCGGGTCACCTCCTGCGGCGTGATCTCGGCGGCGGCCAGGAACGCGCGGGTCGCCCGCTGACTATCCCCGGCCTGGTAGAGGCCCCGACCGGTGTCGATATGCAGCCGCACAAGCCGGTTGCGGCTGCGAATCTTGGAGCGGTCCACCGCCCGTGCATACTCCGCCGCCCGGCCGCCCTCGCCACCGGCAAGAGCGATGCCCACCCGCCAGATGTTGACGTTTGTCGGTGTGATCTCCATCCGCCACGGGTCACCCTTCACCCTCGCGGCCGCCGCCGCCGCCTCGGCCAGCCGGGTACGGGCGCCGTCGTCGTCCCCCGTGCTCGCCGCCGACATCGCCGCGTGCAGGTTGAGCAGCGCGTACCACGCCCGCTGTTCATCCGTGCCGAGGTCCACCGACAACAGATCCGCCGCGCGGCTCACCAACGTCAACGACCGGCGTCGCCCGGGCTGCCCACCCGCCGCCAACGCACACTGGGCCAACGCGAAGCGCGCGGCCGCCGTCGACACCGCGTTATCGATCTCGGCCGCCACCGCCGTCGCGTGCTCCGCAATGCGGGTAGCCAGGTCCAGATGCCCGAGGATCTTCAACGTCACCGCCGCCGACACGTGCGCCCGCACGAGCAACGGCCCAGCGGCCGGGTTGTGCCGGTACACCGTCCGGGCCTGCATGATGAGCGGCGGGAGAATCGCGGCCACGGCTGGGTAGTCGCACGCCACGCGCGCCACCTCCACCTCCGACACCGCCGTGACCAGCTTCGGCAACGGCCGGGTGGGCACGTCGTCCATCTCGTCGAGCGCATCGCGCAACGCCGCGACCATCACGTACGCCGCGTACTCATCGGGGGAGGCCGGCGGGAGCGGGTCGCCCGTGATGTCGGCGGTACCGACACCCAGGGCCGCCGCGATGTCGTACAACAGGTTGCGCTTGACGATCGGCCGCCTGCCCCGTTCGATCATCGAGATGTACTGCTTCGTCACGCCCACGGCGGACGCAAGGTCCTGCTGGGTCATGCCGTTGAGGTCACGCCAACCGGCGATCCGGTACCCCGAATGATCTGGCGACGGCATCGAAAACTCCCCTGGTCGCGGGCCTGTCCATCAATGATAGATCGACCCGCGACCCAGGCGTGAATCGCCCGTTACGCGGCGGCCTTGGCCCGCGTGTCGGCGTCGTACAGGTACCGGAGAACCACCCGACTGCTGGCCGGATGATGTACCCGACCCTTACCGACCGGGGTGAGGTGAACCGTCATCAATGCGCGTATGCAGTCGCGCTGGTTCGCGAGGCTCATCCCGTGCCACACCTTGATGCGCTGGTCCGGATCGGTGGCCGCCAGGATCGTGCGCAACGAGATCGGGACGCGGGCCCGTTTCATCTGCGTCTCCAGATCGAGGATCACGGCCTGCAACGCGGCCTTGCGTTGGGCAAAGTCGCCCGGGCTCAACGTGGACCCGCCGTCGTCCAACTGCCGTTGCCAGTCCAGGAGTTCGGCCTGCTTCTTAGCCAGCTCCCCTCGGAGTTCGCGATCCCGGTCCGTGACGCCGGCATGGGCCCAGATCGCGGCCGCGTTGTCGGGCTGGCCTACCCAGTGCAACAGCTCGCCGACGACGTACGGATCGAACAACGACATCAGATAGCTGGAATGACCGTCCCGGCATTGGTAGCTGCGGCCACGCACCGCCACTAGCTGCTCGCCGCAATCCTGCCCGTCCTTGCGGGTGCCGGCACATAGGGCCAGGCAGGTCAGCAGGTAGCGCGCCTGGCTTGGTCGCGTCGGCCGAGGGCCGTTCTTGTGCAGCATCGACGCGGCGCCGTAGAACTCGTCCTCGTCAACCGCCGACGGCCAGACGCCCTTCACCTCGAATTCGGGCAACCGCGGCTTCTTGCGACTGCCGGGCAGAAGAGGCGCGTAGCGCCGGATGCCAAGGTACGAAACGTTGTTGGCCAACTGTCGTACCCCGCCCTCCAACCACCGCGTGTTCCGCCACCGCTCCATGCGTTCGGTATTGCCCGCCTGTACGGCATTGAGGTAGAGCGGGCAGTACACCCCGTTGTCGTTGAGCCATTGGGCGATGTCGCGCAACGAGGTGCCCGCGACGATCTCGGCGAAGATCTGCTCGACGATGCCGATGGGGCTCCAGCGCACGGGCTCACCGGTCACGACGTGGATCGTCTCGTAGACCGTGTCGTCGGGCACCTGGTCAACCAGATCCCGGGTGACCGGGTGGTAGGAGCGCCGGAACCCGTAGGGCGCCTTCCCGTGCGGTTTCCCTGCCTCCGCGCTAGCCCCGATGCCTCGGACAACCGATGCGCGGAGGTGTTCGATCATGGCCTCGTTGGACACGGCGGTCTGCCCCAACGACTCGGCATCGGTGGCGTTGTTGAGGTCGAAGACCCGATCCCGGATCACCCACCACACCCCGTGCTTGCGGCACAGGTTTCGGAACGACGCGAACGTCTCCAGCTCGCGTGTCGCCCGCGAGAGGTCCCAGAACCACAACATCTGGATGCGACCACTTTTCACGTCGTTGCGGGCTCGCTCGAAGTCCTCCCGGTCGCGGGTGGCATACCGACTTGCCGAGCGGTCATTGTCGATGTAGTTCTCGACGATGTCACACTTCTGGGCGACCCCCCACGCGACCCCGGCCGCGTCCTGGTCGTCCACACTCTTGTCCTTCACCTTCCGCGACAGCACGGAGGCGCGGGTATAGATCCCCAGCCGCTGACCCACATACAGGTCCGTGGCGACCGGCGCCCGGCGGCGGGAACGATCAGGTTCGGATACTGGAAATGTCACGGCGACGCCCCTCGTGTCTCGTTGGTCGGGGGCTTGCCAGATCAAACTACCCCTAACCGCTACACACAACGCTATCAAACGGTTAGGGGGGGTTATAGAGCCTGTCCTATTTCGCGGTCGATTCGCACGATAAAACGGGGGCAAACATGGCTGGGCGACACGATCTCCAACTGCGGGCCGGCGATGCCTTCGACATCGTGATCGAGTACAAGAACGCCGACGGAACGCCGATAGACCTCACCCCCGAGGTGGTGACGCTGACGGTCATGGCGTACCGCATGCCGGACCTCGTACTCGTCGACGGGGCGGGCCTGGTGATCACGCCGGTAGCCGGCCGGGTGGCCATGCATCTGACCGCCGTGCAGACCGCGGCGCTGGAGTTCGCGAAGCTGCGCCGGTACGAACTACGTCTCGGCGTGGCCCAGAAAGACGTGCTCGTCGGCCAGCTGCATGTGGAGATGGGGCCGGTCGGCGACGGCGTCACCGACTACGTGGTGCAGGTGCGGGAACCCGACCTGGTGGTGCAGGTGTTTTCGCCAGGCGCACCCGGGGCGCCCGGCCTTCCGGGCCCACCCGGCGCGGACGGCGCGGACGGAGCGGACGGCGCGGTCGGGCCCGTTGGCCCGGCCGGTGCTGACTCGACGGTGCCCGGGCCTCCCGGTGCGGACGGTACGGACGGCCTGGACGGCGCGGATGGACTGGCGGGCCTGGACGGTGCTACGGGTCCCACCGGCCCGATTGGTCCGGAGGGCCCGGCGGGCGAGGTCGGACCCGTCGGCCCGGCCGGCCTTGATGGGGCCGACGGGCTTGACGGCGCCGACGGGGGCGACTCCGTGGTGCCCGGCCCGGCCGGGCCCGCAGGCCCGCCAGGGGCCGATGGGCTGCCCGGCGCCGACTCCACGGTGCCCGGCCCGGCCGGCATCGATGGGCTGCCCGGCGCCGACTCGACGGTCCCCGGGCCGACAGGTCCCGCTGGCCCGGCCGGCATCGATGGGGCACCTGGGGCCGACTCAACGGTCCCCGGGCCCGCCGGCCCCGCTGGCGTAGACGGTGCGGACGGCTTGGACGGGGCGGATTCCACAGTGGCCGGTCCGGCGGGGCCGACTGGACCTACCGGGGCGACGGGACCGACCGGCCTCACCGGAGCCACCGGTCCCGCTGGGACGGCCGGCGCCACCGGAAGCACGGGACCCACGGGCGCGACCGGAGCCACAGGACCGACCGGCGCGGCATCGACCGTCCCCGGTCCAACCGGAGCCACGGGACCGACCGGTCCGGCCGGCTCCACCGGGGCCACGGGCGCGGCCGGCGCCACTGGGCCAACGGGCGCCACCGGTCCGGCCGGAATCGTCTTCCGTGGCGCCTGGTCGTCGTCGGTAGCTGACTACGCCATCGGTGACGTGGTAACGCACGCCGGCGCCACCTTCCGGGCCAAGGTCCCCAGCGGCGCCGTCACGCAACTCATGAGCCCCGCCGACGCGAACGTCCGCACGTTCGAGACGAGTACCGCGACCTGGGTCGCCAACCTTGGCTCCGCCACGGTGACCCGGGACACGACGGTGGCGCACAGCGGTTCGGCATCGTTGAAGGCGGTGGCGACCGCCGGATACTTCAGCCTGTACTGGCCCACGGTCATCGCGGTGACCCCGGGCACCTCGTACACCGCCACCTGCTGGGTACGCATGTCGACCGCACGGCAGGTCCGCCTCACCGACGCATTCAGCGCGGCGCAGAGCGCGTTGGTCACGTTGGTGCCGGATGTCTGGACCCAACTGTCATTGACGTTCACCGCCGTCGGCAGCAACTTCGGCCCATCGCCACTGGTGGATAGCTGCTCCGTCGGTGACGCACTGTGGGTCGATGACGTGAGCGTCTACGTGACCCCGGTGACGGGATGGAACCTCGCCGACTGGGATCTCCTGGCCGACGTGGGCGCGACGGGCGCGGCGGCTACCAACCCGGTGACCAGCGTGGCCGGCCGGCAGGGTGTGGTCGTTCTGACCAAAACGGACGTAGGTCTGTCCAACGTGGACAACACCTCCGACGTGAACAAGCCGGTCAGTACGGCGCAGGCCACGGCGAACACGGCGGACAAGGCTCGCGCCAACCACACCGGCACGCAGCTTGCGGCGACCGTCTCGGACTTCGCGGCCGCCGCCGATGCCCGCATCGCTGCCGACGTGACGGTGAAGCAGCCGCTCGATTCGGACCTGACCGCCATCGCCGCACTGGCGCCCGCGAACGACGCCGTTCTCCAGCGCAAAGGCGGCGTATGGGTCGCGAGCACGCCGGCCACGGTCAAGACGGACCTGGTCCTCGTCAAGGCTGATGTGGGACTGTCCAACGTGGACAACACGTCGGACGCGAACAAGCCGGTCAGTACGGCCGGCACGACGGCGGACGGGCTGCGAGTACTCAAGGTCGGCGACACGATGACCGGCGCGCTTCTGTTGTCGTACAACGCGGCGGGCACGGCAGTAACCGTCGTCAATCCGCACGCCAGCGCCACCGGCGTTGGGGTCATCATCCCGGCCACGAACTTGTCGTTCTTCAGCTACGCGGCTGGCGACACGCAGAACCGGTTCACGCTGAACACTAGCGGCACCATGGTCTGGGGCTCCGGTGCGGCGGTCGGCGACGTGCAGCTCTTCCGTGCCGGGGTCGGCAGTCTGAAGACTGACGGGAGTTTCATCGTTGGTGGTACCAACGTCTCAGTCATCAATAACGCGGGCGGCCAGCTTCGCTTGACCACCAACGCACTCAACGGAAGTACCGCTGCGCCGCTGTACACGATCGTAGAGTTTCGTGGATACCAGGACGGCATCAGAGCGCGCATCAGGGCCACCGAGCAGGCTTCGGACACCTACGGCTCTGTCCTCTCGTTCTGGGCCAACGACGGATCAGGCGCGAGCGCGGTCACCGAGCGCATGCGCATGTCGTACACGGGCGCGGCACCTGGTGGCGTGGAGATCCTGACCGCTCTGGTCGTCGATGGCAGCCTTACCGTGGCCGGTACCGCAAGCATCATCGATCACGCCACGGCTCCACTGCTGAGCCTGCGCGTCGCGGGCACTGAGCGCGCATTCATCACGACAGATAGCGGCGGGGTGACCCGCATCGATTCCGACGCCAGTCTGATCTTTGCCACCAACAATGCCGTTGCTGTCACGATCAGCACCACGGGCGTGATGCAGTTCGGTTCCGCGCTGGACACCAACCTGTACCGGTCGGCCGCTGACCAATTGAAGACGGATGACGCCCTAGTCGTCGCGGGCATGCTGTACACGCTGGTCGAGCACAGTTCGCGCGTGGCCACGTCCGGCGATGTTGCGTACGGGGTGCTCTCGGCTGGCGCGGGTGTGCGCCAGCTCGCCATCATGGGCGACGGCGCGATGCGCTGGAGTACCGGCGCGGCGGCATACGACACCACCCTGTACCGCTCGGGTGTGGGCGTGCTGAAAACCGACGGCTCACTAAACGTTGCCGGGGCCATGGGTGTCAATGGCGCCACGGCTGGTGCGGTCGCCAAGTTTGAGGTCGCGACGACCGGCGGCGATGGGCTGAAAATCACCAGCACCGCTCAGAACAACTGGCCCTTGAACATTTCATCGATCAACGGCACCACCTCCAACGGCATCTACATGGATATCCGTGGGGCGGCGGACAGCAACTATGCGCTGCTGATCCGCAACAATGCGACGGATCTTTTCCGGGTCACATCGCTGTCCGGCAACGTCTTCATCGCCGGTACCACCACGCACGTGGGAGCGGTCGGCTTCAACAACACGGCGCCGGTGGCCAAGCCGACCGTCACCGGTTCGCGGGGCGGTAATGCCGCCCTGGCCTCGCTGCTCACCGCGTTGGCCGCGACCGGGCTTCTCACCGATTCGACCACCGCCTAACGAGAACGGGAAAACGCTTATGCCACAACAGATCGAGGTCACGGCGGACGAACTGATCACAGCCTTCCAGCAGCAGTGGCCCCTCCAGCACGAGGTAACCGCGCTGCGGCTCGTCAACGCCAAGCAGGCCGCGCAGCTCTCGGCCGTGGGTGACCCGGTCGGCCCGGCCGTGCCGGGCCCGCCACCGCCCCGTCCCGCCGAGTAGGGCAACTTTCGCAACACCTAACGGGGAATGGACAACGCAATGCTCAATCCGAATCCGGGCCGCATCACCAAACAGATCTGGTGGCTGTGGCAGAACTTCCACAAGGCCGAACCGACGTGCAAGCTGGGCGGGATCTACGACAACAAGCCGGGGTATCACAACACCAGGGCCGGCAACGTGCACGGCAACTACTCGATCGTCCACCCGCTGGACCTCAAGGGCCCCAGCGACAAGGCCGCCGCGATCGACCTCACGTTCCCGGATGCGCAGCACGGGCGGTACGACACAATCAACAAGTACGCCCAACGGCTCCTGTTGTCCGGCAAGGACCAGCACGATGAACGTGGCGACTGCCTCCGCGAGTTCTTCGGGCAGACCGACGGGGACCGGCAGGTCGAGGGCTGGGACTTCCAGTCGGTCGGGCCGTCCACGTCGGACACCAGTCACCTGTGGCACCTGCACCTGTCGATCGTGCGGGCGTACGTCACCTCCGACAAGGCGATGCGGTCGATCCTGTCCATCCTGCTCGGCGAGAAGGTGGCCGCGTGGCGCGCGAAGGAGGCGAAGCTATGAACAACGATGTGGTGATCGACGGCCTCATCGGGTCCGGCCTCCCGCTGATCATCGCGGCCCTCAATGCCGAGCACTGGTCGGGGCGGGTCAAGGCCGTGGTGGCGCTGCTGGTCTGCGTGGCCGCCGCCACCGTGGCGCAGGTCATCCGGGGCGAGCTGCACTGGGTGGATTGGCGGTCCGCGGTGCTGGTCATCGCGGGGGCGAGCCTGGCCAGTTACCACCTGTTGTGGCGGCCCTCGACCATCGCGGCCGGGATCGAGTCGGCGACGACGATCGGGGCCGGGCCGGGCGATGAGATCGCGCCGGACGCATCCTGACCGATCGTGGCGGCGTGTCGCGCTACGTGCACGGTCTGTCGCGTTATGTTATATCCGCTTCAACCTGGCATTTCCGGGGCCGCGCACCGATTCAGGCTGGTGTGCGGAAACAGTCGGGGTGAAGTCCGGCTCCGGTGCGCCTCACGGGTACCCCGTCGCCCTGGTGCTCTCTCCGGGGTCCGGCGTCGCGCCCGAGCGTGATGGGCGCCCGGGGCCGGTCACATCAGTCGAGCCCCGGGAACCGAGGGCGCGGGGGGAACGTGTCAACGTGGGGTACGAACAGCGAGCGGCACGACATGGATGACCGACCCAACCAGTTCTGGATGGGCGTGGCGTACGCGGCGCACGTGATGAGGCACCGGGTCGGGATGGCGCACGGCGCGACGGATAACGGGGCGATCAACCAGATCGAAAGCAATCCGTGCTGCCGGTCGGCGGTCCGGTCCTTTGCGATGGGCTTCCTGCTCAGCATTGAGCGCGGCATCCCGGTGACTTTCCCGGAACACGGGCACGGCGACGGGGCGTGACGCGCGGCCCCGTTCGCGTACTGACCGATCGGGAGCTGGCGGCCGTGATCGCCCTTCATGATGTGTTCTGCGGTGACCGATCATGTGATCCGATGGTGTACGGCCACGTCTATATCGTGCAGGCGCGGGCCGTGATCGCCGCGCTCGACCGACTCAATAAACCCGCCTCGCTGACGTAGCGTTGCGGCGGTTCGCCAACAGGCGGGCCGGCTCCCCGACCGGGGGCCGGCCCGCCTTTTCGTTCCCCCCAACGGGTTACAGCGCGGCCGTCCACACAGGAGCGCAGACCGATCACTTCGCGACCAATTGTCAAGAACCAACACGGCCCGAATCCCGACACGCCTACTGTTCGATCATTCGTGCTTGTGAACCTGTGGTGATCGGGGGTGGGTGGAGCGTGCCGTACACGATGGCCGAAACCGCGAAGCTCCTCGATGTCTCGTTGCTGACCGTTACCCGCTACATCAAGCGGGGCAAGCTGGTCGCGGACAAGGCACCGGGGCGCGCGGGTGCGGTGAGCGTCCACGAGGCGTCGGTGCACGCCATCCTGCGACAGCGGGTCGAGCTGGGCACCGAGACCCTGGACGCCCGCGCCGTCGCCCGGTTGCTGCGCTGCCGGGAACGCACCGTACAGCGGCTTGTCCGGTCCAATGTGCTCACTGCCGTACCGGGCCCCGGCCGGGCCCTGTGCGTGACGCGGGAGTCGGTGGCCGCGTACGCGGAGAACCGACGGCTGTCGATGGCGGGGGTGCGTGGCGATGGATGAGGACCGCGCGCGCTTTGACGTCCTGGCCGACAAGCTCGCCCTGGCGTACCCGCACTGGGCGCCGCTGACCGACGCCGACCGGGCCGCAATCGTGGCACACGTACGGACCGCTCCGGCGATCACCGAGACGCAGGCCCGCACGTTCGCCCGACTGTTCGAGGGCACCGGTTCGGTGATCCAGCGGGAACAGCGGGCCGCGCGGGAGCGGGGTGGTCTTCGTGTCTAACCGCCCGCATCCCTGCCCCGGCAACTGTTCGACGAAGGTGGTCTACTCGCAGTTTTCGTGCGTGGACTGCTGGCCACGGCTGCCACTGCCCATGCGGGAGGCGATTCTGTCGTCGGCGCGGCGCCGCTACAGCGAGCCGCAGGCGCACCGTGAGGCGATGTCGGCGGCGGCGGCCTGGTACCGGCAGCATCCGTTGCGCCCGGCCGGCGGTGAGTCGTGATGGCGAGCTGCGGACAGTTGCGGCTGGCCGGCGCCATGACCGAGGGGGAGCTGCAGGGCTTGGTGACGGCCATGTGCCGCACGTTCGGCCTGTACTGCTACCACACCCACGACTCCCGCCACTCGGCCGCCGGGTTCCCGGACCTCGTCATCCTCGGCGGCCGGGCCGCCCTGTTCCGCGAACTCAAACGGGACGACCCCCGCGCCAAGCTGAGCCCGTCCCAGGCGCAAGTGATCGCGCTGATGCGCAACGCGGGCCTCGATGTCGGCGTGTGGCGCCCCCTCGACTGGGTCGAGCAGCGCATCCACGACGAGCTGATCGCGTTGCGCGCCACCATGCGTAGCTGATTACCCCCTCCCCTCCGGGCGGGGCCGCCTTTGACGGGGGTCGGCGGCCCCGCCCACCCCATCTCACCGATACGACGCTGGGCGGGGGTGTTCACCGATGACGCAGGAAGGGCTGTTTCCGGTCACCGAGCCGTACCGCAAGCCGATGCGCAAGTCGACGCGGGTCAGCTACGTGGCGATCAATCCGCGCCAGCGGACGCTGTGCGACGACTGCATCGCGGCCATCCACCATCTCGGCGTAGCGGTGGCGCCGCCGCCCCGGCAGGTGCGGTACCGGCGCACCGACATTGACGGAGCCCAGTCGTTGCTCTGCGCCATCCATCAACGCGAGCGCATCGAACAGGAGGAGGGGCAATGACCAGAAGCAACGAGGCGTGGTCCGCCGAGCTGGACCGGCTGATGGAGGTGCGGGCCGAACGCAACGCGCGCAAACGCAACGAGCGCAAGGCATTCCGGGCCGCGCGTAACGCGGGCCTCGCCAAACGGCACGCCCGCCGCCTGGCCCTCAATCACCCCAACGGCGATGGGTCATGAGCGGCCGCTGCCCGGCCTGCGACCGGATGTTCGACGGGTCCGGCGACTGCGTGGCGGAACGGGTCGACCACCTCGCCGCCGTGCACCCGCCGGGCGAGCTGCTGGAGCTGTTGGACGACCTGTGCGATCGGGTGGAGGCGGCCGAGCTGGTGGCCTCCCATGCCGGCGGCCGTCACGCCAGCCCGGGGCGGACGTGGCGCACCTGGGCCGGCCTGGACGCCCACCATTTGAGGCTGGTGCGGTCATGAAGGTGATGGGCACGGTGACCGAGTACCCGCCGGAGGGCACGCTGTTCGCGCCCGACGCCTTCGACCGGCAGGTCGGTACCGTCGTTGAACTCACCTGGCGGGGCCAGGTGGTGGGCGAGGCCAAGGTCCTGGCCGTCGAGGTGTCCAAGGACGGGCGCAGCGCCGCGCTGACCATCGACTCCCGCATGTCGCTCAACAGCGCCGTCGGTGCGCTGGTACGCAACGCCGACCCGACCGCCGAGGTCGCCGACCCCGATGACGACCGGCTGTTCGAGATCGCCGAGGACGCGCGACGCGATGCCCGGACGGAGGCGGGCGAACGATGAGCGACAACGTCCGCCCACCGCGCGCGACGCGCACGGGGGGGCGACCCGAGCAATGCGTCTCCTGCGAGGAGGGGTTGCCGCGCGCCGAATGCCCCGCCTCGGAACGCCGCTGCGGGCACCACTGCAACCACGCCTGGTCGCACGAGTCGTGCTGCTGGTGTCAACCCCGGGTGGCGTCGTGAGCGTGTCGTCGGCGGAGATGGCGGCGTTGCTGGACCGGGTGGCCGGCCGGGCGACCGCGCCGGTACGCCCGGAACCGGAGGTGTTGCGGTGCACGGTGTGCGGCGACATCCTCGACGCCTTCCACGCGGATCTGATGACGCATCCGACCTGCGACCCGGAACCGGTGGCGGCACCGCTGCCGCCGTCCACCGTGACGGACCTGCGGCCCATCCTCGTCGACTTCGAGGCCGGTAGTCCGCGGTCGCTGCAAACGGCGATCGGGCCGTCGGAGATCGCGGTGGAGTGCCAGCGGCGCCTGGCCTACACCCTCGCCGGTACGCCCACCCTTCCGGACGGGCGGATCAAATGGGAGGCGATGCTGGGTACCGCCGGCCACGCGATGCTCGCCGACGCCCTGCGTTTCGACAATGAGCGGCTGGGCCGGCAACGGTGGCTGGTGGAGGAGCGGGTGTTTCCCGACCCGTCGATCTCCGGTTCGTGCGATTGCTACGACCTCGACAACGACGTTGTCATCGACTGGAAGATCGTGGGCAAGACCAGCCTGGAGCACTATTCGCGGCGGGGCCCGTCATTGCAGTACAAGGGTCAAATCCACATCTATGGGCGTGGTTGGCAGCGCAAGGGGTTGCACCCGGCCTTTGTGCGCATCGTGTTCCTTCCCCGTGCGACCAAGTTCGACGACGCCTACGAGTGGACGGAGCGGTATTCGCGCCGCTACGGCGACGGCCAGCTCGACCGGATGTACGCCACCTCCGGCATGCTCGCCGACCTCGACGTGGCCAACCACCCGGACCTGTGGAACGCGGTACCGGCGGCTCCGGGCGCCGACTGCCGGTTCTGTCCGTACTACCGGCGCGGCGCCCCGGCCGATGCCACCGGCTGCCCCGGTGATGTCGACGCCGAGGAGCGGCGGGCCGCCAGATTCCGCGAGGGCCTTATTGCCCCGTCCACAAAGGAGTGACGCATGTCCGATGGCAACAAGCTGTTGATGCAGTCCGGCACCAAGTGGGTTTCGTTCAAGGTATTCAACAAGCACAACATCTGTCAGATCCTGGCCGAGCCGGAGGTTCGCCAGCAACGGGACTTCGACGACCCGGACGTCAAGCTGTTCTGGCCCAACGGCGACCCGCGCATGGAGGTGGTGGTCGAGGTGATGACCGCCGAGCGCGACCCGGAGATCGAAAACGACCAGGGCGTGCGGTCCCTGCACATCAAGGGCAACATGATCGCGTCGGTACGGGAGGCGGTGAAGCGCACCGGGGCGCCCGGATTGGAGGTCGGCGGCATCCTCGACATCGCCTGGACCGGTGTGGGCGAGCAGAAGGGTAAGGGCGAGCCACCGAAGTCGTACACGTCGGTGTACACCCGGCCGGCGAGTGCCGGCAACGGCGCGCTCATGCAGCCGCAGGGCCCGGGTACCCCGGTGCCGCCGCCGAGCGCGCCGACGATGGAGCAGATCCTCGGGCCGGCCGCCGGCAACCCGTCGGGCTTCGTGTACCGGGAGCCGGCGGCCGCCGCGCCGCCGCAGATGGCGCCGCAGCTGGCACCGCAGCTCGCCCCGGCGCCGACCTACGCGCAGCCGCCGGCACCGGTACCGGCGTACCTGCAACCCCCGGTACCGGTCCCGCCGGTACCGGCCGGGGTGGACCCGGAGATGTGGGGCCGGATGAGCCCGGAGCAGCGGGCGGCGGTGCAGGCCGCGATGGGGCAGGTTCCCCCGTTCTGACCGGACCGTACGGGCAATGTCGACGAGGGCGAGGGGGGCGGGGACATGTTCGATCAGGCCCAGGTGCGTCAATGGCTGGCGATCATCCACGGCGACGCACCGGGCCTGATCCACGTCTGCGCTACCGATGCGTGGGCGGGCCAGGCGTTCCCGACCCACGCGCTCGACGACGCGGCCGCCTTCGTGGCCAAGCTCGACGCGGACGGGCGGGAGGGGGTGTATGCGCGGGTCACCACCATCCGCCCGTCCGCTGGCCTTGAGGCCGGGTATTCACGCGGCTCGGTCGCCGACACCGTTGCCCTGCCGGCACTGTGGGCCGACCTCGACCTCGCCGGGCCCGGGCACAAGGAAACGCGGCCGCTGCCGCCGGACGTGGCCACGGCGTACGCGATCGTGGCGGCGTCGGGGCTGCCCCGCGCGTCGCTGTGGGTGCACTCCGGCGGCGGCCTCTACCCGATCTGGCGCCTGGACCCGCCCCACGTCGTCGACGGCGACCTCGCCGACCTGGTGGACCTGTCCGCCAACTGGCAGAAGGCGATCGCGGAGGGGTCGCGGCGCCACGGGTACCACTACGGCACCGCCGTCGGGGATCTCGCCCGGGTGCTGCGCATCCCCGGCACCGTCAACCGCAAGGAAGGGCTGGCCCGGCCGTGCCGCATCATCGACGCCTGCGACGCGGTGTACACCGTCGCCGAGCTGTACGAGGCGGTGGCCAACGCGGTCGGGGCGATCGAGGTCCCGGCGGCGGCGGCCCCGGCCCGGCCGCCGGCCACGGGTGACCTGGTGTCGCCCGGCGACGACTGGGCCGACCGTAACGACTGGGCCACCATCCTCGAACCGCACGGCTGGCGGTTCCTCTACGCCCGGGGCGCGGTGCGGTACTGGTGCCGGCCGGGCAAGAGCCACGGGGTGTCGGCCACCACCAATGCCACCGGTACCGATCACCTGCACGTGTTCACCACCTCCACCGACCTGGTTGATACCAACTACTCGAAGTTCGGGGCGCTGGCCGCGCTCGAGTACCGCGGTGACCTGCACGAGGCTGCCCGGGCGTTGAAGTCGCAGGGGTATGGGCGGTCGGCCCCGACGATCACGCAGAGCGAGGCGATCCGGGAGATCACCGGGGCGAACCGGCCCCAGGCCGGCGGGCCGGTGGGGCCGGCCGGGCAGGCCGCGTCCGCCACCGCTGCGGCGCCGGACGCCGACGGCGACGCCGAGCTGGCGACGCAGGTGCGCTACCTGCAGGACGTGGCGACGGAGGCGCGGCGGCAGCGGGTGCAGCGCGAGGCCCGCCGGCGGTTGGACGCCGAGGACCACCGGGCGGCGTGGCGGCCCCCGACCGGCCGGTTCACCCTCACCGAGGAGTTGGCGCTACCCGACGAGGAGACGCCGTACCGGATCGAGAAGCTGTTGGCGGTGGGCGCCAACGCGGTACTCACCGCCCAGTTCAAGGCCGGAAAGACAACGGTGTGCAACAACCTGATCCGCGCACTCGCCGACGGCACTCCCTTTCTCGGCCGCTTCGACATCGCCATTCCGGACGGCCGGATCGGGGTCTGGAACTACGAGGTGTCCGACACCCAGTACCGGCGGTGGCTACGCGACACCGGGGTCGTCAATACGGACCGGGTGAGCGTATTGAACCTGCGCGGATTCCGGATGCCGATGACCCACCCGCACGTGGAGGAATGGATCGTCAATTGGCTCGTAGAACACAAGATCACGGTGTGGATGGTCGACCCGTTCGCCCGCGCCTTCGTCGGCAGTGGCGAGGAGAACAGCAATTCGGATGTGGGCCTCTTCCTGGACACCCTCGACGTGATCAAGGACCGGGCCGGCGTTTCGGAGCTGATCCTGCCCACGCACACCGGACGGGCCGAATCCGAGCCCGGCCAGGAACGGTCGCGCGGCGCGACCCGCGTCGACGACTGGGCCGACTCCCGCTGGATCTTGAGCGTGGACGATCAGGCCCGCCGGTTCTTCCGCGCCGCCGGCCGGGACACCGACGTGGACGAGGAGATGCTGACGTTCGACCCGGACGGGCGCCGGCTCACCCTGGGCGGCTGGGATCGCCGTGGGGCGCGCAGCCGGGACCTGTGCGAGGAGCTGGTGGCGTACGTGGCCGCGAACCCGGGGCTGGGTGTCAACGAGATCATCAGTGGGCTGGGCGGGCGCAACCGGAACAAGGTGATGGCGGGTCTGGCCGACGCGATCGGGCAGCGGCGGATCATCGCCCACGACGCCCCCGGGCGGAAGCGCCTTCACTATCCGCTGGGCGGTTCGGTACCCACTACGAGGCCCGGTGAGGGCTCATGACTGGTCCTGGTATCGGGGTGGTTCGGTCCGGTATCCAATACCAGGACTCGGGGGGGCTGGTAGCCCGGTATCACCCGGTATATAGGAGATACCGGGGTACCAGGCCCC
>Ga0070692_10000010_pt1 | contig 45130 bp, 50 predicted proteins | sample KBSK1102metaG_FD_64675 | JGI IMG/M metagenome (GOLD analysis project Ga0070692, IMG submission 64675) | Corn, switchgrass and miscanthus rhizosphere microbial communities from Kellogg Biological Station, Michigan, USA - KBS K1-10-2 metaG | ecosystem: Host-associated > Plants > Roots >...
AGATTGCGCTCGTATTCGCGCAGGAGTAAGTGGTCGCCCACCTTGAACGCACGGTCGTCGGACCGCAGCTCTACCGTCTTCCTGCCATCGACAACGGGCTGGAAGAACTCCGGCCACGTCTTCAGCTCGTGAGTCGTTGCGCTACCCACGCTCGGCCTCCTTGCGCGCGTAGTGCTCGTCGAGCAACGCAAGCGCCTTCAACAGCACTGGCCGAAGGTCTTGCTTCCCCCAGAATGTGACCGCAGCCGAATCATCGTCGCCTGGACGGTGCATGAATGGGCCGCTCACTTGGGTTTGGCCAAGTGGAGTCTGCACGGTAGCCGGCAGCTCCAGGTAGAAGCGAACAGCGGTGAAGCTGTGCCCGTCGATCTCCTTGGAGATGAGCTCGACGCGATCGGTCATCTCTTCGGCGTAGATGTTCACTCTCATGTGGTTGCCTCCTTGCGCGCGGCGACTGGCATCTCGCGCCAAGGCTCAGGGCAAATGCGCTCCCAAGCATCGAACGCCTCTTCAAGAGTTCCGCCCATGTTGGTCACCCATGAAAAGCCGCAACTGCGGCAGGTAAGGGAGTATCAGCCATGAAACGGCGGCTCCGGTCCGTTTTCCCACGCGAAGGTGAGCTCCGTCCCACAACGGCACAGAGACTCGCTCACGTTGCCTCCTTGCGCGCGGCGAGGTAGGCGCGGATCTCTCTGACGAGCTTGTCTGCCCCAACGTCGCCAGGCTGCTTGTGCCATTCGATTCCGCCGACGGCTAGCTCCAGCAGCTCCCTGGCCCGCATCAGCTCCTCAACGAGCGCGGCGATGGTGGTCGGGTTGATCTCTTGGAGCATAGGCGTCCACGAGGACGGGAATGTCCACTCTTCTGTCGGGCAGTTACCGCAAGCGTGAGGCGTGGCAGCCTTCGCCTTCGCCAGCAGCGCGGGGAGGTCAATGCTCCTCCGGATCAATTCGTCACGCGAAACTACTTCCTTCTGCATGTGGAAGTTGCCATGTTCGTCAGGCGCGTAGGTGCTCACCGGCTCCACTCCCTGTACAGGCGCCACCACAGCCGCCACGTCTTGCAGCTCGTGACCTTCTCCAGCCTCTCCATCATGGAGAGCGCCGCAGCATCCCGGAGCGAGATCAGGAGTTCGATCCGCTCCGCCGTGCTCTGCTTGCGCCGCGCGACCGGCACGGCACCGCGCTCGACGAGTTCGACCTCGTAGGCGCAGACCTCGCGGAGCAGCGCCTGTACCTTCTCGTCCTGGAACCCGACGCGGCAGTCCTCTTCGGTTGGTAGGGGCCCCACGATCGAGAGCATCGAGTCGGGGCCCTTCATTCCCATCGTGTCGTCGAGCGCGAGGAGCTCGTGTGCCTCCTCCTGCGTGAGGGCGAGGAACTCCTCGTTCTCCCACATCTCTAACGTCATCTCGACGAGGCCCGCCTCGGTTGGGAGGAATGAGTCCTCGTAGTTGGAGAGCTGAAAGGTGCCCAGAGCGGGACTCGAACCCGCATCTCCACCGTCAACCGGCTGAGAACCCCCCGAGTACTCGGAGGCTACGGCGCTCTTCCTGGACATGGAATCCGTTTGAGCTATCTGGGCAGAAAGACGGGCGTCGACCGCGGCCGATGAGTCGTCGGCCGGCAAGGTGTCAACGGCTGCGGAACCTCCTGAGGAGGGAGATGGAGGGACCGCAGTCCGGTCGACGCCCGAGTCGTGAAAGACGTGGGTCATCAGGAACCACAAGCTCAGAAGAACGATGCCGATCCCAAGGACCTGCAAGCAGGCGCCTTCCTTCATCCTGCCTCCGGTGGCAGCGCCTTGCCGATCTCCGCGTTGATGCTGGCGAGGACGTTCTGCGCCGTCTTCCACATCGGCGCGGCGGCCTCGACCTTGCCGTTGCACGCTGCGTGCGCCTCTTCGAGCGCCTCACTCGCCTCACTCACGAGTTCCAGCGCGCGCTTGACGCCAGACCACCGATGCCTTAGCAGCCATGCCTCTTTCTCTTCAGCAATGGCCTCGGCAGTGCGCCGACGTCTCACGCCTGTTTTTTTGTCCCCAGATGTTTCCATGTTCTTTGCCTACTGATGTCGTTGACGCTGTGATATTTCAGACCTAGACGCCTGGCGACTCGACTGGAACGCCCTGGAACGTCAGTATCGGCTCGCGGCGGAGCTCCCAGAGCTTTCGCTTCCCGCGCGGCCCCTTCTTCGCGAAGGACCACACCTCGATGCGGTTTCCGGCCTTGCACCAGGCACGAAGCGCCGCCGCCTTGGCCTGCGCGGAAGCGCGCGCGCGATCTGTCGCCGGCTCCTTCACCGCGCCCTGAATGGTCTCCCGCACCTTGGTCGCGCGCGCAGCGTGAGAATCTCCGGCGCATGCCTGAACGCCCAGCACGCCGGGGTTGCCGTCGAGCACCAAGAGGTCGATGCAGCCCCAGAGGTCAACGCGGATCTTCGCGTGCGGATTGAAGTGCTCGACGACAGCCGCAGGCCAGCCGTTGGCTTTGCACTCGGCGAGAGCGCGCTGCATGGGAGAGGTCACGCCTTCTTCCTCCCTGGCCCTTTGAAGCCCTCGTGCTTCTGGCCGAACCCGTCCTGCCTCCCGAACGGCGAGCGCTTGCGCCTGCACGCATCGCAGAACAGCGCCACGGTCGGGAACTTGCTCACGGCGACGAACTCCTCGCCGCACTTCGCGCACTTGAGTTTCGTGCGAGAAATCCCCCGCCCTACTGCGAGCCGTTCCGGGTCAAGTCGGAACGTTTGGTGGTCGCCAGCGCTCGAAGCCGGGCGGGGGGGATCATCCTGAGCGTGCATGGCGACCTGTCCACGACGCTACAGGAAGTCGTGCGGATCGCCAGTCTGAATCAGCCGATTCCGGCCGCCTTGTCGAGGGCCAGTGCCTCGGTCTTCCCGACGATGTGCGCGTTCGGCACGTAGCGCAGGCCAATGAACCCTGCCGCGAGCGAGGCCAGCACGGTCCCGCCAAGCTCGGCCCAGTTGACGCCGGGCGCGTCCACGTAGACCTGCATCGCCTGTGCGATGGCCTTGGCCTCGTCCTCGGTGACGATACCGTCCCTTGTGGCTGCGGTGACGGTCTCCGCGAGGGCTTGTGCTGCGGTCTGTTGCTGCGGCGACGTGCAGGAGAGCGTGGCCAGGCAGAGGCCGGCGAAGAAGAGGAGGGTGAGAATGTAGTTCTTCATGGGATGGCTTTCTGGCGTGCAAGCCTGCCTTGTCATGGCCCAGACTCTACCAAGAGCGCCTTCCGCGCTCGCGCGTTGAACTGCTGGAGTTCGCGATCGAGTTGCCGCTCCGCGATTGTGCGAGCCTCGCCGGTCATCGCGTCGATCGCCTTCCGTCGCCGAGAGCGCATCTGGTCGATCTGGTTTGATTCCTTCCACAGGGACCCGATCTCGGGCGACATCAGGCGCCTGTCGCGCTTCGCCCGCTCGCGCTCGACGCGCAGAGCATCCTGTAAGTCGTCGAAGGTCTTCGATGAAGCAAACGGCGACGGCTCTTTCAGGTAGCGACTGAGCAGCGGGATCTCGTGCGGGCGAACACTCTCGCCAGCGCCGACCTTGCGGCTGAACTCGTAGCTCTGCGCGAGGGCGCGGCCGAGACCGCCAGTCAGGAACGCCGCCAGGTGGTCGAGCGTTTGCGGGTTGATGTCGAGTACCTGGCCGACCGCCCCAGGGCCGGGCGCAAGCTCGTCGCCACCACCAACCTTGTTCAGCCACTTCGCCGCCGCCGCACTCGTGCTGGACGGCTCAGGCCATTGCGCCGCCGAGTCAGATCCGGCCTGGAACTTGTCGTAGACGATCGGCTGCCCGCGCCAATCCCTGTTGGTCGCGAGTTCCACGAGCGGATCTAGGACCGTTGGCGAGATTGTGCGGGCAACGCTCGCCGGATCCGTCAGGTCGGTCCGCCCCGATCCGATCGGGTCGAAGGCTTCCACAGCGGACGACAGGCTCTCACCGATCGCAGATCCGGCATCGATATCGCCCGAAAGGTAACCCGAGAGCTGGTGCGCAGCCGTCTGGATCCAGTCGTAGACGAACGGCGTCGGGATGGCCGCGTACTTGTTGCTGCCCGGGAACATCACGACGAGGTTGTGACGGCGGATGTAGCTCGGGATTTTATCCCACCGATCCTCACCGTCGTCGTCCTTGCCACCAAGCGCACGCATGATCTGATCCCACGCCATCGCGCCTAGGAAACTAGCCACGAGAATTCGTCGCACGGCCGGGTGACGCACAGCCTGTGCGACGCGCGCGGTCGACTGCACCCCGGCGTTGGCGAACATGTAGAGCGCGTTGAGCGTCGCCCCTAGATCGCCCTTGCGCTCGAAGTTGACGGTGAGGTTCTTCGACCACGAGGCCGCGCGCTCAACCGTCATCCCGAGATCTTCGCGGGCGTGGACGTAGGCCGAGAGACGCACGCCGTTCTCGACGATGTCGTTGGCAGCCTCGACGACACCAAGCAACTTCCGCCATCCGCGGAGGGTCGAACCGATCGCGCCCTCTGATGTCCTGGCCTTCGTGTCCTTTTCGATCCGGCGAAGCTGCCCCTCGAAGCCAGCGAGGTCCAGGAAACTCACGGGCGCCCCGGACTTCCTGTACTCGTTGGCGTACGCCTCCCACTTCTTCGTCCCCTTGCCGGCCAGCGCAGCCAGCCCGAGCGGCGCATCGCGCACCGTCCGAACTGCGAAGGCTAAGCCGTGCTCGCTGCTGTTGAGGAGGGCGCCGGCCGCGTCGCGGATGGCGTTCCCGAGCGGGAAAAATGGGTTGTAGCGCGTCGAGAGCCCGGCGAGCGTGCGCGTCACCCCACCCGCCATCCGGATCAGCTTGCCAACGTCCTCGGCGCCGAGGTTCTTGAAGGCGTCGGCGACGTTCTGGTAGGCCGGGTCGATCTCGACCCAGAAGTGATCGCCGTTCTCGTGCACGAGGAGCACATTCGGCTTGTTCCGGAACGCGGGGTCGTACACGGTGCGCACGACTCCGTCCACCACGGCGCGCTTCGTCTGTCGCGGTCCGATCTTGGCGAAACCCTCAATGCCATTCTCGTCGCCGTAGGCGCGCAGGAAGTTCAGGAAGGACTGCGCGACGCGGTTCTTCTCGCCGCGGATGATCGACTGTTCGGCGCTGGTCAGCGCATAGGCGAGCACCTCGTTCGCGGCGGCGCGCGTGTGCCGCCCGGTCGCGGCGCGGTACTCGTTGCCGCGCACGTCGACCCCCTGGCCGGTTCCGCGGTACGGGGAAGCGTCGGCGTCCTCTGAGAGGTCAGAGCGCAGCGGCGCGTAGAACTGGTACTGCGCCTCGAGCTCGTCGACCTCCTTCTGGCTCTTCAGGCCGTCGCGTACCCACCCGGCGCGCACCTCGGCCATCATCCGGTCGAAGCGCTGGAAGGCGCGCGCGAAGTCCTTGGCGCGCTTGCCAGACTGGACCCTGTCCATGATCGCGGCAGCATCGACGCCGGTCATGCCGGAGCCGGCCTGGTTGGTCGGGTCGCGGCCGAGGATCACGGCGTTGCGCTCGGGTGCGTGCCGCGCCATCAGGGCCTCGCCGAATTCCTCGGGGCTGATGCCGCTGCGGCGCAGCAGCTCGAGCAGTGGCTTGTTGTGCTTGGCCTCGAACTCCTCCAGACGATTCTTGGTGCGCCCGCGGCGGAGCTCCTCCTGCAGATAGGCGTCGATCGCGTCGTCGGGCGTACCGCCAGCGATCTCCTTCTGGCTCGTCTTGACGCCGCGCCACGCGTCCTGGAACTTCCGGATCTGCCGCTCCGTCCACGTTTCTGTGGGCAGGAGCCCGTGCGTCAGCAGCTTCTGGTCGCGACGGTAGCCGAGCTTCTTCGCGAGTGCGTCCATGGCGTTCCGCACGTCCGGGATGATCGAGCCCGGGAAGGCGAACACCTCGGTCGGGTGCGTGGTCGGGTCGTCGGACTGGAGCTGCCCGATCGCGCGCAGCTTCTGGTCCCGATCGATGGCCGCCTCGGCGGCCTTGCGTTCGGCGAGTTGCCTGATCTCGGCCACGCCACCCTTCAGGGCGTCTCGGATGAGCGCGGCGCGTCCGGTCAGTTCCTTCGTCGAGTCGATAGTGACCGGCATGATGACCGCGACCGACTTCGTCCCCTTCATGACAACGACCGCCGAGTCGGGCTTCGACATCCAGACCGCGTCAGCCTTCGTGGCTCGCATGGCGGCGCGAAGCCGGTGCGCGTCAACCGCCGCGACGTCGCCGGTGTCCTTGCGACGGATGTAGGCCAGCGTGTAGCCCGTTGACGGGTCCTCCGGGCCGACCACGGCGACGATGTCAGCGAAGGCGCCCTTCTTCTCGGTGGCGGCCTTCCAGACCGAATCCGTGGCCGCCTTCGGAATCGGATTCGTTGCTCCGTACCGCGCCGCCGGGTTCGGCTTCGTGAAAAACCGCATCCCCGCCGAGGTCTTGCCGGCGAGCCCCGGCTTGCCCTCGATGGCCGACTTCTTCACGGCCATCCGCCCGTCCGTGACGATGTCCGGGTCCTCGGCCACCCAGGTGCCGTCGAAGCCGGCCTTCACCCATGGGTTCGCGGCGCTCACCCATGTGCTCCACTCCTGCGCGCTGGCGACGACGCTGCGCCAGCGCTCCATCTCGTCCTCGGCGGCCTTCTTGATGCCCTCGGCCGTGCGGTACGCGAGCTGTTGGTGTCCGCCTGCGATGCGCGGCTCGATCTCCTTCTTGACCGCCGCCAGGATCTGGAGCGGCGGAGCCCCGCGCATCTCGCGCAGGATGTTCGTCATCACGTTGTGGATCGAGTAGTCGTAGGGGGCCGTCTGCGCGTTCGCGGCCTTCTTCAGCTCTTCGAGCTGGTCGTTGATCTCCTTCAGGCCAGCGCGCAACTCCAGCGCCGGCACGGCGGCCTTCACGAAGGTCGCGACGCTCGTCTTCTCCGCGTCCAGGCCCGGGTCAACGTCGCTCGTGCCCAGCCGGTAGAACCGGGTCGCCTCGTTCTCGAGCTCGTCCGCGGCGCGCGTGCCGGCCGCGGCGCCGTGCTCCTTCGACACCTCCTTGAAGGTGATGCCCTGCTTCTTCACCTCCTCGCGCACCATCTGCCGCAGCGCGACGTTGGCCTTCTCGCTGCCTTCGAGGCCGGACGTTGCGATGTGGGCGAGGATGCGTTCCTGCCGCGCTCCCTGCTCGATCGCCTTGCGGATGTCCTTCCGTGTCGCGGCCTCCTCGCGCGCGAGGCGCTCCTTCTGGGCGGACCCTTCGAGCTTACGGAGCATGTCGTCGATGGTGCGGATCTCGGCGTTGATGCCAGAGCGGCGCACGGATCGCTTGCCCTTCAGCTCGGCCTGCTTCTCCTTCCGACGCTGCTCGAGCTCGCGCACACGCTCCTCGGCGCTCTTGCGCTCGACCGGCAAGAGGTTCATGACCTCGGCCGCCTTGCCGCGCGCGCCGGGCCCGTCTTGCACCCAAGCCTTGATCGGGCTGTTCCAGCGGAAGCCAGCCTCGCGGAGCTTCCGGAGCATGTCCGCGTGCGGCTTCTGGTCGAAGAAGATCCGCACCTGCCCGCCAGAGCCGAGGTCCTCGCGCTGTTCGAACCGGCCGCCACTGAACCTGCCGCTGCCGCCAGGTGGAAAGCGCTCCGGCTCCTGGACTGGCTCGGGCTTGGCGGGCGCTGCCGGTTCCGGGGCGGCCTTGAACTCGGCGATGGCCTCCTGCGCGAGGTCGGCGGTGCTGGTCGCGGCGGCCTTCTTTTGCGCAGCGGCCTTCGCGCGCTCGCGATCGACCTCCTCGTCGTGCTTCTTCGCGGCCTCCATCGAGGCGCGGATGCGCTCCTGTTCGGCTTCTTCGACCGGCTTCGTCTGGTGCTGGAACCACGTCGTTCGCCCACCCGGCTCCCGATAGAGCGAGTATCGCTTGCCCTCGCTGGTCGCAATGTTCCAGATTTCGGCCTTGGAAGCGTCTCCGGGCACGTACTCGACCGTCACGCCGGCTTCCTTGGCCCCGTTGATGGCGGAGATGATCGCGCCGCGCATGGGCCACTCGAAGCCTCGCTTGTCCTCGCGCGCCACGCCCTCGGCCGCGCGGAACACTCGCTCGACGGCCTTGTTCTGGCGCTGCTCGCGTCGAGCGTCGGCCTCCGCCGCGATCTCTTCGCGCGACATGCGGTAGACCTTCGGCTCCTCCGCCCCCGCCTCTTCGGCCGCCGGCTTGTCGACCACCACGAGCCGCGTGTTGACGCCCGTCTCGCGGAACACTCCGATGCCCTTGAAGGCACCCGGGTCGAGCTTTTCGCTCGTGCCGCCGTGTGCGTCGAGCCACTTCGCGAACTGCGTGGAGCGGAGTGACGTCCCGAAGGACCCCTCCGACATGATCGACACGAGCCGCCCGCCCGGCGCGAGCATGTCGAAGGCGCGCATGACGTGCTCAGTGTCGGCACCCTTCTCGAACGGCGGATTCATCACGACGCGGTCGTAGACCGGACCGCTCTCGAACTCCTCGAAGTCGGTGCCGACGGGTTTGTAGCCCTTCGCCTCCAGGATTCCGCGAAGGCTGCTCTGCCGCTCGACGACATCGACGGCGCCACCTTCGGCCTTCGCGGCGTCGGCGAGGTCGCCCTTCCCGGCGCTCGGCTCCAGGACGCGCATCCCCTGCTCGATGCCGGCCTCGTCGATCACGCGCTCGACGAGGGCCGGCGGCGTCGGGAAGAACCCAGGGATCTTCTGGAAGCGGACCTCGGACTCGGCCTCCTGGATCTTCTTGGCCTGCTTCTGTTCCGCGGTGAGCCCGGGAGTCTGGTCGCGGAGCGCGCGCATCGCCTCTACCGCGGTGCGCAGCTCCTCGCGGCTCCCGGCGAGCTTGCGCAGCCGCTCGAAGTCGCGGATCTCCTGAAGGAGGTTCTTCGAGTCGTAGCCCTCGACCATCCCGGCGAGCTCCTTCATCGCCGCGAGCTTCTCCGGGTCGCTGACGTAGAAGTGCTCGCTCTGACCGACGAGTCCGCCGAGCGTGCGCCGCAGCGCGGGGACCCCCTTCTTGCCGGCGGCCTTCTCGACGATCGTGTTCAGATTCCCTGGACGAACGAGCGCGCCCCACGTCGGCAGCTCGCGAGCCTTGATCGTGCCGGCGCCCTCGTGGGGATGGGGCCGGTCCTCCGTGAACCGAACCAGGTGCATCAGCTCTTCGACCTGCGCCTTGGTCGCAACGCCGGAGAGAGGCCCTGCCTCGCCGGCTTCCTGCGCGTCCGCGAGCCGCTCCATGACCTGCGCCATTTCGCGCTGTTGCTCCGCGTCGCGGATGGACCCGGCCGCTTCGCGCGCGCGCTTCGGCGTGTTGGTGAGCCGGTCGCGTCCGAGCTGCTCGTCGGCTCCCTCTTTCAGCTTCGCGGCGGCTGCGCGGAGGCGCTTCGCCTGCGCGGCTGGGGCGGCGAGCCCCTTCTTCGGCTTCTCCTCTTCGGCCTTCGCCGCATCCTCCGCCCTACGTCCTGGCGTCGCGCGCCCCTTCGAGGCGTCGAACACGTCGAGCACCGCGCGCGCCTTCTTCAGCACCGCGAGCGTGTAGTTGCTCTGCGCGGCCTCCTTGCGGGACCCGAGTTCGATGTCGGGCGGAATCCGCCCGGCGTGAACGAGTTCGGTCAGCGCCTCGTCGAGATCGGTCGACTCGATTCCGGCTGCGCGGCGGTTCGCGAGCACGCTCTCGGCGCGCTGCATCGCCGCGGGGAGATCCTCCTCACCCTCGGCGACCGAACCTTCGAGCTCCCCTGTGAGCTCGCGCAGCGACGCGACGAGGTCGCTCATGCGCTTCGGCGCCGCGGCGATCTTCTCCTTCGGCTCGACGATGCGGACGGGGACGTTCTTGAAGCCGAGCCGGCGCGCGGCCTCAGCGCGGTGGGATCCGTCGTCGAATATGGGCGTGCCGTCGTCCTCGCGGTGGGCGATCACGGGCGGGAGCTTCTTCCCGGCGCGCATCGCCTCCATGATCTCGAGGACCTTCGCCTCCTCGAGGCGCTTCTTCGGGTTGAACTCGCGCAGGTCTGCGATTGGCACCGACTCGACCGGCCCGAGCGTGTCGCCTGGCTGCACGCTGGAGTTCGAGGCGGGCTCCTCGGTGTGCGCGTAGAGAGACACCCCCGGAGCTCCGGCATCACCAGAAGGCTCCTGGGATGCTTTCTCGGTCGACGCGGGTTCGGCCCTTGCGGGCTTCTCCGCTTCGCCAGGAGCGATCTGCGGCGCCCCGGGGGTGATCGGTTTGCTTTCCGCGATGGTGTAGAGCGATTCGAGGCTGTTGAGGTCTTTGACGACTCCAGCCTCCGCTCCGTTTTCGCCCAACATGGACAGCCACGGCGTGCCTCCTTTTTTCGGCTTGATGACCAACCAGCGGGTACCTACCGAGTCCTCGATCTGGTCGCCGTTTCGCATCTCGCCGGCCCGCTTCTCTGCCCAGGCCTTGGCTTCTGGCGTCATCTTGGCGCCGCGCACCTGTTCGCCCGGCTTCGTCGCTTCGCGGGTGGCGACGTTGGCGGCGTAGAGCGGCCCTTCGCCCGGCTCCTGGCCTGCTTCCGTGGCCGGAGAGGGTTTCGCCGTTTCGGGCTTGGCCTCTTCGGCCGGAGCGAGCTCTGCCGGCCCGGGGGTTGTCGGTTGCTTTTTCTTCGTGAATGGGTTTGTTCCGGCCTCGTGTTGACGCTGCGCCTCGCCCATCTCCATCAGGAAACCAAATAGGCGCCGCTCATCGGCCTTGAGGGCCTCGAAGGTCGCTCCTTCGAGCAGGAAGTCCATCAGGTCTCGCGCATCCGCGATCTTCTCCTCGCTGCCGCTCGCGTACTTGAAGTCGCCGACGCCAATGCCGGAGGCCTTCTTCGCGCGTCTGAGGAACGCTTGCTGCGCCGCAGGTTCCATGGATTCCCAGGCTCCGCCCGGGGCGAAGAATGGCTCGATCAGCTCCTTCGGCGAGGTCTTTCCTTCTGCTTCGAGTTCGATCAACTCGTCGGCGAGATTTTCCGCAGCGGCCTCGCGCGCCATGCGCGTGGCCATCCTGTCCAGGACGTCTTCGACCTTGTGCTTCTCGGCCGGCTCCTGCTCCGGCTCCTTCGGTGCATGAACGATCTCGGCGGCCTTCTTGACGGCCCCGGGGAAGGCCTGAAGCTGCTCGAGCTCGAGCGGGCGGCCTTCAGCAATCGCGAGAGCGGCCTCCTCCTCGGTCTTCGGCTCCTTCGCCTTGCCCTTCGGGGCAGTCTCCGTCCCCACGTCCGCGACCGTGCGCGCGGCACGCGGCGCACGCCCCCCCTCGCCCGTCAGGCGCACCTTGCCGCCCTGGCCGACCACCTGACCCTTCACGTCCTCTGCGAAGACATCCTCGGCCGTGAGTTCGCCCTGCGCGCCTAGGGCCTGCTGAGGCTCTCCAGGAAGCGCGTGGCCGGTGGACTCGACGCCTCCGGAGATGGTGCCGCCGAGGAGCGCGCCGATCGCGCTGGCCTGCCCCTGCTGCGGCAGGGTCTCCTGCAGGTAACGGATGTCCTTCCCGGTGAGCACCTTGGTCGCGATGTCTTGGCCGCCCGTCTGGAGCCACTCCTGGAGAGCCTCCTCGGAACCCTCAGCCGCGACGCGAATCAGCGCCTTCTTGAACGTGCCGGCGCTCGCGCGGTCGAGCTTCGAGAGGATCGAGCCGACGCCGGCCGCTTCCGTCAGACCGAGGCCGAAGCCGATCGCAGCGCCCGTCCATGCCTTCTTCTCGTCGCCGGTCTCGGCGAGCACGTCCTCGTACAAGGGCACGGCGGACTGCGCGCCGCCCACGAGCGCGACGCCGATCTCGCCCGCGAGCGGCCCAGCGACGGCGAACGGAAGCGTGGAGCCTGCGCCGCGCAACGCCTGGCTCGTGAAGTCCTGCGCGGGAAACGGTTCCGCTTCGCGCGCGGCCTGGTGGAGCTCGCGTCCCATGTCGGCGAGCTTGCGGGCGCCGATGGCCGTCGCGCGCAGGATCGGCGCGTGGCGCTCGATGGTATCGACCGGCACCCCGAGGAACTCGGCGAACTTCAGCCCGAGCTCGGGCGCCTTCGCGATGTCCGCCATGGATTCCGTGGCCCCGATCGAGAATTTCTCGCCGGCGGTCGTCTCGCGCGCCGGGAAGAGCTGCTCGAGCTCGCGGGCGAACTCGTGTTTCGCGCGCTCACCCCCTACCCGTTGTTCCTTCGTCTGGTCCCTACGCAACCCGATGCGCTTGAGCGGCTTCTCGGGCGCCTCCGGGATCAGGTCGGCCAGCTCGGCCTCGAACGCGGCGCGGTCGTCGACCTCGGGCTCCTGGAGCGGCACGGTCGAGATGGTAAGGGCCGGCACGCCTCGCAGCGAGCCGGCCCTTGAACGCTGCACCCAGGATAGGTACAACGCTGTCGGCAAGACAAACCGGGCGGAGTGTACCAGAGCTTGCGCCCTTCTGTGACTGCATCTGGTGTCCACCCGCGCGGCGCGCGTGGCGACCTCACCGGCACGGCGACGGGCTTCAAGCCTCTCCCCACCGACCCCGCCAACCACGCAACGCCGTCACGCACAGGCCTCGGCACGCATCGCTCGGACTGGTCGCGCCCGCAAAGAGGAAACCCCTCAAAGACCCCCACTAGGGCGGGGTCTTGCCTTGGGGCGGCGGCCTCCCGGAGAAATCCCGGGGCCTCCAGCCTGGCTACGGCTCCTGAAGGTTCGATCTCTCTTCCTTGGGGCAAGCCCCTCCGGGTCCTGAGCTTCCCGGCCTGCTTCGCTCCGCTCGCACCCTCGCCGTTGGCTCGGGCTTCGGGCCGGACGCCCTGAGGCGCTCCGCGCTCCTGAGAGGGCAAAAGAGCAAACGCCGCTCCCACTTTCCGGACCCCTTGTACGATCGAACTCCATGGCCCCCACTGAAAAGTTCCTGGCGTTCCTCGACACCGAGACTGGCGGTCTCATCCCCGGCAAGTCTCCGGTCCTGGAGATCGCGACCATCCTGACCGACCTAGATGGCAACGACATCGGCACATTCGAGAGCAAGATCCTGTTGCGGCCTGGCGATGTGGTCGACCCGGCGGCGGCGAAGATCAACGGGTACGACGCTTCGGTCTGGCAGAAGGAAGCCAAGCCGTTCGCGGAGTACATGGCGTGGTTGCACGGGCTCATCCCGTTCGGATCGGTCGCAATCCCGGTTGGTCACAACGTTGGCTTTGATCGCGACATGATCGACCTCGGGTACTACAAGCCGGCGCAGCGCTTCTGCCCGCTCAGCTACCACAAGATCGACACCGTTGCGCTGGCTGCGGCGATGCGCCTGGCGGGCCTGATCCAGTGCGAGAACCTGAAGCTGGCGACTGTGGCCGCTGCACTGAAGATCGAGATGGGCGCAGCACACCGAGCGGCTTCGGACTGCGTGGCCGCCCGCAAGGTGTTCCTGCGTGCGGTGCAGTGCATGCGGGCTGGCGCTGCTGTGCCGGTCTGAGGTTCGGAGGGCGAGCCTCAAGGCGAGCCCGCATCCGGGCGGTCACCGCGTTCGCCCGTGAGCTGAGCGCTGGTCCTTCCGGGAGCGCGAAGCGCGTGAGGGTCCGGAGGTTGGAGTCCGGAGGATCGTTCAGGACCCGGAGGTTCTGCTTCCGCCCGCCTCAATCTTCCGCACCTCGTCCCTGATGGCATCGATCGAGTGCCGCCCGCCGAGGATCCACGCGAGTTGCATGACGGTCACCTTACCGGCGTAGCTCTTCAGGGTCTCGATGTCGGCGTTGGTCCAGGTTGTCGATGCACAGAGGATCTGCCGCGCGTGCGCGTTGCGTCGGTGCCCTTGCGAGCGCGTCTCGTGCGGAGAGCTCACGAGGCCTCGCCGTCGCGTCGCACGACCCGCTCTGCCTCGATGCGCGCGTCCGCCAGGCGCCTCGATTCGAGCACGAGATCCATGGTGAGCCGTGTGAGTCGGCTGCGCTCTCGCTCGCACTCGGCGTGGTCCTCTTCGCAGTTCTCGACGCGGCGCGTCAGGTTGTCGACGAGGTCCTTGCGTGCGGCCTGCTTGATGAGGACGAGCCCGAAGACGAGGACGGCCGTGGACACGATGAGGGACGAGACTCCCAGCCATGCTCCAGTGTCCATTCGCGTGGAGAGGCGAGAATCAGGCGTGGGTGAAGCAGGTGAAGCCACAATTCTTCCCTGGCGTGCTCGGAATCGGCGCGGGAAACTTCGTCCCGTAGCGACGGTTGATGATGTGCGGGAGGAAGGTGTCGTCACCGCTGGCCGGGAACTGCGCCTCTGTGTGCAGCCACGTCACGGCGCGTAGGAGCGCGCGGTCCTGGTACTCGAAGGCGAGGTACCCGGCGCACCCGGCGCGCGTGAGGATCTCCGCGCACACGACGGCTCCTTGCAGCGCCTCCCACACGTAGTTCTCCTTCGGGGGCGGCCAGACGAACCCGCCCGCGCGGCGCTGGTCGTCGGCGAGGACGCCGTCGATCGAGTGACCGCTCTTCGTGGTTCCCTTCGGGTTGATCCCGACCGGCTTCGAGGCGTCTGCCACGCGGGATCGCCATACGAGAAGGCGGAGTAGGCATCGCGGTCGCCGAGCCACCCGCGGAAGACGCGCGCGCAACGTTCGAGCTCGGCCTGGTCACCGAGGTACGCGGCGCACGCGGCCCGCGCGGCGGCAGCGTGCGTGCCCCAGTTGTTCGGGCGCTCCTCGTGGCTCGCGATCAGAGACGCTGGGCCGCCGGTCATCGGCGCATGGCGCACTCCGGCCACCCAGGTCACGAAGCGCGGCTCGCGGTACCCGACGAGGTCCGCCGCGATCACGTACGCGGGCAGCTCGCGAGCGAGGGCGAGAGCTCGAGCGCCGCTCTCGGTCCCCACGGCCTTTGTGCATGCTGCGATGACCTTGTCGCGCAGCGCGGATCCGCCTGTGCGCGCGAAGACGAGCGCAGCAGCGAGCACGCGCACGTTGGTCGGGTCGTCCTGGTTGCTCAAGTTCGGCGCGCTGGTGTCCTGACGGGACGCCGCGACGAGCGCTTCCCATGCCGGTCCACTCGTGGGTCTCGTCGCGAGCTCCTCGGCGCTGGTCCAGACGCCCTTGATGGCGGCGGGAGGCGGGGGCGGGGGCGGTGGATCTTGGGTCCCAGCGGCGGCGATGGCGCGGAGCTCGACCGAGAGCATGTCGAGCCGGGTCGCAACCGAAACGATCAAGTCGTCCTTGGTGGTCATGGCTTTCCTTTCCCGAGAAAGAGCGCGACGAGCGCGATGGCGGAGATCAAGAGCGGAAGCACCTGGAAGAGGATCGTCTGCGCGGCGGTCAGTCCCCCCGAGCGGCCGATGCCGCCCGCCACGCCCTTCTCCAGCGACTGCACGCGCTTGTCGAGCTGGTCGAGACTCTCCTTCGACGCGAGCGTTCCCGCCTGGTCGCGCAAGGTGCCGCGGAACTCGTTCTGGCTCTCGTTGACGGCGCGCTGCGCCTGCTCGGCCTTGCCGGAGGCCTTCTCGGCGCTGTTGAAGGCGATCGTCACCTGCTTATCGCGCTCGTCGATGAGGATCTTGAGCGCGCGAACGCGCTCGTCGAACAAGACATCCAGCGCGGAGAGGCGTGCTTCGAGGCGCGCGAGCGAAGCGTAGGTCTCCGCTTCGTTCACGGCCGGGCCCCGACCGCCTGGGAGATGGCTTCCCTGACCGCCGCGCGAACGCCTTGGTCGCTCATGTCTAGCCCGAGGTCGTGCTCGAGCCGGTCGAGCAAGCCCTTGATGGCCGTCGCGCGGCTGTTCTTCGAGCCGCCGGCGAGTGCACCAGCAACCTCCTCCTGAACGATGGAGCGGATCTGGCCCGCCTGCTTGCCGCCCTCAGGCGCGCGCGTCGGTGTTCCACGTGGAACAGAGCCCCCCGCGGCGCCCTTCGCTCCCGGGGCAGCCTGTGCGGTCCTGGAGGACTTCCGCGCCGGGCCCGCCCCAGTTGCCAGCGCCATGTCCTCTGCCTGTTGGGCCGGGCCCTTGGCCTCGGCGGCGGCGTTCATCTCCTGCAGGACGGCGTCCGGGCTCGCCTCGGTCTGGGCGCCGAAAAGCAACTTCGTGATCTCGCCGACGTCCTTGGCAGGGTCCGTCGCGCGCCGGTAGCTCTCCGAGACCCCTGGGAGGCCGATCGTGCGCTGCCACTCGCCCTCTGCGGCGTGGGCGCGCTCGATGAGCTCGCCGCGGATGCTCTTGCCGGTGTCGGGGTCGACGCCGTCGGGCGCGTTGTTGGCGAGCACCCGCATCTGGTCGAGCATCTCCTTCACCCTGAGGTCGGCGGCTTCCCAACCGGCCTTGCGCGCGGAGAGCTTCGCGTGCTTGGCATGCACGAGCGCCAGCGCCTTGTGGACGGCCCCGGGTGGCTTGCGGGCCGCGAGGCCATCCTGAAGAGCCTTGGCTAGTTGCTGCGCCAGCGCGCCACCCTCTTCGGATGGTTCTCCTTCCTTCGAGACCGGACCGAACGGGTCGTCGAACTTCCCTTCCTTGATCGCGACATCAAGTGCCTGCGCCTCCTCAGCGTAGCCCTCCGCGATGACGCGCTGCTTCTCCTCGGCCGCGTCGCGTTTGAGCGTGTCGTTGAGCCACGTCCGCCCATGGGACGGGTCCATCCGAGACGCGAGCTCCTTGTACCCAGCCCAACGCTCCTTGACGCGCATCGTGTTTGGAGCGCCCTTCGCGAGAGCGCTCGCCATCCCAAACGGACCGAGAAGTCCCTCGGGCGACTCCAGCGCGCGCCGCACCTGCTCCTGGTGAGCCACACCAAGCGCCTTGTCGCTCTGTTCCTGAATCGTGGCCTTGAGCGCCTCGCGACCCGCTTCTTGTTCCTGAGCCTTCTCGGCGCGTGCCGCGGCGAGGTTCTGTTCGCGGGCGAGCGACGCTTGCGCGCGCTGCTCCTGAATTTGAAACTGTCGCTCCCGTTCCTTCGCGGCGCGCTCGTCCTGGTGCATCTGACGAAAGCGCGGACCGATTTCGGCCACGTTCCGACCGAGTTCACGAAGTGCGTAACCCGGCTCGCCAGCCTCACCGCCGACCCTAATTTCGACGCGCGGCACCGCTACCCGCCTTGGCCGAAGAGATCGAGCATCGCTTGACCGTACTCGCCTTCAAACTGCTGCCGTTGCCGGAACACGTCTCCGAGCTGCTGGCTGTGACCACGACGCACGGCCCCCTCCTGCATCCCGAGCCCTCCGAGCGCCATCGCGAGCTGTGAATCGATGTCGGCGAGCTGTCGCGAAGTGCGATCTTGGAGACCGAGGTTCAGATTCGCCCCGGTGCTGGTCCCAAGGAGTCCACGGCTCACGATGCTCTGGTCGAGAGACCCCTGAGCCTGCTTGGCGAGATCGACGGCCCCCTGACGCGCGCGGTTCCCCGCGAGCTCGACGCCGCGTCGCGCACCCGCGAACCCGGCGAGTTCAGCCTTCTGCCCTTGACGGAGTTGCGACTCTTGCAGGTTGGAGAAGAGTTCGCCACGGCTGCGCTGGATGCCGAGTTCCTGCTTGATCTTGCGCTGCGCTCGCTTGCGGTCCGTGCGGGCTTGCACTCCGCCCATGAACTGAAGTGCGGCGCCAAAAGCAGCTGCGTATGGAATTTTACTAACCCTCTTTCTTTCTGCGCGCGCCGCGATACGGCGCGCTCGGGTTTGTCTTGTGATACCGCGCCGTGCGGAGGCGGTTCGCTAGCTCGCGATGCTCTTCATGCCAGCGCCGAGCGCGGATGCGATTGCACTCAACACAGCGCCTATGCCCGGCCTTAGTGTAGTAGACGTTCTCGGGCGTGAAGGCGTGTCCGTTGTCGCACTCGGTCTTGCTCGCGGCGATGGCCACGATGCTGTTGGGCGCGCGCAGCATGTTCTCCAGGTGCGTGACCTCTTCCAAGTGCCATGGGTTCACGCACGGCGGGAACCTACAGGTGTGGTCCGGTTCCAGTTTCGGATCGAGCGGACCGCGGAAGGTCTCGTAGGCGACGCGATGCGCCAGCAACGTGCGCCCGCCGGTGCAGATGTACCCGTAGCCGGCCTTGGTGCGAGCGCCGACCCACACCATGCAGTCCGTGACGCAGTCGACGACGATCAGCGAGAGGAAGCGCTCCAGTTCCTCAGGGTCGGTCAGCTGCAAGTTCAGGAGTCTGGGGCGCATAGATGGTCGGTTTTCCTACCAGACCGATCGCGGCCTGTACCGTCGCATCATCCTCCTGCCCGAGGTGCCCTGCAAGCGCCCGTACGAAGTGCCCCGGATCGCCCGTCGCGTACTCGTACCCGATCTGGCAGTTCGAGGGGATCCGGAGCAGCGCGGCGCGGATCTCGGTCTGGTCCTCCTGGCGCAGCCCTGGGTGCGCGGCCATCGAGACGGCCATCGTCTCCTCCTGACGGTAGGCCTTGATGACGAATGGCTCGACGGGGCCGAGCGCCTCGCGGAACGACTCCCAGCAGAGGGCCAGCCACTGACAATTCAGGACGATCCGCCCCTCGAAGCCGATCGCGCGCGAGAAGTGGATGCGGCGCTCGAGGTAGTCGTGCCACCACGCCACGTCTGGCCAGCGGCGCAGTACGAGCAGCGTCGTGAGCTCGTGGTCCTGCCAGTCCATCCGCCAGCTTGGGGGCTGCGGCATGAAGGCGACCATGCCGGCGCTGTAGCCGAGCCGATGGCACACGCCCGCGACGAGCGAGCAGCCGCTGCGCAGTGGGCCAAGGACGACGACGGGACGGTCGATCACTGCCCACGTAGTCGCGCGAGGAGTTGGTTGTAAGCCACCCGCGCCTCCTCCGCCGTCGCCCCCGCGGGCAGCGGCTTCAGCCCGTCCGCAGCCGTCACCCGGAAGCGCCCGAGGCCGTCCGTGTTGATCGTCTTCTTGTCGGCGCTCTGGTCGGTGACAGCGCCCGACTGATTCGTGCGCAGGCGAGGATCGCGACGGCCCAGCCTCGGGCTGTAGCCCGACTGCCCTGCTCTACCGGCGCGCGGGTCAGCCATCGTCCTCACCTTCCAGTTCCTCACGCATTGCCTTGAGCTGTTCCGCCAGCGACGCGACAGCGTGTTCAGCTTGCACCCCACGCGCAGCGACAACCACATGCCGCTCAGGCCAGGCCAGGATGATCTCGTAGACGCCAGAGCTGGACTTGCTGAAGTGAAGCGCTGGAACCGACGCGAGGTCGATCGTGTCCGGCACGTCACTCACCGATCAGGCTCCGTCTGTAGCGTTGAACCGTGTCGGAGATGGCGCGCGATAGCACCGCGTCGACGATGCACTGCTCGAGCAGCTCGCGCCACAGACCTCCCTGCGGCTCAAACTGGTCGTGCAGCTCTTCTTCGGGAATCACGCCCCGATCCTACCCGATCTCGGCCGATTCCTGGGTCTTCGACGTCGCGACGATCGTGCAGCGCCCACTCTCGAATGCCCAACGCTTCAGGCCCACCCCCCGAAGCCGCAGGTAGATGTGCGGTGCCTTCACCCGCACCCGGAAGGCGTTCATCCCCGGCTTCAGATCCCGCGCCCACTGGACCGTCCCGAGCGAGTCCGCCGTCTCGCTCGCGAGCACCTCGAGCCGCGCGCCTCCCTGGTCGTCCGCGAGCGCGATCTCGACGTCGATCAGCCGGTAGTCGCGCTCCGGCCCGCCCGCGGGCGTCAGCGGCCCGATCACGACGAAGCTGTCGATCAGCGTCCCGTCGTCGCTCACGGCTTCCGGGTCGTCGAAGCGCACGTACCCGTCCTCGCACCCGAGCAAGAGCCCGCGCGTGTCGTCGCCGCCGAGGTACGTGTACGCGGTCGGTTGCAGCCCCGCGAGCCCGTAGCGGTCCGTCCAGATGGGCGGGTTCTTCACGAGCTGATGCGTCTTTTCCTCCCAGAACCAGTGATCGACGACCGTCGACGTCGACCACGCGACGCGCCAGATGTGGACGCCGCGCTGGATCGGGTTCCAGGCGAGCACGATCCGGTGCGTCCCGAAGTCGATGTCCGCCATCTCGCTCTCCTCGAGCGTGTGGCGGCTCAGGGGGACAGGGTCGCCCTCAGGGAGCAGCATGTAGAGCCCCGGGGGCGAGTTCCCGAACATGAAGACACGGCCTGACTGGTCTTTGCACCAGGAGTCGCCGAACACTCCCCCCATCGAGTCTGTCACCAGGTGGATGTTGCCGCCGTCTTGCGGGTCGCCGGTCAGACGCAGGATCCGGCTCTCACCGAGGATGAACGCGAGGTCGTCCCACACCGGGATGGCCGCCACGATCACGTCCGCCGCCTCGCCCGCGCGCGTCAGGGTCCCACTGAACGCCTGCGTGCTGGTCGTCACGGCGGGGAAGAGGTCGTAGTTGAAGATGTCCCCCAACTTCGAGGCGACATAGTTCGACGGGTGGTCCGCGAACCCGAGGAACATCAGCCGGTGGCGCCAGTACATGCCGATCTTCGCCCGCGGCGGAATCTCGCCGGCGCTCTTCGACTCAAGCGGCGCTACGAGACCAGTCCTTAGGTCGTAGGCGAAGTAGTTGATCCCGTCTAACACGATGATGTGCTCGCCCGCGCGGAACGCCTGGACGTACTGCGACGCGGCGTCGAGCACGCCGCTGCCGCCCGAAGGGATCGAGTTCGACGCCGACGCGATGAGCCGGATGTCGTCCTCGACCACGGCGATCGTGTGCACCGTGCGCGGGCTGCCGGTCGCCGCCGCCGTGCTGGTCACGAGCCGCACCTTGAAGATGGACGCCGACGCGGCAATCGTGACTGGGTTCGAGACGTGCAGCAGGTAGACGTGCTCGGAGAGCGGCGTCGCGAGCTGCGTGCGGTACTCCGGCATCAGCGCGTCGGGCGGGATGACCGCCGCGAAGCCCTCGGGCTTGACGCCAGTCTCGTACTCGAAGAGCTCGGTCGCGTTGCCGGAACCGCCCGGGTCCTTGGCCAATCCGTACAGGTCCGGGTTGTCGACGCCAAGCCCCCCAACCGCGAGCCCATACGCCGGGACAAACAGGTTGCCGAACTTGTCCGCCGCCATCCGCGGCCAGGGATAGTCCTGCTCAATGGAGTGGTCGAACTTGAAGCGCCAGGCGCCGTCAGCGCTCGCGCCCGAGAAGGTTTCGGAGAGATCGATCACCTTGCGAACCGCGCGCTCGCCGCCGCCCGCGTCCGAGAACGGCCCCGTCATCCAGACATGCACCAGGCCGTCGCTCTCGACCTTGCGCGAGACGACGCCGTAGCCGATGCCGCCCTTGTTCGTGCCCGTGTCCGGGTGCGTGTGCTCGTTGCAGACCCACTGCAGGTTGCCACGCGAGTCGTGCTTCGCCGTAAGGCCGACAGCCTGGAGGATCTCCTCGTGCGCGACGCTCGCGCCGCCCTCGATAGGCTTCGGAGGACCGCCGACGTTGCTGGCGTCGAGCCCGTAGAAGTGCGGGAAGGTGTCCGTGTTGCGCGAGAGGATGTGCCCGATCCCCCACTTCCAGGCGAGGTACGCCTCGATGCGGGCCATCTCGTTGTCGGTCTGGGCAGCGCCAGGATCCCCCGTTTCTAGGTGGTCGTGCGTGAGCACCTTCGGCTCGGTCAGACTCGTACGGTCGCGTCGGTCGATGACGATGATCTCGCACAACTCGCCGTTCATGCCGTGCGTGTTTGTTCCGGCTGAGGTCACCAGGCTGTTGCCGAACATCGTGCGCGAGAGCGGGCCCGACGCCGCAAAAGGGTCGCCCTCGAACCTGTCGATCGGCTCGCCGTTGAACCGGACCAACGAGCGCGTCTTGGTGGTGTTGCCAGGCTCTATGCCGCCATCGTGCAGGAACGAGATCAGGACACAGCCAGTGCCCTCGTCCTTGGCGTCCGCGTTGTACGAGAGAGGAACGTGCCGCGTCGGCGAGACCGCGCACTGCCCAGGGTCGCCAGCGTCCCCACGCATGAACACAAAAGCGTCTCCAGCAACCTCGGTAGCATTCGATTCCGGGTTGTCTCCGCAGGCCTGATTGATCTGCACCTGGATGGCAGCCTCCGGCCCAGAGCCGCCGTACCCGTTCTGCAAGATCACGGTCGCAGAGTCCGTGTTGAACTGGTACACGGCGGGCTGTCGGACGACGATGAAGACGGCGAACATCGACCCGTCGTAGGCCGGCAGAGCGGTGCGCTGCTGGTCCGCAACAGCCACGTTGCTGCCGTCATTCGGGAGCGACACGAGAACCTGCTGGAGCGCGTCCGTGTCCGTGACGTAGTTCTCGTTGATGAACTGGACGCACGGAAGTCCACCGACGCCGACCGGCTTGTAGAGCGGGCCCTTCAGGTCCGTGTTGATGATTGACCCGGCGAACATGTCCCTACCGTTCCCGCTCTTGTCGCGCCAGCGCAGGATCTGCACGGCGTTCTTCAACACGCCGCCCTCGACATCCGTCTCGTCGATCTCGGTCGCGTCGTACCAGCTCCAGATCCGCGTCTTCCAGTCGTCGAGGTCAAACGGCGTCCACCCCACCACACTCGGCGCGAACGGGCGCGCGGACGGGTGCCCGAGTCGGAAGTTTTGGATGCGGGGCGCGTCCGGGTCCACCAGCGTCGTGAAGTCCGTCGGGCTCGCCGAGAGCGGCTGGCTCGCTGTGTAGATCGAGCCGTCGTCCCCGATGTGCATCCCGTTGATGGGGAAGGCCACGCTTTCAATGCGCCGCCGCTCGACCGGGATCAGCCCGAGCTCCCCGTACTCGACCACGCGCGAGCGGTTTTCCGTCGGGTAGTTGTGGGCCGCGAAGAGCGACGAGCCGCGGTAGACCTGGAGCTCCTCCGTGAACGCGCCAGGCACGAACTCCCAGAGGAGCTCGTACCCGTTGTCCGCGGTTTGCTGGTAGCAGAACATCTTGGCGAGCAGCGGGTCGCCACCCTGCGAGACCGCCGCGAAGATCCGGTCAGCATCGTCCACCCACAGCGCGCGAACCTCGTTCGCCTGTTCGGCGACCGGCAGCGGGATCGTGAATAGGGCGCGGCCAGACGAGTTGAACTTCGCCACGCTCGCCGGCCCCGAGAGCGCGTACAAGTTGCCCTGCCGATCGGTTCGCCCGGCGCGCGAGTCGACGCGCGTTGTCGTCTCGACGTCCCAGAGCAGCGTCGGCGTGCCGGCGTCGAAGGTGTAGACGATCTTCCGGTCGTCGATCGCCGTCGAGCAGAGCGCCTTGATCCGGCTCGCGCCGATCACGCTGGCGTTGAACTTGCGGAGGCCTGCCCGCTGCCCGCCCCGCATTCGGCCGGTGACCGGGTCACGCCCACGCACGCTGCGCGCCGCGACCGTGTAGAGCTCCGGCTGCTGCGAGAGCGGCGCGCTGTCGTACCGGCCTCCGTAGGGGTAGATCAGGTCCTTCCGCGGCACGGCTACACCAGCCCGAGCGCCCGCGCGACGGCGAGCTTACACGCCCCCGGAGGCACCGACTTCGGCGCGCACTGCTCGAGCAGCTCGAGCGTCCGCTGCGGTCCGTAGTTGCCGCTCGCGAGCGCCGCGCGCGCGAAGCCGACCACGTTGAACCCCATGCCCTTCTCGGCGAGCAGGTCCTGGATCACGTCGAGCGGCAGCCCTTCGCTGTCCATCAGCCGGAAGACGTCCGCGCCATCCATGAGGGGCAGCATGGACGCCATCCCCTACTTCTTCAGCGGGATGAACGGGTTGGCAGGATCCTTCCCGAGCTGGTCCAGGTGGTCGGCGATCGGCTGGAGCCGGGCCACGATCTCGGCCTGGTCTGTCACCGAACCGTTCTGGATCTCGGCAATCAGCCGGTCGATGCGGTCGGACACGGCAGTCGTGGCGGAGTCGAACTTCGAGATCAGGGACTGGACTTCGGGCGAGATGGCCATGGGCTACTCCTTCTTGTCGGGGACGTTGAGACGTTCGAGCCGATCCACGATCGGCTTCAGCTTGGCAGCGATCAGGGCCTGGTCAGCCGCGCTGGTGTCGAGTGCGCGCGCGATTGTGACGAGCACGCGCACCAGGTCACGCGCGAGCTCGATCTCGTCGCGCCCAAGCTTCAGCGTGAGGTCGATGCGCTCGGTCACGGGGCCACCGTACAGACCGGCGCGGCCAGAGTCTACGCCACGAGACCTTCAGAGACCGGAACGCGCCGCTGCGGGCGCGGAATCTGCGCCTCGAAGCGTGTGTCGAAGCCCTTCGCGTTCGCCCAGTCCCGGTGCGCGGGCGTGTTCGAGTCCTTCACCACGAGCTTTCCGGTCGGGATCCCGCTGAGTTGCACGGCCATGTTCGCTCCCCACAGAGAGCAGCGGTCGATCTCGAGCGAGCTCGCCACCGCGCCGCCCGCGAGTGGCCCCACCCGGATCAGGGTGTCGCCGTAGTCGGTGCGCTCCGAGCTCCCCTGCGCCGCCACCTGGCGGATGGTGAGGCTACCAGGCGCCCCGAGCGCGGTCGCCTTGCCCTCGCCGTCGTCGACCATGATGCACCGGCAGCGCACCCCAGGCCCGCCCCAGAGAAGCCCCTTCTCGATCAGGACGTTCGAGCCCGGCATCCCCTGGATCACGATGCCAGCGCAGCCTCGGTTGCCGCCCGTGGTCCAGCCCGAGAGCTCGAAGTTCCGCAGCACCACATGCGCGCCCGTGACCGGCCTGCACTCGAGGTCGTTCGGCCTCGACTTCCAGCACTCGCCTCGAGCACCGATCACCCTGTAGCGTTCGTACAAGGCGCCCCCCTTGGCCCACTGGTGGTGATACCAGGGATGCTCGAAGAGCTGCTCGCCGAAGATCGTCAAGTCCTCCGAGTCGCAGTCGCACTCGTAGCTGAAGCCGCCCCAGGATCCAGGCTGCGAGCAGTCGATTGTCACGCCGCGCGTCACGAGCTTGAACTTCCGCATGATCGGAAGCCCGCTCGCCTTCCCCGTGCCGGCCTGGATTGCACTCCGCGGCCCGTTGTGCAGGGTGAGGTTCTCGAGTTGCACGGTGCCTTGGTGCTGGAGGACAAAGATGTTCGTCCACACGCCGGAAGCCGGTCGGATGTGCGTGATCCCCTGGCCGGCGCCGATGAAACGCACGCCCGCGTAGCCCTTCGAGAGCCAATCGTTCGGGTGGTAGACGCGCGTCCCGTTTTCGTTCCGCTTGCCGATGTCGAAGCCGAAAGAATCGCCGGCCGGTAGGCGGATCTCGTAGAGCGAGGGGGTCACGAGCGCGCGGCTCTTGGGCTTCTTCTTGGTGGCCATCAGGGCACGATCAGGTCGCACGGGGTCGAATACCTGGAGAGCGGCTCCGCCGAGTAGTCCATCCAGCAGTTCTCCGGCGCACCCAGCGTCACCTGCGCCATCAGGTCCCGGTTCTTCGCGTCCGCGAACAAGACGCCCATCCGCAGCTTCGTCAGGCGCGCGTCCAGCGAACCGAGTTCGCTCTCCTCGGTGCCCATCGCGACCGCCTTCAGCACCTCGATGAACAGGAGGTTCATCCACGAGGGCGGGCACAGGACCTCATCGTCGGTCGCCGGCTCCTTCCACCCGCCGCGGTAGAAGATCACGAGCTCCTCGTCCGCCGAGTCCGTCACCGTCGATATTTCGAGCCGCGGCACAGCCTGCCCACCGTCCACCCCGCGCACGTACCTGAGCAGCGTCCAGAAGCCGATCGTGCGCTCCGTCCCGAAGGCGCGCAGGTTCAGCATCGTCGCCTCGCCCGTCATCTCGACCCAGCCCGTCAGCCCGCGCTTCATCGCCCAGGCCGTGATCGACTGCATGTCGAAGTCGGACGGCAACGCGATCTGGTCGTTCCGCATCGTCGCCGCGATGTCGGTCTGCCCGTTCGCCGCAGCCCCGATCGATGTCCGCAGCGTGATCGTGTTGGCGTCCACCCGCGACGCGACCTCGTAGGTGCCGGTCGTCGCGCCCGTTCCGCTCGTCACCTCCAGCGTGTCGGCACTCAGCCACGAGTAGTTCGTGAACGCGCCCGTCTTGGTGATCCGTAGCGTCGCCTCGGTCCAGGTCGCGCCCGTGAGGTCGATCGACGGCCGCAGCCGCAGCCGCGCCTGACGACCATCGAGCCAGCGCCACGCGTGCATCGACACCAGGTGCTCGCCCGCCTGGTTCACGAGCTCGCGGAACTCGAGCGGCGTGCCGGGCGACGCGCCCACCTCGTACTTGACGAGGCCCTCGAGCAACCTGACTGTCAGACTTCCCACGCGGCCACCCTACGCCCCCTTGAGCGCCCGTTCCAGCGCGTGCCGGATCGTGTAGCCGTTGTAGACCGTGTGCGGCGCCCCCACGTCGAGCCACACGCCGACCTCGGCGCCAAGACGCGGCGGCGGCACCGGCACGCCCAGCGCCTTCGCCTGCGCGCGCATCTCCTGGTACGAGACGCTCTCCCGCTTCTCCTGCAGCAGCGTCACGCTCGCGCTCGCACCCTCGACCCTGTTCTTCGTCAGAAAGCGCGCGAGGCGGAAGAGCTGCCAGGCCAGGCGGAGTGATTCCATGCGGAGAAGACGTTACCAGACGAAACCAGCCCCGCCAGGGGTCGCCTGGCGAGGCTGGGGAGAAACCCCGGCAGAGAGGTTCTAGGTCAGGCCCTTGATCGACGAGATCGTGCCGAAGCCGTTGACCCCATCCCACCACCCGTCCGTCAGGCCGGCACCCGTGCGCACGGTCAGAGGGATGAAGACCACCTTGTGAGGCACCGCCGCGTCGGTCGCGTTCGTCACCGAGGTCGCAATGGCCACGTACTCCTTCGCCGTCTCGATGACGCCGATGAAGGTGGCCAGCACCACGGTCGTTTCGACCGAGACCGCATCGCAGTAGCCCTTGAGGCGGAAGCGGCACTTCACGTTGTCAGCCGCCGTCGACTGGACCACGCCGAAGATGCCGGTCGAGAGGTAGTGACCGCGCGCGTCGCCGAGCAGCGGGACCACGATGTTCGCCAGTCCCGCACTCGCGAGGCCAGGCTGGTTCGTGGTCGAGTCGCCATCGACGAGCGTGTTGTCCAACCGCTCGACGTCACCCACCGCCACGGCCGAGCCGGTGCGGTTCGTAACGACGATTTCGATCTTGTCCGGCCCGAGCCAGCCAAGGGACGCTTGAGTTTGCATGAGAGTCAGTCCTTTCTTGGCTTGGGGCCTAGATGAACCCGTCGATGTCGACGGTTCCCGGGGTCGGAGCCACGACGCCACCAGCCTTCTGTCGGCTGTGGCACCAGTTGTTGTGCCAGCAGTCGAAGAAGACGGTCCGCTGGTACGGCTGGAAGACGCTCGGCGGCGGCGTTTCCTCTTCGAGGAAGTGCTCGCTGTGCACGATCTTCTTCCAGAACTTCGGCGCGATGAAGACGAACCGCGGACCTTGCGAGTCCGGGTCGACCAGTGCCACGCCGTTCTCGTCGACCGAGTTGTCGTTCTCGCCAGCGAAGCCGGTGAGAGCGCCGTTCGGCCAGACCTCGGCGAAGTCCATCCGCTCGATCCACTTGACCGGCACGCCCTCGAAGTTGAGGCCAGGCCGCAGTCCCGGGTAGATCGTGTCGCCAGACCCGTGACGGGTATAGTCCTGGTTCGCCGCGGAGGCGTACGAAAACAGGCGTTTCCCCTTCAGCGAGCAGATGATGAAGCACTCGGGGTTCACTTCCTCCCCGTACTCGGGCCGGATCGCCAGGTCTTCCCAGCGCAGCCGGTCGTACAAGGTCGTGAAGGCCATGAAGCCGTCCCACTGACGCCCCGCCGTGTCGATCTCCGTCTTCCCGTCGGCGTAGAACTCGACCGGGTTCCGCCAGAGCACTTGCGTGGTCGGGTTCACCGTCTGGAAGGTCGTGAAACCGGGCGGCACGATCGCCGTCGGGTTGCCCTGAGCCACGGTCGCACCGAACTGGTGGATCGCGCAGAAGATCGAGTACGGCACGCGCGTTCCGCTCGTCACCGTCTCCATCGTCCCGTTGTTGGGCTGGGCCATCAGCTCCCGGTCCATGCCCTTGTTGATGCTCACGAAGAGGTTCGACCACTTCGCCTTGATGATCTTCTTGAAGACCATCGCGCGAGCGCCCCGGTTGAGCTGGCTCGCCATGTTGAAGCCCTTCTCGTGCTTCGAGAAGGTAATGTGCGCGTCGCTGAGCGCCCACTGGACCGACAGCTCGGTCAGGTGGTTGCTGAGGCGAGGCGCCTTCGGCTCGAGCACGTTGTACGGTCCGTACGTCGAGTCCTCGTCGAACATCACCTGGTCGGTGATGCTGTCGCCGCCCTGGAGCATCTCCTCCATGTCGTGCGCCCGCATGATCTGGCGCAGCAGCGTGTTCCTGGGCGCGGTCTCGTTGCGGATGAAGTTTTCACCCGTCAACACTGCTTGACTCGTGCCCAGGAACAGGTCCACGAGTGCAGAAAGCTGGATCCCGGCCATGCGAATGGCCTCCTTCTTGTCTTGGGATCAGGCCGTGCGCGCGCCTACCTAGCGGCGGCCCGGCTTCAGCGGCGGAGGCTTCAAGCGAGCAATCGCGTCCTTCCCCTTGCCGGCCAGCGCGAGATCCACACCCCGTGTCCAGTACGACTCCTCGTCGAGCGGCGCAGCCTTGCTGTTGCCGATCGTCTCGGGTGGCGTGCTGGCCCCGTTGCGCCGCTTGGTGGCGAGGTCGGCCTTGGGGCCGCCGTTCATCACCGCGCGCGCAGCCTGGTCGAAGACCTTGCGAGCGTTGACCGCTACCCCGCGCGCCTTCAGGCCCGCGGCGATCGTGCTCGCATGCTCCAGGATGGCCTCTTGCTTCTCGCTGTCTCGCCGGAGGATCGGGCCGTACTGCGCCGTCAACCTCCGCATCTCTTTGTCGATCGTGACTTGCCCGTCTCGCTGAACGGTTCGGGCCTCGAGGGCCGCGAGCCGCGCCTGGAGGGCTTCATTCGCGTCGTGGAGCGGCTTCAAGGCGTCGGCCGCGTCCTCGTCGATCCCGAGCTTCTCGGCGAGGCCTGCGCGAACAGCGGCCCAGGTAGACGCGGGCTTGCCGGTCTCCTTCGCGTCGTTCGGAGTCTCGCGCCCTTGCTCGGTCTTCGAGGAGGCTTCCTTCGCTTCAGCGTTCGCAGCATCGACACGTCCTGCCCAGGCGATCAACTTGGCCCTGGGCATGTTCTTCAGGTCGGAGAGCAACGGCCGATGCGCCTTCGGCAGCGCCAGCAGCGTCGCGTACGCGCTGTCGAGCTCGTCCTCGGCGTCGGCCTCGTCGTCTCCGTCCTCATCTTCCTCGTCCTTCTCCTCGAGCTCGCCCTCCTCGGCGTCGCTGTCGCTCGCCTCGAGCTCCTCCTCGTCCTCTTCGTCGACGTCATCGCCGTCGTCGTCCTCAGCCTCGTCCGGCTCGGGATCCTTCTTCGCCTTGCTCTTCTGCCCCGGCACCTTCGGTGGCACGTACTCGTCGTCTTCCTTCGTCACAGGCCCGAGCATCTTCTCGACCGCAGCGTCGAGCACGGCCTCACCCTTCTCGGCGACCGTCGGCTCAGCAGGTTCAGAGCCGAATGAGTCGGGAGTCTCGGGCTCTGCGCCGCCAGGGAAGTCGTCTGCCATGGCCTCCACAATGGGCAGCAGGCCAGCCCGGAGTCAAGGGCCGCGCGGCTTCGGGCCCTTCTTGTGGGTGTACCAGCTCTTCAGCGCCAGCAGGCGACGGCGGAACTCCAGGCCGTAGCGCTCGAAGGGCCGGCACGTTCGCAACCGTGCCTCCAGGCGCCGCAGCTCAGCGGCCCCGTAGCGCTCTACCAATCGCGCCACCCGACATCCCGCCCTGCGCGCTTCTCGTGCGCCAGGTAGGCGTTGAGCTGCTTCTCCGTCTCGAAGTGCGTCATGCACCCGACCTTCTTCAGCCCGAGGTCCTTCGCCGTCTGCCGATGCACCTGCGCCGACTTGAAGGGCCGGAACCGCGTGTGGACCGAGGCCGTGCGCTTCTTCGGCTCGGGCGCGTCCTCGATCAGGCCGCCACCGGGCCCGAGGTCGTAGCGCAGCTTCGTCGGGCCGCCCTTCTTGCCGGGGCCGTAGCCGGAGAACTTCAAGGTTCGATCTCCAGCGGCCAGACATCGAAGTCCTCCGCGGCCTGAAGGAGCGGCACAGGCATGGCCTCCGGTTCGTATACCACGACGCTGGATCGACCAAGAGAAACTGGGCACAGGCCACAGAGCGAGCCAGCAGGCGCCTCGCATTCGGGCCGGAGCTGGCAGCGGAACATCGGTGCGCAATTGTGCATCTTGTCGCGGCCGAGGTAGTACGAAGTCGGCCACGGTCCGGGCCTCGGCGGCCAGAGCTCGTAGACAGCGACCTCCTCGCGCTTCTTCCTCCACGGCATGAGCGCGGCGCCGAGCGACGCCAGCGCGGACGTGAGCAGGTTGCGGCGGTTCATGGTTTGGGTGGGCGCTCGATCCAATACGTTGAAATGGGTTTGGTCTGGATCGCGCCGTGCAGGCTGTACGTCGGCAGGCCCTCGAGCGCAACGCGGTAGGCCATGATGCCGTACCTGTCGCGCGAGTCGAGCAACGGGCACTTGAGCCGGAGAGGTCCCCCACCGCCAGCTCAGGCACCAGCCGCGAACGCCTGCGCCTGCGGCGCTCCACGAGCTCGCCCCGCCACGTTGCCCTGCTGCGCCGCCCCACGGTTCAGGCTCTTCAGCACGCCTGCCAGCCCCACGTCACGCGACAGGCGCGGCTCGGCCTCCTGCGGCTGGATCACGCTGAGGTCGGCGCTCTCGATCCCCGGGAACAACCTCGAGAGCTGCGGGATGCCGCCCGCGGCTCCGATCGCATCGAGCAGGCCCTTCACGTCGCCGCCGATCTGCCCGGCTTGCGCAATCGCCGGCAGCAACTGCAGGACGTTCACCAGCACCTCGCCCTGACGCGCCATCGCCTGCTCGCTCGGCCGCTCCATGCTGCCCGGCTCGATCTCGAGCCCGAGGTCGTCGAACGTCATGCCGCTGCCGTCGTCGTCCTCGCCGCCCGTGAACCAGGCCTCCGCGTCGCCATCGAGCCCGTAGGCGTCGTAGGCCTCCTGCCCCAAGGGGAGCTCGATCTCGTTCGTGTGGTAGGCGTACCACGCCACGGTGCGGCCAAGGCGCCGGATGCCGTCCTGGTAGCGGCCCTTCACGTACCCCTGCCGGCTCATCGCGGCCTCGTTCGCGTAGGTCACGTCGGTAGCCGTGTCGCCCGAGGTCGTGCCGCGCTGGTTCTCGGCGAAGCCCATCGCGCGGTCGCGCTTGGCGATCGAGCGCTGCTCGGCCGCGACGTTGGCCGGCTCGGTGCCGCCGATCACGAGCTCCGCGAAGTGGTCCTTCGGGTTCGGCAGTTGGTGCGTGTAGACGTGGTCGTTGACGCCGTCCTTGATGAGCTTCGCGAGCGCCAGGTCGTCGGTGATCCCGAGGCGCTTGTAGGCCTCCACCTGGCGATCCACGGCCCGCGACAGCCGGCTCGCCTGCTCGATGTGCCCACCGCACGCCGCGAGCAGACTCAGCGGGAACGGAGAGTCCGGCACGATGTAGGCGCCGATCATCGTGTACGGCCCCCAGCGCGGCCCGAAGAACGGGCGCGGCGCGCGAATCACGGTGGCGCCAGCATCGTCCTCGCTGCCCTGGCCAACGCCGTAGGTGGCCACGACGCCGTTGAAGCCATCCTCCGGACCCGGCTCGCCCTCGAGCCGCATCTGCGGGAAGTAGACCTCGAGCACTTCAACCTGCTCGCGGTCAGGCTCGTCGAAGAGCTGCTTCTCGGCGAAGGCACGCGAGCGCAGCGTCGCGTTGCGCCGCTCGGTCTCGTTCAGCCCGCGGATGGCCGCGACGTCCCAGCCCTCGCGCTTCTTCTTCGGCTTGCGCCGGTCTTCCTTCGCGCGCTCGAGCAAGTCCTCCTTGTCGATCATGTAGCGGTGCCACTGCATCCGCGTGCGGCGCGCGGCCGGCGTGCGGTGGTCGAGCCCGAAGTCGAGTGGCGAGATCCGAGAGAGCTGCGGGAACATCACCGGGTCCTCGGCCTCGTACGTCTCGGGCGTCGGTTGCGGAGAGACGTGAGCAACGGCCCAGCCGAAACTGAAGTCCACCGCGAGGTCCTCGAGCGTCGTCTTCAAGTCGCTGTCGACGCTCCAGCGATTCATGTAGAACTGCATCGCCTCCGCGACAAACTGCTGCGCGCGTCCGCGACGAGTTGTCACACGCCAGCGTGGGTTCGCCCAGACGAGTTGAGCCATCGAATAGGAGACGTACTCGAAGGAGGCATTCTCGCCATCGTATTCGGATGAGTTGTTGAGCACTCCTCCGCGCGACCACCACGCACCGGGGAACTTGTCGAGCAGGAGCTGAATGCCGTCGAGGTGTGTGTCGCGCGCTCGGGCTTGCGAGCGCACTTCGGCTATCACTTTGATGGGGTCGAGCGAGAGCACGATGCGCGGCTACTTGCGTCCGAAGAAGGCACTGGTGAGTGTGGAGCGTGAGCCTCCATACGTGCCTGAGTTGGCGCCGGTCTCGGCTCGGCGACGGCGCGGGGCGAGGGCGGCGCGCTTCTTGGCGCTGCCCACCTTCTCGCGGAGTTCTTCGCGGTCGACCTTGGACTGCGACTCGTAGGCCATCTGGTTCGCGGTGCCGTAGTTGCGGGCGCGGGAGACGGTGGCGGGCGGGCGGCGGTTCTGGTCCTTGAGGAACATCGCGGCGGCGGCGCGGCGCTTGTCGTACTGCATGGTGGGTATACTTTCATGGATGCACGAAGAGTGGCGTCCATGCTTCGACGGCGTGTACTCGGTGTCAAGCCTCGGCCGCGTGCGTCGCAACGCGCCTGGCACTTGCGCCCGCCCTGGGCACATCATGCGCCCTGGAGATTCATGTGGGTATCCGTTCGTGATGCTGTCGGTCCACGGCGTGAAGTTGGGCCGCAGGGTTCATCGTCTCGTTGCCGAGGCGTTCCTTGGGCCTCGCCCTCCTGACCATGAGGTGAACCACATCGACGGCGACAAGAAGAACAACCGGGCCGAGAACTTGGAGTACACGTCGCCTGGCGGCAATAAGGCGCACGCCGTGGCCTACGGCCTAACGAGGCGCAAGCTGTCATTGGTCGATGTTCGTGCCATCCGCGCTGCCAGGGCCAATGGCGTCTCTGGCAAAAGCCTTGCGGCCAAGTACGGAGTGAGCCAGGCCTCCATCTGCACCGTCTACCGTGGGCGGAGACGGCCTTGCGCCACATAGCGGATGGGGTAGACTTCCTGTAGAGGGCGTGATGGTCGCGCTCTTCTGGTCCGGAAGTCAACGTCTGGAGGTCAAGGCCTGTGGTCAAGCACAAGCGCGAGGTGGTGTCATTCATTTGTCCCGGCCCTGGTGGCCAGGCAATCTGCGAGGAGGGTGCTCTGTACCTTCCTGGCGAGAACGAGTCCACGAAGGACTGCCCGCGGTGCGGCGGGACCGGTGAGCTCGAGCTACCGAGCAAGCTGGAGGTCTGCGGGCGTTGCCGCGGGCGCGGCGTCCACGATCACGAAGCGTTCTCGAACGGCATCTCGATGGACGAGTTCCGCGAGGATCCCGACTTCTACGACGACTACCGGGCGGGCGTCTACGACGTGACCTGCTCGGAGTGCGGCGGGCGCAACGTCGTCCCTGTGGTGGACGAAGTGCTGACCACGGCCGCGGACCTGCAGGCCTACTACCGACACCTGCAAGAGGAAGCCAGCTACCGCCGCGAGTGCGAAGCCGAGCGAAGGATGGGCGCCTGATGGGGTACGACGAGAGTCGAGAGGGGTACGAGCGTGCGCACGCGCAGCACCGCGAGGCGCATGGGCCTGGGGGCGAGCGGAAGCGGCCAATCGTGGTGACCGAGCGCTACGCCGCGCTCATCTATGCTGGCGTCGACGCTGCCGCCCTGATTGTCGCGTGCGGTACTCGTACGGCCGACTTCGCCCAGCTCGGCGCGCGCGTGCTCGCCCTCATCGAGGAGCAAGGCGAATCCGAGATGAGCCGCGAGAATGCTCCGGGGTGTTGTGCTTCGGTTGGGTGGCAGGCGCTCGTCGCCGCGCGCTCGCTCAATCTCTTGCCGGAGGCGAAACCGTGATCTCCCACGCAGCTCTCATCGCAGCACTCTCCTCTCCGCAGGACGCTCGCTACTGGGCGATCCGGTGGCAGTACCTCCGTGGGGATGGATTCTTCGACGAGCTTCTGCGCGCGGCGGCACACGCCGACCCGGACAATCTCGCGCGCCTCCACTTCGCGTTCCCGGAGGTTGCGTGCGCCGTGTACGCCTGGAAGAACATCCCTGGATGGGCGCAAGCGACGGAGGCGTGGGCCGAGTCGCTGGTCACGAACACGGCCCCCTGCAACGCGAAAGGCGAAGGAATCAATCCCGGGGCCGACCGATCCGAGGGCACTCCGCACTCGGACGGAGAACAAGGCGAGGCGCACTCGTGAAGCGCGCCCTCTGCATCTCTTGCGGCATGGAGTTCGAGTTCACGTCGCGCCCTCAATTCGATGATGATGGGCAGCGTGAGCCGGATCCGCAGCGCTGCTCGGCGTGCGAGGAGCTATCGCGCGAAGAAGAGCGCGCCTGGGCGCGCGCCACGTACGGAGAACGCTCGTGAGCCTTGTGCTCGTGGTCATCGCGCTCGTCCTGACGGCGTTTGCTGTCGGCCTCTTCCTTGGCGGGCTGCTCTGTCTCGGCCCGCGCGACGACAAACCGGAGAACCCTTCATGACCGAACTGGAACCTGTCCGCGGGGGCGAGATTGCCTCCTTGACCCCTGCCCAGATGCCTGAGCTGATGCGGCTCGCCGTCGAGAAGGGCGGCGTGGAGGCGCTCGAGAAGCTTGTGGCGATGCACGAGCGGATGGCGGATCGCATGGCCGCGCAGGAGTTCGCGGCGGCGATGGCTGCCTTCCAGGAGGAGTGCCCGCCCATCCGGAAGACGAGCGTGGCCAAGGTCGTGACGAAGAGCGGTGGCTCCTACACATACGTCTACGCCGAGCTCGACGAGATCGCGCGCACCGTGCGCCCGCTCCTGCACAAGCACGGGCTCACCTACGCCTGGGACAGCAAGCTCTCGGAGAGCGGGAGCATGCTGTGCGTCATCTGCACTGTCTCGCACGCAAACGGCCACAAGCTGACGGCCTCGTTCGAGGCGCCGACCGAAGCGCTCACGCAGGCCATGAGCCCGCAGCAGCGCTACGCGGCGGCCCTGACCTTCGGGCGCAGGCAGACGCTGGTCTCGGTGCTCGGGCTCACGACGTGCGACCCGGACGACGACGGCGCGGCGAAGGAGCCGGAGGCCACGGTCACGCCCGAGCAGGTTGACATCCTGGAGGCGTTGATCGATCAGCGCCCGGCAGGCTCGCGCTCGCGGCTCTTGGAGTACATCCTGGCCCAGTGGGGTTGTGCTGGGCTGGAGGATCTGCCGACGTCGCGGTTCGAGTGGCTGAAGGCGGACCTGGAGACCAAGATCAAGGCGCAGAAGTGATCGTCCTCCCCTGCAAGCAAGGCGGCTCCGAGTGGCTGAAGGCCAGGCTCGGGATCCCGACCGCTTCCTCGTTCGACAAGATCCTCACGCCATCGACGATGAAGGCCTCGACGCAGGCGCCCGGCTACATGCAGGAGCTGCTCGCCGAGTGGCTGATCGGCGTGCCGAGCAGCAACGACGCCTCAGGCTTCATGGATCGCGGGACGAGGCTCGAGCCGCAGGCACGGAGCTGGTACTCGTTCCATCGTGACGTCGACGTCCAGGAGGTCGGCGTGGTGCTGCGTGACGACCGGATGGTGGGCTCGTCGCCGGACGGCCTCGTGGGTGAGGAGGGGACGCTGGAGATCAAGACGCACTCGGCCAAGGTCCACGTCGGGCACCTGCTGAACGGCATGGAAGCGGGCGGGTACTTCGCGCAGATCCAGGGCGCGCTGTGGTTGACGGGGCGGAAGTGGACCGATCTCCTGGCCTACCATCCCGATCTGCCGCCGGTGGTCGTGCGCGTGGCGCGCAGCGAGACCTACATCGGGGCGCTGGAGGTTGCGGTGAGTACGTTCGTCGAGCACATGCAGCGCGCGCGGGCGCGGCTCATCGAGATGGGCTGCCAGCCGGCGACGCGCCTGATGATTCCCTCGTCGATGGTCAACGAGAATCCGTTCTGATGGTCAACTACCCGCAACCCGGCGACGAGAACTACGCCGCGGGCGAGATGCTCGGCGCCGAGGTCGAGAAGCTGCTCCCGCCCGGGGCTGGCTTCATCTTGCTCGTCTGCGTCGCGGTAGATCCAGACGAGGACTCCACACACGTCGCGTGCGTGTCGAACCTGTTGCACCCTGCCGCGTCCGCGCTGAAGTGGGCGCAGCACGTTCTCGAAGACGAAGACCCCCAGGCGGCAAGGACTTCTCCGCCTGGGTCAGTTGGGGGTTGACCACCCCTTTTCCGCCCCGGTCGGCGCCGCGCTGTTCCCCCCGGTTTCCCCCGGAGCAGCCGGCGCCGCGCCGGGCTCCGGAGCACTGCCTGGCAGCGGCGGCGCGACGGCGCTCCCGTGGAGGAGCGTGACCGTGTGGCCGGTGCTGGCGCTCGGATCTTCGCCCTCGCCGCGACCTCGCGTCAGGATCTCGCGCACCATGATCTGCGCCTTGATGAAGTCGCGGTGCTCGACGTCGATGGCGACCTTCTGCAGGTACTCGAGGCGCTTCACCATCCCGGGCGGGTAGCGCTTGGCGAGCTCGAGGGGATCCTTCCCGTTCTGGATCGCCTCCATCAGCTCGCGCTCCTTGCTGCGGGGGATCGGCTTCATGCGTGCCGCCACGGTACCGTTCGTCGGCAGGTGGCCGATCACCGAGCCGCTGTAGTAGTTCGGGTGGCCCTTCTGGAAGCCGCACTGTGGCGCCCTGTTCTTGCCTCGCTTGCGGTTTCCTCCGCTGTGTCCAGGGAAACCGCTGTGGTACGGAGGGTGGCCCTTCTGAAAGCCGCAGTGCGGCGGGTGCGGTCCGGGCCAACCCTTACCGCCGACGTTGATCTTGTGACCCTTCTGGAAGGGCGACACGAGGCCCCTACCGCCTCTTCGACTTCGCCTTCTTGGTCGGCAGGCTGTTCGCCTCGGTCGCGAGCGCCTTGGCTTGGCGTGGGCACTTCTTCCTCGCCTTCTCGGGCGAGTGCGCGCAGAGGTTAAAGAAGGCCCGAGCGGCGGATGTGAACGGCATGGCTAGTGGAGCGCGACGATGGTCCACTCGAAGATCACGACGACCGTGCCGTTCTTGGTTGTGGGGATCCTGTACACGAACGCATACCGTCTTCCTCCATTGAGGGTAACGGCGCCGAGGTCGCTTGCGCGGATTGCGTGCGCGAAGTTGTGTCCGAGATCGTCAACGTCCTCCCACAGGCTGTCAACTGTAGCCGCATGAATGACGGCGTAGGGGGCGCCGTCCTGCACGAGCGTCTTCAAAAACGTCGTGCTGTAGACGGGCACCGACGAGCCGGGGAGATAGACATCGAGAGAGATCGAGCCGCTGATGTCCGAGGCGGTCAACAGGACCGGCCCTAGCGTCCCCGGGCGCGGAACAGCCACGGCGGCAACGTTGAAGTTGTCCGTCGATTCAATGACGCTGTCCTCGATCTTGAGAATCGTCACTTGAGAGCCTCACGCCGGCGCCGTTTCCATGCGCGCAGGTAGGCGTTTCTTCGCGCGCGCTCTTCCGGACCAAGTCGTTTTCTGTACGCCCGCTGGTAGGCGTTTTTAGTTCGCCCAATGATCCTGATGCACTCGCGACAAGCGCGAGCGCGACCGCCAGCCTTACGCACCAGGTTGGCGCCGACGAGCGCGTGGTTGCGCTTGCAGTGCGTCTTGCGGGCGTTCTTAGCCATAGGTGATTCTCCGCGAGCAAGATTCACTTGATGCGTCACTGGCTCGAGATGGCGCGGGTTCACGCACGGCGGATTACGGCAGAGGTGGTCGAGTTCTAGGCCGGGTAAGATCGGGCCGACCAGCCTCCAGTAGAAGACACGGCTTGCTCGCGCCTCGAATCTTCGGCCTTGGTAGCTACGGGCAATTGCGAGGTACCCGTCCGCGCGCGGCTTGCTCAAGCGCTTCCGTCCGGTCTTGGTGAGCGCGCGCCAGCAGTCGCCCTCCACGCCCGGCGTCGGGCACGGCTCCAGCTTCACGTCGGGCAACGGCCCAAGCATGAACGCAATCGGAAGGTGCGGAGCCGCTTTCATGGGTTGAAGTCGTCGAGCTCGGTGCCGGGCCCCACGATACCTCCGCGCGTGGCCCCTGGCGACACGACGCGTCCGATGGCCCCTGCGCCAACCACGCGCCCGCGCGTGGCCCCGGGGCTCGTGATGCGGCCGGACCCCTCCTCGACCTCGGCGCCGATGGTCACCACCTCGGGCAAGCCTAGAACTGGACGTGGGCGCCAGCGCAGGCGCTCGAACATGTTGCGGCGGATCCGCTGGATGGCTCGCCAGAAGTTCGTCCGGAGCGGAAGCTGGCCGGGGGGACGTCCTGTGACGAAGACCCGCCGCGGGCCGCGCCGGAGCCTGACACGACGGAGTCTTACGGTTGCTGGGCGGCGCGCGACCACCAGCCCCGCAGCGTGGGTCGCGATGCTCCTCAGCCGAGCCCGAAGGCGTCGCCCAAGCCTTCGCTGGCGACGCAGACGACGCGCGGCGCGCGGCGCGCTGTAGTTGAACTGGATCCCGAGCGCGGTCAGGAATCCAGCGGCGCTCGCCGTGCTGAAGGAGAGAATGAACCCGCCCGAGCCTGATCCGCCGACCCACGTCGCGCGCTGGACCACGTTTCCCAGGTGGTCGTACTGGAGCACGGCCACGTCCTCCTGGCGTGTGTGGGCCGAGGAGTTCCCGTCCGCGGGGATGTTGATGCCCTCCTTGTGGTGGATGGTGAGTGCGCGCGAGGCATAGCGGCCCGTCACGAAGTAGCTCATGCAGGACGCGAGCGCGCCGTCCTCGAGCGCGGCATCAACGGCGCTGAGGAGCGTCCCCATGCCGAACACGAGGTCTGGCGTGAAGCCGAAGCCGTTGAAGGCCTGGCTCCCCGTGCTCGCCGCGACAGCGAAGTTCAGGGCGGCGAGACGCACGTTGCCGGAGAACTTCAACGCCAGGTAGTGCGCGTTGATCGTGCCGGCCGAGGCCTGGTGCGTGAACCCGCTTGCCGGAAATGCGCTGATCGCCGAGCTCTGCAACGCGCGCGCCCCGGAGAGATGTCCGAAGGCGGCTGCGCTCCGAATGAATCCGTCCGCGTCCGTGGGCTCGGTCGCGTCGTCCACGGAGATGTGGGCGCACACCTGCGCGAGCGTCGCCTTGATCGCAAACCCGATGTTGGGGTGCGCCCCTACGCCGTTGGCTGGCGGCGTCCCGGCGCTCGTGTCGGACGCGGCGAAGACCACGAGATCCGGCGAGAAGGTGCCGACCGAGGTGTCTCCTACTCCTTCCGTCGCGCTGCTAGTCGTCGCCGAGCAGGCATCGGCGGCTGCGCGTGACAACCCCGCGAACAAGATCGCAGTGACCTTGCAGGTGATCGTGCGCGTCGTGACGTTCATCCGCACGCCCCCCGGGATCGAGGAGCTGTAGGCGGCTTCCAGCGTGACCGTGCCCGCCAGGGCCGTGTCGGTGATGCTGATCGACTTGCTGATGGTCTGCGAGAATCCGGCGTTCGGAACGGCGGCGGCGCCATCCTGCGCGAACGCCGACATGGCTTGATCGCCGCTGACCCCTGTCCCGCGCTCGGCTGACACGAACCCGATCCCGATGTCGGCGCCCGCCTGGTCGCTACCGTCCGCCGTCTCGCGCGTGAAGATGAAAATAGCGGCAGAGAACGGTTCCGTGATGGACGGATCCGTGAAGTCGACGGTGAAGGGCGTGGCCGTCGCCGGTATGGAGACGGTGACGACTGCGACCTGGTCGACCACTACAGGCCTCCTCCGGTGATGCGCCCGCGGATCGCGCCTGGAGAGCTCACGCGGCCCTTGGGCGATTGGACCGTTCGCGGCTCGAGGATGATGGGCGGTATCTCTTCAGGTCGCGGCTTCCAGCGCAGGCGCGCGCGCAAGGCTCGGTGCATCCTGACGACGGCACGCCGAAACCTCCCGATGGGGCCAATCTTGTTGTTGACGACGACCGTCCGCGTGAAGACGGTCGGCTTCGCGCGGCGCAGCCTGGCGCGGCGGCGCGGAGGATACGCGCGGCGTAGCGCATTGACGACGCGACTAGCCGCCGCGCGACCATGGAGGTGCGCTCCTCTTCGCAGCAGCCTGACGCGCCGCAGGCGCCTGACGCGCCGCACGAGACGCGCGAAGGTGGGCGATGTCGAGGTGCGCCCTAGGACGACGACCGTGCGCCTGCGGATGAAGACCCGCCTGCGCACGGCCCTGCGCCGCCGAAGGAACGCCGCGATGAGCAGGCCATGCCCACGCGTGAGCGGGAGCTTCGGCCGGACAACGCGAACGAAGGGTCTCCGATAGACCCATCGACCCACGGACTATCCGCCAACCTGCTCGAATGTGACGCTGGCGTAGGTCGTGGCGATGGCATCGGCTGGGCCGACAGGAATGCGCACGATCAGGGACTCGCTCGGCGAGAGGAGGATCCGCTCTTCTGGCGTCGGAGCGTAGAGGTATCCAGCCTGCACGTTGAACGCTTCTGCCCGGATGGTGACGATCGTGCCGGCCGCCTGGACGGTGGTGTTCGAGGCCTGAACGCTTCCTCCGAACGCCGTGTCGCCGGAAATGTGTGGACGCGCGGTTGGCGTCGTGCCGCCTGAGCCGGGGGTGCTGGCGCCACTGTGGCGCCGCAACTCAATCGGCAGCCCCTCGGCCTGCGCGTCGCCGAAGTCAGCCGTGCCGCTCTGACCGAAGACGATGGAGTGGATGTAGACCGATGCCGTGGCCGGCGCGATCACTTCGAACACGTCAAAGGCGTTGGTGGCCGGCAGGTTGACGGCCGAAACGCTGGCCGTGTACATGTGCGCCATGTGGGTGGCTCCTTGTTGGGGTTCGTGGTGGCCCGGGAACCCCGAGCTGGCTGTCAGGGTAGGGAGTGGTTCACATCCTTACCAGCCGACGAAGCGCGCGGCGTCTCGGCGTGAGCTCCTGCCACCATTGCGGATACGATCCATCCTCCAGCGCCAGGAAGCCGACCTTCCTGTCCCCCGCGTCCGCCGTCCCCACGTTGACCGTGAAGCCCGCAGGCTGTGAGTCGAACGAGGTCAGCGTGGCGCTCCAGGCGACTCCGCCCGTGTCGTCCAGGATCGTCATCAGCGTCGAGTCCGACAGGCTGCGCGTGTCCGTCGGGGTCGAGGCGTCGTCCGCCTGGAAGCACGCGGACGCCTGCGACCCCACCACCGCGGCGCCCACGCCGAAATGCAGCGCCTGCGTGTCCGAGACGTAGGTGTTGTCCGCACCCTGCTTCGAGCCGAGGCACGCGAGGAACCGCGGGCGCCATCCGGGCCCAGTGCTCGTGATGGCCTTCGGTCCCGTGGAGTTCGTGCCGATCGACGGCGCCCCAACCCACGCACGCAACGACCCCGTGTAGAGCGCCAGGTAGCCGATCGTCATGGGGTTCGAGTCGCCCAGCGTCGTGACCTTGAAGCCGTCCGCTGTCGCCACGTCCACCCGGTAGCGCGCCTCCTCGGTCAGCGTCCCCGTCGTGTCCACGATGATGCGTTGGAGCATCGTGTCCGTCCGGAACCCGCCCCCCGTCGCAGAACCAATCGTGGGCAGGTTGCGGTCGAAGAACGGCATTCCGCACTGACCCACGACCGCCCCAGCGTCGTCGAAGGCGCACACCCCGAAGGCCATGCGAGCGCTCGTCGCCGAGGTCGCGAACCCGCCTGCAGCACCCACCGCGATCAACACCCGCGGCATGAACGGGATTCCGGTCTCCGTCACCTGCGCGTTCACGGTGCCGCTCGCCCCGATCTGGTCCACGAAGGCCTGGAGCGTGTCCCCGTAGAAGGCCCAGACCTCGAGCTGCACCTGCGCCACGAATGCGTCCGTCACGTTGATGGTCAGCGTGTCCGCCGAGACGCTCGAGAACGTCGCCTCGCCGGTCAGCGCCTCGCTCCCCGTGTCGAGCTCCTGGACGATCGGGCCGTTCGCCTGCCGACGCCCCGAGTTCGCGACCGCCACCAGCGCCCCGTTCTCGCACATGCAGGAGACGAGGCGCGTGTTCCCGGCCGCGTCCCAGACCCCGATCGAGATCATCGCGCCGCCCACCGCGGTCCCCATCGCCGTCGCGCGCGTCGCGATCATGACGCCACCCTTCGGGGTCTTCCCCCCGCAGTTCAGCGTGATCGCCTGCGTGCCCGTGCCCGAGCGCACGGCCACCGTGGCCACGTCGTAGTCGCACTGGGCTGCGGGAGAGCCCGGCATGGCCCTAGAGCGCCGCTGCGGCCAGTTTCGAGCGCAGGTACGACAGCGCGCTCGCGTTGCCGCTTGCCGCGAGGTCGAGCGGGGACTCCTCAAGCGGGTCCGACACGAGATCGTAGAGCTCCTCCAGCATCCCAGACTCGCTCGTCACCTGGCGCAGCTTGTGGGTCGCCGTGCGGCACGCGCGGTCCACGATGCCGTCCGAACCCTCCGCCTCGCACAGGACGTAGGTGCGCCCCGTCGTCTTCGAGTCCCAGGACGAGGGTGGCGTCACCCCAGCCACCGCTAGCACCCCGGCCCCGATGTCCACCACATGCGTCAGTGTGGCCGCGAGCCCGACCGGGCAATTACCCCAGCGCCCCAGCGTCAAGACGCGGACGCCGGGGTCGAAGGTCGTTTCCTTGGTGTGGTCGGGGTTCACGCTCGCCGCCGCAGCCTGCTTCGACGTCCCGTTGTCCGAGTAGAGGAAGACCGGCGTGTCGGGCCCGACCATGTCGAGAAGCCGCCCGAAGGCCGTGTCCGCCGTGCGCAGCATGGCGAGGTACTGCGTGCGGTTTGACGCGAACGCGCCCGGCCGCGGCCAGCCGGCCAAGAGCTCGTCGGGCATGTTCGAGTGCAGCGGGCCGTGTGGCGCGTTCAGTGCGACGTGGAGGAAGCGTTTGGGGCCAGGGGTGGTCGCCCACCAGGCCTCGGCCGCATCGAGCTGTGCCAGCGTGGCGTACGCCGTCTCGTTGTCCATCACCCCGAAACCAAGGGCGTCCGCGTCCGCGCGCTGCCAATCCCAGTAGTCGACGCTCGTGCCGCTGTTCAGGTTGAGCCGTGTGCCTGCGCGCCAGGCGTCGTAGCCGCGCTCGAGCGGCGCCAGCGCCCAGTGCGCGCCCTCGGTGTGCGGACCGCAGTGCCACTTCCCGACCAGCGCCGTCGCGTACCCGGCTGCCTTCAGCACGCCGGGCAGGGTCGGAAGCGAGAGCAAAGGCGTCGTTGGCGTCGGCACCAGGGTCCCGATGTCGTGCCAGGTCCCGATCTTCTTCCCGTAGCAGCCGAACAGGATCCCGGCCCGGGACTGGCTGCACACCGGGTGCGAGAAGGCCTGCGTCTCGAAAGCCGAGGCTCTGAATGCGGCCAGGCTCGGACACACCGCGGCGGTAGCGTCGCTGGCAGAGACGTCATCCCAGCCAACGAGAAGGATGTCGGGCATCGGGCGCTTCACCTCGGCCTCGCATGGTCGCCATCCGCGAGCTTGAACGCAAGGCCGTCCGAGGCGAGGCTCTTGGCCATGGGAAAGCTCTACTCCTCGCGCATCGTCCCCCTCGACGAGCGGATTTTGATTCGTGTGCCGGACCTGTCCGCCACCAAGAAGTCGGTCCTCGTCGCCGAGGCCAGCGCCGAGAATGGCAAGTTCGACGTCAAGTCGGTTGCCGCGTCACGGCAGAAGAACACGGGCATCGTCGTCGAGGTCGGCCCTGGAGCGCGCGGCGCCAACGGCGAGCGCATCCCGATCGACCCTGACATCACGCCTGGAGCCGAGGTTCACTTCGAGGTCGTCCAGGGAGCTGTCCCGGTCCGTCCGCCGGCCATGGCCGAGGAGATGGAGAAGGAAGGTTTGTGGTTCATCATCGAAAGTCAGGTCGTTTGCGTGGTCCGGCCCGAGGGCGTGCCAGCGGTGCGTCGGCCAGTGCTGGCGTGAGCCTTGGAATTCGCGCTGCAAGGCAACGCGACCGAGTACTTCGAGTGCACTGACAAGGAAGTCCTCAACGAGAGCGGCGCGCGCACCGGGAAGACGCACAGCGAGCTCGTCAAGACCTTCTACAACTGCAACACCTACCCCGGGTCGCGCCACCTCTTCGCGCGCGAGACACGCAAGGCGTTGACGGAGACGGTTCTTCCGGACTGGGAGAACAAGGTGCTCGGTCCTGGACATCCGGCCATCGGGAAGGCGAAGCGCAACAACCGCGACGCCTACCACTGGAACGGGTGCGACGTCGTCCTCCACGGACTCGACGCTCCGATCAACATCCTCTCGGGAGAGTTCGACACCATCACGGTCTTCCAGGCCGAGCAAATCCAACAAGCGACCTGGGACAAGCTGCTGTCGCGCCTATCCGGGTCTGCGATGCCCTACCGGCAGGCAACCGCCGACGCCAACCCGGGGCCAGCTCACCACTGGCTCATCAGGCGCGCGAAGGAGATCCTCTGCTTGCGCTGCTCGACGATCGTCGAACCTACGCGCACCAGTTGCCAGGCCTGCGGCTCGACTTCGCTCGGTCGCATGCGCCACTTCCAGTACCGGCACACCGACAACCCCCTGTGGTACGACTGGGAGACCCAGACATGGACGACGCGCTCCGAGGAGTACATCGTCGGTACTCTCGGGCGCCTGCGCGGCGTTGACCGCAAGCGGATGCTCGAACACCTCTGGGTCAGCGAAGACGGCCAGGTGCTCGGGGACTTCAACGCCGACATCCACTGCATCTCCGGCGAGCTCTCGCAACTACCTGGCGGCGCGTGGAACCTCAAGATCACGAGTCCAGGCTGGGAGGTCGACGCGAAAGACCCGTGGAAGGATGCGAACGTCATCCTGGACTGGTTCGGAGCTGGCGCGGACTGGGGCTTCTTCCCTGACCCTGGCGTCTTCCAGGTCTGGGGCTACGACCGCTTCGGGCGCCGCTTTCGCGTGGTCGAGGTCTACAAGACCGGGCAGCAAATGGACTGGTGGGCAATGGTCGCCGCCCAGCTCTACGGCGAGTTCAAGTACCGATACATCGCCGTCGATCCGAGCGCGCCGGCACTCAAGGACGCCTTCAACCGCCGCATCGCGCTCGACCACAAGGCGCCGGCCATCGCGATTGGCGCCGACAACACGATCCGGCGCCAGAACCCGGACCTAGCGGGCATCGACCTAATGCGCTGGGGGCTGCTCGACACGAACAACGTCGTGCGCACCTACCTCTTGAAGGGCGCGCTGCGCTACGGTGTCGATCAAGCGCTGAAGAGCGCGAG
>Ga0070692_10000013_pt1 | contig 36507 bp, 61 predicted proteins | sample KBSK1102metaG_FD_64675 | JGI IMG/M metagenome (GOLD analysis project Ga0070692, IMG submission 64675) | Corn, switchgrass and miscanthus rhizosphere microbial communities from Kellogg Biological Station, Michigan, USA - KBS K1-10-2 metaG | ecosystem: Host-associated > Plants > Roots >...
GTCCTCGAGGTCCCGCAGACCATCAAGCACATGAGCCTCCCCTCGAAGGAGTTCGAGGCCGAGGTTCTCGACGGGCTCGTCGACGCCGGCGGCAATCCGCTGATGGCGTGGATGGCCTCGAACGTCGTCGTCTATCGTGACGGCCCCGACAACATCAAGCCGGTGAAGAAGAAGAGCCGCGGCCGCATCGACGGCATCGTCGCCGCGATCATGGCGCGCAAGCTGGCGACGCTCGACGACGAGACGCCCAAGAAACAGTTCCAGATGATCGTCCTCGGCGGAGGCCCGTCGTGACGCCGCCGCTTCGGGTTCTGCCCAACTCACGCCCGACGCCGCGCCCGGGCACCTGTGCGACGTGTCGCTGCTGGCAGCAGACGCTGTACAACGACGCGCTCGGTGCGTGCGCCCTCACGGCCTGGGACGATCACGGCGGCCACGCGCATTCCTCGTCGCGCGCCAAAGTGCAGGTCACCGGTCAGGCGCGCGGCGATTCCCGCGGCGGCGACGCCGTGCTCGAGACCGCGGCGTCGTTCGGGTGCGTGCAATGGGAGCGCGCGTGACGCGCAAGCCGGCCGATCCGCTCGACGCGGTGACCCACCAGGGACGGCCCCGGAATGCGGAGCCCTCGTCGTCGGTCACCACCTGGTTACCGGCGCGTGAGCACGACACGCTCATCCGGTTGGCGCGGGAAGAGGAGACGTCGATCTCGGCGTTGGTGCGACGCCTGTTGAATCTGCGGTTGCGCTAAATTGCATTTTCCAACTAGAAAACTCGGTCGCACGGCCCGCGGTGTCACGCTCGATCGGCATGAACCGCGCGTACGCGATCCTTCAGATCAAATCCTTCGACGACGAGACCCGCGTCATCACCGGCATCGCGACGACGCCGACGCCGGATCGATCGGGCGACATCGTCGAACCCGACGGCGCGCAATTCCAGCTGCCGATTCCGCTTCTCTGGCAACACAACAGCCGCGAGCCGATTGGCGAAGTCTTCGCCGCGACGGTGACGGCGGACGGGATCGAAATCCAGGCGCGCCTCGCCAACGTTGACGAGCCCGGCAAGCTGAAGGATCGGCTCGACGAGGCCTGGCAATCGATCAAAGCCAAACTCGTCCGCGGCCTCTCGATCGGCTTCAGCTCGATCGAAGAGGCGCAGATCAAAGAGACCTACAGCTTCCGCTACATCAAGTGGCTGTGGCTCGAGCTGAGCGCCGTGACGATTCCGGCGAACGCCGACGCGACGATTCTCACCGTCAAAGCTTGCGACCTGGCCGCGACTGGCCGTCATTTGCCCGGCGCTGCGGGCTCCCTTCCGATCGTGCGCCTCCAGAAAGCGGCGCGACCCATGACCATTCAAGAACAGATCACCGGCCTCGAGCACAAGCGCGCGGCCGACTACGCGCGCCTGATCGCGATCCAGACCGCCGCGACTGCGGACGGCAACACCAAAGACGCCGCGCAGCGCGAAGAGTTCGACACGCTGAAGCTCACCCTCAAGACCATCGACGCCGAGCTCGTCGACCTCCACGACATGGAGACGCTCAACATCGCGACGGCGACGCCGATCACTGCGGCGACGGACACCGTCAAAGCGGCGGCGCTGCGCGGCCACGCGACGGTCATCCAGGTGAAATCCCCGTTGCCGAAGGGCACGGCGTTCACCCGCATGTGCATCGCGCTCGCGCGCGGCAAGGGCGATTCCTACCAGACCCTCCAGCACGCGAAGGAGTGGAAGGACTCGACGCCGGAAGTCGAGCAGATGATCCAGCACATGTGGCACGCCAAGGCCGCCGTCGCCCCGGGCACGACGACCGACGCCACGTGGGCCGGCCCGCTCGCGGTGCGGACCCCCATCAACGAGTTCCTCGAGCTGCTCCGGCCGCGGACGCTGCTCGGCCAGATCACCGGCTTCAAGCAGGTGCCCTTCAACATCTCGGTCCCGAGTCAGACGACGGGCGGCACCTATCAGTGGGTCGGGCAGGGGCTCGCCAAGCCGGTCACCAGTGCGGCCTACGCGGCCGTGACGCTGGACTTCGCCAAGGCGGCCGGGATCATCGTCCTGACCGAGGAGCTCGTGAAGCTCTCGACGCCGTCGGCCGAAGGGCTCGTCCGCGAAGAGCTGGTCGCCGGGATGTCGCAGTTCCTCGATCTGCAGTTCGTCGATCCGGCGGTCGCGGCGGTCGCGAACCTCAATCCCGCGTCGATCACCAACGGCGCCTCCACCGCGGCGGCCTCGGGCGTGACGAGCGCCGCGGCCCGGGCGGATCTGGCGGCCTCGGTCGCGGTCTTCACCGCGGCGGGCATTCCGCTGACCGGCTCGGTGTGGCTGATGTCGGACTCGAACGCCTTCGGGATCAGCCAATCGCTGAACGCGCTCGGCCAGCCGCTCTTCCCGGGCATGTCGATCACCGGCGGCAACATCTACGGCATCCCCGTCGTCGTGAGCAACAACGTCGGCAACCGCGTGATCTTGGTGCACGCGCCGTCGATCCTCTACGCGGATGAGGGCGGCGTGCAGATCGACGTGTCGCGCGAAGCGTCGATCCAGATGGACTCGGCGCCGGACTCGCCGGCGACGTCGACGACCGTGCTGGTGTCGATGTTCCAGAACAACCTCGTCGCGCTGCGCGCCGAGCGGATGATCACCTGGAAGCGCGCGCGCACCGCGGCCGTCCGCTACATCACCGCGGCGGCGTACGCGGGCACGTAGACCGCGATGCGCCTCGTCATCGGGGGGCCGACACTGGCAACGGTGCCGGCCTCCTTCGCGTTCGACCTGGCTCAGCTCTACCTCGCAACGCGCGATTCCGGGTGGACGGATCGCGTGACGCTCGGGTTCATCCAGTCCACCTATGTGCATGTCGGGCGGGAAACGTTCCTCGCGAACGCGATACGACAGCAGGCGAGCCACGTGCTCTGGCTGGATACGGACATGACGTTTCCGCCCGACACCGCGATTCGGCTCGCGCGGCACGACAAGCCGATCGTCGCGTGCAACTGCGTGATGCGCGATCCGCGGCTCCTGTTCACGGCGCAGCGAAACGGCCACCGGGTCGAGACGCGGCCAGACTCGCGCGGGCTCGAGGCGGTCGACTCGGTCGGGACCGCGGTAATGCTCATGCGGACCGATATCGTCGCGGATCTCGCGCGGCCCTGGTTCGCGCACGACCGGCACTGGGAAACCGGCGCCGACATCGGCGAAGACATCCGGTTCTGTAAAGCGCTCCGCGCGGCGGGACACGAGATTCTGATCGATCACGACCTCTCGAAGGAGATCGGACACATTGGCCAGTACACCTTCCGCCCAGCTCGTGAAGCTCCGGTCGCCGTTTAACGGCGAAGTGGTGCAGATGGAATTCGGGCCCGGCCGGACGCCGACGCTCGAGGCCATGGTCGCCGCGGGCTTCACGCGGGTCGAGCCGGACAGCACGAACACGCGCAAACGCAAACCGGAGGACGTCGATGGCTGACACCGTGACGGTGACCGTCGTGAAGTGGCACACGCGCGGCGGCATCGTCCAGCCTGTCCACGCGACGTATGAGGTGGCGCCCGACGAGGTCGAGAACCTCGTGGCGCAAGGCCTCGTGACCGTGGGCACGCCCGCCGCGCCACCGGCGCCGTCCCGTCAGTACGAGACCACCGAAGCGGACGTACCGCAGCAGTCCGTCCTGACCCCGAAGCGGAAGAAGTAACGCGTGCAGTTCTTCGGGTTCACCCTCTCGCGCACCAAGGCGCTCCAGCCGCTCGCACCGCTGTCGAGCCGCGGGAATGGCTGGTGGCCGTGGGACGGCGTCGTCCGCGAATCGTTCACCGGCGCCTTCCAGCAGAACGTCGAACTCCGCGTCGACACCGCCCTGTCGTACTACGCGGTCTATTCCTGCCTCCGCCTCATCACGACTGACATCGGGAAGCTCTGTCTGCGGCTGGTGAAGCAGGATGCCGAGGGCATCTGGACCGAGACCGAGTCGCCGGCGTTTTCCCCCGTGCTGCGCAAGCCCAATCGCTACCAGACGATCAACAAATACGTCGAGTCTTACATCCTCTCGAAACTGATCCACGGCAACGTGTACGTGGTCAAAGAGCGGGACCAGCGCGGCGTCGTGACCGCGCTCCACGTGCTCGATCCGACGCGGGTGACCGTGCTCCAGGCCCGCGACGGCAGCGTGTACTACGAGCTCAAGCGCGATGACCTCGCCGGGCTGCCCCTCGAGGAGCGGGTGTTCCCGGCGCGCGACATCATTCACGACACGATGATCACGCCGTTTCATCCCCTGGTCGGTGTGTCGCCGCTCTATGCGTGCGGGCTGGCGGCGACGCAGGGGCTGAGCATCCAGAACAACTCGCAGCGGTTCTTCACCAACGGCGCCAATCCGAGCGGGATGCTGACCGCGCCCGGCAACATCACGGACGAGACGGCGTTGCGCCTGAAGGCGAAATTTGACGGCGGTGGCTGGAGCGGGGAGAACGTCGGACGCGTCATCGTCGCCGGCGATGGGTTGAAATTCGAGCAGTTCACAATGACGGCGGTCGATGCGCAGCTCATCGAGCAGCTGCGCATGACGGCGGAGCAGGTGTGCAGCGCGTTCGGGGTGCCGCCGTACCTCGTGGACATTGGCCCGCCGCCGCCCTATGCGAACTTCGAACCGCTGCTCCTGAAGTATCACAGCCAGTGCGTGCAGAGCCTGACGACCAACTTTGAAAAGTGTCACGACGAGGGGATCGGGCTGCTCGACAGAATCAACGGGACCCAGTTCGGCGTCGAGTTCGACATCGACGATCTGATCTGGATGGACACGGCGACGCGCGTAACCTCCGCGAAGACGTCGATTGAGTCCGGCGGCATGTCGCCGAATGAGGCGCGCCGGAAGTACTTCGGGCTCGGCCCTGTGGCCGGCGGCCACACGCCCTACATGCAGAACCAGATGTGGCCACTGAAGCAACTGGCCGAACGAGAGACGCCTGCCGCGCCGGCGATCCCCACGATGCCCGTGGTGGGCGACCCGCCGGGCCCGGCGACGAAGGATCTCGACCTCGACGCGCTCGAAACACGCGCGGCCGCCTTATTGAGGGCCGCATGACCGAGACCGAGCTCGCCGCCGTCATTCGGGGCATCGCACCGATCGTGCGCGAGCAAATCGCGACGGCCGTGGCCGACGCCCGACTCGCGCTGACCCTGTCGTATGAGCAGGCCCTCGGCGAGCTCCGGGATCGGGTACTGGTCGCAGAGACGAAAGCCGCGGTGCCGGTGCCGACCGATCCCGCGATCGCCGCGCTCGAGCAGCGGCTGGCGGCCTTGGACACGCGGACGGACGCGGCGCTGGCCGTTGTGCGCCTGGAGCTCGGGCAGGTGGACGCCTACGCGACGCGCCTCGAGGGCTACACGTCCTTCCTGCAACGGGATGCGGCGGCGCTCAGCGAACGCGTGGCCGTGGTGGAGACGCGCGCGCAAGTCCCTGGACCGGCCGGCCAAGACGGGACCGCTGGCGCCGATGGCCTTGGCTTTGACGATCTCGACGTGAAGTTCGACGGCTACAACATGTTGACCTTCGAATTCACGCGCGCGGGCCTCGTGAAAGGGTTTCCGGTCTCGTTGCCGTTCCTGCGCTATCAGGGCGTGTATCAGCACAGCCAGAAGTACTTCCACGGCGACGTCGTGACGTGGGCGGGCTCGACTTGGCACTGCAGCGAACCGACAACGGCGAAGCCGGACGAGGGATCGAAAGTCTGGACCCTCATGGTCAAGCGGGGCCGCGATGGCAAAGACGGCGTCGATGCACCGGGTGCGCTACCGGTTGTGTCGCTGGGGAAGAAGTCGTAATGGCTGCCCTCGTCACCCTCGCCAGCGCGAAAGACCAGCTGCACGTGCCCGTCACGACGACCGATCGCGACGAGGACATCCAGGCGCTCATCGACCGCGCGAGCGCAATGGTGATCACGCACCTCAAGAGCTGGGCGGTGGTCGAGTGGTCGGTTGAGGATCCGCTGCCCGTCGACGGCGTGGCCGTGCCCGGCGGCGTGGAAATCGCGACGCTGCTGTTGATCGGCCAGCTCGACGAGCACCGCGGCGATGACGCGACGCCCGATGCGGAGCTGTGGAAGAGCTTTCTGATTCCGTTCCGGGATCCGGCGCTGGCATGAAGAAGACCCCAATCGGCCAACGTTCGCACCTGGTGCAGCTCCAGAACCCCGGCCCCGCCGTCTCGGACGGCGACGGTGGCACCACGCAGACCTGGTTTGCGCTGACGCCGGCGTCCGTCTTCGCGGCGATCCGGCCGCCGACGGCGCAAGATCTCGAACGCCTGGCTGCCGGCACGGTGATCTCGACCGGCATGCGCGTGATCACGTTTCCCTTTCACCCGCAGGTCAGTACGCAGACGCGCGCCGCCTGGCTCGACCCGGCGGGACGATCGCACGTGGCCAGCGTGACCGGCGTCGACAATCCCGAAGAGCGCTGCATCGAGACGGTCTGTCTCTGCGTCGAGCTGCTCGACGCGGTCCTACCTGTCATCGGCGGCGGCGCGTTCAATCCTGACGCGTTCCTGCATCGCGCGTTCAATACCGGGGTGGCCGTGTAATGGCCCTGACCGTCACGCACGTCCGCGTCCTGGCGATCGCCGACGACATCACCCATCCCGAACAGGTGCAGCCGACCGACTGGGGCTCGACCGCCTCGGTGGCGCCGACGCACGTGCTGACCGGCATCCTCGACGCGGATCAGGTCGATCTGTCGGACTACGTCCAGACCTCCGATGCGCGGTTGAGCGATGCGCGCGTGCCGCTGGCGCACACGCAGGCCTTCAGCACCATCACGGCGACGCCGACGTCCCTGGCCGGCTACGGGATTCTCGATGCCGTGGTGCTCGGCACACGCACCGTCAACGGGCACGCGTTGTCGGCCGATGTCACTGTCACGAAGAGCGATGTCGGCCTCGGCAACGTGGAGAACACGGCGCTCTCGACGTGGGCGGGATCCACGGCGATCGTCACGATCGGGCCGCTCGCCAATCTTCGGATTGGCGGGGCCGCCCTCGTGAATGCGTTTACGACCGTGGCCGTCGCCGGCGACCAGCAGTACATCGGCGATGGTCGGCCGATCGGCAATCCGCCCGGGACGATCACGCTCGTGGACAGCGGGGCAGGCGGCAATCTGGCGGCGGGCACCTACCAGTACATGTACACGGAGACGCCGGGCATCGGCGAGACCGGCCGGAGCGCGATCGCGTCGATTACCGTCGCGGCGAATCACAAGGTCACCGTGACATGGCCGCTCCCCCGGCGCGGCGTGGCCGGGAGCACGCTCTATCGCACCGTCGCGAACGGCGCGACCTTCAAGATCGTGCATGCGCGCGGGGGCGCCGACGGCTTCTTTCAGAGCAAGTGGGTCGACAATCGCGCGGACGTGGATCTTGGCGCGACCGCGCCCGCCAACGTCGATACCACGATCCTCTACAAGCTCAATGTCGCCAAGAGTGTCACCATCCTGGCCTCGAATCCCGATCAGGTCGGGGCCGCCGATTTCGGCATCCTGACGTCGCCGCCCGGGACCTCCGCCTATTGCATGGATGCGTACGGCCCGATTCGCATTCGCGCCGGTGACCTCGGGACGCCGTTGCTCATCTCGTACACCGAGAACGCGGCGGGTGCGCGGACCGGCAACAACCTGACGGCTTATTTCATCAGTAACACCGATACGGGCGCGGGCGAAGTCTCGGCGCAAACGCTGAACCCCGTGTTCAATGTCGCCGGCCGGGGCAACACGGCGATTACGCCCATGACGCTGGGCAACCCCGCGGACGTCGATGGGACGTCGATCGCCCTGTCGTCGGTGTCCACGTTCGGGACGGCCAACACCGCGGCGGCCATCGCGAACGCGTTCACGGCGACCGGCGCCGGATCCGCGGCCTTCACGCAGTCGGTGCTGACGGTGACGCTCAGCGCCGGCTACACAGGGAGCGCGGACAGTTACGCGGGACGGTTCAGCAATACCAGCGCGAACTCGGGCCAGGCCTTCGGGGTAAGCGGGAACGCGTTCGGCACGGCGGGCGTAACGGTCGGCGTCTTCGGGGTGGCGAGCGGCGCGGCGCCGAAGCTGTTCGGCGGCTTTTTCTCGGCCGACGGGTCATTGCCCAGCACGGTCACGGTGCCAGGCGGCGGCGTCACCGGAGCGGCGTTGGCCGCGACGAACGGCAGCGGCACCAACGACATCATCGAGGGCTATGACGGCGCGACGGTCGTCTTCCGCGTGAAGAACGACGGCGACGTCGACCACGTCAATGTCGGCGCCACGGCCACATGGACCCTCAAAACCACGACCGGCGGCGGGGCGATGGTCCTGCGCGTCAATGGCGGGTCCACCTGTGACCTCGGGTCCTCGAACAACATCGCCGTGCGGGTCCTCACGAACAACGTCGTCGCGTCGACGTTTAGCACGAGCGGGCAACTGACGGTGGTCGGCGGCTTCGGCTGCAACGGTGCGGCGGCGCAGGCGGCCGTCGTCTCCGGCGGCGCGCTGGCAGCCTACGTGACCGGCGCCTTTGGCCTCGATACCGGTGCGCACATGCAGGCCTTGCTCAATCAGGTCATCGCCATCCGATCGGCGCTCGTCGCGAACGGGATCATGTCGTGACGCCCACGATTCACACAACGCTCGGTGCCCTCGTCCAGGCGGAACCCGCGCTGGGATCGATCTGTCAATTGAAATTGACCGCGAAGGCCGCGTACCACCTGAAGAAGCTGGCGCAGCTCGTGGCGATCGAGACGAAGCACTTCCAGACGGAGCGGGACGCCTACATCAAAGAGCTCGGGACGGCCCGCGCGGACGGCGGGTTCGAACTGAAGCCGGACAGCGATCAGATGCCCGCGTTCGTGGCCAAGGTGACGGAGCTGCTCGCGGTCCCGGTCGAGATCGCGTGGGGCCCGATCACGCTCGCGCTGCTCGGCGAGGAGAAAGTCTCGGCCCAGGAGCTCGCGGCACTCGGGCCGCTGTTCGCGGATCCAGACGCGGAGATCGGATCGTGAGCGCGCGCTTCGTGTGGGACGGCCTGGCGGAGTTGAAGGCCGAGCTCCGGAAACTCCCGGCCGAGCTGACCGCGGAGGCGGTCGATCTCGTCTTTGCGAACGCCGAGGCCGCGGCGCAGGAGATCCGGGCGGCGTATCCAGCACGCACCGGCAATCTGAAGAATCACCTCACCGTCAAGCGATCGCGCGGGCAGTTCTCGACGAGCGCGCAGGTGCGGAGCACAGCGAAACACGCGTACCTGTTCGAAGTCGGGAGCCAGGCGCGCCACACCGACCTCGGGGCCAACCGCGGATCGATGCCCGCCGGGCACGTGTTCATTCCGATCGTGATGCGCCAGCGCCGAATCATGTACGAGCGGCTCGCGCAGGTGCTCACGAACCACGGGCTGACGGTGACGAGCAATGCCTGAGTCGTCCGCGATCGACCAGGCGCTCGTCGACAAGCTGCTCGGCGATGCGACGCTCCGGACGCTGCTGCCGGACGGCGTGTTCTTCGATGAAGCGGGCCCCTCGATCGCCGGCGGCGGGAATGCCACGCGGTTCGTGCTCGTCTCGCTCGCCGACGAGACCGACGAGGCGGTGTTCGGGCACCGCGGCTTCGAGGATGCGCTGTATTTGGTGAAGGCCGTCGAACTGAAGCCCGCGATCGGCAGCGGGAACGTCAAAGCCGCGGCGGCGCGGATCGATGTGCTCCTGGAAGACGGCACGATCACGGCGGCGGGCTACACGCCGATGGTCTGCCATCGCGAGTCGCGCTTCCGCATCACGGAAGTCGACGAGCACGACACGTCGATTCGCTGGCAGCATCGCGGCGGCCACTATCGCGTGCAGCAGAGTGTGTGAACCCGGTTCAAAAGGTGGGGTAGATCATGGCGATTCTCTCGGGCCGTAACGGCCAAGTCCTGTATGACCCGGCGGGCGTGACGCCGGTCGCGCTCGTCTCGCTCAAGAGCTGGAAGGCCAGTTTCAAAACCGACTACATCGACGTCACCTGTTTCGGGGACGCCAACAAAGTGCGGGTGCCCGGACTACCGGACATCGCGGGCAGTGGCGACGGCTTCTGGAACAGTTCGAACGTGGTGCTGTTCGCCGCGGCGAGCGCGACCACGCCGGGCAAATTGAAGCTCGTCCCGAGCTCGGTGGAACCGACGTTCTTCTGGAGCGGCCTGGCGTACATGTCCGCGGACATCGACGTCGCCGTGAACGGGGCGCCGGGCGTCTCGTTCTCCTGGGTCGCGGCCGGGCCGTTCGTCGAAGCGCCATAGAGGCGCGGCGTGTGGGACGGCTCGTTTCATCACATTCGGATCACCGGCGCGGCGGGCGACATCCTCTGGGGATATCGCCCAGCCGTGTCGTTCCGGCACTGGGCCATCCGCAAAGGGCAGGACGGACGCTGGATCCTGACCGCCACGATCGCGTGTGTGGAGCCGTTCGCGATTCGGCAGACGCCGCTGCTGTTCACCGCGCCGCGCGAGGGGGCCCGCGATGGCTTTTGGGCCTGGGGCGTGGAATCGGTGCAGGTCGGGGCCGAGCGCCTCGTCGCGCGGCTCGGGCCGCCGGAGCAATAACCCAGGAGAAGGAGACAGACCTGTATGGGATCGTCGCGCGTGGTCACCCCCGAATCGAAGCGACTGCCGCTCTCAAACGACGACTGGATCCTCGTCCGGCGGCGCTTGAGTGCCGGCGAGCGCCATGACTCGTACGAGTACATGTATCTGCGCAACCCCGACGGATCGTTCGCCCTGTCGCCGGACGGCCGGCTGATCGTGGGACCGGCCAACGGCCGGATCGCGGTCGTGCTGTCGTATCTGCTCGACTGGTCGCTGGTGGGGCCGAATGGATCGCCGCTCGCGATTCGCGGCGAGCCGCTCGACGTCATCCGCGCGACCTTGCGCTCGATCGACGAAGCCAGCTTCGACGAAATCGCGACCGCGATCACCGTGCATGAACTGGCGCTGGCGGCGGAGCGGGACGCGCAAAAAAAAATCCTGTCCGCGACGCCCAACGCCGCACCGACCTCCGCATCGCCCTCCGCTGCGGATGGACCCTCGACGACGTCCGATCCCTCGACGTAGCCGATTACGACTGTCTGGTCGAGATGTTGACCGAGAAAACCCCGCCGCCCGCCGCAGAGGACGAGTAACCCGATGGCCGTATCCGGACGCTTCGAGGCCGACTTCGCGAGTTTCGACACGGCCGTGCAGAACTCGATCATTCAGCTGCGCGGCTTCGAAGCCGGGACGGCGAAAGTCGAATCGGCGCTGACGCGGATGACCGACAACTTCAGCGGCCGCAAGATCATCACCGAAGCGACCGAGCTGGCCGAAGTCTTCAAGCGCGTCGGCGGCACCTCGCAGTTGACGGCCGCCGAACTGGCGCGCGTCAGTGCGACGGCGTCCGAGGCCCGCGCCAAATTCCTCGCGCTCGGCCAGGACGTGCCGCCCGGCATTCAAGCGCTCTCGGAGGCGGTCCACCGCGTCGGCACGGCGTCGGGCACGACGGTGCCGCAGGTCAACACCCTGAAGGGCGCACTCACGCAGTTCGACGGGCTGCTCGGGTCGCTCGGCGTCAACATCGGCGGCGGCGTCCGCGGCCTGGGCGAGTTGGGCGAGGCCTCCGGCAAATCGGCGAGTCAGCTCGGCGTGATCGCCACGGCCGGCCTCGTGGTCGGCGCCGGGATCGCCGGGTGGAAGATCGGCCGCGCAGTCTCCGAGTTTTTCGATCTCGACAACATCATCGGGAACGCGACGGCCAAACTGCTCGGCTGGGGCGACGCGGCCTCAGAGGCGGCGGGCTCGAAGGCCGACGCGCTGGCGCGCGCGAGCAAGACGATCGGCTTCGAGGTCCTGAACCTCACGACCGCGATGGAGATCAATGCCGTCTCGCAGGCGAAGTGGCGCGACAACGCGACCATCTCGGCGGACACGGTAGCGCGCTGGCAGGGCGAGATCGCGAAAGTCCGGGCGTCGGGCGACCTGGACTCGCTGACGAAAGATCTCGCGTCGCAAAACTTCTCGCTGCAGGAGCTGGCGGATCGGTATCACCTGACGGTCGAGGCGATCCAGTTCTTCACACGCGAGCAGACCAATGCCGCCAAGGCGGTGACGGACGCGAATGCGATCATCGACGCGAGCAACAAAACCAAACTGCACGCCCTGCAAGAGGAGCTCGCCGCGCACAAGGAAGCCGCGCAGCGCGAAGCGGGGCAGATCGCCGCGACCGCGATCCTCTGGGATGACTACTACAAGACGGTGAACGCGGCCAGTCACGACACGACGCAAGCCCAGATCGACAACGTGTGGCTCGCGGCCGACGCGCAGATCGCCGCGATGGAGAAGGCGAAGACCCTGACCGTCGCGGGCTACGACGCGATCTGGGCGAAGGCGACGCAAACCGCCACCAACATCATCCAGACGCAGCTCGAAGGCACGAAGGGAACCCGGGAATACTACGCGCGGCTCGCGGACCAGGCGAAGATCGCGTACGACTTCGCGCTCGCCCACGCCTCGAGTTTCACGACCCAGCAGACCCGTCTGTTGCACGACGCGTACGTGAACGCGCAGCAGGACTCCGAGCACTGGGCGCAAGCCGCGGCTGCCGACATGGACACGGTCGCGGACAAAGCCGACCAGACCGCGGCCGCGATCGACCACGTGGCGGCCGCCACGCGCCGCGCCATGAGCAGCACCGGCTTCAGCGACGCGGCCGGCAACGAAATGGCCGCGCCGTCCGGCAGCACGGTCCAGCAGATCAAGGACTTTCAGGACAGTGTGCTCACCGCCGCCGTCGCCGTGGGGATGTCCGTCGATCAGATCACGGCGATGTTCCCGAAGTTCAGCGGGACCATGGACCAGTTCGTCGCGCTCGGCGAGGCGGCGATCGCCGGCAATCGTGCGGCCCTGGCCCGCTGGCTGGCGCTGGGCGGGACGGGTCCGTCGACGGTCGTGTCGCCGGGATCCCCCGGCGGCCGCCCCGCATCGGCGCCGGTCACCGTCACCGTCAACATGAGCGGCATCCTCGTCGGCAGCAGTCCGGCGGCGAAGGCGGAGGTCGCGGACTACGTCGGCAAAGTGATCATCGATCAGTTCTACCAGCAGGGCTGGCGGCCGACGCTCGGAGTGCGGCGCTAGATGCCCGACCTCACGGTCACGGCGTGGGAGGACTTCGCCGTCGATGATCACGGCGGCGCCTCGACGGGCCCGGCGTCGCTCCTCGGCACGGCATCCTGTATCGGCACCTCGTCCGAGATCGACGTGACCGCCCTCATCTCGGCGGCCGACCTCGCGACGCTGCCCGACGACGCCATCATCGATTCGATCACCGTCACGGTCACGCACGCCTTCACCATCGGGACCATGCTCGCCGCGGATGTTCAATTCGGCGTCGTGGTCAACACGATCGCGGCCAATGGCAGCGCCAGCGACGTCGATCCCTATGGCACCGGCGACCATGCGGGCACCCACGTCGTGGTCCGCGGCATGCCCGGGATTACGCCGCATACCGTCGCGGGCCTGGCCACCGTCCGCGTGGGCTGGTTCCTGACCGGCACCGGCGGCGCCCTCGCCCAGGCCGACAATACGACCTCGGCCTTCGACGCCACGGTGCAGTATCACGTGCCGCCGTACGTGGTCGTCCCAGCCATCGGCGGCGTGCTCGGCGCGGATCCGGTCACCATCACCGGCGCCAGATTCGACGAGGGCATCACGGGCGTGACGTTCGACGGGACCGCGGCGACCGACGTGGTCGTGGTCAACGACACGACGCTGACCTGCGTCACGCCGGCGCATGCCGTCGGCGTCGTCGATGTCGTCCTGACGCGCACGGACACGACGACCCGGACGCTCGTCGACGGCTTCACCTATCAGCTCGCGTCGTCCACGCCGACGGTGGACGCCGGCCAGGCGCAGATCGCGACGGGCCCGCTGCCGAGCATCGTGACCACCGACGCGGTCGTCACGCGCGGGCAGAACAACGGCACGCTCACCTACGCATGGTCGCAGGTCAGCGGCCCGGCGACGGCGACGATCAGCGCGGCGACGAGTCTCGACACCGACTTGACGTTCGACGCGTTCGTCCCGGGCGTCTACGTGTTTGAACTCGCGGCCACAACGGAAGGCGCGCTCTTCACGGCGACCGGCACCCTCACCGTGATCATGGGCCCGACGGTGCCGCCGCGGGTCACGAGCGGGCGCGTCCAGCAGGTGTGGAGCGACGGCGACACCGTCACGCTCAGTCCGGTCGTCGTCGACGATGGCTGGGGCGGCGATCTCACGTACGCGTGGACGCAGCTCTCCGGGCCCGCCACCGCGACGATCGCGGACGCGGCCAGTCTCGAGACGGACGTCACGTTCCCTGACGTCGACGGCGCGTACGTGTTCGCGATCACGGTCACGCGCGCCGACGATGCCCTGGTCGGGAGCGGCCGCTGGCGCGTGTACGTCCTGGCCGCGGGGACGTCGCCCGACGAAGCGCGCGGCGCGATCACCGTATTCGTCAACGGCGACGCGGTCCCCGGCCTCGCGAATTCCGTGCGCATCAGTGAACAGCTGCACGGCGCCGACACCTGTCAGTTCTCGCAGTATGTCGGGCGCATTGACGACGCGAGCGCGGCGGTCGGGATCGCGGTCTTCAACGAGGTCATGATCACGCGGCACAACGACGTCCTCGACACGGACGTGCGCCTGTTCGCCGGCGTGTGTCTGTCGCGCAGCCTCTCGATCGCGGCGGACCGGCATCTCATGGTGCATCCGTCGCTCGTCGGCTACGCCTGGCATCTCGGGCGCGTCCGCGTCACGCGGACCTACACGAACTGGCCGATCGGGACGATTGCCCTCGACTTGCTCGCGCGCGCGCCCGGCGGCCTGAGCGGGGCCGGCGTCGCGAGTGGGCTGCCGTACGCGACGATCAACTTCGACGACGAGCCGATCGACGCCGCGCTGACGCGCCTGGTGGGGCTCGAGCGCGATCTCCATTGGCGGGTCGACTACTTCAAGACGCTGCACCTGACCTATCTCGAGAACGACGGCGCGGCGCCGCTCGCGTGGTCCCTTGCGCATCCCTCGCTGCACGATCTGACGATCACCGACGACGGCAGCCAGGTCGTGAATCAGGTCCGCGTGTACTACACGACGCCGGTCCCGGAACCGGACGACGTCGTCGAGACCAGCGGCCCGCCGGCGCCGATCATCGGGACGGTCCAGCCCGGCGACACCGAGATCCAGGTCGAGAGTCTCGACGGCTACTCGCCGGCCGGCGGCACGTTCGCGCTGAACGGCAGCCTGATCCACTACAGCGGCACGCGCGCCGATCTCCTCGACTCGGTCTTGCGCGGCGTGTTCCTCGGCTACGTCACGCTCACGCCCCGCCTCGTCGAGGATGGCGAGTTCGATCTCGGCGGCTATACGTACTACTTGACGCTGATGACCGCTGAGGGCGAGACGCCGGCGGTGTACATCAAGGGCGCGGCCGTCGTCACCGACGTCGATCTCCAGAACGCGATGGAACTCGTCGTGCTGAATGTGCGGGCCACGACGCCGGCCGTCCTGCGGCGGCTCACCGGGATCAATGTCTACCGGCAGAGTGCCGAACCGCCGCACGCCGGCGATACCGATGGCGTCTTCCTGGTCGGTAGTCTGGGCGCGCGCGGCGGCACGCTCGTCGACAAGATCAGCAAGGCGCATCTCGCGCCGCTGCAGCTGATTCCGTCCGTCAACACCGCGGACGTACAGGGCTTCTGGCTGGAGGGTGTCACGATCACCAAGCCGATCCCGCGCACGCCGGGCACGCCGATACGGACCTACGTCGAGGTCGAGGACACCGGCGCGCAGGCGGATCTCGCGACGCGCCTCGGCACGGGCGGCTCCGGCGTCATCGCGATGTCCTTCGACGGCGGATCGATCGGCGAGGCCGAGGCGCGGGCGCTGGCGCTGGATCTGCTGCGGGCGTCCACGGCGACGCGCCTGACGACGACCGGCAGCCTCCGCGATGACCGCGCGCATCCGGGGGAGATCCTCTCGCTCAATTTCGCCGCGCCGATCGATGTGCAGACCAATCTGAAGATCCAGCAGGCGACGCTCAGTCTCTTCGACGACCGCCTGCCGCACGCGCACAGCGTGACCGCCGCGATCGAAGTCGTCACCCTCGCGGACCTGCTGAAGGATCGATCATGAGCGGACTCACCAATCTCTGGGGCCGCCAGCCGGTCCTGATCCTCGCCTTCGTGCAGGCGAGTCTCGCGCTGATCATGGGCTTCGGCGTCCATCTGACCGGCGATCAGGTTGCACTGGTGATGGCTTTTTTTGCGGCGCTGCTCGGCGTGCTGGCGCAGACGCAGGTGACGCCGATGGCGACCTTGCCGAATCACATTGCCGCGGCGGTCACGATTGCCAACTTCGCGGCGGTCGCGCCGAAGATTCCAATCGACGTCCCGACGGGAGATGCTCATGGCTGACCGCAATCTGTCGAACACCGGCGACATCCGGCCCGTGCCGGATCCGACGCGGTTGACCACCGAGCAGTTGACCCGCGAGATCGCCGCCTTGCGCGAGAGCGGCGGCGCGGCCCAGCTCGCGCTGCGCGAGATCATCGAGACGCGCCTGGTCGGCAACGACCGCGCCATCCGGCTCCTGCAGGACGCGGCCGACAAGTTTCCCGCCTGGGTCGACGAGAAGATCGTCGCGCTTAAGGACGTGCACGCGCAGCGGTTCGTGGCGCTGAACGATACGTTCGCGGAAAAGTTCGCGTCGATCCAGACGCAGTTCTCCGAACGGGACGTGCGGACCGAGCAGGCCGCCGGCGCCGTGAAGATCGCCGTCGATGCCGCGCTCCAGGCGCAGAAGGAAGCCGTCGGCGAGCAAAACAAATCGAGCGCGCTGGCGATTGCGAAGAGCGAAACCTCGACCACGAAACAGATCGATCAGCTCGCGACGTCGATCCAGCAGATGACCAAAGCCTTCGACGACAAGGTCGTGGACGTGAAGGACCGCCTGACGCGGCTGGAAGGCAAGGGCGAAGTCGTCGACCCGCAGGCGGCGGCGCTGGCGGCGGAGGTGCACAGCAACAGCGCGCGGCTGCAGGCCTTGTCGGGAAAAAGCGAGGGGATCGGCACGAGCTGGGCCGTCCTGCTCGCCGTCGCCAGCCTGGTCGCCTTGTTCTACTTCAACAGTCCGAAGCCCGCGCCGGCGATCGACCCCGCGCTCGCGGTGCTGCTCCAGGAGCTGAAGACGGAGCGGGCCGCGGCCGCTCCGCAAGTGGTCTATGTCCCGGCGCCGATCGGCACGCAGCTCCCGGTCACGCCGCCGTCGACCTCGGTACCTCGGTAACAGGAGTCACAGCATGAAAGTGTCTGGAATCGTTCTCACGCTCGCCCTGTTCTCAGGGGCGTGCGCGTCGTTACCCGCCAAGCAAAAAGCCGTCGTCAGCCTGCAGGCCTCGGAGCTCGCGCTCGAGGGCGCGCACGAGACCGAGCGGAATCTGTGCAGTCCGACCGCCGATAAAACCCAACCGATCACGCACTGCGAGGGCGTCACGGCGGCGACGCTGCAGCTGACCGATGCGCGCCATCAGCAGCTGGCGACTCTGTTCTCGAGGGCGTTCGAGGCCGAGGGGAAGGCCGCGCAAGCGTTGAAGGCCTGGCAGGCCGGAGAGCCGGCGCCGGCGTCGCTCGCGGAGTACCGGAAGGTCATTCAGGACACGCTCGATGCAGTGCTCGCCGGGCTGCCGAATGCCGCGACGCTCATCGCGAAAATCAAAGCCGCGGTGGATTCAGCGGCGCAGACGGCTGCGCTCGTGGGGGTGAAGTAAATGAACAATCTCACATTGGCGCAAGCGATGGCCTGGGTGCAGGCCGGGCAGCTGCTGGTCGCCGCCGGCGTCGCCACGGCGAAAACGATCCGCGCGTGGATCACGGGCAATCACGGCGAACTCTCAGAGGCACAGCTCGACGAGATCTGTGACCTCATCGCCGCCGGCGCGGCGGCGCACAAAGCGATCGCGGACGGCGACGCCGGGCGCTGAGAGGCACTGGGGTGTCCCGGCTCGGCCTGCTCGAGCGCTATGCGATCGGCGCCGTCGTGGGCTGGCTCTTGTGGCTCGTCGCCGCCTGGATCTGGTGGCCGCGGTGACCGTGCTCGATTGTGGCTGTGGGGAAAATTGGAAGCGCGGGTATCACGCGGCGATCGGCACGTTGTTCGCCGGCGCCGCGCTCTACAACGGGCTGGCATTCTGTCGGCGGCCCAGCCTGCGGCTCGCGCTGATGACGGGCCTCTACGTCGTCGGCGTGGCGGGCGAAACCTACGTGTGTTCCCAACATCGGAGTGACCCATGACGACCGAACGCGACGGCGAGTTCACCAGGACGATCACGTTCTTTTTCCAGAAGCACCTCGGCCACGCCCCGTCGGCCGAGCAGCTCGCGGCCTATCTGGTTGCCTGTGAGAACGGGATGACCGGGCCCGAGATCGACGCGCGGTTGGCGGCTGAGCCGGAAGCCAAGGCGTTCGCGGCGAAGCCGGCGATCGCGGCGACCGTTGCGCCGGAACGGCTGCACGTCGAGGGGGTGGGGTTCGTCACCGAGTCGGGCGCCCCGTGGACGATGGCGTTCATCAGTGGCTTCCGCGATCTCGATCGCTTCATGGACGGCGAGGACATCGAACCGCTGCTCACCGAGACGGTCGCGTTGGGCGGCAACGGCCGGCGCGTGTTCGGCGCCTACGACTTTGGCTCACCACAGGTGCAGCGGCTGTATCCACGCGAGCACGCAGCGTATTACGAGCGGCTGCCGGAGTTCTGCGCGCTGTACGCCAAGCACGGACTCTGGCTGGAATTCGTGGCGTTCGCGGACACCGCGCGATCGGTACCGGGGCAGCCTGCCCAGGTGTTGCACTGGGTGACCGTGTGTGACGCGCTCCGCGGCTGTCCGAACGTGCTCCTCGAGCGCGTCAACGAAAACGATCAGCACGACAATCGCGTCGACGCGGCGCTCGCGAAACCCGACGGCCTCTGTAGTTCGTTCGGGTCGAACGGCGGCGGACAGGATCCGCCTGGCCCGTACTGGGATTACAGCTGCCTGCACAGCGAACGGCGCGGCGACTTCGCGTTGTCGACGACGACGGTTAACTTTGCGATCAAGGGCTGGTCCGAAGGGACGAAGTCGTTCATCGGGACGCGCCGGGCGACCGTCGTCAACGAGCCGCCCGGGATCGCCGACGCGAACGTGCCCGGCCGCCGGACCAACAATCCGCGCATTTGCTATCAGATGGGCGTCGGCTGCAGCACGTGGGGCGCCGGCGGGACGGCCCACTCAGACTGCGGCGTGCAATCGGTGCTGCACACACCGATTCAGGCCGAGTGCGTGCGGCAGTTCCTCGCGGGGGTGAAGGCCGTCCGATGAATTGGAAACTCATCGCGTTTGTCGTGGCGTTCGGGGCGGCGTGGGTCTTCTGGGATTGGATCGACAGCCTCGGCCGATGACAGGGCAGTTCAGTACTGCCGTGGCACACGAATGCCGCCGAGCGAGCCGGACGGACGCGGCGTCGGGATCATTCGCGGTGTGGCAGTCTGACGCGCCGCTGGGATCGACGGTCGCACGTGCGCCCGACTCGCGCTCCGGCTCAAGCCGCGCCCTACGGGATACCCGTAGCCGTAGCCGAGTCCGTAGCCATACCCGCCGTAATACGCTGGCCCCACGGTTTCGAAGTAGGCGCCGCCGGGCGCGACATGCGATGGACTGAACGGCGCGAACGCGCCGAACGGGCCATCGGTCACCTGGGAGTCGAGGATCACGACCTGCGGACCCCACGCGTCCACGGGCAATCGGAACTGGTGCGTCTGCAGGCCGGCGAGCTGCTCGGCCGTCACCGAAGGGCGATTCGGTGACAAAGGTCGCCCGACGTCCGCATTTGTATACAGGCGCGATTGCGCGCCGGCCGACGTCGCGAGGAGCAGACCGACGAGAACCGTGATCGGCTTCACCATGATTGGGAACCTCTGCTGCAGTTACCGATCCAACGTGCGCAGTGCGTGCGTGAGTCCGGCGGCGAACAGCTCGCCGCCGTCGAGTTCGGCATCGACCTCCTCAACCTTGGCGATGTCGGCGGCGCCGCGGGCGTTCCACACCTGACGGAGCTGGTCAGCGATGGCGCGTGTCGAGGCGACGGGCCGGTCGCTGCCGCCGGCCTTTTCAATCGCGCGCAGCAAGCTGGTGGCGATGTGATCGAAGTCGGGGGTCTCAGGCATCAGTAATCCAACATCTGGAGCGCGCGCTCGAATGCGAAACCGGCATCGCGGAGATGTGCGATATCGGCGGCGCCGCGGGCGTTCCAGATCTGCCGGAGCTGCTCGACGATGACGCTGTGCTCCGCGATCAAGCCTTTCTTGCGAACCTCGTAGACGCGCGCTAAGCAGACATCGGCAATCCGATCGAGATCGGGGGTTTCAACCACGTCAGTGCGGCCGTGATGACTCGGCGAGCGTGTGATCGAGCGTGTCAGGTTCATCCCCGGCGAGGCGGGTAATCAGCGCCGCCAGGCGTCGCATCTCGAGCGCTACCGACGCCGCGACCTCCGGGTCTTTGCGGCACTTCACGAGCGCGGTCAGCAGCACGTTCGCCAGCGCCGAACAGCCCTGCTCGGAGTTGCAGCGTTCCCGTTCGAGCGTGCGCGTGAGCGCCTGTTCAATCTCGGTGACGCGCGTGTGGATCACTTCTTGTCCTTCGCAGCTTTCTTCTTCGCCGTGGCCTTCTTCGTCCGGGCAGCCAGGGCCCGGATCCCGTCGAGAGCGAGTGCGTCCGGCTGCCGGGAGCCCTGCTCCCAAGTCTCCACCGTGCGGCCGGAGCGGTGCCAGCGGGCGCCAAAGGTCGCCGTGTTCTCCCCGAGCGCGGTCCGGAGGGCGCGGACTTCCTCAGCGATCGTCATGGGTGGACAGGTTACGACATTGCGGTATGTCGTGTCAATTCGGGCCCTTGACAGGTCTATACTACAATGCAGTATACTTCCTTCATGACCACCAAGCAGAACACGCGCGTCGACGTCGAGGCCACCGGGCTCATCCGGGCCTGTGCGTATTGCTGCTCCAAGCCGCAGTTGGTCGCCCTGAACCGGGCGTATCCCGGGACGGTCAGCCATGGCATCTGCCCACCGTGCGCGGCGATTCAGAGCGCGCTCTTGGATGCCATGGAGGCCGCGTGATCCACCTCCTGCATCTCCACTGGTGGGCGACCAACCTGGACCAGACGCTCAACTTCGAAACCCCGTGTTTGCGTGGGCTGCACATGGTGCGGCTCGCCGGCGAGCCGGTCACGCTCCGCCCGGAAGATCTGGAATCAGGACCGACCGGGAGCAGACCGTAAACGGAAGTGGCGAAAGGTGACGATTCCTGCAGGTAGATGACGGTGAGCTCAGGACCGCGATCGCGTCGTACCCGAGGGAAAGGTTGGTGGACGGCAGGAGGATCGAACTCCTGACCTCGGCGTTGCGAACGCCGCGTTGCTACGCGCGTTTGCGGCGTGTTTTCGCGCGCGGTTTCGCGATCGCGAGCCGGCCGGGAGTGGCGGTCGCCGTCTGCGGCGAGCCGACACTCTCCACCGCGGCTCGCATCTCGGCGGTGATCGTTTCCTGATACAGGCCGATGAGGACCGTCGGGTCCTTCCAGTTGCCGATGCGCTGCGCAGTGGCGATCGCTTTGTCGCCGCCGGCGCGAATCATCCGCGTCGCGCCCGTGCGCCGCGTGCCCCAGTGGAACGTCACGCCGAATGTTGCGCGGCCGTAGTCCACGTGGGCACGCTGACAGGCCCGCTTGAGTGCGTGCGCGATCGCGCCGCGACGGTCACGCTCGGTCCGCGCCACCCGCCGCTTCGGGAAGTACCACTCCGGCTTGCGTGCATCGACAGGTACCGCATCGAGTGCCAAGCGCAAGCGCGTCGAGACGGGGACGGTGTGGGACAGGCCGTTCTTGGTGTCGACGATATCCAGGTGCGTGCCGTGATCGTCACGCCGGCGCAAGTTCAGGATGTCCTTCAACCGGGTCAGCGTATCGAGGCCGACCAGGAGGATGGCGCGGAGGTCAGCCGGCAGCTCCTGAAGAATGCGCCTCTCTTCCTCGGCGCTCATCGTGCGGCGGATCGGATCGACGACTTCGAGGTCGGGCAGATCCTCGAGCGGTGATTCGTCGAAATACTTCGGCACTGCGGCCGCCAGGATCTGCTGCAGGAGATCGACCTCCCGATTGACGGTGCGCGCGGTCGGCGGGGGGAACGTCCGCGGTTTGCCCTTCGGGCCACCGAAGTGCTCGACCGTCGTGCCGGTCATTCGGCGTACGGTGCGCCACGCGATCACTGTCGCTGGATCGATCGCGTCGATCGCGAGCGCGCCGAAAGCCTGCACCAGACGGCGCAGGATATCGCGCTCGCGCTCGTGCCCCTTGTGATGGGCGATGACATTCGTGTCGTACCACTTCGCGAACACGGCGAAGGTCGGCGCCTTCGGGAGACCTTGGGGCAAGCGATGGATGCGCGCGGCGATCTCGTTCATCCGCCGGTGATACAGATCGTTTGCGAGCTGGCGACTGTCGTGCCGCTGCGCGGTGGTCGTGCCGATGCGGATGTCGGTTTTCTCTCGCTCCTGCCCAGGCGGCGCCGTCTCGAGCCAGAGCCAGTACCACGGAGAATCCGGACGCGTGAAGACGCCCATCGCTCAACGACTCGTCAGGTCGAGATGGTCGAGGCCCCAGTGCGTGTCGCGGACCCGGTGCACGGCACAGTCGTAGTTGTTCCGGATCAGCGCGCCGAAGCTGTTCTGGGAATCGACGTAGGCGAGGACGCGGACCTTGTCGTCGGCGGTGACGGTCACGGCCGCGTCGGCCGGCGCCGCAAACTTCGCCGACGCCGGCGCCTTCAGGCGGTCGCGCACGAATTGGGTGCAGACGTCGAACGCGCTCGCGGCAGGTGTCGCCTCCGGCGACGTCTTCTGGTCCGCCTCGGCGCCGAGTTTCTGGATGAACTCGTCGTCGGTCAGGGCCTTCGGCGGGGGAGCCGCCGGCCGGCCGCATGCACTCCCGGCGAGGCAAAGCACCACCAGGAGCGGGCCGGCAACGCGCCGAACTTCATCTTGATGGATTGAACGCAATCGTTTCCTTACGTTCGGCGGGTTGACTTTCCGCGTTCCGAAAACATTCGAAGACACCGGGCTTACCGCTTCCGACGCCGTGGCTTCTTCGCCGTCGAGACTTCATCCAGGAACCCGCGCAACAGCTCTTTGCCACGCGCGGAGATCTCCGGGAATTCTTTCGAGGCGTCCGCGGTGAGCGCCGGCTGCGCGCTCTCGCCGTACATCTCCTCAATCAGCACGGCGATTTCTGATTTGCCGGCGGCGCGCAGCACCTGTGACGGCGAGATGTTGGCGACCTTCGCCACGCGCAGGCAATTGAGGACGCTGAGAGCGCCGCTGTCACCTTTCAGCACTTTGGCCAGCCTTGAATCGGTGATTTCGATGGCCTTGGCCAAAGCAGTCTGCGTGCCATACCGATCGACGAGTCGTTTCAGCAGGGTCTGGAGGTCCGTGGGGGGCACCGCGCATCGTGGCTGACGGCGCGTCCTGTCCTCAAGGACAGAAAATCTAGTTTGTTCTTGACGGACGGCTATGCGTACCATTAGTGTCCTTCCAGACGGACTGACCATCTGGCTGAAAGGACACACGGTGCTCACCGAATTCGTCGCACTCCGGAGCCTGCGACTCGATCGCGGCTGGACCTACCGCAAGCTGAACGAGGAAATCAACAAAGTCAGTCCCGCGCACATTTCGCTCAGTAGCCTGCACGTGCTCCTGAACGATCCGAAGGCGACGCCGAACGAACTGACGCTCGATGGCGTGCGTCGATTCCTCAGCAAAACGCGGGCGCGGGCGCGGCGGCAAGAACGCGGCGCCGCATGACCAGCAAGAGCCCGTACCTGACGGCCGCCGAAGCCATCGACTACCTGCGACTCGGATCGCCATCGGCGCTCTACCGTCTGGTCCGGGAGCACCGGCTGCCGTGCTGCCGCCGCGGGCGGCTCTATCTCTTCGACACGCGCGACCTCGACGCGTGGGTGCACGGTCATGACTCCGCGCTCGAGTGGGCGCGGACGCTCCAGAAGCGCGCGTCGTGAGCGTACAAAAGCCCCTCCCGCCGATGGAGATCAAGCGTCTTGACGCGCCTGAACCGACTGGCTATGGCGGTCAACGGCAGTCAATCGCAATGACCATGATTGTGAAAGACGCGTTGCTGAGGCACTACGGGAGCTTCAAAGCGGCGGCGTACTACATGGGGCAAATGGACCAGGGGCAGCTCTGTCGCGATCTCGACAGCGGGAAATTCAAGTTTGAGCGGTTGGAGTTGTGCGACCTGGCGGCGAAGGCCGCGGTCGTGCGCGCGCTGGCGGAAGCCTTCGGCAACAGCGATCCGAAAGCGCGGCGCCGCGCGGCGATCCGGAACCTGCGACGCGCGGTCGAAGAGCTCGACGAGGCGGAGGACGTCGCCTGACCTGGCCGCTCCTGATCGTCGTGGGCGGCATCGTCGTAGCGCTCGCGGCCGTCGTCGGCATCGCGGTGGTGTTAAGCAGGAAGCCGAACTAAGGAACTCAGGGCTGTGGGGGGACTTGAGAGAGCAGGGACCGCGGTAGCGTCCGGGTCATGGAATCACCAAGGCGGCCCCTGAGCGAACACGGCGAACGGACTGTAAAGGGCAGTCCAGGCCATGCGCACCAGAAGTGTACCACCCTCGGGTTTGCTCACCACCGGGGACCTGGCGCGGCTGTTCGAGCGGACGCCCCGCGGCGCGCGCTACATCGCGGAGGCGGCGCAGCTCGCATGTGAACGGCTGCGGAACGGGCATCTGTTGTATCGCCCCTTCGACGTGGCGCGCGTGGCGCAGCAACGCATGGAGGCGCGGCTGAAACGCGTCACGAACCTACGGCCCAAGATGTTGTGGGTGCGCGGCGAACCACGCCAGATGTCGTTGTGGGGTAAATCCGCCACACGTGCCGATGGGGAAGCACGTCGCGCGCGATCGGCGCGGAAGCGGGATGGGTCAGATAACACGCGCAATGTTAACAAATAGATTCCCTGAAGCCCGTCGGATGTCTGATGGGCGGCACGTCTGGCACGCGGCCAATTCCGGCAGCGTCGATCAGTCACGCCGCTGACAATCAGCACGAAAGGATGACCGAACATGGACCGTAAAAACCCGCTTGAGCCCGCTCTGAACGCGTGTGAGTCCCTCCGGAAGGAACTGAAGCGCGTCGGCAAGGTTGGCGGGAACCTCAACGAGAAGGTAGTGGGATATGTGAACACCATCGAAGCGACATTGCTCCAGGTGGTGCCGCTCGGCGACATGATGCGCGTACTCAATCAACAAACGGAAGTCGCGGTCAACACCTTCCGGTCGCTGGATCGCATGGCGTTGGTCGCGGCGCCGCCGTCGGACGCGAGCGGCGACGACGGCAGCTCCGACACGAAGGGGATGTAAACCAGACGGGCTTCAGGGAGTCAATATGGCTAAACACATCCCACTCGCGGAGATTGTCGACAATCCGTTTCAGCCACGGACGAAATTCGACCAGGACGCGCTGCGATCGCTGGCGGATGAAATGAAAGCGGAAGGGTTCTGGGGCGGGACACTGCAGGGGCGCAGGAAGAACGGCCGCGTCGAACTGGTGTACGGGCATCGGCGGCTACGGGCCTTGCGCCTCCTGAGAGAGCCATCAGTGCCCATCGAACTGGTTGATCTGACCGATGCGCAGATGGCGATGCGCAGCCTCGAAGAGAACTTGCAACGGGAAGGATTGACCGATTTAGAGAAGGCAGACGCCATCAAACGAGCCGTGGAGATCACGAAAACGGAACTTCGGGAGGCAGGAAAGAGCGAGGCACATGCCATCACGACGATTGCTGACCGGCTTGGACTGGCCCGTGAATGGGTCAGCACCTTGTGCAAAATTTCCGTATCCATGGATAACAAAAATCGGCCGCATATCGAGGCCGGTCATCTCACCGCGAAGACGGCACTGGCAGCTAAGGATTGGGGCGGCGATGCCTACGTGCGGACCCTCGCGAAGCAGGGGAAGCAAGCGAAGAACGAAGGCTCAGTATCGAAGCCGACCCATATGACCGTAGCGGCGCTGAAGAAAGTCGTCACGCTGGCGCCCGAACCCGTGCAGGAAAAACTCAAAGCGGAAATCATCGCGGGCGACATCAGCACGCCGCAAGAGGCAGAGCAGCGAGCGCGGCGGTTGGCCGCGTCCCACACGCGACGGCAGAAGGAACCCCCGCCGGACCTGAAGGATGTCCTCGTCCGCTGGACCCATCAGGTCAAAGACTGGGAACAGCAGATGCGCGACGTGCAGCCGTACATGGATTACGTGGACGATGAAGCTCCGGCGATCGGGGAGCGGTTCCGAACGGAACTCCGAAAGCTGATCGACACCGCGAAGAAGTTGTTGTAACCATGGCGCACGACAATCCCGTCGATCAGGTGGAGCAGCTCGTCGCCGACGCACGGCGGGCCTTCGCGCGGGATGTCGATGAACTCCTGACGGTCTTCAGTGCGGCCAACGGCAACACCACCATCAGTCGCGAAGATTGGCGCACCTTCCGGCGAATCCTCCTGGAGAAATTCGATCAGCGGTTGCCGCTCAAGAGTCACGCCGATCCAGTGCTGGTGACCTTGGTCCGGGACGCACTCGAGATCCTCAGCGACGACGACTGTAAACTCGATCGCTTGGAGTGGCGGAAGTCTGCGCGCAAAATCCTGCAGGGCGAGCTGCCGCCGGCGCCGATGGATCCGAGGGACTGACGATGGTGCATCACGTGAAGGACGTCGACGCGGACGAACCCGACGACGACGAGAACAATACCGACGGGCTCGATGACGGCGGTCTCGAGGAAGAAGACACCGACAGCGAGCAGCCGCGCGAGGAAGACGGGGATCTTGATTTTGAGTAACTGACCGGGAGGTGAGCGATCCGTGTCGGACAAACACGGATCGCTCGAGTGACCGATCGACAACGGAGGAGTAGTCCGATGCGACCGCGAGAACATCAGGATCCTACTAAAAACAATTTCGCGAGAGTAGAGGGCGCGCGGCGATTTTCTACTCTCCTGACAACTTTATTTTGCGTCGTAATTTGCTGCGCTGATCGCGTCGTCGCCTTTCGCTGCGCTCGCTAAGTCGATCGGCGATGACCTACAAGCCGTCGATCGCGGAACGGATTGCGTGGAGTAGCGGCACGCTCTCGTCGGCGGAGATCAAAGTCCTCGTCGCGTTGTGGTCGGCCGGCGATTATGAAACGGGGCGACGGTGTCATCCGAAAGTGTCGACCGTCGTAGCACGATCGGGCCTCTCACGCGCGACGGTCACGCGCACGCTCGCGCGTCTCCGGGATCCGCAGCGCCCGGGCGGACCACGCATCGCCGTCACATTCCGCGGCCATCGCCGCTCAACCAGCTACGACATCGTCCTCGACGGCCTCGCGACGCACGCGCCGAAGGAGCAGCAGATGGCGATCGACACCGTGATTCCCGTCGAGACGGTTGAGGCTCACAATGAGCCTCAACGAGAGTTTGGTGCTCAAAATGAGCCGCAAGACCTCGCGTTTGAGGCTCAAAATGAGCCTCCTACCTCTGATCCGGATCTGTACCTAGAGAACACACACACTACGCGCGCGCGAGAGGACGCGCAACCCGAGCTGCAGCCGCTCGTCGGCGCCGTGCCGCCGGCGAAGTGTGCCCATCCGCACGCGCACGCCTGGTGCCACGGCCGCGTCCATGTGCCGCGGGATCTCCACTTCGAATTTCTCGATCAGCTTGGCACCCGGCCAGGGGAGTCGCCGACGCAGAAAGCCGGCCGCCTGGTCGCGTTCTACGCCGACGAGATGGCCCGGCTGCCGGCGGACGCGAACGTGCCCGATCGCTACGCGTTCTGGAAAACCGCGTTCAAGTTGTGGGTCGGCTCGCCCGCCGGGGCGCAGCGGTCACAGCCACCGCGGGACGAATTCACGAACCGCGAGCTCGAGCAGGCCAGGCACCTCCGGGAGCATGTCTACAACGGCTGCCCGCATCAGCCTCGCTGCACAGAGGGATACGCCGCGTGTGTGCGCGCGATCGCGGCGCACCTGAAATACGGACGTCAGGAGCAGACTGGATGAGTGGCCTGAGTAATCTCGTCGGCCGTGGCATTACGGACTACAGCGACCGTGTCCCCGGCGAAACGCGCAATCACGATCACGCGTGCTCCTTCGACGTCACGGACGGCTTCGTCGGCATCACGCAATACGACACCGCGGATCCGACGCGCGTCACCGATCGCGTGCTCCTGTCGCCGGCCCAGTTTCGCGCGCTGCTCGACTTTCTCGACACGGCGCGTCGGCATCGCCGGACGGTGCGCTGACGGGCCGTCACATATGTTGACCGCCAAGGTCCCGCTGCGCTACGGCCTGGTCGCCGAGATCATCGCGAGTGACGACGATCGCCCGGCGCCGGCGACCGCACCGCCGCGGCCGCCAGCAGCGCATCATCCGCAGTGTCCGTGTCACGTATGCAATCCGCCACCGGGGAGACAGGCGTGAAAACCACACCGATCCAGCAAACGATCACGTTGCTCGAGCAGGAGATTGGCGATCTCGACCAGCGACGCCTCGAGCTCGCCCGTGTGATCGAGTCACTGCGGCCGCTCGCCGGCGAGCTACGACAGCTGCGCGGTCGCGTCTCGCGTGTCGTGGTGGAGGTCCCGCGACGATCGAAGCAGGCAAAGAAACGAACGAACGAACGAACGAACGAGCAAAGCGCGGGCCAACACCAACACGGAGCCTCCCTAGCATGACGAGGAAAGGCGAGGCGATCCTCACCGCGCTGCGCGCGAAGAGTCCGCAGAGTCCGGGCGCGCTGGCGAAGGCCTTGAAGCTCGGCTCAGTCTCGACGCTGGCGTATCAGATGAAGCCGCTGCTCAAGAGCGGCGCGGTCATCGCTAGCGGTGTCACGGCCAGTCGGCAGTTCAGTCTGCCGCCGCGTTCGGCGAAGGAGGCGCCCTGACGTGCCAGTCGGGAGGGCGATGTGTGCGCAGTGCGGGATCAAAGTGCCGCAGTATCGCGGGCTCTGTCGGGCCTGTGGGCGGGCGGCCGGGATCTACACCAAGACCACGTTCGAAGCCGAGCGCGAACGTGTCGCGCGGCACACCCCGTCACCGCCAGCAGCGCCGGTCGTGACGAGGCCGACGCCAGCGGTACGCGTGGATGCCGGCGACGAACTCGAGGTCGTCTGGAGCGGCAAGGACAGTCTCTCGAGTCTGGTTCGCACCGACGACGAGTTACTGGAGGAGTTCAAACGGTCATGACCTACAGGCTCGTCACGACAACGGCGGCCGGCATCGTGTATCCCGGCATCGAGTGTCTTATCTGCGGGCGCACGAGTTGGAACCGCCATGACATCGAGTTCCGGTACTGCGGGGCCTGCCACCGGTTTCATGACGATCCGCTTCCACGTGGAACGTCTCAGACATCCGACGAGAAGTCTCAGACATGACCGCCGGCCCAGACTATTCGACCTGGCTGACCAAACAGGAGGCCGCCGACCGGATCGGCGTGACGACCAAAACGGTCGAGCGCTTCGTCCAAGCCGGCCAGATCCAGCAGGCTCGCTGGCAGCGCGACGGACGCGGGCCGCTCCTGGCCGTGTATTTCCCTGACGACGTCGATCGGATCGCACGGGAGCGGCAGCCAGGGCCGTTGCCGCCGTTTCTGGTACCCAAGTCGGCAGAAGTACCGACCAACGGCAACGGGTCCGGCTCCGATGCGCTCGTGCACATCGAATCCACACCGGATCCAAGTGGGATTCAACTTGGCCGCGGCGACGACCTGCTGCACGCGTTGACCCTGCTCATGACCAAGGTCATGTCTGAGACGTCTCAGACATCGGCGCTCTTCCTCACCCTTCAAGAGGCAAGTGTAGCCAGCGGGCTTACTCAGGCTTATCTTCGGCGCGCGTGTGAGTCCGGCACGCTCAAGGCCATCAAGGATCGCGGCTGGCGGATTCGACGGAAGGATCTGGAGGCGCTCTGACGTGGCCCACCGTCCAAAGACGACGATCCCGAAGACGCCGGCGTCGGCCGACGTCTGGAAGCTGAAGCTCCTGGTGGAAGATCACGGCGCGCGCGTGACCGGCGAGCGCTTTCGCGTGCAGCTCGCCCCGGCGGTGGACCGTCCGCGCGAGCCGCACGTCTGCATCGGGTCGGGCGCGACGCGCGCGGCCGCCCTGATCGACGCCGAGACGGAACTGCGCGGCGCGTTGACGCTCCTCAAGGACGCGGAGGCGGGCTGATGGCCGAGAGTCGTCGCGTCCCGTCCCGCGCCCCGAACCGCGCCGTCACCTTGCTTCGCTTCGTGCAGCAGACGATCCAAAACATCCGCGGGCAGGTGCTGCAGGGGAACCACTCCGCCGAGTACATACGCGGGTGGAACGATGCGTGTGGCGCGTGTCGAGAAGCCTTCCAGGATCCGACGGACCTGGAGGACACGCTGCAGCAGCCGAACCCGGCCAACGTCAGCTGGGGCGACAAGCGGGAGAAATCGGACTGAGCGATGCAGGTTCCGGAAAAGCGGCTGTGCGATCTCTGCAAGGGCGAGCTGACCGGCGTCTACATCGTGCTGACCTATCCGCTCGACGAGTCCGATCGCGCGCGCGTGCGGGCGCAGCTTCCACCCGCCCAGCACCCGTTAACGCTGCTCGGTCTCGCGTTCGACGCGACGCCGCATAGCTGGCGCTTCGATTTCTGCCGCGGCTGTGTCGACGGCTTGATCCCGATGCTCGGCGATCTGAAAACGTCGGCGATCAAGAACTGGCTGGACGAGCGCCAACGGCGCGCCAACGCGCCCGTCGAATCGGATAGCGACCTTTAGAACCCCGACTCCACATCCGAAGGCGCGAGCCTGACATCTTCCGCTCGGGGCCCTTTGGGACCCGACGAGGGCAGGAAGGTCACGGCGGTGCCTTCGCTGACGTCGGCGAATTCGAAGGCCGCGGCGGTGTGATGAAAGAAGTACTCGGCGCCCTGGCCGTCGGCAATAAACCCGAAGCCTTTGTGGAGGACGAGCCGTTGGATGACGCCGTGGCGGATCGGGGATCGGTCGATTGGTGGGTGTGCCAATTGCGGCGTCCTTTCAGCCTCGCACGAGATAGAGAAGATCGTCGCGCCAGTCGGCCCACCGGTACCGCCGGCGATGGCGGACAATCTGCCAGCGCGTACGGAGCGAAAAGTCATAGCTGTGGCGCCGCGCCCGCCCGATCGCGAGGTTGGTCGCGATGGTACGTTTCCATTCCTCGGACATGGGGATCCGCTTCACCTTGATCGCGCGACTACCCATTGAGGCCGATTCCGTCGCCGTGATGCCGCGCTGATCTGTTTCAATCGCCGCGCCTTCCGTTTGTACATCCACAACGTCGTCCGGCTGTGCCACTTGCCGTGCCCGAATCCGCTGGGCTTGTGCGCCATGTGCGATTTGCTGCGAAGCCGACGAGCCTTCCCGCGTTTGATGATGACGAAGGCGCGACGCGCCATCAGGCACCCTCGCTGATCGGACTGTCGGAATGGAGCGGAATCTTCTTGCCCGTCGCGGCTTCCGCCGTCTCGTACAACTGATGACACCCCGCACAGTGCCGCCACCGCACATAGCGCAAGCCGTCCGGATCCGGCCGCGAGTCGACGACCCGCGAGCGCCAGACATTACAAAACGGGCAGCGGAATTTGTCTGTCGTCAGACAATTTCCAGCGTAAACCAAGTCTTTTTCAAATAGTTCTACATGTAGAACATCCCACTCTGGGATGGGTATCTGATGGCAAGACAGGCCCGGTCGTCTGGCGCCTGTTCACCCTCGACAACTAAGGGGATCCCGCTATGCGGAGACGTCGCCGGCGGCCTCGACGGCTCTGTGTGGATGGTATTCGTGTGACCGTGATCGAGCTGTACATCACGCCGGACCCGTGGAGCTGGATCGAGTGATTCCCTACAGCGATCCGGACACCGGCCTCCGCGGGTGGCGGGAGCCCGTGACGCCGGCAAGGCGCCGTCGCACGCGCACGGCTTGGCTCGTCTATGTCCTGGTGCTCGTGTTCCTGGCTTTTCTCGGCGGGCTCCTCTGCGGCGCGCAGCTGCACGCGTCCGACTGCGTCCGGCTCCAGGTCCGGCCCCAGCTCCTGCTGCGCACCGGCCACGTCGACGTCGAAGCGCACGTCGCGCGACACGCCGATCACCGGGCGCTGGTCATCATCTGGAATTCGGATGTCGGCGCGGCCGGGAGTCGATCGTTCGATCTCGAGGGCACCGATCGGGACGCGGTGCTCGTGTGGTGGCAGAACCGCGATCAGCCGGCCGGCCACTACGTCTTCGACGCCCGCGTGACGGACGCCGGCGGCCGCACGCTCGGCTCCAGCCGTGCGGAGATTCGTTCGGCGGAGGTCGCGCCATGACGGCGTACCGCGCGGAGATCGTCGCGGCATCGACCAAACACGCGCTGAAGCCGGATCTCGTCGAAGCGCTGGTCCTCATCGAATCCTCCGGCCGCACGCACGCGTATCGCTATGAGCCGCAGTTCTGGACGAAGTACATGCTCGGCAAGCCGGCCTGGGCAGGCACGAATCCGGCGCGCGTGTCGGCGAGCTACGGCCTGATGCAGATCATGTATCCGGTGGCCGTCGAAGTCGGCTTCACCGGATCCGATCCCGAGTACTTGTTCGTGCCGTCCATCGGGCTGGAGTTCGGCTGCCGCCAACTCGCGCAGCTGCTCGCCTGGGCGCAAGGCGACGCCAACCAGGCGCTGTGTGCCTACAACGGCGGCCGTGGCGGCAACGGGGTGCACCCGTTTCGCAATCAGCCGTATGCCGATCGCGTGCTCGCGGCGCTCGCGACGGTGCAGGCCGCCCGATGATCGCGCTGCTGCTCACCTTCGCGACGCTCTTCACGCCGGCGCGCGTCCTGAACGAGCCGAACGTGCTGCTCATCGGCAACTTTCTCAGCTGTCCGGATAACGACGACTCGAGCTATGGCGAACGGATCTTTCCCTACGTCGTGCGCGGCACCACGTTGTTCGCTCTCCACTTGGGCCCCGCCGACGAGCTCGCGCTGTTCGCCGGGCCCGAAGCTGACATCCATGAAGACCACAACACGCGCGCGAACCTGCTCTTTCCGGCGTATCACGTCGGCCTTGAGAACCGGCGACTCTGGTCCATCGCGAGTCTGCATGTCTCGGTCGCCGTGGTCCGCGGCGGCGGATCGGATCCGGCGTGTGAGTCGTTCTTCGTGACGCTGACCTCGCATCCCGTCACGTTGGCGGTGCGATGACGCCGGCCGTTCCGGATCCGCGCGGCGTGCGCCTGTTCGTCATTCTGACGGCCGCCGAAGCGCGCGCGCTGCTGCACCTCACACCGGACCCGAACGCTGACGCGCTGCGCGCCCTGGCGAAGATCCGGACCGCGCTCGAGGGCGCGCCGTGACGCGGTGAATCGACAACTCGGCTTCGGGTGGGGAAGGGGCAGACGTGTGATCAAGACAACGGTAGCGGGCGAGGCGTTGACGCGCGCGCTCGAGAAGCAGCAGCGGTGGGTCGATGCGCATCCGCTTCCGCCGAACCGCGAGATCGTGGAAGGCGAACCCTGCTGTGCCCGGTGCGGCAGCGGGCGGTCGACGCACGAGAACGGCACGCGCAATCACCGCTTTCAGTTGCGTATGGCGAAGGCCCGCCTGCGATCGGAGCTGCGCTGAATGGCGACGGCCGCCGGCCAGGTCCTCATCTACACCCTCACCTGTGGGGCGTGTGCGCATCAGACCTCGTCGCTCGATGTCGATCGGACGGCGGCGATGATGCTGGCCCACTTGCGCTATGCGCACAGCGAGACGCTCTGAATGGCGATGGCCCCGCCGCGCCCCTGCACCTATCCGAAGTGCCCGAACCTCAATTGCCAGGCCCACACCGTCGAGGCCTGGCGCACGCGCGATCGTCCGACGGTCCCGCGCATTCGTGGCCGCGAGCTGCAGCGGCGACGCGCGCAGTTGTTCGCCAGACACCCGTGGTGTGTGGAATGCGCGAAGCATGGGAAACAGACGCGCGCGACGATCCGCGATCACATCGTGCCCCTCGCCGAGTGCGGCACCGAAGACGACGCGAACTGCCAAGCGTTGTGTCTCGACTGCTCTGATGCGAAGACCGAAGCCGAGTCGCGCCGCGGCATTCAACGATCGAACCTCACGCCGCGGTTCCGCAAGAGCAGCACGCCGCGCGATCAGTTAGGACAGTTCCGACTGCGACGTCCGCGATGAATCTGCTTGACATCACCGTCGAACGCGCGACGAGGACCCGGGGGGGTAGTCGAATGTTGGTTCCCCTGGCCGCCGGGAAACCGCGTCGGGGTTTCCCGCGCGCGCTGTCAGCAAATGAATTTCGCATTTTAGGAGCGTTTTAGGTGCCCGGCACCTCGAGCTCCGGCGGTCGCAACAAGAAATCGCACCGCGCGCACGCACTCGCCGGCACGGGTCGGAAAGATCGCGGGACGAAGAAGACGCCGACGTCGGCCGACGCGCCGGATCCGCCCGTGGGCCGCCCGCCGATCCCGATCGGACTGATTGGCCCCGCGCTGGCGGAGTGGACGCGCATGGTCGGGCGCCTCGAGGCGGCGAAGACGCTCTCGATCGTCGACGACGCGGCGCTCTTTCAGTACTGCTGCCTGTTCGCGGAAACGGAAGGTATTCGCGATGCGCGACTGGCGAACGCCCGGCTGGTGAAGAAGCTGCTGGTCGCGATCGAACGCCTCCGCGGCGACGCGATGGTCGACGCGATCGCGCAAATCGTTCAGCTCAAGAAGCTCGAGGTCAAGTCGACCGCGCAACTCCGGCAAGGGCACATGGCTGTGCGGCAGTACCTCGTCGAACTCGGGATGACGCCGGCGGCGCGATCGCGCGTGAAAGTGCCGGACAACACACCGGTGGAGGCGGATCCGTTCGCCGAGTTCGACACCCCGCCGGGGCTGAAGCACTGACCCGCAACGCGGTCGACGCGTACGCGCATGCCGTCGGCGCCGGCCGCGTCCCGGCGGGGAAGTATCACCGGCTGTCGTGCGCACGCCATCTGCGCGATCGCGCGCGCGAGAGCACCACGGCCTTTCCGTACCGGTTCGATCTCGCGAAGGCGGAACGCTACTTTCGCTTCGCCGGCAAATTGAAACATTACAAGGGCGAGTGGGCCGGGCAGTTCATCGTCCTGCAGCCGCATCAACAGTTCCGCCGCGGCTCGCTCGCCGGCTGGGTGCACGTCGAGACCGGGTTCCGACGCTTCCGCACGTCGTACGAAGAGGTCCCGCGCAAGAACGGCAAAACCCTCGAGCTCTCGATCGGCGCCCTCTACTTCACGTTCTATGACGGCGAGCCAGGCGCCGAAGGGTACTGCCTGGCGACGACGCGCTATCAGGCGGGCTTCGTCTTCGGCGACGCGAAGAAGCTGGTCCGCTCGTCTGGCCTGAAGGTGCGCCTGACGGTCATGGCGAAGAACATTCACCGCGTCGACACCGACAGCAAGCTTGAGCCGCTCGGCGCCTTTCCGGTGGACGGGCTGAATCCGCATTTCATCGGGATGGACGAGCTCCACAAGTGGACGTCGCGCGACCGGCTGGACGTGATGGAAACGGCGACGGGATCGCGCCGGCAGCCGGTGATCTCGCAAATCACCACAGCCGGCGACGACATCGTCAGCGTCTGCGGCGATCAGCACGACTACGCGTGCAAAATTCTTGACCAGGTCCTCGACGACGAGACGTTCTTCGCGTTCATCGCGCACGCGGACATCGGCCTCCCCGGAATCCCCGACGACGACTGGACGCTCGAATCGACCGCGCGGAAAGCCAATCCCAACTACGACATCTCGGTGAAGCCCGCGGATCTGCGGGCGCTGGTTACCAAGGCGCTGCATATGCCGGGCGCGGCCGCGGCGTACCAACAGGACCATCTCAACGTTTGGGTGAACACCGACGCGCCCTGGCTGGCGCTCGACGGATGGAAGCGAGGGCAGACCACCTGGCTCCTCGAGGAGCTGCGCGGCCAGCCGTGCTTCGCCGCGATCGACCTCTCGAGCAAGATCGATTTGGCCGCGCTCGTCTTCTGTTTCCAGCCGCCGCCGCTGCCCGTCACCTGGCATCCGCCGCTCGCGCTCGAGCGCACGACCTGGCGCTACGTGGCGCGCTGCTTCACGCCGGCGGACACGCTCGTCGCGCGCGCGCGGCGCGACCGCGCCCCGTATGTGCAATGGACCACGGACACGATCCCGGGCTCGCCGTGGCCGTACCTGTCGACGAACCCCGGCAACCGGCTCGACCAGGACGTCCTCCGCGTGGCGGTCAACGACGCCAAAACCCTCTTCGGCTTCGACATCCAGCACATCGGGTTCGATCCGTGGAACGCCGGCACGCTCGAGCAGGACCTGAT
>Ga0070692_10000015_pt1 | contig 35160 bp, 28 predicted proteins | sample KBSK1102metaG_FD_64675 | JGI IMG/M metagenome (GOLD analysis project Ga0070692, IMG submission 64675) | Corn, switchgrass and miscanthus rhizosphere microbial communities from Kellogg Biological Station, Michigan, USA - KBS K1-10-2 metaG | ecosystem: Host-associated > Plants > Roots >...
GTCGGCGCGGCGATAGGTGCCGAGATAGACATTGCGGATGCCTAGCGCGTCGAAGAAGTGCGAGGCATGCGTGTTGTCGGAGAAGCAGTCCTGCTCCTCCTCGGGGTCGTGGATCATAAGGCCGAGCTTCATGCGCTCCCCGGCGAGCTCGCCGTAAGAGAGACTGCCGAGCCCCGTCATGATCGCGGTGAGCCCAGCCTCGTCGCCGCCATCCATAATGTGCTTGCGCGCGTCGCCGCCAAGCTCCCATTGCGCCGCCATCCAGGCGAGGTCATCGACGAGTAGATCAGTGGCGGTGCGAAGATACTCAGCGCGCCGTTCGCAATTGCCATTGCTGCACTTCTTGAGGTCGTAGTCGCTCGCCGGGCGATTGCCGTTACCCGGATCCGTACCGTTGAGGTCCTGGCCCCACAGCAGAAACTCGATGGCGTGATAGCCGGTGGCGATGTTGGCTTCGACGCCGCCTGCCTCTTGCAGGTGGTCGGCCAGGAGCTCCTTGGTGATCTTCGATGTATCTAGCTTCTTGCCGCCAACGATCAGCGTCTTGTTGGCGACGACGTTGGCTGTATAGAGGTCGTTCTCTGCCGAGTCTATGCCGTAGGACGCGGACACATAATCGATCAGGCCTTCGTCGAGCGGCCAGGAGTTCACCCTGCCCTCCCAATCGTCGACGATGGCGTTGCCGAAGCGGAAAGCCTCGGTCTGCATGTACGGAATGCGCGCGGCGATCCATGCCGCACGCGCGCCGCGAAGATTGTCCTCGGTCGGCTTGGCGAGGAAGGCGTCGACTGCGAGCTTGAGCGTGCGCGCGGTGTCGAGAGAGTCGCCGTAGGCCGCTTGCGCGATATCGGCGTAAATCTTGAGCACATCCTTCGGCGTGGGATCGGCGAAAGCGGGTGAAGTCCCGGTGCCGGCGGCAAAAGCAACGCAAAGAGCGGCGGCGGCAAGAGGCCGGGCAAGCGCAAATCGTCTGAACATCAGCATCCCTTGTTGCCGAAGCTTGTCCGCGGTCTTGGCGAGCGCCAGCAAACAACATGATTGCGACGGCCCTCCGGCCTACGACCTCGGGGCCGCCGCAAGGTTGAGATGAGGAGGCGTCCGCGCTTTCGCTTGGACGCCTCGGGCGCCGGGCTGGGCGGCCGGTCGCCTTGTCAAAACCTACCGCGGAGAATAACATGCATAAAGTGAACTCTTTTCAGGAGAATTATTGCAGGCAGTGCACCTTAGGGAAGTCGATGCCAATTTGCTGGTAACGCTCGACGCGCTTCTCGTCGATGCGAGCGTCACCCGCGCCGCCGAGAGGCTCGGCCGGAGCTCCTCCGCGATCAGCCATGCCCTTGCCAAGCTTAGAGAAATCTTCGCCGACGAGCTGTTCGTGCGCGCCGGCCAGAAACTCGTTCCGACTGCCAAGGCGGTCGAGCTTGCGCCGACGGTGCACGTCATCCTAGCCGGCATGGAGAGCCTGCTTCGGCCGAGCAAGCCATTCGACCCGTCACTCGCCATCCGTGACTTTTCGGTGGCGGCGAGCGAGGCTGCCGAGCTCATTTTGCTGCAACCTCTTCGTCAGCGCCTCAAGCCTTTGGCCCCGAGTGTGCGCGTCGACTGGATGCCGTTCCATCGCGAAGACAATATCGATGCTCTGCGGAATGGGCGCTGCCATTTCATGATCGACATCGAGGGCGTGCCGGTGCCGGCGCCTGACATCCACGTGCTCAAGCTGTTCGACGACAAGCTCATCACGCTCGCGCGAGACGGCCATCCCTTGACGCGGCGCAAGACTGCCGATCGCTTTGCCACGGCTGATCACATCGGGGTGAATTCGCTTCCGGCCATCGAGCCCATCAATCGCGCGGTTGCCGCCGACAAACTTGCCTGCAACGTCTCCTCGCGCGTGTCCTCGGTGCTGGTCGGGCTCCTGCTTGCGCTGAACAGCGATGCGCTGATCACGCTTCCTGCCTCGCTCGCGCAGATTCTCGAGAAGCAGTTCGGGCTCGTGCGCGTTCACCAGCCGTTCGGCCCAATTGCCTTCCCGGTAAGATTACTGTGGCATTCGAGCTATGATCGCGATGAATGCCACGCCTGGGTGCGAGGCGAGCTGTCGGCGCTTGCCGGCGGGATCGCCGACGCGGTCTAAGGTGACACAATGAGCGGGATGCTGCGGCGGTCTTCGGATCTTTGCCGCGGGCTTTTCGTCCTTATCGTCATCGCCACTAGCCTCTTCTTGTCCCCTCCGGTTTTCGCGGCGGTGCCTTCGGACATTGAGAGCAACCTCAGCATCACGATTGGCGGTGCCGAAAAGCAGGTCTCGCTCGCGGAGGCGATGGCCGCGCTCAACGTCCCGGCGGTGAGCATCGCGCTCATCGATCAGGACCGCATCGCGTTTGCCCGCGCCTATGGCGACGGCGTTACGCCGGACACGTTGTTCCAGGCGGCGTCTTTATCGAAATTCGTCGCTGCTGTCGGTGCGATGCGCCTGGTCGATCAGAAGCGCCTTTCGCTCGACACTGACGTGAACGCGGCACTCACCTCGTGGAAAGTTCCTACCAACTCGTTTGATAAGGACCATCCTGTCACCTTGCGGGGACTCCTCAGCATGACCGGAGGGATCGCTGTGCCGGGATTTATCGGCTACGAGTTCGGAGTCCCACTGCCGACGCTGACGCAAATTCTGAATGGTGCGCCCCCGGCAAACTCTCCGCCAATCACCGTGATCGGCGTCCCCGGCAGCGCCTATCACTATTCAGGGGGCGGCTATGAGATCATGGAAGCACTCATTGTCGATACGCTGCACGCGCCCTTCCCCGAAGCAATGGACGCGCTTGTGTTGAAACCGGCAGAGATGGCGCACAGTACCTTCGCGCAGCCGCTGCCTCCAGAGCTCGCCGGGGACGCCGCGAGAGGCCATTACGGCGACGGCAAGGAATTGCCCGGCGGCTTCCGCGTCTGTCCGGAGCACGCTCCGGCAGGATTGTGGTCCACGCCCTCAGACCTTGGCAATCTCCTGCTGCTGGTTGGCCGCGCCTGGCGCGGCGAAAGCCAGCTGTTTCTCGCGCCGGACACGAGCCGGGAGATGCAAATCCCGCAAAATGGCGGTCCTTATGGGCTCGGAGCGGCCATCCGCGACATTGCCGGCACCCTGGTCCTCATGAAACGTGGTCAGAATGTTGGCTACCAAGGCTACCTCATCCTGCTTCCGACAGAAGGTCAGGGACTGGTGGTGATGACCAACTCCGATAACGGCTCGATTTTGGCCGAAGCCCTCATCCGCCGGGCCGCTCAACTCTATGGCTGGCCGTCCCTCGGCGCTCTCCCCGACTGACGCCAACCGCGGGCTCTGGTTTCTGTCATAAGGCTCGATTACGATAGGGACGTTACCCGTTTGCCGAGCGGGTTCCCCGGAGGAAACAAATGCGTGCATGGTTCCGCGCCGGCCTCATCGCCGCGCTGTTCGTCTTCGTCTCCACCCCTTCCCCCGCAGCCGACAAGACATTCCAAGACGAGGCACTCGACGACGCTGCCGTCACCCTTGAGGCCGACCTCAAGGACGAAGCCGGCACGGTCGAGAAGCCGGTCATCAAGCTGAAGCAAGAGGCCGACGCGCTCATACGAGACCAGGATCTCGAAGGCGCGGCCGATACTTACACCCAAATCGTGAGCGTTGCACCGAACGACTCGAAAGCCTGGCGCAGGCTCGCCGACGTCTGGCTGCTCATTCCTCCAAGCGACGAGGACGATGGTTCGACGCGCTACGAGCGCGCGACGACTGGCGCCTACATTGCTTACCAACGATCGACCACGCCGGAAGAAGAGTCGGCGAGTCTCGTCACGCTCGCCAACGCGTTCGGCAAGCGCGAGCAATGGCGGCAGGCGCTCAACGCGCTAAAGACTGCGCTCACCCTGCACGAGACGCCCGAGCTCAAGACCGCATACGACTCCCTCCGCGAAAAATATGGATTCCGCGTTTCAAATTTCAGCGTTGATTCGGATGCATCCTCTCCGCGCGCCTGCTTCCAGTTCAGCGAGAGTCTGCCGAAGCGCACCGACTTCTCGCCCTATGTTGCGGTCTCAGGCGAGGACAAGCCCGCGCTGTCGGTCGAAGACCAGCAGCTCTGTGTCGAGGGACTGCAGCACGGCGAGACCTACGCCATCACACTCCGCGCCGGGCTTCCTTCCACCGTCGGTGAGGACCTGCTGAAGGACGCCGCGTTCAATATCTATGTGCGCGACCGCAGCCCGTCGGTGCGTCTTGCCGGCAAAGCCTATGTGCTGCCGAAGACGGGCCAGCAGGGTATCCCGCTCATCACCGTCAACACCGACAAGGTCAAGGTCACGATCTATCGCATCGGCGACCGCAACCTGCTCGACAACGTGCTCGGCTACGACTTCGAGCGCAATCTCTACAGCTACAGCCTCGATGACATCGCCGACCAGAAGGGCGAGAAGGTGTGGACCGGCGAGCTCAAGGTGGAGAAGGAGCTCAACCAGGAGATCACTACTGCCTTCCCGATCATGGAAGCCGTGCCGCAGATGCAGCCCGGCGTCTACCTGCTCGCGGCTCAGCCCGGCAACGCCGGAAGCGACGAGTACGGAGAGCGCACCACCCAGTGGTTCATTGTTTCAGACCTCGGGCTCACCGCCTATTCAGGGACTGACGGCATCCATGCCTTCGTCAACTCGCTTGCGTCGACGGCTCCGGTCGGCGATGTCGAGATCAGGCTGCTTGCGCGCAACAACGAGGTGCTCGCAGTCAAGAAGACCGACGCTAACGGCGCCGCCGCCTTCGAGCCTGGACTTTCCCGCGGCGAAGGTGGGCTTGCGCCTGCCATGCTTGTGGCATCTGTCGCTGCCGGCGATTATGCCTTCCTCAATCTGACCAGCCAGGCCTTTGACTTGACCGACCGCGGCGTCGCTGGGCGCGACGTGCCGCAAAAATTCGACGCGTTCACCTTCACCGAGCGCGGCGTCTATCGCACGGGAGAGACCGTGCATGTGACCACGCTGCTCCGTGACGCTGCCGGCATTGCCGTTCCAGACGTCGATCTGACGCTCGTGATCGAGCGCCCTGACGGTGTCGAATACCGGCGGAGAGTCATTCCGGATCAAGGCATTGGAGGCCGCTCGCTCGACGTGCCGATCATCTCCTCGGCGCCAACGGGTACGTGGCGCGTCGCCGTCTATTCCGATCCTAAAGGCACCTCGATCGGCGAGACGACTTTCCTCGTCGAAGACTATGTGCCGGATCGGCTCGAGGCAGACCTCACCACCAAGGCGACCAGCATCTCGCCGTCCTTCCCCGCGGAGGTCACCATCGAAGGACGCTTCCTCTACGGCGCGCCGGCATCGGGACTCGATCTTGAAGGCGAGGTGAACATCGCCAAGGCCGATGAGAGGCCCGGCTATGCCGGTTACCTGTTCGGCCTGAACGCAACGGACGAAGCGGATCAGGACGACGTCGGCACCGAGAGCATCCCGCTTGCCGACCTGCCGCAGACCGACGCCGAAGGCAAGGCGACATTCACCGTCAATCTCGACAAGGTGCCGGCCTCGACCAAGCCGCTAGAGGCAAACATCGTCGTGCGTCTGGCCGAGCCGGGTGGCAGAGCGATCGAGCGCAAGCTCACGCTGCCCGTCACTCCCAAGGCCGACATGATCGGCGTGAAGCCGGTTTTCTCCGGCCGCTCGCTCAACGACAATGACACAGCGAATTTCGACGTCGTCATGGTCGCGCCTGACGGCAAGCAGGTCGACGCAAAAGGGCTCAAATGGCAACTGCTCAGCATCGAGTCGAAATATCAGTGGTATCGCTCGAACGGCTATTGGAACTACGAGCCGATCAAGGTGACGCGGCGCGTTGCGGACGGAACGATCGACATCGCCTCCGACACACCGGGCAAGATCTCGGTCCCGGTGACATGGGGCCGTTATCGGCTGGAAGTAGCGAGCCCAGATCCGACCGGGCCTGAGACGGCGGTCGGCTTCGATTCTGGCTGGTACGCCGAAGCCTCTGCCGATACGCCCGACCTGCTCGAGATCGCGCTCGACAAGCCGGAATATAAGCCGGGCGACACCATGACCGTCGCGGTCACTGCGCGGAGTGCAGGCAAAGTGACGCTCGCGGTGATCGGCGACCGGCTGATCACGACCTCGACATCCGACGTGCAGCCAGGTGTGGTCAAACTTCCGCTCACCGTCGGCGACGACTGGGGCACCGGCGCTTATGTGCTTGCCACATTGCGCCGCCCACTCGACGAGACCGCCAAGCGCATGCCCGGCCGCGCCATCGGCGTCCAGTGGTTCAGCGTCGACAGGCAGGCGCACACCATCGGCGTCGCCATGGACCTGCCGGCTCTGATCAGGCCTGAGACGACGCTCCGAGTGCCGGTCAAGCTGTCCGGCCTCTCGCCAAACGAGGATGCGCGTATTGTGGTCTCTGCCGTCGATGTCGGCATCCTCAACCTCACCAATTACAAAGTGCCCGACCCCGAGGAGTATTATCTCGGCCAGCGCAAGCTCTCCGCCGAGGTCCGTGACCTGTACGGCCAGTTGATCGACGGCATGCAGGGCACCAAGGGCGCCATCCGCACAGGCGGCGATGGTGGCGGGGGCGAGCTGCAGGGAAGTCCGCCGACCCAGCCGCCGCTTGCGCTTTATTCCGGCATCGTGAGCGCGGGTGCCGACGGCACCGCCGAGGTCAACTTCTCCATTCCTGCCTTCACCGGCACCGTGCGCGTGATGACGGTCGCGTGGAGCAAGGACAAAGTAGGTCACAGCTCCGGCGACGTGGTGGTGCGCGATCCCGTGGTGGTCACCGCCAGCCTGCCGCGCTTCCTGCTGCTTGGCGATAAGTCCACCTTGAGGCTCGACCTCGACAATGTGGAAGGCGCGACCGGCAGCTACAAAGTCACGGTCACTACCGATAATCCGCTGAGTATCGAGAACGGCGACCAGACTTTGAACCTCGAGGCGAAGAAGCGTGGCTCCGTCACCGTGCCAGTCTCGGCGGTTGGGTTCGGCACTGGCACCATCGGGCTCGCCGTGACCGGGCCCGAAGGCTTCACGCTCGCGCGCCAATATGAGCTTATGGTCAAGCCGTCGACGCAAGTGCTCGCGCGCCGCACGGTGAAGCCGCTTGGACCAGGCCAGAGCCTCAGCCTGTCTGGTGACGTGTTCGCGGACCTCGTGCCGGGAACCGGCAAGGTCTCGCTGTCGGTAACACCCTCTGCCGCGCTCGACGTCGCGACGCTGCTCGCGGCTCTCGATCGCTACCCGCTCGGCTGCACCGAGCAGATCGTGAGCCGCGCGCTGCCGCTGCTCTACGTCAACGAGCTCTCGCTCGACGCTCAGCTTGCGGTCGATACCAGTGTCGACGAGCGGATTGCCAAGGCCATCGAGACGGTGCTGTCGCGGCAAGGCTCGGAAGGCGCCTTCGGTCTGTGGGCGCCGGGTGGCGAGGACGCGTGGCTCGATGCCTATGTGACGGACTTTCTGACAAGAGCGCGGGCCCGCGGCTTCTCGGTCTCGGACGATCAGTTCAAGCTCGCGCTCGACCGGTTGCGCAACTATGTGAGCACGGCGCCCGACGTCTCGACCGACGGAGGGGCTCCGCTTGCTTATGCGCTCTACGTCCTCGCCCGCAACGGAATGGCGCCGGTCGGCGACGTCCGCTACATCGCCGACGTCAAGCTCAACGACCTTTCGACCACAGCGGCCAAGGCGCAGATCGCCGCGGCCCTCGCCATGCTGGGCGACAGGGTCAGGTCGGAAAAAGCGTTCAATGCGGCGTTGGGCGCCCTGCCCCAGGATCCGAAGGCCGACAGCGGCCGCGCCGATTACGGCTCACCTTTGCGCGATGCCGCGGCCCTCGTGACACTTGCCGCTGAAGGCGATGCGCCGAAGGTGGTCCTCGTCAGCGGCACGCAGGGCATCGGTTCTGCGCGCAATCGCGTCACCTACACCTCGACGCAGGAGAATGCATGGCTTGTGCTTGCGGCCCGCGCGCTCGGCAAGCAGAACGTCAGCCTCGACGTGAATGGGGGCGGGCAGCAAGGCCCCCTCTACCGCACGCTGACTGAGGAGCAGCTCGAGACCAATCCACTGACAGTGACCAACACCAGCGACGCTTCGCTTGATGCCGTCGTCTCGGTGAGCGGCGCGCCGACCTCGCCGGAGCCAGCTTCAGAGCATGGCTTCCAGATCGAGCGCAGCTTCCACACGCTCGATGGCGCCGATGCCGATCCGACCAAGGCGAAGCAGAACGACCGTTTCGTCGTTGTCCTTACGGTGACCGAGCCGCAGCCGCGATTTGCCCGCGTGGCGCTGACCGACTATGTGCCGGCCGGGTTCGAGATCGACAATCCGCATCTCGTATCCTCGGGTGACACTGGCACGCTCAGGTGGATCGAGAATGCCGGCTCGCCGGTCTATACCGAGTTTCGCGACGACCGCTTCACAGCGGCCTTCGAGCGGAGAAGCGGAGACCCGACCACCTATACGGTCGCCTATGTCGTGCGCGCCGTCTCGCCTGGGCAATATGTGCTGCCGCAAGCGGTGGTGGAGGACATGTATCAGCCCGACCGCTTCGGGCGCACTGACACAGGGGAAATCACGGTCGCACCAGCAAAATGAGTACAGCCACACTAGAGACCGACTTCTCCGACAAAGCGACTGCTGCGCCAGGTTGGAGACGACGTGCTACCTACGCCGCTATTGGGCTGGTGTGGATCGCGGCGATGATCGCAGGTGGCCTGACAGGACTGTTCCAGGCTTTCGGTCCTCCGCCGCTCGGGCGCGATCTCGAAGTCTCGACGCTCGTGCTGGATCGCAATGGCAAGCTGCTCCGCGCCTATTTGACCAGCGAAGGCCGCTGGCGGCTGCCTGCGACGAAGAGCCAAGTCGATCCGCGTTATCTCGACGCCCTGCTCGCCTACGAGGACAAGCGCTTCTATCAGCACAGAGGCATCGATCCGTTAGCGATGGCGCGCGCGGCGCTCCAGCTCGCCACCCATGGCCGGATCGTTTCAGGCGGCTCGACCATCACCATGCAGGTTGCTCGTTTGCTCGAGCCCCGAACTGAGCGTTCGCTCGACGCCAAGATCAGGCAGGCGGTCAGGGCGGTTCAGCTCGAACAGGCGCTGAGCAAAGACGAGATCCTGAGCCTTTACGTCACGCTCGCACCTTATGGCGGCAATCTCGAAGGGATCAGGGCGGCTTCGCTCGCCTATTTCGGCAAGGGGCCGCGCCGGTTGACGCTCGGCGAGGCGGCCCTCCTCGTCGCGCTGCCACAATCGCCGGAGTTGCGCCGCCCCGACCGCTTCTCTGAAGCAGCGAAGCGCGCGCGCGATCGTGTGCTCGACCGCATCGCTAGCCACGGATTGTTCAGCGCTGCCGAAATCGAGCGCGCCAAAGACGAGCCGGTGCCAGATGCGCGCAAACCCATGCCGCTGCTCGCGCCGCATGCTGCGGATCAAGCGGCAGCAAATTCGCCGAACGACCGTGTGCTGCAACTGACTATCGATGCTTGCTTGCAGAGAACATTAGAGAGCCTTGCGCACGATCGCGCCATCGCACTCGGGCCCGCCATGTCGGTGGCGATCGTGGTGGTCGACAATGCAACCGGCGAGGTTTTGGCGCGAGTCGCCTCCCCCAACTATTTCGACGAGCAGCGTGCGGGCCAGGTGGATTTGACCGAAGCAGTGCGCTCGCCGGGCTCCGCGCTCAAGCCGTTCATCTATGGACTCGGCTTCGAGGACGGGCTGATCCATCCCGAGACGTTGATCGAGGACAGGCCGGTCCGTTACGGCGGCTATCACCCTGAGAATTTCGACATGACCTTCCAGGGCACGGTCACCGTGCGGCGTGCGTTGCAGCAGTCGCTCAACGTACCGGCGGTGGCTGTCCTCAATGAGGTCGGCCCGAGCCGCCTGATCGCCCGGCTGTCAGAGGCCGGCGCTAGCCTTGTCCTGCCCAAGCTCGAAACAACGCCTGGCCTTGCACTCGGCCTCGGCGGTGTGGGCGTGCGGCTCATGGATTTGACGATGCTTTATGCCGGGCTTGCGCGGCAGGGAACCGTTGCGCCTCTGGTAGAGCGCCTCAGCGCGCCGCCCCTTCCAACCAAGCGTCTGATCGAGCCGGTGGCGGCCTGGTATGTGGGAAGCGTACTGATTGGCACGCCGCCGCCTGAAAATGCAGCAGGCGGGCGCATCGCCTTCAAGACCGGCACGAGCTACGGCTATCGTGACGCCTGGGCCGTCGGTTTCGATGGCAAGCGCACCATCGGGGTATGGGCCGGGCGCCCCGACGGCGCGCCGGTTCCCGGTCTTGCCGGACGCGTTACCGCCGCGCCCATTCTGTTCGATGCCTTTGCGAGATTGTCCGAGCCGCTAGAGCCGCTGCCGTCAGCGCCCAAGGGCGTGCTGATCGCTAACACCACCAAGCTTCCACCCCCGCTACAGCGCTTCGCATCGCACGAGGCGGCGGGCGAAGCCATGGCGCCCAAGGTGCACATCGTATTCCCGCCTGACGGTGCGAGCCTCGAATTGTCAGCCGCGAAAGGCGCTCCCCCCGATCCTATTGCCGTCAAGATCGCCGGCGGCACCCCGCCTCTCAACGTGCTGATGAATGGGATGCCGATTCCCGCCAAGAAGTCGGCGAGGACATTGTTCTTCGAGCCGGACGGACCTGGCTTCGTACGGCTGACCGTGACCGATGCGACCGGCGCCGCCGACAGCGTCGTTGTGCGCCTGCAATAGCGGGATGGCTTCGTCCTCACTGAAGTCTCTCGCCGTGCCGCTCAAACTCGAGCCGATGGAGGCGAAGCTCGTCACCAAGCTGCCGACGGATCTCGGCTGGCAGTTCGAGCCGAAATGGGATGGTTTCCGTTGCCTCGCCTTCCGTGCCAGCGGAGAGGTCGATCTCAGGGCGAAGTCAGGCAAGCCGCTCGCGCGGTACTTCCCCGAGGTCGTGGCGATGCTCAAGCGCCTTCGCCCGACGAGATTCGTGGTCGACGGTGAACTCGCCATTCCCATCGGCGACACGCTTTCCTTCGATGCGCTGCAGATGCGCATTCATCCCGCCGAAAGCCGCATCAAGAAGCTCGCGATCGAAACGCCGGCCACGCTCATCCTGTTCGACATGTTGCTCGATACCAAAGGCAAGAGTCTGATCGAGATGCCGCTCACCAAACGCCGTGCGGCGCTTGAAGCTTTCTACGACGCCGACGGTAACGCCGATGGATTGAAGCTTTCGCCTTATACAATCGATCGCGACAAGGCGGGGCGATGGCTTGATGAGCGCCAGGGCTCACTTGACGGCGTTGTCGCCAAACGCGCCGACGGTCCATACCTCCCTGGCGAGCGCGCCATGCTGAAAGTGAAGCGTCTACGCACCGCCGATTGTGTGGTTGGCGGCTTTCGCTACGCCACCGGAAGCCGTGAGGTCGGATCTCTCTTGCTCGGCCTTTACAACGACGACGGCAAGCTCGACCACGTCGGCTTCACGTCAACCATCTCAAGCGCAGAGCGCCCGGCACTGACCAAGAAGCTTGAAGCACTCGCCGGCCTCCCAGGTTTCACCGGCAAGGCACCGGGAGGGCCGAGCCGGTGGAGCACCGAGCGCTCGGGCGAATTGGAGCCAGTCAAGCCAAAGCTCGTAGTCGAAGTGCGTTACGATCACGTGACCGGCAATCGCTTCCGTCACGGCACCAAGCTTGTCCGCTTCCGCCCCGACAAGGCGCCGCGGCAATGCACATTCGAGCAGCTCAAGCCCGAGACACTCCCCGAAAATTTCAATCTTTTGCTCAAGTAAGAGCACGGTCTCGCCAAGCCTAAGCCCGATTGCAAGGCGCCGCTCCGGATCAGGGAGGGGCGGTCAACCATTAGGGAGACCACCCATGAAGAAGTCTCTTTTGACGGCTGCTTTCGTCTTTGCGCTTGCCGCTCCGGCACTGGCTGCTGGCCAGTTCTATGTGGCGCTCGATACCTCGACGAGAGAATGCCACGTGATGGATACGCGGCCCGACGGCACGACTCAGAAGATGGTCGGCAGCGGCGCGTACAATGCCGAAGCGGAAGCTGAGCAGGCCATTCAGAGCCTGACGGAGTGCAAGAGCTAGACTCGGATTTCCAAGCGGACGCCTGGCCTCCTCGCTAGGCGTCCGTCGCTTTTTGCGACCGCGTCTCGTTGACGCGGTCGAAACGCGCGCTGGGTTTAACAAAAATTAACCTGGTGCCGCCGCTCAGCAACTTTCAAGCCCGCTCAAGACGTTGCCGCAAGACCGCTAAGGGCTGCACGCAGTCTTTGCACAAGCGAAATGCGGCGCACGGGACGAAGCCGCGACACTCTTGCGCGGAGCAGAGTCAAAACCGCGCCGGATTGGAAGGGGTTGGATGGCGCCAACCAGGGTTAACCCGCCAGGAGAACCGTGATGAAGAAATATGTGGTTGCCGGACTGCTGGTCGCCGGCTTCGCAACGCCAGCCTTCGCCGCCGAGTATTACGTGGCGCAGAACAACTCGACCCACAAATGCTCGATCGTCTCGAAGAAGCCAGACGGCAAGACCCTGATCATGCTCGGCACCGAGGGCTTCAAGACGAAGTCCGCCGCGGAAAGCGCGCTCAAGGGCATGGCCGAATGTAGGGCCTAAGCCTGAAATGAACCCCCGGACGCGGAGGCCCGGCATAAACCGAGCGTCTGGTCCAAGAATGCCCGTTAACTCGCAGACGCTTCGCTGGCCGGGAAGAGGCGGTAGCGACGCGGGCGTATCCCGAGCCATCCCGACAGCCCGTGACTGAAATCGGCTGGTAGCTCGATCTCGATACGATCACGCCCGCTCACCTCAAGATCGACGCGCCGCGTTCCGCCGTGACGCCTGAACGCCAGAATCTCACCGGGGATGGCGCCCGCGAGCTCATCGCTGACTACAACATCATGCGGACGGAAATAGAGTCGCGCCTCACCGGACGGCACGTCGTCCGCCGGAAGATCGAGAGCGTGCCCGTCGAGCCAGATCTTGCCCTGCTCGATATTAACCGGAAGCACGCTCGATTCCCCGATGAAGGAAAACACGAACGGCGAATTCGGATCATCGTAAATCTGATCCGGCGTGCCGATCTGCTCGATCTTGCCTTCGCTCATCACCACCACCCGGTCGGCGAGCTCGAGCGCCTCCTCCTGGTCGTGCGTGACGAACACCGTGGTGTGTCCGGTCTTGTCGTGGATCTCGCGCAGCCAACGGCGAAGGTCACGGCGCACCTTGGCATCGAGCGCGCCGAACGGCTCATCGAGGAGAAGCAGGCGTGGCTCGATGGCAAGTGCCCGGGCAAAAGCCACGCGTTGACGTTGACCTCCCGACAGTTGCGACGGGTAACGCTTCTCGAGACCAGAGAGCTGGACGAAGTCGAGCAGCTCGAGCGCGCGGCGCTTGATCTCCTTCCGGCTCGGCCGCCGCTCATGGGGCCGCACGCGCAGGCCGAAGCCGATATTCTCGAGTACCGTCATGTGGCGGAACAGAGCGTAGTTCTGGAACACGAGGCCGACATTGCGCTCCTGCACCGTGAGCTTCAGCGCGTCCTCCCCGTCGAACAGCACTCGACCAGCGGTTGGCACGTCGAGTCCGGCGAGAATGCGAAGCAGAGTGGTCTTGCCCGAGCCCGACGGCCCGAGCAGCGCCACCAGCTCGCCCGCGGTGATATCGAGCGAAACCCCATGCAGCGCCGCCGTTGCGCCGAAAAGCCTGACGACGTTTTCGACCGATACGTCCACGATCTTGTCCCGTGGCGCCGCCCCTATTCCGCGATCCAACCCCGCGGCTGGATAATTCACCTCATTTGTGACCCGAGCGTCCATGGTTTTCTCGCTAGTGGCGGCGGGAGGCGACAATTTGGTCGGCGTAGCGCCACTCGAGCGTGATCTTGATCACGAGGGTCACGAGGGCGAGCAGCGCCAGCAACGAGGCGACGGCGAACGCCGCAGCGAAATTGTACTCGTTGTAGAGAATCTCGACGTGCAGCGGCATGGTGTTGGTCTTGCCTCTGATGTGGCCCGAGACAACCGAGACAGCGCCAAATTCGCCCATCGCTCGGGCATTGCACAGCACCACGCCGTAGAGCAACGCCCAGCGGATATTGGGCAACGTCACCTTGAAAAAGGTCTTCCAGCCGCTTGCCCCGAGCGACAATGCGGCCTCCTCGTCCTGGGTTCCTTGCTCCTGCATCAGCGGCACGAGCTCGCGGGCGACGAAAGGAAAGGTGACGAAGATTGTGGCAAGCACGATGCCCGGAAGGGCGAAAATAATTTGGATGCCTTCGCTCCTGAGGAACGGGCCGAAATAGCCTTGCGCTCCAAAGAGGAGCACGTAGATGAGGCCAGAAATAACCGGCGAGACCGAGAAGGGCAGGTCGATCAGCGAGTTCAGCACGCTCTTGCCGCGAAATTCGAATTTCGCGATCGCCCATGATGCCGCCAAACCGAAGATGACGTTGGATGGCACCGCGATCGCTGCAACCAGCAGCGTGAGCTTGATTGCGGAAAGGGCGTCGGGCTCGGTGATGGCGGCGAAATAAGCGCCAACTCCCGCCCTGAACGCCTCGACGAACACAGCGGCAAGCGGCAACAGCAGAAAAACGCCGAGGAAGATCACGGAGATCACGATCAGCGTGACACGGACCGCAGGCTTCTCCGTGGTGACGCTCGGCCCTCGCAGTGATAGCACAACGCTCGGGCTCACGGCGACATCAGCCATTGCCGAACCTCCGGCGCTGCCAGGCTTGCGCCAAGTGCACGAACAGGAGGAGACCGAACGAGATCAAAAGCATCGCCGTGCCAATCGCGGCGGCCTGCGCGTAGCCGAACTCTTCGAGCCTGATGATTATGAGGAGAGGGGCGATCTCGGAATAGAAGGGCATGTTGCCGGCGATGAAGATCACCGATCCGTATTCGCCCACAGCGCGGGCAAGCGCGAGGGCAAAGCCGGTAAGGATGGCAGGCATCAAGCTTGGAAGCATCACGCGGAATACGGTCTGCCTGCGATTGGCGCCTAGCGTCGCCGATGCCTCCTCGAGCTCGCGATCGAACTCCTCCAGAACCGGCTGCACAGTGCGTACGACGAAGGGCAGACCTATGAAGATAAGCGCAATGGCAATGCCAAAGCGGGTGTACGCGACTTTGATGCCAAACGGGTCAAGCAGGCTACCGATCCAGCCATTGGGCGCGTAGATCGCCGTGAGAGCGATGCCAGCTACGGCGGTCGGCAGGGCGAAGGGAAGGTCCACGAAGGCGTCGAGCAGCCGCCTGCCGGGAAACCGATAGCGGATCAGAACCCAGGCGATGATGACGCCAAAGACAGCATTGACGGTCGCCGCCGCCAAGGACGTAAAGAAGCTCAACTCTAGCGCGGCAAGCGTCCGGGGACCGGTCACGACATCCCAGAAGCCGCTAAAACCGAGCGTCGCCGACTTCAGCACCAGACCGGCGAGCGGGATGAGAACGATCAGGCTGAGATACGTCAAAGTGAAACCGAGCGCCAACCCGAAACCTGGGATGGCGCTCGGTCGCTTCAACGCTAGGCCGCGGGCGCCGGCCATTGGCGTCGACTCAGTTCGTCGATTTCGGCTGATAGACCTGATCGAAGATGCCGCCCTCGTCGAAATGCTTCGGCTGCGCTTTAGCCCAGCCGCCGAATAGCGGGTCGTCGATCGACACGAGCTTCACCTCGGGGAAGCGCGCGAGGTCTTTCGGATCAGCAGATTTGGGATCGGCGGGACGATAGTAGTTGTGGGCGATGATCTTCTGCGCTTCCGGCGTATAGAGGAAGTTCAGATAGGCCTCAGCCGCCTTCCGCGTGCCCTTGGCATCCACCACCTCGTCGACCACGGCGACTGGCGGTTCGGCCTTGATCGAGAGCGACGGGACGACGATCTCGAACTTGTCGGCGCCAAGCTCGTCGAGGGCGAGGAAGGCCTCGTTCTCCCAAGCGAGAAGCACATCGCCAATACCCCGCTGGGCGAAGGTCGTGGTCGAGCCGCGTGCGCCGGTGTCGAGTACAGGCACGTTGGTGTAGAGCTTCTTGATGAACTCCTTATTCTGATCTTCGCTATGACCGAACTTGTTGTCCGCATAAGCCCACGCTGCGAGGTAGTTCCAGCGGGCTCCGCCCGAGGTCTTGGGATTCGGCGTGATGACCTGGACCCCGTCCTTGATGAGATCATCCCAGTCCTTGATGTTCTTGGGGTTGCCCTTTCGGACAAGGAAAACGATGGTCGAGGTGTAAGGAGCTGAATTGTCCGGGAGGCGCTTCTGCCAGTCGGCTTTGATCTTTCCAGCCTTGGCGATTTGATCGATATCTCCCTGGAGAGCGAGCGTCACGACGTCGGCCTGGAGGCCGTCAATCACGGCTCGGGCCTGCTTGCCTGAGCCGCCATGCGACTGCTCGATCGAGATATTCTCTCCAGTCTTTGCCTTGTAGTCTTTGATGAAGGCCTGGTTGACCGCCTTGTAGAGCTCGCGGGTCGGATCGTAGGAGACGTTGAGAAGGGTAGTGTCGGCACCGAGCACAGCGCTCGCCGTCAGCGTACCCAGAATAAGCGCCGCGCTGGCGGCAAGGGTGCTTCGAACTCTCATGGAAGTATCTCCTCTGTGATAACACCCGAAACTCTATCTGCTTGGTAGTGTTTATCAAGGGGGGACCATACCATATTTTCCTCCCCGGGCAATCGGCTTCGCTAAAGAACGGTGGCGCAGCGAAAATTGTTTCCGGAAAACGGTCCCGAGGTTCGATTTTTAGAAGGAAAGCGCTTTAAGAGACCGGCTCGACGGCTGCGGATTTAGCATCCCCAGGGCTGGTAATAGCGTCGGCAATGGTCGTGCGGTCGAGCACCGTTCGGGCAGAATTCGCAACGCCGGCAAAGACATGCCTGATCTCGCAATCCTCCTCGGTACGACAGTCGGGGCAGCGCCGATACGCTATGCGGCTCAAGCAAGGAAGCGGGGCGAGCGGGCCATCGAGAATGCGTAGGACCTGGCCGAACGTAATCTGGTCTGCGGGCATCAGCAGCGCATAGCCGCCGAGCTTGCCCCTTCGGCTCATCACGATGCCATGGCGCTTCAACTCAAGAAGAATCTGCTCGAGGAACTTGCGCGGGATCCTCTCTTTCCCCGCAATCTCGCCGATCATCATAGAGTCGCCCTCGCGGGCTAGGGCGACGAGGGCCCGGAGAGCATATTTTGCTTTTTGCGAAATCACCTAAGAAGGCCGGAAACCCGATCTGATATGTCGGGTAGATAACTGCTTCGCCCTGGCAAATCAATGCGGCGTCGTACCCGTGCGCCAGTCGGAGCCCTTGACGAAAACGGGCGCGTTGCCCATCAAACGAGAGACGGCGGAAGCCGCGTGAGAAAAAATTGCCCAAAAAGCTGCATATCAAGACTTTCGGCTGTCAGATGAATGCCTACGATTCCGAGCGCATGGCCGAGGCGCTCGAGCCGCAAGGCTATGCGTTGACGCAGGATCTCGCAGAGGCGGATCTCGTCATCCTCAATACCTGCCATATCAGAGAGAAGGCTGCCGAGAAGGTCTATTCAGAGCTCGGTCGAGTGCGGATCGAAAAAGAGCGGCGCAAGGCTGAAGGCCTCGACACCTTGATTGCGGTTGCAGGTTGTGTGGCTCAGGCCGAGGGCCACGAAATCATCGCTCGCGCTTCCGTGGTCGACATCGTGGTCGGGCCCCAGAGCTATCATCGTCTTGCCGATCTCGTCGGCAAGGCGCGCGGCGCCGATGCTGACATCGTGGCGACAGAGTTCCCCGCCGAGGACAAGTTTGCCCATCTGCCGCAGCGCTCCAAGGCGAAACCGCGGGCCACGGCCTTCCTCACCGTGCAGGAAGGCTGCGATAAATTCTGCACTTTCTGCGTCGTGCCCTATACGCGCGGCGCCGAATTCTCTCGCGCTCCCGCCGAGATTATCGCCGAGGCTGAAAGCCTTGCTGCGACTGGCGTGCGCGAGATCACGTTGCTTGGGCAGAACGTCAATGCCTATCACGGCGCCGATCCTGACGGCAGGCCGTGGTCTCTTGCGAAACTGCTGAGGTGGCTTGCAGAGAATCCGGCCATCGATCGATTGCGCTACACGACTAGCCATCCCCTCGACATGGATGATGAGCTAATCGCACTCTTCGCCGAAGAGCCGAAGCTGATGCCCTATCTCCACCTGCCTTTCCAGGCCGGCTCTGACCGCATCCTCAAGGCGATGAACCGGCGGCATACAGCCGCCGAATACGAGGATCTGATCGGCAAGGTGCGGCGCGCGCGGCCGGACATCGCACTATCGACCGACATCATCGTGGGCTTTCCTGGCGAGACCGACCAGGATTTCGAGGCCACGCTCGCGCTTGCCGCCCGCGCCCGCTTCGCCCAGGCCTTCTCATTCAAATATAGCGCCCGGCCGGGAACGCCTGCGGCGAAGGTCGAAGATCAAGTGCCCGAAGAGGCTAAGCGCGAGCGCCTCCATGTTTTGCAGACCCTGCTCGACAAGGACCGGCATGAATTTGACCGGAAAACCATCGGCCGCAGCCTTGAAATCCTGTTCGAAGGAAGGGGCAGGAAACCAGGGCAGATCGCTGGGCGTTCTCCTTACCTACAGGCGGTTCACGTGGAGGGACCCGACGAGCTGATCGGCGGGATTGCCGCAGTTGACATCGTGGCGGCGAGCCCGAACAGTCTCACCGGTGTCATAAAATCGGGGTTTGAATGGCGCGAGCCAGCTCAGGCGGCCGTGTGAGCAACAAGGCCAGCATCAGAAAATCATCCTTGGCACGCGGACGTGGAGCGGCGCTGAAGCGCTCTGCCGCCGCGCAAGTCAATGGCGGCGGCGAGCCGACGGTCGTATTTTTCGACGACATCAGACTGGTACGCGATCTCCTTGGCGATTACGACGCCAATCTCGCCGTGCTCGAGGATCGACTTGGCATCGAGGCGGTAGTTAACGGCAATGCGGTCAGCCTGCGGGGTCCGGAGGCCTCGACTGCCACGGCGAAGTCGGTGCTGGAGCAGCTATACGGCCGGCTGGCGCAAGGCGAGATGATCGGGGTGGGCGAGGTGGTCGGCGCCATCCGGCACGCGCGCACCTACGAACCGGCCGAAAGTCCGGAGCCCGGCGATGATCGTCCAGAGGCGCAGCAGATCCGCACACGGAAGCGCCTCATCACGGCGCGTACGCCGGCGCAAAGCGCGTATCTCGCATCGTTGCAACGTAACGACCTCGTCTTTGCAACCGGTCCGGCCGGCACCGGCAAGACCTATCTTGCCGTGGCCTTCGCGGCGGCTTACCTCGAAAGCGGCAGATGCGACCGGCTCATCCTCTCGCGCCCCGCGGTCGAGGCCGGCGAGCGACTGGGCTTCCTACCTGGCGACATGCGCGAGAAGGTCGATCCTTATCTGCGCCCACTCTACGACGCGCTTTACGACGTGCTTCCGCCTGAGCGTGTGGAGCGCGGTATTGCCACTGGCGTCATCGAGATTGCACCGCTCGCCTTCATGCGCGGCCGCACTCTTTCGCACGCCATTATTATTCTCGATGAGGCGCAGAACTGCACCCCGGTGCAGCTCAAGATGTTCCTCACGCGGCTTGGCGAAGAAAGCAAGATGATCGTCACCGGCGACCCGACCCAGGTCGATCTTCCGCCAGGCAAAGACTCAGGTCTGCTCGAGGCGATCGCATTGTTGCAGCGCATCGAGGAAATCGACCATATCGCCTTCGCCAGGGCCGATGTCGTGCGCCGCGAGCTCGTCGGCAAGATCGTCGATGCCTACGAGCAGGCCCCGCTCCGTGGTGAGCGCGATGGCTGACGGTGGCCCTAGTCGCAAAAGGCCGGCGCCCTCTTCGAGCCCAAAGCTCGAGGTCGATGTTCTCCGCCACGCTGAGGCTTGGCGTCCCGCGCTGAACGACGCCCTGCTCAAGCGCGCGGCGCGGGCGGCGTTCTTGACCGCTCCCCCGCCCGGGCACGGAATCTACGAGGTTACGATCCTTCTCACCGACGATGCGGAAATGAGGGAGCTTAACCGCGCATGGCGCGGCAAGGACGCGCCGACCAACGTTCTGTCCTTCCCCGCCAGCGATCAACTGGCAGAGCCTGGTCCGCTCGGTGATGTCGTGCTCGCTTATGAGACGATATGCGACGAAGCGCACAAGGCCCGCATCTCACTCGCCGATCACGTTTCTCACCTCGTCATCCATGGCCTGCTCCACCTGCTTGGCCGCGATCACATGGATGACGATGAGGCCGAACAGATGGAAGCCCTCGAAAGGACGGCGCTCGCCACGCTTGGAATCACGGATCCCTACGCGGAGCAGCAGGATACGCCTGCGGAGGTCTCACCATGAGCAATGCCCCGAGCATCGACAACGATCTTAAACCCGAGGAGGCTCGCCCGACCGACGAGGAGGCATCGTGGTTCGAGCGCCTGCTTCAGACCTTCGGCCTCGGCGAAGAGCCCGATCTCCGTGAGCTGATCGAGGATGCGCTCGCCCGCAGCAAGAGCGACACGCTGAGCTCACAAGAGCGCAGCATGCTCCGCCGCATCCTCCGTCTCGGCACGCTCACGATCGAGGACGTCATGGTGCCGCGCGCAGATATCATTGCGGTGGATGACACAATCAGCGTCGCCGACCTCATGGGCGTCTTCCGCCAAGCCGAGCATTCGCGGGTGCCAGTCTATCACGAGACCCTCGACGATCCGCGTGGCATGGTTCACATCCGCGACCTGATGTCGTGGATCACATCGGAAGCGGAAGCGTGCAAAGAGGGAAGCCTCAATCTCGGCAAGGTCGATCTCGGACGCAACATCGCCTCGATCAATATCCTGCGCGAGATTCTATACGTGCCGGGCTCGATGTCGGTGCTCGATCTCCTGCTCAAGATGCAAACAACGCGCCTCCATCTTGCGTTGGTGGTCGACGAATATGGCGGCACCGACGGTCTCGTCTCGATCGAGGATCTGGTCGAGGAGGTAGTCGGCGACATTGCCGACGAGCACGACGTCGAGGACGAGCCTTTGATCAAGTCAGACCCGCGACTTGGGCTTGTCGCCGACGCGCGCACGCCGATCTCTGACCTCGAGAAGCATCTCGGGCTCGAACTCGCTTCCGAAGAGCAGGAGGAAGAGGTCGATACGCTTGGCGGCCTCGTCTTTGCGATTGCGGGACGGATCCCGGCGCGTGGCGAGCTCGTCCAGCATCCGAGCGGCATCGAGTTCGAGGTGCTTGACGCCGACCCACGCCGGATCAAGAAGCTCCGAATCCACCTCCCGCCCGCAGCCGAGACCGGACAGGCCGAAAGCGCGTGAGTTCGCTCAACGGGGGTGTGTCGAAGCAAGACGTGCCGCATGCAGATCATGTCGGTGGATTACGCATTGCGACCTTGGTCGCGAGCCTGCAAGGCGTCCGCCGCGCCTTTTTTGCGGCGTTCCTCGGCGCAATCTCGGTGCTCGCCTTCGCACCGGTTCATGCTTGGCCGATCCTCTTTATAAGCTTTGGTGGACTGGTTTGGCTGCTTGACGGCTGCCACGCCGTCCATCCCCAGCGTGCCGGCAGGTTGAAATGCGCAAGCTTGGTGGGGTTCTGGTTCGGCTTCGGATATTTCCTCGCGGGGCTTTACTGGATCGCCGAGGCCTTCCTGGTAGAGCCTTGGCGCCACGCCTGGCTGATCCCGTTCGTCATGACGGCGATGCCCTCGGGGATGGCCCTGTTCTCAGCGGCGGCCGCAGCGTTTGCCATGCTGCTTTGGCTCCCTGGCATCGGCCGGGTCTTTGCCCTTGCTTTTGCCTTCGGCCTTGCTGAGTACGCGCGCGGGCACGTGCTGACCGGGCTGCCGTGGAACCTCGTTGGTTATGCTCTTCTCGGCGCGCTGCCGATGATGCAGCTCGCCTCGGTGTTCGGGGTTTACGCCCTTAGCCTGCTCGCCGTCCTCCTTTTCGCCAGTCCCGCCGCCATTACGGCGCCGGAGGGCTCAAATCTTCAGGCGGGCAGAGCCGGCTTGGGGCTCGCTGCTGTCCTCTTGGTTCTGCTCGGGTTGGGCTACGTGTGGGGTGAGCACAGGCTTGCCGAGGCGGCGCAAGACAGCACCGGCATCCGGCTTCGTATCGTGCAGGCCGATGTCGATCAGGCAGACAAGTGGCGGCCAGAGAATAGTGCCGAGATCTTTACAGACTATCTCGACCTCACCAAGTCGGGCAGCGACGGGCTTGCCGGTATCAATATCGTGATTTGGCCAGAGACAGCCGTTCCGTTCCTTCTCGCCGACTCTCCCGACGCTCTCGAAGCGATCGGAGCGGCGCTGCCCGAAGGAACGTCTCTCGTCGTAGGCTCTGCCAGGCTCACCGAAGAACGCGATGCAAAAGGCACGCTTGGCCAGACACGCATCTATAACAGTCTGCTCACAATCGACGATCGGGGCCGCGTCGTCTCGAGCTACGACAAGATGCATCTCGTTCCCTTTGGTGAGTACCTTCCTTTCCAGGACTTCATGGAAAGCCTCGGCATCATGCAGCTTACCGGTGTGCGCGGCGGCTTCAGCTCAGGTGCCGGCCCGCGGCTTCTCTCCATCCCCGGAGCGCCGCCGGCAAGCCCGCTCATCTGCTACGAGATCATTTTTCCTGATGACGTGACCAAGAGCTCGGCGAGACCGGGCTGGCTGCTCAACGTCACCAACGACGCGTGGTTTGGATCGAGCTCCGGTCCTTATCAGCACTTCCATCAGGCCCAAGTCCGCGCCGTCGAGCAAGGATTACCTCTCGCCCGGGCCGCCAATACGGGTATCTCGGCACTGATCGATCCTTACGGCAGAATTCTCGCCAAGATTAGTCTTGGCGAGAAAGGCGTCATTGATGTCGACCTGCCCAAAGTGGGTTCATCGACTTTCTTCGCTCAATTCGGATTTGTTCTGGAAATTTCTACCATTGTGTTGGCTTTTGCCGCATGGCTCGCCTGTCGCGTGCAATCGTCTCATTGGACGAAGTAACGCATCCCGGACAAATACGGGGTGCGGCTCCTGCGTGCTTGACGGAGGCAAACCGCACCGCTTAAGAACGACCAGTATGGCAGTTTCATCAAGAATATGAGTCAGCTTCGAATTTTCAAACTCAATGTTGATTGCGAGAAAGCTAATGGCAGGCAAGAAGCCTAATCCCGTTGACGCACACGTCGGCAGCCGAGTTCGATTGCGACGCATGCTGCTTGGCATGAGTCAGGAGCGCCTCGGCGAGAGCATGGGCCTTACATTTCAGCAGGTGCAGAAATACGAGAAGGGCGTGAACCGCATCGGCGCTAGCCGGCTGTTTCAAATCTCGAAAATCCTCGACGTCCCCGTTCAATTCTTCTTCGAAGAAGCGCCTTACACGGGCGACGGTAACGCAGTGCGCGGGATGGCCGAGCCGGACTCCGAAGCCTTCATCCTCGAGTTTCTGAATAGTCGCGAAGGGCTCGAGCTCAACCGCGCCTTCGTGAAGATCGGCGATCCCAAGGTTCGCAAGAGCGTCGTCGATCTGGTGCGCGCCCTGAGGGGATCTGGCAGCACCTCCTAAGTCTGATTGGCCTCAGTCTCGAGCTGGACGGCGGGCTTGACCCGCCACGCGCCCTGTGGTTTGCGAGAAACGAAGGCGGTCATCCGGCCGCCTGTCTTCACTCGAAACAGGGTGGGTCAAGTGTCCCGGACAAATTACGTCTTTACCAGCGAATCCGTGTCGGAGGGTCACCCCGACAAAGTGTGCGACCGCATATCCGACGCGGTGGTCGATCTCTATCTTGCTGCCGATCCCCATTCGCGGGTCGCTATCGAAACGCTCGTGACCACCAACCGCATCGTGATGGCCGGCGAGGTGCGCGGGCCCGAGACGATGACCCCCGAGCTGATCGAGCAGGCGGCGCGCCGTGCGGTGCGCGAGATCGGCTATGAGCAGAAGGGATTCCACTGGGACCTGGCCGAGTTCGAATATTATGTGCACGAGCAGTCTGCCGACATTGCCCGCGGCGTCGACGCCGATGCCGGGACCAAGAAGGACGAGGGCGCGGGCGATCAGGGCATCATGTTCGGCTTTGCCTGCCGCGAGACCGAGCCGCTCATGCCGGCGCCGATCTTCTACGCCCACCGGATCCTGCATGAGATGGCCAAGGCGCGGCATACGGGTCGCATGCCTGAGCTAGGGCCTGACGCGAAGAGCCAGGTGACACTCGCCTACGAGAACGGAAAGCCGGTGCGCGCCGATTCCATCGTGGTCTCGACCCAGCATGGCGAGGACGTAAGCCAGGAACGCGTCAAGGAGATCGTGCGCGGCTTCGTCGATGAGGTGATGCCGAAGGGCTGGGTGAACGGTCACACGAAGTTCTACGTCAATCCCACAGGGCGGTTCGTAATCGGCGGTCCAGACGGCGATTGCGGCGTCACCGGCCGCAAGATCATCGTGGACACCTATGGCGGCGCGGCGCCCCATGGCGGGGGCGCCTTCTCAGGCAAGGATCCGACCAAGGTCGACCGCTCAGCCGCTTATGCCGCGCGTTATCTCGCTAAGAATGTGGTCGCCGCCGGGCTCGCCGATAAATGCACACTGCAGGTCTCCTACGCGATCGGCGTATCCCAGCCTCTCTCGCTCTATGTGGACCTGCATGGCACTGGCAGCGTCGCCGAGGGCAAGCTTGAGCAGGCTTTGCACCAAGTCATGGATTTGAGCCCGCGCGGCATCAGGGAGCATCTCAAGCTCTCCCGCCCGATCTACGAGCGCACGGCTGCCTATGGCCATTTTGGACGCCAGCCCGACAATGATGGCGGCTTTTCGTGGGAGCGACTCGATCTCGTCGAGCCGATCCGCGCCGAGCTGACCTAACCGCTTCATCCTTAGCCTTATTGTCATCGCCCGGCTTGACCGGGCGATCCAGTAATCACAGAGCTATCGGCAACGAAGGCCAGTTGTTACTGGATGCCCGCCTGCGCGGGCATGACAATGGTGCGTGAATTGGCGCCGCAGACACGTCCGACCGCCGAGGTTAAGCCGCTCAGGTCCTATGGCCGGCGCAAGGCCAAGCCCCTGAGCGCTCGGAAAGAGCGCCTCATTGCCGACCTCCTGCCGAAGCTTAAACTCGACCTCAAGGCCCCTGCTCCGAAGTGTCTGCAAGACCTCTTCCCGGTGCTAGTCAGAGAGGTTTGGCTCGAAATAGGATTCGGCTCTGGCGAGCATCTCCTTTTTCAGGCAGGGCACCACATAGATATCGGATTCATCGGCTGCGAGCCGTTCGTCAACGGGGTGGCGAGCCTGCTCGGTGCGATCGAGACGAGTAGGGTCAAGACGATTAGGGTCCATGACGGCGACGCGCGCGAGGTGCTTGGCTGGCTTCCCGAGAGCGGAGTTTCTCGGCTCATTATTCTGTTTCCTGATCCTTGGCCGAAAAAGCGGCACCTCAAGCGCAGGCTCATCTCGCCGGAGACCATAGAGCACTTCGCTCGCGTACTGGCGCCCGGCGGCGAGCTTAGATTTGCGAGCGACAGCGGCGATTACGCAGCACATGCGCTTGCTGCCATCGGCCGGAGTCGTGACTTCACTTGGCTCGCCGAACGGCCATCGGACTGGCGCATGCGGCCCGCTGATTGGCCTGAGACCCGCTACGAGCGGAAGGCCTTGAGCGAGGGCCGGAAGCCTGTCTATTTGAGATTCAAGCGGGTCTAATCCGGAGGGGCTGATGCGCGTCGCTTGGATGGTTATGACGATCGTGCTGATGCCCGTTGCAGCCATGGCGGGGACCGACATCGTCGCGACTTGCTATCAGACTTGCGCCGACAGCACACATTCCAATCCCGAATATAAAGCCTGCGTCGTGCGCGCCGCGGACAGGGCGGATCAACTCCTGAACGACAGCTATAAGAAGCTGCAGGATGCGGTCCGTGCCGACGCCAAGGACATGGGCCAAAGCCCCGAGGTTCAGCTCGGCTATCTCAAGGACGCGCAGAAGCAATAGATCGCCTATCGCGATGCGAGCTGCACGTTCGAGGACAGCCTCGCCTTCGGCGGCACCTCGATTGGCGGCAATTATTCGTCATGTCTCTGCGCTCTCTCCTATGAGCGCATCAATGACTTCGAGCGCATCGAGAAGGCGGTGATGGGTTCCCCCTAAGCGGCGCCTCCCGGCCCGCGAAGGCGCTTGAAACCGCGGAAAAAGCTCGTATATTAAGTCCGAACTCATGATTGGTTTTGATCAGGAGTGGGCTTGCCGCCCGCTCCTTTTTGTTAGGCTCCTAGTCTCCTCGGCTTCCTGAGGAGTGTGGCCCGATGTCGAGCCCTGCCGCCACTGACCGAAGATTCGCCCGCGAGACGGGGCCGGCCCGGGTGATCGCCGATCTCGCCGAGCCCGTGCTCGAGGAACTGGGCTTCCGGCTGGTGAGGGTCAAGGTTTCGGGGCGCGACGGAGGCACGGTGCAGATCATGGCCGAGAGGCCAACGGGAGAGATGACTGTCGAGGATTGCGCCACGATCAGCCGCAGGCTGTCCCCGGTGCTCGACGCCTACGATCCGATGCCCGGCCAATATCGGCTCGAGGTTTCCTCTCCCGGTATCGACCGGCCATTGGTGCGACCGAGCGACTTTGCGTGGTGGGCGGGTCACGAAGCCAAGGTGGAGCTGAAAGAGCTGGTAGACGGGCGCAAACGTTTCAGGGGCGTGATCGAGGGCGTGGAGGATGACGAGGCGCGCCTCAGAATTGAGCTAGAGGGCAAGGCCGAATTGGTGACGATCGGCCTTCCCTTCTCGCTCATCAGCGAGGCGAAGCTCGTCGTCGACATGGACAGCTTCAGGGCCGACCTTGCTGGGCAAGAAACATTGAGATTCAACCCGGGCCGCGAGAAGTCGCGAAGCCCGACGAATAGAGATCGGAGGCAAAAGACATGGCTCAGGCAGGCGTAAGCGCCAATAGGCTGGAGCTGCTGCAGATCGCCGACGCGGTCGCGCGCGAGAAGGCGATCGATCGCCAAGTGGTGATCACCGCCATGGAGGACGCGATCCAGAAGGCGGCGAAGTCCCGCTACGGCAGCGAGAACGAGATCAAGGCCGAGGTCGACCCAAAGACCGGAGAGATCAGGCTCGCGCGGCTCCTCGAGGTTGTCGAGCAGGTCACCATGGAAGCGACGCAGGTTTCAGTCGAGGAGGCGCGCCGGCGCAATCCGGCGGCGCAGGTCGGCGACTTCATTGCCGAACCCCTGCCCCCGCTCGATTTTGGCCGGGTCGCCGCGCAGAATGCAAAGCAGGTCATCGTGCAGAAGGTGCGCGAGGCCGAGCGCGAGCGCCAATATGAGGAATACAAGGATCGCGTCGGCGAGATCGTGAACGGCATCGTCAAGCGCGTCGAGTATGGCAACGTCATCGTCGACCTCGGTCGCGCCGAGGCCATCGTGCGCCGCGACGAGACGCTGCCGCGCGAGAATTTCCGCTACGGCGACCGCATCCGCGCGTATGTCTATGACGTACGGCGCGAGCCGCGCGGGCCGCAGATCTTCCTATCCCGCACCCATCCCGAATTCATGGCGAAGCTGTTCGCGCAAGAGGTGCCGGAGGTCTATGAGGGCATCGTCACCATCAAGTCAGTGGCGCGCGATCCTGGCAGCCGCGCCAAGATTGCGGTGGTGTCGCGCGACGCCTCTATCGACCCGGTCGGCGCCTGCGTCGGCATGCGTGGAAGCCGCGTGCAGGCGGTGGTGAATGAGCTGCAGGGCGAGAAGATCGACATCATCCAATGGTCGTCAGATGCCGCGACGTTCATTGTGAACGCGCTCGCCCCTGCCGAGGTAGTCAAGGTCGTGCTCGATGAGGATGCCGAGCGTATCGAGGTCGTGGTGCCCGATCCGCAGCTCTCGCTTGCCATCGGACGCAAGGGGCAGAATGTCAGGCTCGCTTCCCAGCTCACCAGCTGGGACATCGACATCATGACCGAGGCCTCTGAGTCCGAGCGGCGCCAGGCCGAGTTCGCGGAGCGCTCGCAGACCTTCATGGAGGCGCTCGACGTCGACGAGGTCATCGCGCAGCTGCTCGCTTCGGAGGGCTTCAGCTCGGTCGAGGAGGTGGCTTTCGTCGAGCCGTCGGAGATCGCATCGATCGAGGGCTTCGACGAGAACACCGCGGCCGAGATTCAGACCCGGGCCCGCGAGCATCTCGAGAAGATCGAGGCGGCGCTTGACGCCAAGCGCAAGACGCTCGGCGTCGCCGACGAAGTCGGGGAAGTGCCCGGCGTCACCACTGCGATGCTGGTCGCACTCGGCGAGAACAACATCAAGACCGTCGAGGACCTCGCCGATTGTGCGACCGACGACCTCGCGGGCTGGACCGAGCGCGGTAAGGATAAAGAGGCCGTCCGGCATGAAGGCATCCTCGATTCGTTCCGCCTCACGCGGGAGCAGATCGAGGAGGTGATCATCGCGGCGCGCGTGAAGGCCGGCTGGATCGAGGAAGCACAGCCTGAGCCCGAGCCTTCTGAGGCTGAGGGCGAGGCCGCAACTCCGGTCGAAGGCGACTCGTCGGCCGGTGGGCCGAGCCAGAGCGCAGGCCACTAATGATCAGGCAAGGAGACCAGGCCTTTGCGGCAAGTGGCGCCGGAGCGAGACCAAGATCGCGAAACGGCGGACACCGTCCGCCGCTGCGCCGTTACCCGCGCGCTTAGGCCCAAGGACGAGCTGATCCGCTTCGTGCTCGGCCCAGATGGGGCTGTGGTCCCCGACCTCAAGGAAAAGCTGCCGGGACGCGGCGTGTGGCTTACTGCGGCGCGCGATACGGTTGCCGAAGCGTTAAGGCGCAACGCCTTCGCTCGGGCCTTCAAGCAAGAGGCCAGAGCGCCTCAAGGGCTGGATGCCCAGGTCGACAAGCTTCTCGCCGAGGCGGCGATTTCTGCGCTTTCGCTCGCCAACAAGGCTGGCGAAGTGGTTTTCGGCTATGCCAAGGTTGAAGAAGCGATCGCCAAAGGCCGGGTTATCGCCCTTGTTCATGCGCGGGAGGCGGCCGACGACGGCTGCCGCAAGCTCGACGCCAAACTCCGCGGAAAGAAAGGCGGAACGAGCCTTCCCGCCGTCCGCGTCTTCACCGTGGATGAATTGGGTTTGGCATCGGGCCGGACAAATGTGATACATGCTGCCCTAATCCAGGGTGGAGCGGCTCTAAAGGTTCTTGCGGCGGCCTCGCGGCTTGAGCGCTACCGCAAGGGCAGCGCCGCATTCAGAAACCCGAATGAATTGGATACGAACAACGAATGAGTGAGACGAACGAGACCGAAGGCAAGACCGCACGCAGCGGGCGCAAGATGACGCTTAACGTGCGCCGTACCGTTGAATCCGGCCATGTGCGTCAGAGCTTCAGCCATGGACGCTCGAAGTCCGTTCTAGTCGAGAAGAAGAAGCGTCGGTCGCTCGGCGCGGGGCCTTCCCAGCAACCGGTCGAGGAGCCCAAGGCAAAGCCCGCACCGCGCACGGCAGAGACGCCTGCTCCCAAGCCCGTTCAAGACGAAGCTCAGGCCAATCGTGCCCGTGTCGTGCTGCCGCAACTCTCCGAGGAGGAGAAGGACGCGCGCACGCGTGCGCTCGCCGACGCGCGTCAGCGCGAGGCCGCCGAGCGCGCACGAGCCGAGCAGATTGCCGCCGTCCAGACGGTGACGCAGGAGCAGCGTGCGAAAGAGCGTCAAGAAGCCGAGGAGCGCAAGCTTAAGGAGGATGAGCGCCATCAGGCCGAGGCCAAAGCGCGCCAGAAGGGCGAGGAGACCGCGCGCAAGCATCTCTTGAAAGAAGAGGTGGAAGAGCCGACGCGCACACCCGACGCCCGCCACAAGAAGAGCCCTGTGGCACCCCGGCGCGGCGAGGAGCGCAGAGTCCGCGGCCGTCTGACCATCACCAACGCGCTCGACGAGGAGCAGCGGCAGCGGAGCCTCGCTTCGCTCAAGCGCCGCCAGGAGCGCCAGAAGAAGCAAACGATCGGACCGCAGGCGCAACAGAAGATTCAGCGCGAGGTGGTCGTCCCTGAAGTAATCACAATCCAGGAGCTCGCCAATCGCATGGCCGAGCGTGGCGTCGATGTCATCAAGTACCTGATGAAGGACGGCGCCATGCACAAGATCACCGACGTGATCGACGCCGATACCGCCCAGCTCGTGGCCGAGGAATTCGGACATACGGTCAGACGCGTGTCGGAGGCCGATGTCGAGGAAGGCTTCATCGGCGCAGAGGACCACGCCGAGGATCTCGTCCCCCGTGCGCCGGTGGTTACCATCATGGGCCACGTCGATCACGGCAAGACTTCGCTGCTCGATGCCATCCGAGCGACCAATGTTGTGAGCCAAGAGGCTGGCGGCATCACCCAGCATATCGGCGCCTATCAAGTGGAGACGCCGTCAGGCCAGAAGATCACCTTCATCGACACGCCGGGCCACGAAGCTTTCACCGCCATGCGCGCCCGGGGCGCCAAGGTGACTGACATCGTGGTGCTCGTGGTCGCGGCCGATGATGGGGTGAAGCCGCAGACGGTCGAGGCTATCAATCATGCCAAGGCCGCGGGCGTTCCCATGATCGTCGCCATCAACAAAATGGACAAGCCGGGCGCCGACCCTCAGCGCGTGCGCACCGAACTTCTGAGCCACGAGATCGTGGTGGAAAGCTTGGGCGGCGACACGCTCGAGATCGAGGTCTCGGCGCTGAAGAAGACCGGTCTCGACAAGCTACTCGAGGCTATCCTCTTGCAGGCCGAGGTGCTCGAGCTCACCGCCAATCCCGACCGGCCAGCCGATGGCGTGATTGTCGAGGCCAAGCTCGAGCGCGGACGCGGGCCTGTGGGCACCGCGCTTATTCAGCGTGGCACTCTCAAGCTCGGCGATCTCATTGTCGCGGGGCAAGCCTGGGGCCGGGTGCGTGCGCTGATCAACGATGTCGGGGATCACGTGAAGCAGGCAGGGCCTTCGGTTCCGGTCGAGGTACTCGGCTTCGATTCCGCGCCCGAGGCTGGCGACCAGTTCGCCGTCGTCGAGAACGAGGCCCGTGCGCGGGAGATTACCGACTATCGCGCCCGCGAGCGGCGCAAGCGGCTCGCCGTGGCGGGCGCCCGGGGCAGCCTCGAGCAGATGATGAATCAGTTGAAGGAGGCGGGCGTCAAAGAGTTCCCGCTCCTCGTTAAAGGCGACGTGCAGGGCTCTGTCGAGGCCATCACCACGGCACTCGGCAAGCTTGGTACTGACGAGGTAAGAGCCCGCATCATTCACGCCGGCGTTGGCGGCATCACCGAATCCGATGTCTCGCTCGCGGCAACGTCGGGTGCGGTCGTGCTTGGCTTCAATGTGCGCGCCAACGCGCAGGCCCGTGAGGTCGCTGAGCGTGACGGCGTCGAGATCCGCTACTATGCGGTCATCTACGACCTCGTCGACGAAATGCGCCAGGCCATGTCAGGCCTCCTTGCGCCGACGGTGCGCGAGAATTTCCTCGGCAATGCCGAAATCCTCGAAGTGTTCACCATCTCCAAGGTGGGCAAGGTGGCTGGCTGCCGCGTCACCGAGGGCAAGGTCGAGCGCGGCGCCCAGGTGCGGCTGATCCGCGACAACGTCGTGGTGCACGAAGGCAAGCTTTCCACCTTGAAGCGTTTCAAGGACGAAGTGCGCGAGGTGGTTGCTGGCCAGGAATGCGGCATGGCCTTCGAGAACTATCAGGACATGCGGGTCGGCGACGTCATCGAGTGCTTCCAGGTCGAGCACGTCCAGCGCACGCTTTAGGACTGTCAAACCACCGATTCGTCATTGCCGGGCTGGACCTAGCAATCCATTCCACTGGTGCTTCAGCTCGCTTGGGCCTAACGGTATGGATGCCCGGATCAAGTCCGGGCATGACGTCCAACGGGATTGAGAATGAGCAGCAAGAGCAAGCCCCCCTCCCAGCGCCAGCTCAAGGTGGGCGAAATGATCCGGCATGCGCTCGCCGAGATTTTTCATCGCGGCGAAATCGTGGACGACGTACTGAGCCGGCACTCGCTCACGGTGCCGGAGGTGCGCATGTCGCCAGACCTCAAGCTCGCTACCGTCTATGTTCTCCCGCTTGGCGGGGGTGAGGCCGAGGAGGCGGCCGCTCACCTCGAGAAGCACAAGCGATTCTTGCGCGGGCTGTTGGCAAAGAAGGTGAGCATGAAATTCATGCCGGAGCTCCGATTCAAGGTCGATACGTCGTTCGAGGCGTCCGCCCGGATCGACGAGCTGCTCGCTTCGCCCAAAGTCGCGCGCGATTTGGACGGCTAGCACGAGACTTATGGCCCGCCGGCGCAAAGGTTCGCCTGTTCATGGCTGGCTCATCTTCGACAAGCCAAAGGGCATGAATTCGACGCGCGCCGTGGGCCTCGTAAAGAGTCTCTACGATGCCGCAAAGGCGGGCCATGCAGGGACGCTGGACCCGCTTGCGACCGGCGTTCTCCCCATCGCTCTCGGCGAAGCGACAAAGACCGTTCCCTTCGTCGTGGAAGGCAGCAAAGTCTATCGCTTCACCGTCCGCTTCGGGATTGAGACCGATACCGACGATGCGGAGGGTAAGGTAACGGCGAGCAGCGATAGAAGGCCGTCGAGCCCTGAGATCGAGGCCACGCTTCCACGCTTCACCGGCGAGATAATCCAGGTGCCGCCGCGCTTTTCCGCGCTCAAAGTGGAGGGTGCCCGCGCTTACGAACTCGCGCGCGACGAGGAGCAGTTCGAGCTCGAGCCGCGGCCCGTTTCGATCGCCCGCCTGACCCTCGTTGCTCACCCCGACAAGGACCATTGCATTCTCGAGACAGAATGCGGCAAGGGCACCTATGTGCGGGCGCTCGCCCGTGACCTCGGCAGGGCACTCGGCTCGCATGGCCATGTCGCGGCACTGCGCCGCACTCGTGTCGGCCCTTTCGGGGAAGACAGGGCCGTTTCGGTCGAAAGGCTCGAGGCGCTTGCTTCGGACCGCGATGACCTTGTCGCAGCGCTGGAGCCAGTCGAGATCGCGCTCCGCGGTATTCCGGCGCTCGCCGTCAGTGCCGCCGATGCCGCCCGGCTCCGCCGCGGCCAGCCCGTGTTGTTGCGCGGCCGCGATGCGCCCATCCTCGCCGGCACGATCTACGCGATGGCGCGGGGTACACTCGTCGCCGTCGGCGAGGTAAGCGAGGGGGAACTCAAACCCCGGCGCATCTTCAATTTGCCGTGCTGAAGCTCAGGAAATTTGCGCAAATTCCTCTGGCCTCAGAGCAGATAATCCCTATATTGCAGCGATTGCATGGGCGCCATCGACAGCTCGCCCGCGCATGTGAACCGACCGTGCTGGACGACATCCCGGCTCGGCCCTGACAAACCCTCGAACAGCAAGGATCAATCCGATGTCGATTAGCGCTGAGCGCAAGCAAGAGCTTATCAAGGAGTATGCGACCAAATCCGGCGATACCGGTTCTCCAGAAGTTCAGGTCGCAATCCTGACCGAGCGCATCACCAATCTCACCGATCACTTCAAGACGCATACCAAGGATAACCATTCGCGGCGCGGGCTGCTCAAGCTCGTGAGCCAGCGGCGCCGGCTGCTCGACTACGTCAAGTCGACCGACGAGGACCGGTACCAGAAGCTCATCAACCGGTTGGGCATCCGCCGGTGACAGCCATTCCGTCATGGCGTCTCCTCCCGCGGTTCGGCTTGCGACGATTGAACGTGGCGGCGCGTCAGCCATGAGGCTGACGATGCGGCCCTATCTCTCCCCACACATTGGGACACATCCACATGTTGAATAAACAAACCGTAGAAATCGAATGGGCGGGACGCCCGCTCAGGCTAGAGACCGGCCGCATCGCCCGTCAGGCTGATGGCGCCGTGCTCGCCACTTACGGCGAGACCTCCGTTCTCGCCACTGTCGTTGCCGCCAAGGAAGAGAAACCCGGCATCGACTTCTTTCCACTCACCGTGAACTACCAGGAGAAGACCTTCGCCGCGGGCAAGATTCCAGGCGGCTATTTCAAGCGCGAGGGGCGCCCGACCGAGAAGGAGACCCTCACCTCGCGCCTGATCGACCGGCCGATCAGGCCCCTTTTCGCTCCGGGCTTCAAGAACGAGACCCAGATCGTCGCCACAGTGCTCTCGCACGATCTCGAGAATGATCCCGACATCGTGGCGATGGTCGCAACCTCTGCCGCGTTGACTCTTTCCGGCGTTCCCTTCCTCGGCCCGATCGGCGCCGCACGCGTTGGTTATATCGACGGCAAATATGTGCTGAATCCGATGATCGATGAGATGAGCGAAAGCTCGCTCGACCTCGTCGTGGCTGGCACCGGCGACGCCGTGCTGATGGTGGAATCGGAAGCCAAGGAACTGCCCGAAGACGTCATGCTCGGGGCCGTGATGTACGGCCAGAAGCACTTCAAGCCGGTCATCGACGCGATTGTCAGCCTTGCCGAGCGCGCCGCGAAGGAGCCTTGGGAGCTGAAGGCCGAGGAAGATGCAGGGTTAATTGGCCGCGTGCGGACGATGGCCGAGGCGGAGCTGCGTGAGGCCTATGCCATCTCCGCCAAGCACGAACGCCGCGACCGCGTTGCCGCCATCAAGGAGAAGGTGGTTGCCGCAGTTGTTCCCTCCGATGACGATGGCACGATGGCCCCCAAAGTCTCTGGCGCCTTCAAAGAAGCGGAAAAAGAAGTCGTGCGCGGAAACATCCTTGAGACCTCAAGGCGCATCGATGGCCGCGATCTCAAGACCGTGCGGCCTATCGAATGCGAGGTCGGCATTCTGCCCCGCACCCATGGCAGCGCGCTGTTTACCCGCGGAGAGACGCAGGCGCTTGCCGTCGCCACGCTCGGCACCGGCGAGGACGAGCAATATGTCGATGCGCTCCAGGGCACCTACAAAGAGACCTTTATACTCCACTACAACTTCCCGCCCTATTCGGTCGGCGAAGTCGGGCGCCTTGGCTCGCCTGGCCGGCGCGAGATCGGTCACGGCAAGCTTGCCTGGCGCGCAATCCATCCGGTCCTGCCTGACCGCGAGAGCTTCCCCTACACCATCCGCCTCGTCTCGGAGATCACCGAGTCCAATGGCTCCTCTTCGATGGCCACGGTGTGCAGCTGCTCTCTCGCCATGATGGATGCGGGTATCCCGATCAAGCGTCCGGTCGCCGGCATCGCCATGGGCCT
>Ga0070692_10000019_pt1 | contig 32370 bp, 40 predicted proteins | sample KBSK1102metaG_FD_64675 | JGI IMG/M metagenome (GOLD analysis project Ga0070692, IMG submission 64675) | Corn, switchgrass and miscanthus rhizosphere microbial communities from Kellogg Biological Station, Michigan, USA - KBS K1-10-2 metaG | ecosystem: Host-associated > Plants > Roots >...
GTTTGTCTGGCAGTTCGATAACGTCCGGCCGATCAAGGCCGGCGAGAATTACTTCGTATCCGGCCGGCAAGGATTCTTCGAGGTGCCGGATGAAGTCGCCAAGTTAGCCGCATGAACCACACCGATCCAGTCCTAGTCGGAATTGCCACGAGCGGCTGGAGCCAGGCTCAGCGGATCGCTCTGATTATGGTGCTCGATGGGAGCGCCTTCGAACTCGAACACTTTGTTCCACACCCCTGGAACAGACTCGCCAAGGCCCGTGCCGCGTTACGTGAACTAGAGAAAGCCGGCCATCTCGTGAGAGATGGCGGGCGGTTGCTCCTAATCGAATCCTCTTTCACGGCGCCGGCCAGCTCGCCTCCGGCCCAGCTCCACTTACTCCAGGAGCCGGGACTCGGCACGGCCTTGGCCGAGATCGCGCGGGTGCCGGCCGGTCCTGTCCCGGACCGGACGGACGGTCCGTCCCAGGACGGACGGCCGGTCCTGTCCGGGACGGGACGCGACGAAAGGCCAAGCGGGGCTGGCGTTTTCGCGCCGTCCTGCTTGGGACCGCCTCGATCATCGAATCGAATCGAACAAAGATCGAGCGATTTCGATGATCGAGGGCGTCCGAGTCCGGACACGCACCAGGAGCACATTTTTGAGCGGCTGGCCAAGACGCCGAGCCTGCGGCCGCTGCGGGAGGAGCTGCTGAGGCGCAAGAGCCCGACCGCAACGCGATTCTGGCGTCTGTTCGACACCAAGCCAGGCCGGGCGGCGGAGTTGATTGAGTCGCTGCGCGAGGCGCGGAAGCCGGCGGCTTATCTGAACCGGGCGCTACAACGGGAGGTCATAGCGTGAGCAAGCCAAAGCGGATTCAGCGTCGGCGGACGAAGGGCTGGCGGATGCCGGCGAACACGATCGTGGTCGATCGGTCCACCTGGCTGGGGAATCCATTTCGGGTCGGGAACACATTTCTGGGCGGCCGAACTTTCAATGCGGCGCAGTGTGTGACGTTGTATCGGCGCTGCCTGCGCACTCCGCGCGGGCAGGATTACATGCCCGAGTGGCTCGATGCCGGCGGGCGCTATGTGACCCTCAAGGCATTGCAGAATCCGCGGACAAACATTTGGAGGATTCTCCGCGGGAAGAACCTGGCCTGTTGGTGCAAGCCAGGCGAGCCCTGCCATGCGGACGTTCTCCTGGAGCTTGCAAACGCATGAGCAAGTTGCGCATCTCCGACAATCTCACCCTGCCACTGGAGGCGACCACGCAAACCTTCGCGATCCTCGCCAAGCGCGGCGTGGGCAAGACCTACACCGCGGCCGTCATCACCGAGGAGCTGCTCAAGGCCGACCAGCAAATCATCGTCGCCGATCCCATCGGCGTCTGGTGGGGCCTGCGCGCCGGCGCCGATGGCAAATCGGCCGGCCTCTCTATCGTCGTCATGGGCGGCGATCATGGCGACGTTCCCCTGGAAGAGAGCGCCGGCGAGACGGTAGCCACCGCTATCGTCGAACACGGCTTTAGCGCGGTCCTTGATCTCTCGCACTTCCGCAAGGCCGCCCAAGTCCGATTCATGACCGCCTTCGCCGAGGCCCTGTACCGCCTCAACCGCCGGCCGCTGCACCTGATGGTGGACGAGGCCGACGCCTTCGCCCCGCAGCGTCCCATGCCCGGCGAACAGCGATTGCTCGGCTCCTTCGAGGACATTGTCCGCCGCGGCCGCGCCCGAGGCCTCGGCTGCACCCTCATCACCCAGCGCGCCGCGGTGCTCAACAAGAATGTCCTCACGCAGATCGAAGTCCTGGTGGTCATGCGCACTATCGCCCCGCAGGATCGCGAGGCCATTGAAGCCTGGATCGAGGTCCACGGCACGCCCAAGCAGCGCGACACCTTACTGGAGAGTCTGCCTTCCTTACCAATTGGTACAGCTTGGTTCTGGTCGCCCGGATGGCTCGACATCTTCCAGCGCATCGATGTGCGCAAGCGGGAGACGTTCGACAGTTCGGCTACGCCCAAAGTCGGGGAGAAGATCGCCGCGCCCAAGCAGCTCGCGCCGGTTGACTTAGAGAAATTGGGCGAGCAGATCAAAGCCTCGGCCGAGCGCGCGAAGGACAACGACCCCAACGCACTCAAGCGCAGGATCGCGGAGCTGCAAACTGAGCTGAAGAAAAAGGCTGCTCCGGCGCCCGCCAAGATCGAGACCAGACAAATTCGAATCATGACCAAGACCGATCTGCTGCGCTTTGACCAGGCGAGCGCGCACATCGAAAGGACGGCCAAGAGCATGGCCGATCGACTGAGCAAGCTCGTGGAGATGCAATTCTCCTTGCGCACCTCGCTCACCCAATTGCTCGCGGAGAAAGCGGATATGCAGATTCCCACTCGCATAATGCATACTGCCATTCTCCCGCCGGTACCGGCACCAATGCACAGGCCAAGGCCCGCAGTGGAACATCTATCAGAGGGTGAATTCGACGCGGCAAAACAGAAGATACTCGACACCATCGGGATGTTGATTGCCCGCGGCCTCACCCCCAACCGGGAGATGATCGCCCGCTGGATCCCGCCCGAAGGTATTCACCCCAATGGCGGGCGCTATGGCAGCAACCTTGCCTGGCTGCGCGCGCAGGGATTCATCGAAGGCTGCGACCTCACCGAGAAAGGATGGAAGGCAGCTCGCCCCACGCCCACCGGTCCGGATGCAGTCAGGCAAGTACTCGACGGCGCACAGCGCGCCATCTTCGAGGTCCTTTTGCACAGCGGAACCTTCGACCGCGAGAGCCTGGCCCAGGCACTCGCTATACACCCCAATGGCGGGCGCTACGGCTCGAACTTGGCCCGTTTGCGCACGATGGGCCTGATCACCGACCGCGGGCCCATAAAGCTCACCCCGGCCGCCCTGGCATGATGTCAAAGGAATCTCTTACCCGCCGCGACACCTCACAGGGGCCAAAGCCAACCGATCCGCGCCTATGAAATCGAAAAATCAAAAAAAGCACAAAACCCCCCGCGACGAACCCGTCGTGCGGTGCGCTCACACGAAGCTCGAGGCGACGGAATTGTTGAAGCCCAATCCTCGGAATCCGAACGACCATCCGCCCAAGCAGCTCGCGCTCTACGCCAAAATTCTTTTGCATCAGGGCTGGCGCCGGGCGGTCGTCATCTCAAAACGCTCGGGCCTGATCGTGACCGGTCATGGCGCCTGGCTTGCCGCGAGGCAGGAGGGCTGGCGCAGAATTCCGATCGACGTTCAGAAGTTCGAGACGCCAGCGGATGAGACCGCGCACATGCTCGCAGACAACGGGCTTCCGCAGATGGCAGAGATCGACACGGAGGAGCTGAAGAAACTTCTCGCCGAACTCGGCGAGGACATGCGCCTGCTGAGCGGCTTCGAGCTTGAGGAACTGGAGGAGATGCTGGAGCAAGCCGAGTTCCCCATCACTGCCAAGCTCAACGAAGGATACGATTACGTCCTCGTGTTCACCGACAACGAGACCGACTTCGTCCACCTGCAGACGCTCTTCGGCGTGCGGACCGAATCTTCCTACAAGAAGACCGGCATCGGGATCGGCCGCTGTGTTCCGTTCAAGACCTGCCTCGACGCTCTCCATGAAAATCATCATTCCCTCGATGTCCAGGGCCGCGACGATGACCACGCAAAGGCTCGTAAACAACTTCCTGGTCGCCGTGCCCGCAAGCCAGGCCGCCGCATACCGCAAGGTGACGCCGCAAGTCCTCACGCATCCTGACTCGGTCAAGGGCCTGACGCCGAAGCTCAATTGGCTGCTCGAGCGGTTCAGCGGCGAGGACCTGGTCTTCCTGGATGACGATCTCACGGCGCTCTCCCGCTGCTTCAATTCGCCAGGCGAAGGCGACACCCAGATCCGCGAGCCGGCCCTGGTCGAGGAAGTGATCGCCCACACGCTTCAGCTCGCCCGGGAGACCGGCGCTTTTCTGTTCGGCTGGGAGGCTAGCAACGGCGCGATCCGCTACTACACGGGGCTCAAGCCGATCATGCGCACCGGCTACATCAACGGCTGCGCGATCGGCTTCCGCCGCGGCCACCGCCTGCGCTTCGATGAACGGATCGTCGCCAAGAACGATTACGACATCTGCGCCCTGAACGCCTTCCGCCACCGGATTTGCCTCAAGAACTGCCGCTATACATTTGTTCAGCGCGACACGTTCAAGGGCGCCGGCGGGCAGGCCGCGCACCGCAACTCGGAGACCGAGCGGGCCGACGTCGCACTGCTCCGGAAGAAATACGGCCCCATCTTCCGCCTGGGCGGCTTCTCCGGCACGCGCAAGCGCGATTATGCCGGCGTCCAGAAGATCACCCTCCACCTTCCCTTCTGAGCCTGGTTTAGCGGGTTGAATCCTGCCGGGGGCGTCCATGAGCGCTCCTTCAATCTTCACTGGAGGCTCTTTTTCGCGCGACACAACTACCCCGTTGGGGTAGTCTGTTCCCGTGATCAACAACAACCAAACGAGAGGCAATCAAATGTCAGCGCGTTCCCTTCCTTCCAACATCGAATCCCTCACCTTCGGCGTCGAGATCGAGACCACCATCCCGCACGGCATCGTCACCGTGGGTCCGTACCACGGTGGCTTTCCCATCCGCAACGGCCCGGCCTTCGCCGGGCAGTGCTGGAAGGCCGAGCGCGATGGCTCGATCATGGTGCGCGCCGCCGGCCATGAAGCCTGCGAGTTCGTCTCGCCGGTGCTCAAGGGCGAGGCCGGGGTGGCGCATCTGCTCGAGTTCGTCGCCTGGCTTAACTCCATCGGCGCGCGGGTCAACGCCTCCTGCGGACTGCACATCCACGTCGGCCTCGACGGGCTCACCGATGCCGCCCGCGCGGAAGCGATCGCCGAATTCATCGCCAAGCTCGCCCACGTCGCCAGCTTCAACGCCACGGCGCTCTACGCCCAGACCGGGACGCTTGGGCGCGAGCAAGGGCACTTCTGCGCGAAGCCGGGCGACCAGTACAAGCAGACAGTCCGCCGCCTTCGCCGGACCAAGGCCATCCACACCGCTGCGGAGGTTTCCCGGTACCAGATGCTCAACCTCACGAACGTCCCGCGCAACAGGACCGTCGAGTTCCGATGCTTCGCGGGCACGCTTAACGCGGACAAGGTCCTCGCCCATCTGTTCAGCGTGCTGGTGCTCTGCCGCATCTCGGCGCAACTGAAGACCATCCCCTCATGGGATAACCGCCCTTGGAGCGGCACCGATGCCGTTTGGAATCTCTTCAAGGTCCGCCCCGTTCTCCGCCTGGTCGCCTGCCCGGTTTTCGCCTCGCGCTTCCGCCCGATGCTGGACAAGGCGCTCGAGATGGCGGGCAAGTACGACCTCGCCAAAGCCGGCACGCCCGCCCCGGCCGAATGACCCCTTTCCGCGACAGCAACCTCAACAACCAAAAACATCATGAGCACAAATCGAATCAATCCGAACGCCGGCGAACAGCCGGTCCAAACCTACAAGCCCGAAGTCCTCGCCGCCCTCCGCGAGTTCCGCGCCGCCAAGCCGTGGCGCGGCGTGGTCGAGGAACGCAAGCTCAAGTTCACGACGCTGCATGCGAAGCTCTGCGACGCCTACGGCTCGCAGTGGACTCTCAACCTCGATGCCATCGCGCCGATCGAGGGATTGCACAGCGACGGCAGGATCCGCTCGGCCAGCCGTGAAATCATTCTGGTCGGCAAGCTCTCGGTCGTCACCTACCTCTTCGCCTTCGCCGCGGCCGTCGTGTTCAACGGCGACTGCGTCAAGGCGCGCGAATGGTCCACCAACCTCTATCGCCGCATCTTCCCGCGGAGCGCCGCCCGGATGCACTACGTCAACGGCTTCATCATCAAGCCGAACAACCTCAACTAAGGCTTGCCATGTGCGTCATCATCGCTTCATCCGGCCGGAAATACCGGCCCGACCTGGACACGCTCGACGCCTGCGCCAAGCAGAATCCGGACGGTTCCGGTCTCGCCTGGGTGCAGGACGGCGAAGTCCATTACCTCAAGGGCCTCTCGCCGGCGGGCATTGCCGACTCGCTGAGCACGCTCAGCGGGCCGGTGATCGTTCACTTCCGCATCGCCACGGTCGGCGGCAAGCGCGCCGAACTCTGTCACCCATTCCCAATCGCGCCGCGGCCGGCCGCCAAACGCTATGGCCGCGCGCGCTCGGTCCTGTTCCACAACGGGACCTGGTCGGCCTGGCGCGAGTTCGCCGACGTGCAGGAACTCGACCTCCAAGGTCCCGTCAGCGACTCCCGCGTCGCCGCCGCGGCGGTCCACCATCACGGCTTCCACTGGCTGCGCCAGATTCCGAGTCGCTTTGCCATGCTCTCGGTCAGGGACGGCATCAAGCTGCTGGGCGACTGGCGCCAGATCGACGGGCTCTGGTTCTCCAACGACTACTGGATTCCGCGCACGCAGCGCACCCTGGACTGCGAACTCTTCAACTGAAACCGGAGGAAATCGCGCCATGAAGAAATTCCTCGTCATCTCCTACGACGCCGACCAGCAGCAGAGTTTCTGGGATCGCCTCTTGGCTCCCTCCAAGGAACTCGCCGAACAAGCGGTCAGCGAACTGCGCGACTACGCCGTCGTGGTCGATGTGATCGAACCCGCCGAACTGCTCCGCATCGGGACGCAATTCGCCAACGCCAGCAAAAATACCGTCCTCGCTGAATGGGCGGAAACCGTAAACCTCCTCATTGCCTGAACCATGACTTTCGCCGAACTCCATTCCATCGGCGGCTTCAAACTCGGTGAAGTCGCCTCCGCCCTCCAGAAATCCCTCCGCCGAGGCCTCGAACCGGACGCCCTATTCTGGGCCACCGAACTCGACCTGTCCGGCTACACCGAATACTGCTGGAAACGCCTGCGCATCATCACCAGCGAAGACGTCGGCCTGGCCGAGCCTGGCCTCGCCGCCGCGGTGCAGGCGCTTTACCAAGCCTGGTCCGACCAGAAACGCAAGAAGGACGAGCGCCACGGCCCCGAACGGCTGTTCCTGGTCCATGCCGTCATCCTAATCGCCCGGGCACGCAAGAGCCGGCTGGTGGACCATGCCCTCATTTGGGCCTACGAAGCCCGTCAGACGCTCCAGTTTGAGGTACCAGACTGCGCGCTCGACAAGCACACCCTCAGAGGCCGCGCCCGCCGCCGCGGCCACCAGCACTTCTGGACCGAGGGCGCGCAGATCGCCAACCCCGCCGATCTGGGCCCCGACCCCTACGAGGCCATCGCCCGTGCCACCCGCACGGACGATTTCAAGCTGGGCGATTGATTGACGCCATTCACCCCAAGCGGGTAGCTTCCTGCCGCGATGAAAGCGCCAAAGCAAATTGACGTGCCGAAGCACCTCAAAGCATGGCGCAGGAAATCCAAGCTCACGCAGCAGGCGGCGGCAGACCGGCTGGGCATTTCCCGCCGCTCTTACGAGAAATGGGAACAGGCCGAGCGCACCCCCCGCGGCTTAAGTCTGTCCGCGCTCATGGAAAAAACCCGCGCATGAACGCAATCGCCCCACCCGTGATCGCTCAGCGGTCCACCATGAATGGTAAACCCGTCTTTACCGTTCCCAGCCAGTCGGTCGTGAATTTCGATTCCGGCTTCCGGCATAAGCTGCTGTGCGACGGTCTCACATTCACGACCGGCTCGGCCTGCACCTTTTCATGCTCGTTTTGTTACGTGCCTGACATGACCCGCAAGTATCGTCCATGGCTCGACGCACAAGGCGTTCGCGGTGCGCACGAGGACATCGTAATACGTCGCGAGGACCCCATTTCCGTACTGCGCAAGCAGCTCGCCACGACCAAGGGCCGGGCGCTCGCACGAAAACAGCTCGTCATCTACGCTAGTCCGCTGGTTGATGTGGCAAGCAATCTCGATCTGGTTCGTGAGACCGTCGAAGCCTGCAAAGTGATCCTCGCCGAAACCAAGTGGCAAATCCGCCTGCTCAGCAAGAGCCATCTGCTTCCGCAGGTCGCCGATAGGCTCTGCTTTGATCTTCCCGCGTCCACGGTTCAACAACGCCTCATCTTCGGCGTCAGCACGGGCACGCTCGACGATAGGCTTGCTTCCACTTTTGAGGCGGGCGCTCCGCTGGTGAGCAAACGCCTGGCTTCAATCCACTGGTTGCAGGACCATGGCTTCCGCACCTTCGGAATGGTTTGTCCCAGCCTGCCCCAGCGCGATTATGACAAGTTCGCCGGCGACATGGCCGCCGCAATCCGCTCCGACCAATGCGAGCATATCTGGGCGGAAGTGATCAATCTCCGCGGCGATTCCTTCACTCGCACTGTGAATGCGCTCCGCAAAGGCGGCTTAGATGCCGAGGCGGCGGCCTTGGAAACGGTGAGCACGGACAAAATGGCTTGGGAGCGTTACGCGCGGGCTACCTTCGAGGCCCACGCCCTTATCTATCGCCGACAGCGCGGTCCCGATCGCAAGCCTAAGTTGCGTTTCCTCCAGTACGCCACCAAATCCACCCTCGATTATTGGGGAGAAGCCGAGCCCAAGGGCGCCGTGTTGCTCTGATTCGCGCTCGACGGCGCGTGCAACTCCTCCTTCAGTAACTCCATCTGCTCTGCGGTTTCCTTTTTGTCGAGCGCCTTGCCATACGCTCGCGACATCAAGATCGGGGCCTCGTCATGGTCGGAGGCGTGGATCATGTAATACATGATCTTGCCGCCGGCATCCTTCTTTTCATAGATGGGGAACGGAAAGGCGTATTTGTATCCCAGCTCGGTGCGGAATCGGTCTGCGACATGTTGGCCGCGCTGGGCGCCACGCAGTTTGAGCAGTTTGGGCCAGTCATCGTTCCCCCACCATTTCCGCATCTTCAACGCCTTTTCATTTTTTCGTCCATGGATGCTGCGATTGATCCAGCCCTCCGGGAAGAAGTAGAAAAGCTCGATCTTGTTCCCACCGGTTTTATGCGTGGCCAGGGTTTTGACGGAGGCCCAATCGCACTCGAAGGTCCGCTGGTCGAGCAGGCAGAAGCTGGCTTCCTTGTCCGGCACGGGATGCTCTGAGAGCATTTTGAGGATGTTCTGATTGAAGTCGCCGGAATAGAGCTTTACCTGCCGTTTGGGCTCGCGCTTCGCCTTGTCCCGTTCGGGCTGGGCCGCGATCATTGCCTCGAGGTGCTTCACCTGGGATTTTTTCTGCTCGAAGAGATGGAAATTGCGGAGCCATCGCGGCGTGCTCTCCAACACCAGCTTGGCCGACCACATCTCCGGTTTACTCGGCTCCTGCGGTCCGGCAAAGGCGTCGATGTACGTTCCGTGCTTCGTGATTAGGATGAAGAAATAGAGATACCGGTCGATGAGCTTTGCCTTGCATTCAGTCCAGATCGGATTCCGGACCCTGAACTTTCGTGCGACGGCCGGAGAAATCTGCGGCGGAAGCGTAAAAAGAACTGGCTCGTCTTTCATGGAAACCCAGGAAGTTGGCGGACGCTACCCCGGCGGGGTGAGCCTTGGCAATGCTTTTACTCACCTGCCCCGCAGCGACGAGAAAGTTTCGTTTTACCGCATCCCGATATAATCTCCGCGACGTGTTGAGTCCCGACTTCACCGCCGCCGCCCGGCGCATTACCGCGATCCTCCGCCGGCAACGCGAGGGCAAACGAATCTCCGCGACGGATGCCGCCTTCTGCCAGCGAGTCGCCCAGGCAAACCAGCCGGTTCCGCCCAAGGAGCCCGGCCGGCCGCGCGAAACGGACGCCGGCAAGCTGCCGATCTACTCCTCGATGGCCGAGGCCTCCGCGCGCGCGCACGTGCCCCTGGCGTTGCTCAAGCAATCCAAGAAGTCCGGCTGCGACGCGTTCAAGTGGAACCGGGTGGATCTGGAGAAGTTCCTGGCTTGGGTGTTCGGCCGGACGGGCGAGGAAGAGGACGGTATCGACTGGTCAAACGAGCTGAAGAAATGGCTGGCCAAGCGCGCCAAGATGGGCCACGACCGGGATGCTCGGAAAGTGATGGATATGGACCAGGCCGAGACGGAGATCCGGGCGTGCATGGGGGCATTGTTCTCGGAGCTGGACCGGGTATTCGTGAGCGAGCTTCCGGGGTCACTCAAGGGGCAGGATGAGCTGGCGATCAGCGCGAAATGCCAGGGGGAGATCGACAGGATGAAAAAATCCCTGCGCGAGAAATTCCAGTCCCTCCTGGGCAGCGGTTAATAAACACGCTCGATTTCACCGATAGGTTAAAACGCTTCCGCTTAACTAAACCCGAAAGTTCCGGGGAATTCTTAACCAGGCCAAATGGATAACAGGCGAGACGCCTGTCCTACTTTACCGGTTCCGCATCCTCCCAGGCGATCTTCACATCGCTCTTGGGGACGCCGTGTTTGTCGCGCGCCAGGCAGACGGTGATGAAACCGGGGGCGGCCTGGCCGAGGGTCTCATCGGCGGCCTTGCGGAACTGCTTCCCATCCTTGAACCGGTTTTCGAAGGTGGTGGCGGGAAGATAGAACTCGCCCAGCTTGCCCGCGGCCGCGGCGGCCGCCCGGGTGTGCTGCGGGGAATCCTTCTTGAAGCTCGACACGATCTTGTCGGCGGTGAACACGACCGGAATGATCAATCGGGACCCGGCGGCCATCCAGCGGCGGCCCTCGCGGTCCTCGTCCTTGAGTTCGCGGTGAGTGCCCTCGTAGCCGGCGCTTTCGAGCGCGACCTCGATGCCGTCGAGTTCCTTCTGGAGTTTCTTGATCTCGGCGCGCAGCTCGATGCCGCGGTCCACCAGGGCGCGGACGTTCATCGGAGGCGGCCTTCCAGGATCGCGCGGCGCCGCTTCAGGCGACTGAACACATGGGCGCGGGCTTTGCGGTCCCGCATAAAGGACCGCTTCAGGGCGGCGATCGCCTTGCGCAGGATGCGGTCCCCGAGCCGATCGCAACGGGAAATTTTCTTCTCCTCGCGGGCAATCGACCGCAATTCCTTGCGGTATTGGACGGCCATGTTCATGGGGATGCCGAGGCGGTGCCCGGCGCTCCGGCCGGGCCTTCAAGTTGCTTCTCGCAGAAACACGATCTTACATGCACACTCAGGGTCGGACACCCCATGTCTAACCTCACGGGCGACTCTGTCGAGGGTAAAGTCGCGCGCCTCTTCGCAGAGGCGATCCCGAAATCGCCCCTTAAATCCGTGGTGAGTTTTGCGGAGGAGTTCGTCCGGCTGCCGGGCTCGGCGCGGTCCGAGAAATTCGACATCTCGATCACGCCCTGGAACCGCGAACCGATCGAATGCAGCGACGACCGGGTCACGCGGATCATCGACTACTGCAAGCCGGTGCAGGCGGGCGGCAGCGCGGCCGGCGAGGTGGCGTTGTGCCGCTGGCTGTCCACCGCCAGCTCGGGGGACATCCAATACAACTGGGAGGACGATGAAAAGGCCGCGGAACGGTGGTCGAAGCGGATCGAACGGATCCTCAAGGCCTGCCCCACGGTGATGGCGCGGAAACCGCCCGAGAAGAACAAATGGACGAAGTGCCTGGTGATGTTCCCGCACTGCAACCTGATAGTGCAGGGGGCGTTCACGTCGAGCAACCTCGACAGCGACGCCATCCGGTTCCAGCTCAACGAGGAACTGCATAACTGGAAGCCGGGCCACCTGCAGAAGGCATTCAACCGGACGACGGCCTTCTGGAATTCGGTGATCTTCAACATCTCGAACGCATCAAACCAGGGGGACCAGTTCCATCAGTCCTGGTTGGCCGGCACGCAGGAGCATTGGGAGGTTCGCTGTCCCGGCTGCGGAAAAATGCATGCGATGCGCACGCGCTGGGAGGACGAACATCCCGAACTGGGCGGGCTGCGGTATGACTCGAAGGCGGCCAAGACTCCGGACGGGCGCTACGACTACAACAAACTGGCGCCCACGGTCCGCTTTCAAATGCCCTGCGGGTTCACCTTCCGGGATGATTTGCACGAGAGGCGGGCGCTCTCGATGACGGGCAAGTACTCGGAGCCGCGGAATCCTGGCGCTCCCCGCTCGCACCGGAGCTTTACGCTCGAAGCGGTGAGCGTGGATTACATCCCATTCATCAAGCTCATCGAGGAGAAGCACCAAGCGCTGCACGCGCTGAAGTACGGCGATCCCGAGCCATGGATGCGCTACCTGAAGGAACGCGAATGCAAGTTTTGGGATCCCAAGGAGCGGCCCATCGTGGGGAAAGTGACGCTGAACACGTCGCTCAAAAAGGACCGCGAGGGGTTGCTCAAGCATCCGGATTTTTACGCGCGGTTCTTCGCGCTGGATTACCAGCAGGGCTCGCTGGGTAAGGGCGAATTCAATCATTGGTGGCTGCTCATCCGCGACACGCTGAACATCGGGGATTCGCTGCTGGTGTTCGAGGGTAAGGTCGAGACAGACGACAACGTGATCGAGATTCTGGACCGGCATCAATGCATCCGCCGGCACGGCGTCGCGGACTCCGGCCACGACGCCGAGCACGTGTACCGGTTCTGCCTGAAATACGGGATCAATGCAATCAAGGGGGGCGGCGAGGCTTTCTATTCGCACGGCAAGGACAAGGCCGGGAATCCGATCAAACGAATCTGGTCCGATGAATCCAAGGATTTCCTCCATGTGCGCCTCAACGCGCCGCCCTCGCAGGAGCGGGATGCCGATGAGCCGCGGTTCTGCCTCTATTCCAAGCACGGCATCCGCGAGCGCCTGGCCTGGCTGCGCTCGAGCCCAACGGTCAAATGGGAGGTGCCGGGCGATGTCTCGCCGGATTACCGTAAGCACATGGAGGCCGAGGATCGCGAGGAGAAGATCATTCCGTCCACCGGGGAGCGCACAACGGTCTGGGTGCAGCACGCCGATCGCAACGACCTATTCGTGGACGAATGCTACATCGCCCTGCAAATGGAGCAGGCGGGGATCATCGGCGCCAACGTCAAATGAGCGCCGACCCAAACACGCTCCTCACCGCCAAGGAACTCGCCTTCGAACTGCGCCGCTCCGTTCGCTACGTGCGCGAGATGAAGCGCCGCGGTTTCCTCATGCCCGGCGGCCGGTCCACCGTTTCCAGCGCCCTCGTCTGGCTGATACGGAATCCGCCGCCGTTCGGAAAGTAGTCCACCGGTTTGGGCCGGAAATGGCCGGGAAACGGCGGGGGTGGACTAGATGCAAATTTGCAGAAAAAAATCTGCATATCTGCAAGGGCAATGATTGTCAGCAATCCTTGCCCTTGACGGCCATGTCCCTTTTCACCGCCACGATTGAGGGAGCAAAAAGGGACAAGGCAGCGCAGGAGGCAGGGAGGGAATCTGACTAGAATCCAATCGGATTCTACATGGATGCCGCGGTCTAACCTTTGAGTTAAAACGGGGTTTCATTTCCGTCTCATTTCCGACCAAGCGGGCATTGAAAACGCCAGCTCGCCGGCGGCAGCCGGGCCCGGCGCCGAGGCCTCGGCGGCGCGAAGAGCAAAAATACATAGTGATGACAGCCGAGACGGCCTGTCCTACTTGGGTCAGGCGGCCAGGTCGGCCATGAAGGTGAAGGCGAATTGCTCGCCCTCGCGCCGATGGCGGCGGTCATGGCAGGGCTGGCACAACGTCAGGAGCAGGTTGTCGGGATGATCCCAGGGCAGGACGCCGGGGAGGTACTCGAGATGATGGACGGCCAGGGAGATTTCATTGCGGCCGCGGTTTGGGCAGCGAGGTGCACGGCATTCCCAGGCGTCGCGTGCGAAGATTTCGAGCCGCCTTTTCTGCCAGCGGCGATCCTTCAGCAGCTCCGCGTAACGCAACGCGCGCATGGGCCCCAATGGCACGTCCGGGAGGCCTTCGCCAATCGAGGTTCACTTCCATTCACCTTTCCGCACCTTTGTTCACCATTGACGGTTCGCAGCCAGGCATAGCGTGGCCCAGTTTGGCAGCGTGGTTGCCACAGCGTATAAACGCCTCACCCTGCGCGGCCTGAAATGGGACGCGGAGGCTGCCTCCTCGACTCTCACCGCCGTTCTCAAATCCGCCGCCCAAGCCCGCCTTACCGAAACCGCAAAAGGCAAGGTCCTGATCGCCACGGCCGCCAATGGCCACACGACCACCTTCGCGCTCCCCCAGAACGGCGCTTCCCTGACTCCGCAGTGCGCGGCGGAGATGATTTCCGACTTGCTCGATCGGTATGACAAGGCGGTGGCCACGCTCGGGGGCACGCCCACGGATGCGCAGATCTTCGCCGAGATGATGGCAATGATCGAACCGGTCCGGGAGACGCTGGAGGATTTCTCGCTCATTCGCATGGGGGTACCGCTGCCGGCGTAAGGCAGAAAAATTTTATGCACTACAAAAACGGCAGGGAAGCAAAGGTCGGCGACAAGGTCGTCGGCAAAGACTGCGGCGGCGCCATTAACGCCGGAACCATCGTTGAGATCCAGCCCGGCTCGACGACCTGCAATGCCAGGCTAGTTCCGCCCGGCACCAACCTCCTTTACGTCACCTTGGGCGAATGCCTGCACATCGACGACGCGATGGCGGCCGCAGCGCCCGCGACGCCGCCCCCGGGTTGATGCACAAGCTCCTTCAAATTTTCGCTTTCGCCTGGGCGGTCATCACCAACCGCTACGAGGCCGGCCAGCGCTGGTCCACGGGACGGAGTTATCTGCCGGGGTTCGTGCAGGACCAACGGTATGACGCGGATCCAGCCACGCGCGAGGAGCTGGTCCGCAAGAGCCGTTACTTCGAGCGCAACAACGCGATCGCCAATCGCCTGGCGGATCTCTTTGAACAGTACACGGTGGGGCCGAATGGGCTGCAGTTCATCCCCGCGAGTTCGAACGAGGGATGGAACCAGGCGAATGCCAACGCCTTCAACCAATGGTCGATGTTTTGCGACCTGACCAGCCGGCAGCCTTTCTCAACTCTTCAATCCCTCGCCGCCCGGATTTGGTTCTTTGACGGGGAGGTCTTTTTGCTGAAGACCTACGGCGAGGAAATTTCCACCGAGCGCGGCCGCCCCACCAGGCGGCCGCGCGTGCAATTGATCGAGGGTCACCGGATCAGCACGCCGCCGGGGCGCTTCGTCGATGAAGGGAAAACGATCGTCGAGGGGATCGAGGTCGATCGACGCGGCCGGCCGGTCGCCTATTGGGTTCGGGACGGAGTCGAAGAGGCAACCTGGACGCGCCGCGGGGCCGATGAGGTAATCCACATTTTCGAGCCTTCGCGGGCCAACCAGTACCGCGGGCTGCCGATGCTCTACGCGGTGCTCAACGATCTCCACGACCTCGACGACCTGCAGATGCTCACCGCCGGCGTGGCCAAGAAGCTGGCGAGCCTCACCGAAGCGGTCGAGAACGAAGCGGGCGAGGCCGATCCCGAGCAGCTCCGGCGCGAACGCTTCCCGCAGCGCACCCAGACGAGCGCGGGCACCGAGACGGATGAGACGCGGACGGCCTACTACAAGCAGCATTTCGGGCCGCGCACGGTTTACATGAAGCGGGGCGACAAGCTCAACCGGCCGGAGATGAACCGGCCGAGCATCGCCGAGCGAGAGTACTGGGATCTTTTGACGGGCAAGATTTGCGCCGGCGTCGGGATTTCCAAGCTGCTGGTCTTCCCCTACTCGGTCCAGGGCACGGTCACACGCGCGGACCTGGACGTGCAGAATGCCTTTTTCCGCTCGCGCAGCGCGGTGCTCCAGGCGGCCTTCACCCAGGTCTATCTCTGGGTCACGGACTGGAACATCAAGAACGACGAGAACCTTTTCGAGAAGCCGGCCGACTGGCGCCTGGTCACGACGCGGCCGCCGCGGTCGGTCAACGTGGACGTGGGCCGCAATTCGACGGCGCTGATCGCCGAATACGAAGCCGGCTGGCGCACGCTGGAAGGCATTTGCGCCGAAATGGGTGAGGACTATCGCACGGTGCTCCGCCAACGCGGCCGCGAGTTCAAGCTCGCGTTGGAAATAGAGAAGGAAAACGGCCTGCCGCCCGGGACGCTCATTCAGGCGGTGCTCGAAGGGCTCAAACAGCAGGCGGCCAAGCTCGCCGCCGAGAAGGCCGCGGAGGCCGCGGCCAACCCGCAGGAGGCGCTCGCCGCATGAACCGCCTCGCGCCAACCCTCGTCAGCCGCCTGCCGATCTGGAACGGCCCGCCCAATCCATCCGGGCGCAACTGGTTCACGGTTAAGGATTCCGCGACGGAAACCGATACGGTTGAAATCCTGATCTACGACCAGATCGGCAAGGACTGGTACTCGGAGGACGGGGTCAGCGCGAAGGATTTTGATACCGCGCTCAAGGCCATTGCTTCCGACAAGAAGATTTTGGTCCGGATCAATTCTCCAGGCGGGAACGTATGGGACGGCCTGGCGATCTACAACATGCTCAAGGCCCGCGGGGAGAAGGTCACCTGCCGGGTGGACGGCATCGCGGCCAGCATCGCCTCGGTGATCTGCATGGCCGGCCACCGCGTGGAGATGCCGGCCAACTCGATGCTGATGATGCACGAGCCGAGCAGCCTCTGCGGCGGCAACTCCGAGGACATGCGCCGCATGGCCGACCTGCTGGACCAGCACGCGGACGTCATCGCCAACACCTACGCGCAGCGCAGCGGCAAGTCCAAGGAGACGATGCGCGCCTTCATGCGCGCGGAGACCTGGATGAGCGGCGACGACGCCAAGAAACAGAACCTCTGCGATGACGTGACGGCCCAGGTTTCGCTCACGGCCTCGCTCAATAGTTTCGATCTCTCATCGTTCCGGCATGTGCCGGAGACACTGAAAAACAAATCCGGCACATCGCCAAATCCAACCCCCGCCCCCGTTATGAACCGCCAGCAGCTCATCAAGCTCCTCAACACTCTCAAGGTCACCTTCAACAATTCGGCCACGGACGAGGAGCTGTTTGCTCTCGTGATGGCTTACACGCCGCCCACCGCGGCCGCGGCTTCGGCTCCCGCCGGCGGCCCGGCGACTACGCCGGCGCCCACCACCGCGCCCGCCGCGGCGGGGGCCAGTGCACCGTCGAACGTGATCGATGTGACGGCCGCCATCACGGCGGCGCTCGCTCCGGTGACGGCGCAGCTTGCGGCCGCGAAGAAGGAGAAGATCACGAACATCATCAACGGGCTGGTTGAGAACAACCAGCTCACGGCCGCGGAGGCGCCGGCGGCGATCGCGCGCGCGTCCCAGGATGAGAGTTATCTCACGGAGCTTTCGGCCCGGCCGGCGATTTTGCCCGGCGCCGAGCCCGTGTCGGCCCAGGTGGACGTGGTGGGCAATTCGCCCAAGGAGATCGAGCAGGGAATCCTCCGCAACTGGGGCGGCAACACGATCCTCACCGCACAGCAGGCGGGCGAGCGCGGCCGCGTTCGCGCGGCGATCATCGCGAAGCACCTGGATCGGCTCATGCCGATTTTGAACACCAACACGGTCAGCTCCGACCTGAAGCGGACGGTGATCCTGCAGCAGGCGATTCGCGCCTTTGCGATCAAGGTGATGGCGCTCGCGAACTTCAGCACGCGGCTGAATGGCTTCAAGCTCGAGGGAACCGACAAAGTGGCGGTGCCCTACTTCGCACTGAACACGACGGCCTCGACGGCGTTCGTGGCGGCCAACGGTTACGACACCTTTGGCAACACGAACAGCGACGCCAAGACGGTGACGATCGACAAGCGCCAATACCAGGGCTTGAAGTGGACCAGCTCGGAACTCGCCCGTCAGCCGTTCATGGATGTCCTGATGGGCGCCGCGCTCCTGGCTGAGCAGCTCGGCCTGGACGTGGTGAATGACGTGCTCTCGCTCGTCACGCTGGCCACCTATGGCGCGAGCGTGAAGGCGGAGAACGCCGCGGCATTCGACACGGATGACGTGATCGACCTCAAGGGCGTGGCGGACCTGGCCAACTGGCCGGGCATCGGCCGCTCGCTGATGCTCAACTCGTCATATGACGTGAGCCTGCTCAAGGACAAGGCGATCAAGGACTCATCGGCCTGGGGCGACAACGCGCCGATCCGCGAAGGCCGCATCTTCCGGCTGAGCGGTTTCGATTACATGGGCGACGCGCGGGTGCCCTCGAACAGCGAGAACCTGGAAGGGTTCATCGCCTGGAAGTCGGCCATCCTGGTGGCGTTCGCGCCGGTGGATCCGACCCCTGAGGTGCGGCAGCAGCTCAGCCGCTATGAGGTGATCACGGAACCCACGACGGGCGCGACTTTCGAGTACCGCCTGTGGGGCAATCCGGACATGGACCAGACGCGCGAGATCATCGAGGCCAACTACGGCAAGGTCGCCGGCGAGGCCGCCGCGCTGAAGCGCATCACGAATCAATAGTCTTCCGCCGACCCGGCCGCCCTCGCTGTCTTTTTGATCTTCAGCAGCGGGGGCGGCGCAGGGCCGGAAGCTACAAACGACAAGTCACAAGCTACAAAAACATTTATGCGCACCGCGATTCTGATGGCCCGGCGACACGGGCAGACCGGCTTCGAACTCGTCCTCGGGCCGGAAACTCCCATCGTCGAGCAACGCGAGGCGTTCAAGGATTTCCAGCGGCAGTACCCGAAATCGCATCCCGAGTTTGGCGAGATCCAACTTTGGGAGTCCGATCGCGGGGAGGTCAAGACGTTCAAGGTCCTCTCGCCGGAGGAAGTCGAGGCCAAGGCCAAGGGCGAAGAGAAACGACTGGCCAAGGAAACGGCGGTGCTCGAGCAGAAGGGGAATGCCGCCGGGACGGCGGCGGTCCCAGGACCGGCGCCCGCTCCTGCAACAATTCCGGCCGCGGGTGAAACGAATGCCGCGGATCCTGCGACAGTTCCGGCTCCCGCTGAAACGACGGCTGCGCCGGAGACTGCACCCGCGCCGGCGGCAACCCCACCGGCGAAACCAGCCAAGAAGAAGTAACTCATCGTCAACAAGCACAGCACTACCACAACCACAACGACCCACTCGAAATCATCCATGAAAACCAAAAACTCACTCCTCGATTCGATCCTCATGAAACCGAAGCTCCTCGGCCTCTTCCTGGTCGGGACTCTGTTGGCATTCTGCCTCGCCGCGCCGCCGCCGGCGCAGGCGACGGACATCAATAACGTCGGCGGCCTGATCGGCACCCAAACGAACATCATCGGCGCCGGGACCACGAGCACGACGTTCACGGCAACCAGCGGGGCCATCATCACGACCCGCACGAAGGATGTCTGGCTCGGCGGTACCGTGAAATACATGGCCGCGAGCACGAGCAACTTCAATTTCTCGCTGAGTGCGAGCGTTGACGGGGCGCTGTGGATCACGAATTACCAGGTCATCACGGTGGCCGGCAACGGGACGAACCCGATCTACTGGCTTCAACCGATCACCAATGCGCCGCCATTCCTGATGCTCGGCAGCATCAGCAACACGCACGCGACTGTGGTGGGCACCAACCTGGTGTTTAAGGCGACCACGCGATCCGGGTTCTGACGACGCCGGCTCTCAAGATTCACGTTCCACGATTCACGCTCCCATGTCGGCCGCCAATGACGCACTGCTCGAAGGTTTCCGGGAACTCCTGGCAACCAACGGGGAGACGCTCACGCTGAAACGCGCGAGCGGCGACATGCCCGTGACGGGGCTGGTGGACCGCAAGCTCGAACGGACCAAGCGCAAGCTGGAGATTAACTTCGATCCGGAGCGGGCCTCGATGATCGAGATCCCGATTACTGCAGTAACTCCGCTGCCCCGCAAAGGCGAGAGCTTCACCGACGCCAACGGCCAGAGCCATCGCATCGCGCTGGTCCTGCCGCTCGACGGACTGGTCTGCCCTTGCCGCTGCGACACCGTCTAATGGCCAAGGCTCCTACACTTAGCGCGGAGATCGAGGTGGCGCAGCTCAACAATGCGCTGAAGCGGTACCGCGAACTGTCCGGGAAGACGCCGGAAGAGGTGTTGCTCAAGCAGGGGGGCAATCTCACGGGCTTTCTCAGGAACCGGCTGCGTACGCTCATGCCGGCCAAGGGGCAGGTCCGCGCGCAACGCCTGGCGCTGCTCGCCCAGGGGGTCGGCCGTCGCGCCGGCAGCCGGCGAGGCCTTGGCGTGCACGTCCGTGAAAAGGTGCGGCAGGCGATTCTGACGAAGTATGGAGTGGCGACGGACATCGCCACGCGCAAGACCACGCTCATAGCGCGAGGCAAGCTGGCAGGTAACCGCACGAATTATCTCCAAGGCCTGGCGTTTGCGAAGGAGGGCGGGCTGGGAATCCGACGCAACCTGCAGCAGCTCATGGTGGAGCGGGAACTCAACCTGCGCGAGCAGGGCCGCGGCTTCCTTTCGATCTCCTCGCGCTACCCCAAACAGATCGGCCGCCAGCAATTCGCCAAGAGCAAATACGGCCCGTTCCTATCGGCGCTCGGACTCAATGCCAGCGGCGACACGCTGACGCTGCAATGGGATCCAAGCCGCTCGGAGCTGCAGGCCTCGGCGACGACCGGTCTCTCGAAACCGCGCGCCAGTGCGGCCATTGCGCTGGCGCTGCGCGATACGACCACCGATGTCAACCGCTACGTGATCGAGAAACTCCGCAAGAACGCGATCGCCGCGCGCCTCCAATGATTCTGTTCGCCAATGTCACCAGCTCGGCGCGCGATCTGATCGCAGCGCACGCAACCTTCGCGGGCGAATCAGTCCTGCTGGGCGCGGTCCTTATCCTGGTGGCGACGGCGACGGTGGCGAGGTCCTCGAATGTGGCCACGATCGTCACGGGTGCCCCGCACCGGCTTATCACCGGGGCCAAGGTGCAGGTGACGGGGATCAGCCAGGCGAATTTCAACACGGCCGAGGCGACGGTCACGGTGACCAGCGCGACCGCGTTCACCTACCCGAATGACGGCACCAACCTGGGCACAACCAGCCAGACGGCGGGAATCATCCGGGCGAACGAGGACCAGGTGACCGAGATCGCGCTGCGCGACAACGGGCACGCGGTCACGATCTTTCCAATCCTCGATGCGGAGACCATCGGGCGCGCGCCGGGCAAGACCATGCTCGATGTCGGTGTGGGGGTGCGGATCGAAACCAATCCGGAGCGCGCGACCAAGAACGTCCACACGCTGATCAAGGACGCGATCGCGGCGCTCACGGTCCGGACGACCGAACCCAATGACGCCTTCAAGATCGCCGACAAAGCACTGGAGGTGGATCCCAGCGATCCTGGCCTCCTGAGTTACATCCTCTATTTCCAGAAACAGGCCCAGCTCTAACCCCACAAAACAATTATGTCCCTCGCCGCCGCCGCCGCCCTCGCCCTCACTTCCCACATCCGCTTTGCGCTCACCGCCGTGACGATCGCCGGTACCACGGTCGCCACTACTTTCCGCGCCAAGAGCGCGACCGTCGTCACGCTGACCACCGCCTCGGCGCACGGCCTCTTTGTCGGCGCCTCGGTGGTGGTGTCCGGCGTCGGTGGCGCCCTGGCGGCTTCCTATAACGGTACCGTCACAGTGCTGTCGGTGCCGACGACGACGACTTTCACCTATGCCGAGGTGACGGACACGGCCTCGGAGTCCTCCACGGCCGACACCGGCGGCTCGGTGGTGCAATCCGGTACCGTCAGCTCCTCGATCAAGCCGATGGCCACCGCCAGCAACTGGCTGAACCTCGGCGACGTGGAGGACAGCCCGGAATACGATCCCCGCGCGGAGGCGAACATGGAACGGATCATCGCGATCCAGGGACAGCTCGCATCGGACGTGGACCTGCCGCCCTTCGCGAAGCCGATGATCAAGTTCAAGCTCAACCAGCTCATCGACCAGACGGTCGCGCTGTCACTGGCCGGCGACCCGGTCACCAGCGGCGCAACCCAGTTCAACCCGCAGTCGGGCGTGGGCGCCTTCAAGGGCTGGCTCAAGACCATGCACCTGGACAACACCGACACGCTGCGCGCGTGCGGGGATTTCTGGGGCGTGCTGCGGATGTCCAGCCCGCTCAAGATGGACGCCCGCGATTTCATCAAGCCGGAGCTGGAATTCTCGATCGCCCGGAATGCGCTCAACACGGTGTACGTCGTGTAAGCGGGAAACATTCAACATTCAACGCTCAGCTCCCAACCATCATGGACACTTCACCTGCAGGAGGGGTTTCGCTCGCCAGCCAGGCGTTCGACTCAACACCGCCGACTGTGCAATCGCTCGCGGCGCAGGCGTTTGACGCAGCCGCGCCGACGCCGCAATCGGTGACGGCCGGATCGTTCGACACCTCGCCGGCGGGAACGGCGCCGCTGAGCAGCGGCTAAGCCGGGACACCGAACCAACAACAGCCCAACCGTAACTTGTTTTGCCCAGCGACAATCCAGACAGCGAATCCGAATACCGATGGCAGACACATTGGTACCGCGTCATGGTGGGCGTCTCCTCATTGGTCACTCCGGTCATCCTGGCGCTATGCGTTTTCGCAACCCGCGCCTACGTGCGGGACATCGCCGAGGAAAGGGTCAAGCCGGTCGAGGCGCGGTTCTCGCTCTATCTCGAAACGGCGCGCTACGAGCGGGAGCGGGCCGATCTGCTCCAAGCCCAGATTGACCGGCTCGCCGCGATGCAGCTCCAGGTCAGCCAGCTCTCGGTCACGGCCAAGGAAGTCAAGGACACGACGAGCAAGCAATACATCGAGATCCTCACGGCGATCAACGACGTGAAGCTCACGCTCGAACGCGTGCGCATGAATCAACGGCCATGAACTGGAAGAAATGGAAAATGGGATTGCTGATCTCGATGCTCTCCGGGCTGTTCACCGGGATCGTCGGGCTGGCGATGGAGCTGACCTGGCAACAGACGTTGATGTTCGTGGCCATGGCGGTCGCCAAGGACGGGCAGCTCTATCTCGCGAAGCATCCGGTGGAGAACCTTTCAGATACCGACCCGCGCGCCTTCACCAAACCACCCGACACATGAAACTGTTCAAATCCACCCTCATCATTTTCGCGCTGCTGGTCATCGGCCTGGCCGCCTTTGGTCCGAGCGGCTGCGGGCACCTGGATCCCGCCGGCGCCTACGCCGGGGACAAGGTGCTATACGACTACGACCAGACAACGGTCACGAGCTACGACGTGCTGCATACGTTCGTGACGTGGGAGTACCAAAACCGGCAATTGCTGTCGGACACGCCGGAGATCAGGAGTTTCGCGGACAGCGTGCGCAAGAATGCACCGCGCTATTTTGCCAGCGCCGTGGCACTGCGCGATGCCTACCAGGCCAACCCGAGTCCCGGGGCCAAGAGCGCCCTGCAAGCCTCGCTCGATGTCATACGCCAGCTTGTACGCGAAGCCACGCGGCATCTCGCCGCCAATCGAACACTGAAGGAGCCGCCATGATACCCGTTGATCCGCTAACCATGCTCGCCGTCGCCGATGGATTGGTCGGCCTCTTGGAAAAAACCATGCCGACCATCGCGGCCCTGGTGTCCACCGGGGAGATCAGCGTGGAACGGCAATCGAACCTCATCGGCCGGATTGACGCGATCCGCTCGGGCGTCGCGTTCAAAGGTCCGGAGTGGGAGCAGTCCACCGGGTCAGCGCCGGCCGGGACGGTACCCGGCACTCCGGCGGTCGCGGGCGACTCAGCGACCGCGGGCGGGAGCTGACGATTTGCCAGATGGATGACAGGCGAGACGCCTGTCCTACCTGGGCGACGCGAATGAAGGCTCAGCATTTTTTCAATGCCACCATCGCCGGGCTGGAGTCGGCCGGGCTGATTGGGCGCATTCCCAGCGGTACGCTCAGGCTGATCTTTGACGCCGGGCGGGCTTGCGAGCGGTGCGATGACTTATGGCTGGCTCGTTTGGAAACCGCAATGCCGCGGGGCGCCGGGCGGGCCGTGAGGGTAAACGGTTCCCTGCCGGCTCCCGAGGGGTCATGAAGGGGCATTTCACCATGACCCAGATCAACCTGCTCTTTGATCTGGATATGCGCCGGCAAGCGGAACTGCACACCTTGCGCGCACAGGTGCTTTCGCTGAGGCAATCCGTCGCGAAGCATCTCGGGCTGACGCTGATGGAGTACATGGCCACCCAGCCGGAAATTACGAATTGCGATTTACGAATTACGAAATCATGAACCCCATTCCCGTCGCAACTCCTGGCCCCACCGCTGAAGAGACGCTGTTTGGTTCAATCGCCGCGAAGATGCTCCTCAAGGATTCAACCTCTGAGGATGTCGCGATCCTGCAGCTCGACGTGGACAAGTATCCCGCGCTGCTGGAGTCGATCGATAATGACCTGCGACGGATCGAAATCTTTTGCAACCGGCCCGTTGGCTGGGCCCGCAAACTGACGGCGGTGTCGCAAAACCTGGTGCTCAAGGAGGGCAACCGGCTCAACGCGGATTTTTTTCTGGATTGGGCCGCAAGCCGGATCCAGATGATGGAACGGACCAACTCGCCGCGGGTCAACCAGGTGCTCGCCGGCGCCGTGGAAAAAATCCTCCGCGAAAAGCTTCCGCCGGGACCTTTGCCGACGACCTCGCCGACCTCGCCATCGCCTGCGGCCTGAGCCTGGCGGCCGCGCGAAAGCATTCGATCGCGCAGCTCAAGCTCCTGGCCGCCGCGGTGGGGCGGCGTGACCGGCAGCAAACGATTGCGGCGGCCGCACATGGCGCCATGGGCGTCGTCGCGGCAATCGGCCATTGCTTCGGCAAATCGGGCAATAGCAGCCTGAAAGATTTCATCGGCAGCCTGGAACGGCAGCTCGACGAACGCTGATCATGACTGAGAACGAAATCAAAATCCGGCTGTCGCTGCTCGGCATGGGGAGCGTGCAAACGGGGCTGGCGCGCCTGCAGGCCGGACTGACGAGCCTCGCGCGGATCGCGCTGCCGGCATTGGGTGGCGCCGGTCTGGCGGTGCTCGGCAAAACCGCGCTCGAGAACGCGGACCAGGTGGGCAAGCTCTCGCAGAAGACCGGGGAACTGACGGAGGAACTGTCCGCGAACGTGGTCGCCGCCAAGCTGGGCGACGTGGAACTGCGCCAGCTCCAGCTCGGCTACAAAACCCTTGGCCAGCAGATGGCGGCGAGCAGCGAAGTCTTCCGCGATCTGGGCATCAACGCGCGCGCGCAGGATGGGTCACTCCGGGCGCTGGGCGACGTGATGGGCGACGTGGCTGACAAGTTCGCCGCGATGCCGGATGGCGCCGAGAAAGCCAACGCGGCGGTGAAACTCTTCGGCAAGAGCGGGCTGGACCTGATCCCAATGCTCAACGACGGGCGATTGGGCCTGGAGGCGATGCGATCGGAGACCGAACGGCTCGGGGTGCTGATCGACAAGAACATGGCCAAGTCGGCGGACCATTTCGGCGACGAGCTGGACAAGATCAAATTCGCTGCGCAGGGCGTGGCACTGGAGATCGCCCGCCAGCTTCTGCCCGACCTGTTGCGGATGGCCAAGGGCATCACGGACACGATCGTTGAAATGCGCCAGTGGATCGCGGCCCACCGGGAAGGGATCGCGGTGGCGAAGGATCTGGCCGCCACGCTGTTGATCGCCGGGGTGGCGCTGACGGCCTACCGGGTGGCGATGAACGCGGCCACGGCGGCGACCGTACTGGCTTTCGGAGCGAAGGCGATCGGCTCCGCCAAAGACATGGTGGCGGCGTTCCAGTTGATTCCCTCGCTGATGCTCGCAGCCGGCACGGCCATCGGTAAGACGAATCTGATCATTGCCGCGCTGGCGGCAGGGACATGGACCGCGGTGGAAGCCTGGCGCGCCTGGAAGGCCGTGGCCGGCCTCGATGGCTCACAAGAGCGCGCGGCCGCGCAGATCGCCGGGCTGCGCGAACAAATTCTCAAAACGGCCGATGAACTCGCGGCCGCCGGCCGGCTGTCACCGGAGAACCGCGCGGCGCTTTCGGACTTGATCGCCAAGCTGGATGCCGCCGGGTTGTCCTCCAGCGGATTGCTCGGCCAACTTACCAAGGTGGCCAAGATGGTGCGTGAGCTGATGCCGGCCCGCGTGTCGGCGATTGCCGTGGACCCCAAGGAGATCGCGGCCGCGCGCGAGGCGGAGCTTCGGGAATTGGAGCTGCGGTCCAAGCATTCTCAACTGCTGAAGTCCAAGGCGGAGGCGGAAAACGAAACCGCCTTCGCCGAGCAACGCCGCGGCCTGGAGGAGTATCTGGCGCTCAAGCTCGAACTCACCGAGCAGGAGTCGCGCGAGGAGATCGAGCTGCTCGATAAGCAGCTCGAACAGGCGCGCGTGAAATTACTCGAAGCGGTCGGCGCCGGAGCGACGAATGCGGAATTGTTCAAGCTCAACAACGCGGTGATCGGGCTGCGCATCGAGCAGGCCAACTCAGATGTGAAGCGGGAAACCAACCGCGCCCGGATCGAGGCCGATGGACGCCGGCAGCGCATCGAGGCCGAGCGGCGGGACATCCAGGAAAGCCTGGTGCAGCTCAACGCGGACTTCACGCGCTCGGAGGCGAACAAGTTCGCCGAGCGAAAAACGCTGCTGGAACGCGATCGGGCGCTGCAAGGATTGGGCGGCCCGGTGCCGGGACTGGGCCCGGACCCGTCTAGCTTCGGGCAGCAGTGGTCGGCGACGCTGACCAAGCTTCAGGATCAATGGGGCACCTGGGCGCAGCAGGTGAGCAGCTCCTTCGCGAACACCTTCAACGACGCGATCAGCTCGATCAGCGGGAGCATCACGAACCTGATCGTCAAAACCGGCGACTGGGGGGCGGCGTTGCGGGAGATCGGGGTGAACATCCTGACCTCGGTGGTGAATGCGATCGTGCAGATGGGGGTGCGCTGGGTCTCGACGCAACTGGTGATGTTCCTTTTCGGGCGGTCAATCCAGGCGGCGGCGCTGGCAACGAACGCGGCGATGGCGGCCTCGCTCTCGGCCATCTGGGCGACGCCGGCGACGCTGGCGACGATTTCGAGTTATGGCGGCGCCGCGGCGGCCGCGCCGGGTGCGATCGCGCTGGCGCAGGGGCTGGTGCTGGGACAATCGCTGGCGGCTTTCGCGGAGGGCGGTGTCACGCCGGGGCTCGCATCGCTGGCGATCGTGGGCGAGGAAGGCCCGGAAGGGATCATCACGAACCGCGCGCTGAAGCATTACGGCGGTCGGAGTTTCGTGGACTCGATCAACTCGCTTTCGCTGCCGGCGGGCGGGGCGCTCGGCGGGGGGCTTTCGCCGGGAGCCATCAACGTGGGGGCGGCGCCGGTGCATGTGGCGATCCTGAAAGACCCGAAGGAGCTGGAGGAGTTTCTCTCCTCGCGGGCAGGCGAACGGATCGTCATTCAGCACGTCAACGGCGCGAAGATCGAACTGGGACACCGCACATGACCCTGGTCGCCAATCACGTCCTGTTGCCCCATCCGCCGGATTGGATCAACCGACCCCGCGGCGGCCGGCGCTGGCAGACTTCGACGGCCGGCGGCATCACGGGGGCCGAGGACCGGCAGGCGAATGCGCGGCGGGCGTTTCGTTCGCTGGAGTACCAGCTCACATTTTTCAGCGTAGTCGAGCGCGAGGATTTTCTGCCGCGCCTGCAGGCCGGACTCAAGTCCGGCCGCACCGCGGTTCCATTCTGGAGCCGGGGCCAGTTGCTCTCCGCCAATTGCTCGACGACCACGCTGCTCTTCACCGGCGCGTTTCGCTTTGCGATCGGCGACTATGTCTTTTTCCGCGATCCGGACACGGGCTTCAGCGAATCGATCCTCGTGGACGGCGTGGCCGGCAATACGCTCACGCTCCACGCCGCGCCTTCGAGGACCTGGGCGGCGGGCGAAATGTTCTGGCCGCTGCTGTTCGGGCGGATCATTGCCGACAATGGCCGCGCAATCACGCCTGAGGTCCTCACGCTCACCGTCCATTTCACCGAGCCGGCCGCCGCGGCGGATGCCGTCATCAGCTCGAGCGCTTCCTGTCCCGTGCCTTCGGGGGCGTCGTCGCCGGGGATGCTCTACGTTTGCGATGGTCCGCCAACGGCCAACCTCCTTGGCTGGTACTTGCCATCAACCTCGGCGCCGACTTCGATCACGGATTTCAGCGGGAACGGTTGGCACCTGGTTCAACGGAGATCCATTGGCGGAGCTGGAATCTCAACGGACCAGCCTGTCTATGTGGCCAGCGGATTGAACGGCAAGCCCATACTGAGCTGGGGGGACAGCACATGCCAACTGGCGTCGAACAGCATCAATGTCACTACTGGTGGTCTGACAGTTGCAATTGTGTGCCGGAAGGTTTCGGAACAATCCCCGACAAATAACCAATTGGTTGGATGCACGCCGTTCACCACAGGTTGGCTCCGCATGACCCAAGGGTTTCCAACACCCGTGTCATTGCGCGGCTTTTACGGGAGCGCAACCCAGGTTGGAAACGCGGAGTTCCCTTACAACAGCTGGCAAGTCGTGACCTGGTCCGCGGGAGGATCGAGCAGCCCAAGCGACACCAACAAACTGAAGACCAATGACGTTTCGTTGATCACAACCGGAGCGTCGGCACCTCAAACCATCTCCGAGATCAACTTGGGTATGACTCGTGATGGCGACGTCGCGGAACTGCTCGTTTATGACGCCCAGCTCACCGACGTCCAGTTGCAGCGCTTGCGCTACTACCTCTCGGTCAAATACGCGATCGCGATCACGGTATGACCTATCTCTCGCGACCGGTGTTCGAGTTTCCCATCAATTGGGCGGGGGCGCCGGCGCCCACCTGGCTGTACGACTTGCGCGAAATCCAGAAGGGTTTCGGACGTCCGAGCTATGCGGCCACGCAGAGCAATTTGCTCCAGGGTTTCAGCTTCAATCTCCAGCCCACGACGGATGCCGAGATCCAGACGATCGAGGATTTCTTTGACGCGTTGTTCGGGAATCTGACCGGCTTCTGGCTGCCGGGGCCGCAGATCGCCTTCGAGATCGTTGCCGGGGTCAGCTCGACCCAGTTCGAAATCACGGACCAGGGCCTGGCCGAATCCTGGCAAGCGCATCCATCCGGGGCCTTCGTGTATTTCACGAAGGAAGGCTCGAGCGCGCAGGCGGCGCAGATCTCGGCGGTGACGGACCTGGGCAACGGCCGCGAACGGATCACGGTGACGGGGGCCATGGGGACCGCGGTGGACGCGACGTGGACGGCGCACCGGCTGCACTATGTCCGGCTCGCGAGCGCCGAAGAGGAATTCACGGCGCTCACCGAGGGGACTCAAAGCCGGGCGATCAAGGTGGTGGAACTGCCGGAGGAATACGCTTCGGTCGAGACTGGTCTTAGGCCCGTTTACTTGTACCACTTCTGGATCGACTGGGGCGCGAGTGTCACGCACTGGCGTTACACGAGCTTCCAGGAGGACCTGGTGAGTGACGGGAACACCTTCAGCGCCGCCAACATCAACCATGGGGCGTTGCGCGATTCGCTGCGCGGGGACCGTGAAGACGTCACGATCGAGGCGGTGTTCGAGACGGGCGGCCCGTTCGTGCTGTTCTCGTCGCTGCCGCCGGCGAAGCGGCTGTTTGTGGAAATCCTCGAGGCGGATTATTCGGCGCTCGATGACGCCGAGGTGCTGTTCACCGGCCAGGTGCTCGATCCCGACCTGGACGGCCGCGGGGTGAAGGCGAAGTGCGCGTCGCTGCTCGATGCGCTGGGCACAGCGATCCCGGGCATGGTTGTGCAGCGGCGCTGCAACTACAATTGGGGCGACCCGCGCACTTGCAAAGTGGAGCCCGAGGACTTCGCGGTGACGACGACGATCTCCGCGCTCGACGGGCACAAGGTGACGCTGGCAGGGGGCGCCGGCGTGGATGCGAATTGGTACGCGCTGGGCCGGCTGCAGACGGGGAGCGGGACGAGCTTCGAGATCGCGGGAATCCTGAAAAGCAGCGACGCCGGCGCCGGGCTCGAGCTGTGGCTGATGGCGCCGCTGCGCTATGCGGCCGTGAGCCAATCGGTGAAGATTTATCCGGGTTGCAACAAGACGACGGACCATTGCGACAACAAGTTTTCGAACTACCCGGAAAACTACGGGGGGCATCCGTTCGTGCCGCGGCACAACCTGACGCTGGCGGCATTGCCGGTGGCGACTCCGGGAGGGAAGAAGTGAACGCGGCTTTCTTCACCACGGCTGAGCGCCTGGACGCCTTGCGCGCCGCCGCGGCCGCCTGGGAAGGCACGCCCTTCCACGCCAAGGCCCAGCTAAAAGGAATCGGCGCCGATTGCGTCTCGCTCGCTCGCGGCATTTATGCGGAGGCTGGTTTCGATGGGCTGAGGCCATTTCCCGAGTACTCGCTCGCGGAGGGCAACTCAATCAATGAATCCAAGGTGCAGGCGTGGCTGGAGGCCGAGCCGTTATTCGGAAAGATTTGGTCGGGCGAGCACGCCGTGCTGGAAGCCGGCGCTGCGGGCTGCCGCGATTGCGGTACCAGAACGGCGGCGATTGCATTGCCGGTGGAGCCGGGGGATCTGCTTTGCCTGCGGGTCGCAAGGGTGAGCCATCACGTGGGCGTGATGATCGGGGACCGGAGTTTCATCCAGACTTTCCACCCGTACTACGCGCGGCTTTACACGCTGTCGGACCCGACCTGGCGTCGGCGCGTGACCGCGATTTATCGGCCCCTGAACGCGGAACTCGGAACCTGACGCATGGCTTTTGGAAATTCCAAGCAACCGCGGCCGGATCCCAAGCTCGGCAACTTGAAGGAGGACCGCCTGTCCTCGAATGAGCAGGGTCGTCCGGTCAACTACATGGCTGGCACCCAGCGCGTGGAGCTGATCTGGCTGTGCGACCTGTTCGACGTGGTGGTGACGGACAGCGCACGGGAAGGGAAGAAATAAGCCATGGGCGGCCATTCCAATTCGAGTTCGCAGAAGGATTACCACGCATCCTTCGCCGGTCTCATCGGGCATGGGCCGCTGGATTTCCTGTCGGCGCTGTACTACAACGACGAGAGAATCTGGCCGAGTGAAGGCGACGAAGGCCTCGAGCGCGGAGCGGAGGATTCGGTCACATTCACGATCGAGGGCCGCGGCGATGCGACGCTTTACTGGGGCACGGAGACGCAGGACGTGGATCCGTTGCTGGCGAGCAGCGGCCAGGCGCATCCGGCCTATCGCGGCCAGGCGTATATTGTGTTCGAGCAATTCTACCTGGGCCAGAGCACCCAGAGCGTGGGGAACATCGAGGTGGTGGCGGGGCGCTATCCCGAGATCGACTGGCTGACGAGCCCCTCGAACCAGAATGATGACTGCAACCCGGTGGCGCTGCTCGCGGACCTGTGGCAGAACCCGCGCGCCGGGCTGGGCCTCGATGAGAGCCGGCTGGACACGGACGCGCTGAACGAGATCGCCGCGCTGTTCGCCGCCGGCTGCATCTCGGTTTCCCCCAAGATCGTGCGCACGCAAAGCCTGCGGCAGATACTCGGCGAGCTGTGTGATTACTTCGACGGTTTCCTGCGCCGGACCCGGGGCGGGCTGCTGACGCTCGATTTCGCGCGCGAGACGCTGGCTGCCGAGGACATTCCGACGTTTGATGAAAGCGATCTGCTCGCGCCTCCGAAATGGAATCCCGGCAACTGGCAGGAGACCTTCAACCTGGTCAACTGCAACTTCACCAACCGGGACAACGATTTTCAGACCGAGCCGGCGACGGGGGAGAGCGGCGCCAACCGGCAGATCACCGGCTCGCCGAAGGTGAAGACGCTCGACCGGCCCTGGATCACGCGGCAGCGTTATGCCGCGGTGCTCGCGGTGGTGACGGCCTCGCGGCTGGGGCTGCCCGAGGGCAAGGGCACGCTGCTGCTGCGGCGATCGCGCGCGGCCGACCTGCGCGCGGGGGACGTGTTCCGCTGGAGCCACGGGCATTACAGCCTGTGCAACCTGCTCTGCCGCGCGACGGAGGTCTCGCGGCGATCGCCCGCGCGGCCGGAGATCGAGGTGAGCTTCACGGTGGACCGCGGGATTCTCAATGCGCTGTTCGCCGAGCCGGCGCTGGTGGATCCGCCGGCGGAATTGGAGCTGGCGCTGGAGAAGATCGAGGACCAGGCGGCGATGGAAATGCCGTTCATCATGGAAGGCGGCTCGCGCAACACGCGCAGCGAGCGGCTGCTGTTTCTCGCCGCGCGGCCGAACAGCGTGACGAGCAACTGGATCCTGAACCGTTCCAACGGCGGCACTTATACGCCCGAGCGCATCCGCGGCTGGCCCGGCGCCGGCCCGAACGGCTATGTATTTCACGGGACGCTGCACGCGGACTACCCGGTGACCGACCTGGTGGACGCCGATTTGGGGATGGTTATCAATTTGGATAACGCCGACACCGATCTCTCGGCCAGCGGTCTGGCCGATCAAACGCTGGCCCACGCGGTGACGAACGAATGGATGGTGTGGATCAACGACGGCGCCGCCGGCGCCGGGCCGACCGAGGAAGCGGTGGCCACGTCCTACGGCGAGTTGCTTTCAGTCTATGCGGCGGAACTCCT